>Ga0070735_10003436_pt1 | contig 13887 bp, 17 predicted proteins | sample Coa_R1_FD_66443 | JGI IMG/M metagenome (GOLD analysis project Ga0070735, IMG submission 66443) | Surface soil microbial communities from Centralia Pennsylvania, which are recovering from an underground coalmine fire - Coalmine... | ecosystem: Environmental > Terrestrial > Soil > Unclassified ...
GTCATTCCGGAGGGGCGGCGAAGGAACTGTGGCCTCCTCGCCGCCTTCGACGAAGGGTTTCATGAACATCGAGCCCCGAGTTTCATGAACACCCTTTCGTGGAGGCGGCGGGAATCGAACCCGCGTCCCCCGGCTTCTCATCGGGCCTTCTCCGAGCGCAGCCGGCAGCTTGGTCTCGGTCCCGGCGCCGCCGCCGGCGAATTCGCCGGGACCCAGCCGACCTTCGATGTCCCCGGCGGCCGATCGGCGCAACCGGCCGGGTGAGCCCTACTGGATGACGCCCGTGACCGGCCCGCAGGGCTGAAACCGGACGGACGGGCTACTTGTTAAGCAGCCAGCGCGAGCTGAGGCTCGGCGTTTGTTTTGTTTCCCGGCTCTTTAACGTGGCTCCGGGGACCACGGCTCGCTTCTCCCGAATCGACGACCGGAGTCGAAACCAATCGCCCCCATGTGGGGACCACCATGTTACCTGGCCGCTGGGATCAGTCGAACTCCCGACGTGCCCCCCGGGCCACACCCTTCCCCGACGCTCGTGCCGCCTCCCGGGCGGCTTCCCGCTCGGCATCCCGGGTGGCGATGGCGTGGCGCTTGTCGTAGAGGCGTCGGCCGCGGGCGAGAGCGAGCTCGACCTTCGCTCGTCCGTCCTTGAAGTAGATGGACAACGGCACGAGCGTCAGCGACTGCTGCTGGGTCCGTCCCATCAGCTCGTCGATCTCCGAGCGGTGGAGAAGGAGCTTGCGGCGACGGTCCGGCTCGTGCGCCCCGAACCCGGCTGCGTGCTGGTACGGGGGGATGTGGACTCCGAGGAGCCACGCCTCGCCACCTTCCACGCGCGCGTAGGAGTCCGCCAACGACACACGCCCGGCCCGAAGCGACTTCACCTCGCTTCCTTGCAGGGCGATGCCGCACTCGTAGACCTCGACGATGTCGTACTCGTGGCGGGCACGTCGATTGCGGGCGACGGGCCTGGGCGCCGGGGTGTCCGCATCTGCGGCGCGCCGCGATCCCCGCCGCCCGGGCCCTTTCGCCGCCGCTGCCACCCGAGAAGCCTGACACTCATGCGAACGTTCCCGGCGCGCCGTGTCCGCTCCGCCCGAAACCGACCCTTCAGGTCCGCGACCCGCCGAAGTGCCACCGGTATCGTGCCGGGGAGGATGCTGAAGCTGCCGGCTCCCCTCTACGCGGAGATCGTCAGCCACTGCCTCGGGGGGCTGCCCGACGAAGCGTGCGGGCTGCTCGCCGGGGATCCCGACACGGGATCGGTGGCGCGCTGCTATCCGACCCGCAACCTCGCCGCCTCGGCCAAGCTGTACACGGTCGATCCCAAGGAGCATCTCCGTGCCGACCGCGAGGCAGAGTCGCTCGGGATGCAGATCATCGGCGTCTTCCACTCACACACCCACACCGACGCCTACCCGTCGCCCACCGACGTCGCCCAGGCCCCCGACCCCGGCTGGCACTACGTCGTCGTCTCGCTGCGTGACAGCTACCCGAGCCTGCGGTCGTTCCGCATCCGCGGCGAAACGATCACCGAGGAGTCGGTGGTCCTCGAGGGCCGGTAATATACGACGAGTTTCGTCAACATTCGCCGACCGGAATGCACCGATCGGCGGGCCGCGAGTCCGCCGAGACGTGGCCGGATGGGGAGGACACGGTGTCGGTCCAAGTACGGCTGCCCACGGTCCTGCGGGCGCATGCGGGCGGCCAGGCCACGGTGACCGCCGAGGGACACACGATCGGCGAGGTGCTCACCGGGCTCGTGCAGCGCTATCCCGGTCTGTCGGGCCAGGTCCTCACCGAGGACGGCACGCTGCACCGCTTCGTGAACGTCTACGTCGACGACGACGACGTCCGGTACCTCGAGCAGCTGGACACCAAGGTCCCCGACGGGGCGACGGTGTCGATCCTGCCCGCCGTGGCGGGCGGCTGACGCTGCCCGAGATCCCGGGCTGAGACCGCCGCCGGTGCGAGGGGGTCGGAGGTGACCCTGGCGTCGAGCGTGCTGGATCTCATCGGCGACACGCCGCTCGTCGAGGTCAGCGCGCTGAGCCCGAATCCGAACGTGCGCATCCTCGTCAAGCTCGAGGGCCAGAACCCGGGCGGGTCGGTGAAGGACCGCATCGCGCTCTCGATGATCGAGGAGGCCGAAAAGGACGGCAGCCTCACGCCCGGCGCCACCATCCTGGAGCCGACGTCGGGGAACACCGGCATCGGCATGGCCCTGGTGGCGCGCGTGAAGGGCTACCACCTGAAGGTCGTGCTCCCGTCGAACGTGTCCGTCGAGCGCCGGCAACTCCTCAAGGTCTGGGGTGCCGAGGTGATCGAGTCGCCCGGTTCGGAGGGGTCGAACGGGGCGGTCCGCATGGCCGAGCGCATCGCCGCCGAGCATCCCGAGTGGGTCTTCCTCTACCAGTACGGCAACCCGGCCAATCCCAAGGCCCACTACGAGGGGACCGGCCCCGAGATCTGGCGCGACTGCCCGGAGATCACCCATTTCCTGGCCGGCCTCGGTACCTCGGGCACGCTCCTGGGCGTGGGGAGGTTCTTGAAGGAGCGGAACCCGCGCATCGCGGTGTGGGCAGTGGAGCCGCCCGCGGGCGAGATGGTGGACGGCCTCCGCAACCTCGACGACGGCTACATCCCACCGATCTTCACGGAGCTCGGCGGCGCCGACCTGCTCGACCGCAAGACCATCGTGGGGCCGAGGCAATCGGTCGAGTGGACGCGCCGCCTCGCCGAGGTGGGGATCTTCGCGGGCCTCTCCACCGGCGCGGCGCTGGCGGGGGCGGCCAAGTGCGCGCAGAGTATCGAGACCGGCGTCGTGGTGGTGGTCTCGGCCGACGGCGGTTGGAAGTACCTCTCGACCGGCGCGTGGACCGACGACCTCGACGTGGTGGAGGAACGCGCCCGGGGGACCATCTACTTCTGACCCGCGCCCCGGGCGGTACCGTGCACCACGTGGGTGGTTCCGTGAGCGGCGCACGGTGACACGACGGCGGGCACGCGCGGTGCAGGCGCTCCCCGGTCACCTGCACCGCGTCGAGTCCTGGAACGGCCTGCACCCCGGTGACCCCGTCGACATCGACGGGCTGGCGGCGACGCGCGGCACGTGGCGCTTCCGGGCCTTCGTGCGCAACGAGCGCAATGGCGCGGAGTCCGTGGAGGTCGTCGGGGGCCGTCCGGGCCAGGAGCATGTGCGGTCGTTCCTCCCCGAGCAGGTCTTCCCCGTGGGCGGGCGGCGCAGCGGACAGCCGTCGCTCGCGCAGGCCCCGCAGCTGCCCCTCGACTGACGCCCTGCCGTCTGCCGGATCGCCCGCTCCGGATTCGCACCGCCGTTTCGCCCGCTCCGGATGCGCACCCGGTCGATTCGTTCCCTGCCGGGCCGCGTGCCGTAGCCTCACAAGCGATGGACACCCGGCCCATCGGCATGTTCGACAGCGGCTTCGGCGGCCTGACGGTCGCCCGCGCGCTGATCGACCTCGCCCCGCACGAGGACCTGGTGTACGTGGGCGACACCGGTCGTTATCCCTATGGTCCCCGCCCGCTCGAGGAGGTCCGGGCGTTCGCCGCGCAGATCGGCCGGTGGCTCGTGGACGACAAGGACGTGAAGCTCGTCGTCGTGGCGTGCAACACGGCGTCGGCGGCGGCGCTCGACACGCTGCGCGCGCTGCTTCCCGTCCCGGTGGTGGGCGTCATCGAGCCCGGCGTCCGCGCCGTCGCCAAGGCGACGCGCAACCGGAAGGTCGGGGTCATCGGCACGGTGGGGACCATCTCATCGGGTGCGTACCAGCGCGCCATGGGCGCGCTGCCGGTGCCCCTCGAGCTGGCGTGCGCGGCGTGCCCCGGCTTCGTCGAGTTCGTCGAACGCGGCGAGACGCGCACGGACCAGGTCGCCGTGCTCGCCGAGCGGCTGCTCGCCCCGGTGCGCGACGCCGGCATCGACACCCTGCTGCTCGGGTGCACGCATTACCCGTTCCTGGCGCGCACCATCGCGGACGTCATGGGCCGGCAGGTGGTCCTGGTCTCCTCGGCCGACGAGACCGCCTTCGAGGTGCGCGCCACGCTGACGCCGGCGGGTCTCGGACGCGCGCGACGCGCCCCCGGGTCGCTCTCGGTGTACTCGTCGGGCGACGTCGAATGGTTCCGCACCGTGGGCAGTCGGCTGTTCGGTGGCGAGCTCGGCGAAGTGGGCGCGCTCACCTGGCCCGCACCACAGTCGGTCGGCGATCACGACGTCGACGCTCCCTCGCGCGCGTCGGATCCCCGGAGCGCCACCCGCGCCCGCCACGGCGCGGCCTCGGGCTGACGCAGCCGTGCTCTCGCTCACCGTGCTCGGCTGCGACGGCAGCCACGCTTCCGCCGGCGGTGCCGCCAGCGGCTACCTCGTCCGGTCGTGGGCGTCGGGCACATCGGTGTGGATGGACGCCGGCCCCGGCACCTTCGCCAACCTCCAGCGCTTCACCGACCCGATGCGGCTGTCGGCCGTCGTCCTGTCGCACGAGCACGTCGACCACTGGGGGGACATCGAGGGCTTCATCACGGCGGCGCGCTGGGTGTACGCGTTCGATGGCCCGCCCATCCCGGTGTACGCCGCACCCGGGATCGGCACGCACTTGACGCAGGAATTCGATGGGGTCCTCGACTGGCGGGAAGTGGGCGACGGTGACGGGGGGGACGTCGGCGATCTGCGCTTGGTCTTCAGCCGGACCGACCACCCGCCCCCCACGCTGGCCGTGCGCGTCCAGAACGAGGCGGGGACGATCGGCTACTCGGCGGACACCGGGCCGAACTGGTCGTTCTCTGCGCTGGGGACCGACATCGACCTGGCGCTCTGCGAAGCGACCTACACCGCGGAGCACGAGGGAACCGCGGGGCACTTGAGCGGCCGCCAGGCAGGTGCCAACGCTCGCTCGGCCGGCGTGCGCCGGCTCGTCGTCACCCACCGCTGGCCGACGATCACGGCGGGCGCCGTGCTGTCCGAGGCCACCGACAGCTTCGGTGGGCCGGTGGGCCAGGCGACGGTGGGACGGGGGTTCTCGCTATGAGCACGACATCGGGCGCCCCTCCTCCGGGCGCCAGGCCCGACCCGCGCACGTTGCGCTCCGACGGCCGGGCCGTCGACGAGCTGCGTCCCGTGGTGTTCCAACGGGACTTCACGGAGTTCGCGCCGGGGTCGGTGCTCGTGTCCATGGGGAAGACCATGGTGCTGTGCACCGCCTCGGTCGAGGAGCGCGTGCCGCCGTGGATGCGCGGGGGCGGCAAGGGCTGGGTCACCGCCGAGTACTCGTTGCTGCCGGGGTCGTCGGCCGAGCGCATCGGACGCGAGGCCGCCCGCGGCCGTCAGTCGGGCCGCACCCACGAGATCCAGCGACTGATCGGTCGGTCGTTGCGGGCGGTGACCGACCTCGTGGCGGTGGGGGAGCAGCAGATCACCGTGGACTGCGACGTGCTCCAGGCCGACGGCGGCACTCGCACCGCATCGATCTGCGGCGCATATGTGGCGCTGCACGACTGCTTCACCCGCCAGCTCCAGAAGAAGGTCGTGTCCCGCCACCCGCTCACCGACTCGTGCGCGGCGGTGTCGGTAGGCGTCGTCGACGCCGCGTGCCTCCTCGACCTGGACTACTCCGAGGACTCGCGCGCCGAGGTCGACATGAACGTCGTGATGACGGGGGAGGGGCGCTTCGTCGAGGTCCAGGGGACCGCCGAGGGGGCCGCCTTCTCGCGCGGGGAGCTCGAGGAGCTCCTGCAGCTGGCCGAGCGCGGCATCACCATCCTCAGGGACGAGCAGAGGGCCGTCCTCGCCGAGCCGCCTCCGCCGCGGTGACGCCCGGAGGAAACGGTGCCCGCCAGTCGAGCCGGGCGCCGATGCGCATGGTGCTCGCCACGGCCAACCGCGACAAGGCCGCCGAGATCGTCGCCATCATGTCCGAAGCCGGCGGGGCCCGGATCGAGCTCGTGGCGCGTCCCGACGACGTCGGCCCGGTGGAGGAGAGCGGCGACACCCTGGAGGAAAATGCCCGGCTCAAGGCGCGGGCGCTGCTGGAGGCCACCGGTCTCCCGGCCGTGGCCGACGACACCGGTCTCGAGGTGGACGCGCTGGGCGGTGCGCCCGGTGTGCACTCGTCGCGCTTCGCCGGCGAGCACGCCTCGTACGACGAGAACGTCGCCAAGCTCCTGAGCGAGCTGGACGCCGTCGGCGCGCACGGTGACGACGCCCGGCGCGCCCGGTTCCGGACCGTGGCCATCGCGTGCTTTCCCGGGGGTCGCGAGGTGGTGGCGCACGGGGTCGTGGAGGGCACCATCGCCGAGGAGCGCCGCGGCGATGCGGGCTTCGGCTACGACCCCGTCTTCGTCGTCGACGGGGGCTCGGGCCGCACCTACGCCGAGATGCCGCCCGCCGAGAAGAACACCCGGTCCCACCGGGCCCGCGCCTTCCGGGCGCTCGCCGTGGGGCTGTTTTCCGCGTCCTAGCCGTCGGCGTGGCCGCCGGCCGGGGAGACCGTGTCCCGGGCGCTTCGGCCCTCACACTTCTCTAACCGCGGGCGAATGCTCCCTTTACCCCTGCCCGGTTCAATTCGGGGGCAACGGACGAAGGAGCGAACGATGGAACCGAGTCCCCGAGCGATCTTCCCGACCCGGCGGCGCCGGATCATGGCGGCGGCGGCTGCCGCCACGGCGTCGGTGGCGGGGGTGGGCGGGCTGGCCTACGCCCTCACCTCGGGAGGCGCCAACGTCAGCCCCACCGCCGTGACCGTCCCGTCCTCGGGGGCCACAGGCGCGTCGGTGCTCGCCGGCGGCCCGTCGAACGCCCCCGGGCGCGGTCGGGGCCTGCGCGGGCTGGTGCGTCGTGCGGTGCACGTCGAGGTCGTGGTGCCGAAGAAGGGCGGTGGCTTCCGCACCCTCGAGATCGACCGTGGGACCGTGACGGCGCTGTCCTCTTCGTCCATCACCGTGACCCCGCCCGGGGGCCGGGCGCCGGTGACCGCGGCGATCACCTCGACAACACGCGAGCCCAAGGGCGCGCCCACGATGTCCGAGCAGGTCGTGCTGGTGTCCTCGGGCGGTGACGCGTTGGCGCTTCGTCCGGTCCGGAGCGCTCCGGGCGCCGCCCCGTCGGCGGGCAACTCGGGCGCCGGGGCGTCCGGTGCGTCAGCGCAGACGCCACTCGACGCGCTGACCTGAGGCGAAGCGCTTCTGGCCCTCGGCGAGGGCGGCAGGGTCGTTCCCCAGTCCTACGAACGCCCATCCCAGGCCGAGGGCCTGCCCACGTGAGAGTTCTCGGCCCGCCCACAGCGCCCGCAGCGTGCCCTGGACGGCGACCGGATGCGCCTTGGCGATCACGCCCGCGGCCCATCCGGCGCGTTCGTTGAGCTCGTCCCGGGGGACGACCTCGGTGACCAGCCCGATCTGCAGGGCGCGCTGGGCGCTCATGCGCTCCTCGCTGCCGAGCAGCGTCAACCGCACCAGGTCGCCGAACGGCATGCGCCCGGTCATCTGCAACGGCTCGAACGAGGCCGCCATGTTGAACGTCAGGTGCGGGTCGAAGAACGTCGCGTGCTCGGCGGCGATGATGAAGTCGACCTCGCCGAGCATGTAGAAGGCGCCGCCGCACGCGATGCCGTTGACCGCGGCGATGACCGGCTTCCAGAGATCGTTGCTCTTGGGGCCGAGGTTCTCACCGGGGTCGTCGAACATGAACGGCGTGGTCCCGGAGCCGATGCTGACCTCGCCGTGCGATCCGGGCTCCGCCGGCGACCCCTTGCCGGTGCGCCCCGGGCGGGGCCCGTCGGCCAGTGACTCCATGCGGTCGATCCCGGTGCAGAACGCCTTGTCCCCGGCGCCGGTGAGCACCACCACGCGGACGTCGTCGTGACGGCGGAGCCAGCGCCACAGGTCGCGCAGCTCACGCTGCATGACGGTGTTGAACGCGTTGAGGACGTCGGGCCGGTTGAGCGTGACCCACGCCACGCCACCGGATTCCTCGTACGCGAGGGTCTCGAACTCGGGCATCACCCCGGCCTTTCGACGGCGCGTCCCACGGCGCGGTCGCGGGCACGGTACCAGGGGCCGCGCGGCCGGGGCACACCGCCAAATCGCACCCCGCACCGCCCCCCGACTACCTTGCCTGTTCGACATCGGCCCGGGAAGCCCCGGCGCCGCGCTGCGTTCGGGAGGAAGCGTGTCGGACGACGAACTGCGCAAGGTCATCGGCAAGCCGATCAGCAAGCAGACCGTGGTGATCGAGCGCGGCCCCGTCGCCAATTTCGCCACGGCGGTGTGCGACCCGAACCCGGCGTACCGCGACCCCCGCGCCGCGCAGGAAGCCGGATTCGACGCCATTCCCGTGCCGCCCACGTTCCCGTTCGTGATGCAGACGTGGGGTGATTTCGCCGAGCTCCAGCCGGCCGAAAAGCCCGCCGGCAACGCCATGGGCGAGGTGATCGGCCCGCTCATGGCGAAGGGCGGCATCATCCTCCACGGCGAGCAGGAGTTCGTCTACAACCGCCCGGTCCTGGTCGGTGACGTCCTCACCGGGGAGGGGCGCATCGTCGACGCCTACACCAAGGAGTCGAAGGGCAAGACGATGACGTTCGTGGTGACCGAAACCGTGTGGCGGGACGAGAAGGGCGAGCCCGTCGTCACCACGCGTTTCAACGTCATCCACCGCGCCTGACCGGACGTCGGCCGCCGTACTCGTAAAGGTGCCACGAGCGGGATGAGGACATCGGTCCTGAACGGCCAGCAGTGGGTCGCCGTCCTCCGCATCGGCCTGGGACTGTGGTGGCTCGAGAGCTTCCGCCACAAGAACCTGGAGGCCTGGATCCGCCGTCAGGCGGGGATCAAGTGGGCCGCCGACATCGCCGCCAAGCACCGGTGGGCCTTCATCGGCCGCGGCTTCGAGGCTGTCGTGAAACCGCGACCCCAGGCGATGACCTGGGTGGTGCTGGCGAGCGAGTTCTCGCTCGGCGTGGGTCTCACCCTCGGCTTCCTCACGCCGGTGGCGGCCTTCGCCAGCATCGCTCTCAACCTCTTGTACCTCGTCCTCATGATCCACGATTGGGCGGAACAGGGGCAGAACCTGATGATGATCCTCGCCGCCGTCGTGGTGCTCGGCACCCACGGCTGGCAGACGTGGTCCCTCGACCACGCCATCGGGCTCTTCTGAGCCACGCTGGTCTGAGCCACGCTGGACCGACCCGGCGGGACGAGGGGCACGACGAGCACCCATTTCAGAGAGCAGGGAGGCCGGGCGCATGCCCATCGGCATCGGAGAGGACCACGAGGAGCTGCGGCGCACCGTCCGCCGGTGGCTCGAGGCGCGCTGCCCGCCGTCGGTGCCGAGGTCGGCCCTCGAGGCCGAAGCCGAGGCGATGCCACCGTTCTGGGACGAGCTCGCCGCTCAGGGCTGGCTCGGCATCCACGTCGCAGAGGCATACGGCGGACAGGGTTTCGGGCTCCTCGAGCTGGCCGTCGTCGTGGAGGAGATCGCCCGGGCGGTGGCGCCCGGGCCGGCCGTTCCCACCATGCTGGCCGCGGCGGTCGTCATGGCGAGCGGCGCCGACGGCGCCCAGAAGAAGAGTCTCCTCGCCCCGCTGGTCGACGGTTCGTCTCCGGCGGCGGTCGCGCTGACCGGGGCCGGGATCCTCGAAGGCCAGACCGACGCGGCCGGGGGGTTGGTGCTCCACGGCACGCTCCGACCGGTGCTCGGCGGGGCGCTCGCCCGCCGGGTGCTCGTGCCGGTGGCGGTCCAAGGCGACGGGCCCGCGGGCGCCGGCGCGGCCATTCGCTGGTGCTGCCTCGAGATCGACGGCGCGGAGACGTCGGTCGAGGAACTGCCCAGTCTGGACCCGACCCGACGCGTCGGCCTGCTGCGGGTGGACGGTGCCGCCGTCCCCGCCGAACACCAGCTCCCGGAGGTCACCGACGGGCTCGTCCGTGACCTGGCGCTCGTCGTGGCTGGCGCGGAGTGCGCCGGCGGGGCGCGCTGGTGCCTCGAGGTGGGGACGGACCACGCCATCCACCGTCAGCAGTTCGGCCGTCCCATCGGGCAGTTCCAGGCGATCAAGCACCGTCTCGCCGACATGCTCGTCGCCGTGGAGCAGGCCACCGCGCTGGCGTGGGACGCCGCGCACGCGTTCGACGCCGGCGACCGCGCCCAGGCCGGGCTGTCAGCGGTCCTCGCCGGCGCGTTCTCGCTCGACGCCTACGTCGAAGCCGCCAAGTCGTGCATCCAGATCCTGGGCGGCATGGGCTTTACGTGGGAGCACGACGCGCACCTCCATCTCCGGCGGGCGCTGTCGCTCAGGCAGGTGCTCGGCGGCGGCGCGCCCCTGCGCGTCGAGGCCTCGCGCGCCGCGCTCGACGGTCAACGGCGCGCGCTCGTGATCGAGCTGCCCGAGGACGCCGAGCGCCTCCGGGCGTCGGTCCGGAGCGCGGTGGCCAACGTCGCGTCCACCGAGGACCCGGCCGAACGGCGCCGGCGGCTCGTGGAGAGCGGGCTGCTCACGCCGCACTGGCCGGCGCCGTGGGGACGCGGGGCGGGCCCGGTCGAGCAGCTCGTCATCGACGAGGAGATCGCCGCCGCGGGGGTGGTGCGACCGAACCTCGCCGTCGGCGCCTGGGCGCTGCCGACGATCATCGCCCACGGGACGCCCGAGCAGCAGGAGCGCTGGGTCGGGCCCACGCTGCGCGGCGAGCTCATCTGGTGCCAGCTCTTCAGCGAGCCCGGTGCGGGCAGCGACCTGGCGTCGCTCACGACCAAGGCCACCCGGCGCGACGGCGGCTGGGTGCTTCAGGGGCAGAAGGTCTGGACCTCGCTGGCCACCCGGGCCCACTGGGGCATCTGCCTGGCGCGCACCGACCCGAGCGCTCCCAAGCACGAGGGCATCACCTACTTCATCGTCGACATGCACAGCGCCGGCATCGACGTCCGTCCCCTGCGGGAGATCACCGGGGCGGCGATGTTCAACGAGGTCTTCCTGACCGACGTGTTCGTACCGGACGACTGCGTGGTCGGCGAGGTCAACGGCGGCTGGGCGCTCGCCCGGACGACGCTCGCCAACGAGCGCGTCTCGATGGCCTCCGGCGCCACGTTCGGCTACGGCATCGAATGGATCCTGGGGTCGCTGAGCGACACGCAGCGTCAGGACGCGGTGGTGCTCGACGAGGTCGGCGAGCTGCTGGCCGAGGCGCAGTCGATCGCGCTCCTCGGGGCCCGCACCACGCTCCGGTCGGTGTCGGGTGTCGAGCCCGGGCCCGAGGCGAGCGTGCGCAAGCTGCTCGGGGGGGAGCACGAGCAACGGGTCCAGGAATTCGGTCTGGGCCTGCTCGGTGCGGAAGGGGCCACCACCGAGGGGGATGCCGGGCGATGGAGCCGCGGCTTCCTCTCGACACGGTGCCTCACCATCGCCGGGGGGACGAGCGAAGTGCAGCGCAATGTCATCGGCGAGCGTCTGCTCGGGCTGCCCCGTGACCCTGAGCCCCCGGGCTGAGGCGACGCGGGAATCCTTGTCGACACGGCCGTTTTCGGACGTCCACGTTTGACAGTGCGGGGAGGGCCCGCGCAAGCTGCGTGACCCGGTCAGGAGGGATCAGATGGGCGAAGGCACACTCAAGTTCGGCGAAGTCAAGGAGGGCGACGAGGCTCCCGTCAAGCGCCACACGCTGACGCGCACCGACCTCGTCCGCTATGCCGGTGCCTCCGGTGACTACAACCCGATGCACCACGACGAGATCCTCGCCACCGCGGCTGGGCAGCCGAGCGTCTTCGGCCACGGGATGTTCTCGATGGGACTGCTCGGCACCGCGCTGACGGACTTCGTGGGGCCCGGCAACGTCACCAACTACAAGGTCCGCTTCTCACGTCAGACGTGGCCCGGGGAAGAGCTCGCCACGCGCATCGTCGTGACCGGAAAGCGGGTGGAAGACGGCCGGCATCTCGTCGACCTCGAGTGCAGCCTCGCCAACGCGGACGGAGAGGTGAAGGTCGTGGGCGAGGCCACCGCGGTCGCGACGGCCTGATCCTGAACCCCCGGTGGACGTGCGGTGCCGGGACGGACGCCCGGTGGACGAGCGTCCCGGCACCCTGAGGGCGCCCCGAAGGGCGCTCGTCAGCAGCCCTGCGGGGTTCCCGACTTGCCCTCGGTCTGGTTGAAGAGCCCGAGCAGCACGCAGATCGTCACCTTGGCCACCAACCACTTTCCGTTCTGGAAGGTCGCGTACCCCGTGTTGTTGGGCAGGATCGCCGCGCCGTTGGTGCCGTTGATGTCGTAGTTCACGGCCGCGCACGGTGTCGGGACGTGCTTGGACGTGCAGGTGGAGTCGCTCACCACCGACGCGCTGTGGACCGTGGCGCCCGCCGACGAGCTCGAGATGGGCGCCGCCAGGGCCTGCGACATCGCCGTCTTCAGGGTGGCCCCGTCCTGGATGACCGCCACCTTGGCGTTGACGTCCTTGTTCGCCAGGTTGAACAAGGTGTTGTACGAGGTCGAGACGTCGGTCTGCACGGTGGCGGGGTTGTAGGTCACGGTCGTCGCCGAGTTGCCCCCGCTGCTGCACGCGGCGATCGCGATCGCCATGGCGCCCAGGAGCGCCCCCACGGTGGTGCGGCCGGGCCGCCTCGGGACCCGCTGCCGGTACGCCCGGGGCGTGTCACTGCGTTGCGCTGCGCGCGTCATGTGTCTTCTCCCTTGTCTCCGCCTGCTCGAGGTCCCCCACTCGAGATCCGCCGTTGTGCCAGGCCGGCCTGCGCTGACCACCTGGGTCGTGCCCGAAGGCTGCCAGAGGTTAACCGCGCCGGGCCATACCTGACATCTCCGTCAGGGTCCGGGCGTCGCCGCGCCCCCAGCCGGGGTCGTCAGGGCCCGTCGGCGGGCTCGTGGATCTCGGGATCGGGCACGATCCCGAACACCGACGGGGGGACGGCCCGCAGCACGCCGGGCATCGCCGCCTGGACGATGCCGACGGCCCGGTACCACGACGGCACGAACACTTCGAGCCGACCCCGATCGACGGCGTCGACGACCGCGCTGGCCACCCGGCTGGCCGAGACCTTCCGCGGCCACCGGCGTTGGTAGTCCGCACCGCGGTTGTCGAAGAAGCCCGTGTCGACGGGGCCGGGATCGATGAGCGACACGCCCACGCCGGCGTGGTGCAGCTCGAGCGCGAGCGCCTGGGTGAAGCCGACGATGGCGAACTTGGTGGCCGAGTAGGCGGCTTCCCCGGGGGCGGCGAAACGCCCCCCGACCGACGCCATGTTGACCACGTGCCCCCGGCCACGCCGCAGCATCCCGGGGAGGACCGCCTTGGTGGCGTACACCATGCCCAGGTAGTTCACCTGCATGACGCGCTCGATGGCCGAGACCTGCATGGTGGCCACGGCGCCCGCGGCCCCGATCCCCGCGTTGTTGACGAGGATGTCGGGCGGCCCGAGCACCTGCTGCAACCCGGCGAGCGCCGTGACGACCTCGTTGCGGACCGCCACGTCGGCCACGGCGACCGCGCCGGCTTCGGACCCACCCAATCCGGCGAGCGTCTGCTCCAATTCGTCGCGATGGCGCGCGATCAACCCCACGCGCGCCCCGCGGGCCACCGCACGCTCGGCCACGACGCGGCCGATGCCCTTCGAGCCGCCCGTGATGATCGCCACGGAGCGTTCCCACGACACCTTCGGGCCGGCCACGGGCGGCCACCGTAGTCACGAAAGGCCGGGATCGGCAGCCCGGGTGGTGGTGAGGCCGACGGCTACCATGCGCGTGCGTGGCGAGCACCGGTCTCAACCCGGACGAGTTGATCGACGCACGCGCGCTCGCCGCGGCGTCCACGGTGGAGGACCTGGCGGCGCGCGCCGACGAGCTCGTGCGGTCCATGGAGGATCCCACCGCG
>Ga0070735_10003439_pt1 | contig 13882 bp, 9 predicted proteins | sample Coa_R1_FD_66443 | JGI IMG/M metagenome (GOLD analysis project Ga0070735, IMG submission 66443) | Surface soil microbial communities from Centralia Pennsylvania, which are recovering from an underground coalmine fire - Coalmine... | ecosystem: Environmental > Terrestrial > Soil > Unclassified ...
CCTCGCGGCGTGCCCGGGCCGCCAGCAGTCCGCAAGCAGTTCCTCGATACCGCATTCTGGACGCCGGCGGCGGTGACGGACGGCGCCGGCCACGCTTCCGTGAATGTGACCTGGCCTGACAACCTGACGCAGTGGCGCGCCTATGCGGCCGGCAACAGCGCGGCGGGTCAGGTCGGCACGGCGGAGACTTCCGTCACGACGCGGAAGGATCTGATCGTCAGGCTGGAGACGCCGCGCTATTTCGTCGAGCGCGACACGATGCTGCTCACCGCCGTCGTCCGCAACGACTCCGCGGCCGATGCCGCCGCCCACGTGACGCTGGACCTGTCCGGCGATACGCTGGAGGTCCTGTCGGTCGCGGCGAGCCCGGATGCTGCGCCTGGCACGGGATCCGGACCGGCGGAACTTGGGGCGGAGCGGCCTGCTCCTCGCTCCCTGGCCCTCAATTCTGGGAGAGCCAGCGCGCCGACGAGTCCGGAGGGCCGGGGCGATTCCCCCATCGACGTTGCGGTGCCGGCGGGCGGCGAGCGGCGAATCGACTGGCGGGTGCGCGTGCTGCGGCCCGGCGCGGTGCGCATTCGCGCGACGGCGCAGGCTGCCGCGGCCGGCGACGCGGCCGAAACGGTCGTGCCCGTACTCGTCCACGGTGTCGAGCGCGCGCTGGCTGCCAGCGGCGAGCTCCACGGCGGCGACGGCGCGGCCATCGTTCCGATAACGCTGCCGCAGGCTCGCAAGGCCGGGACCTCCGAGTTGGTCGTCCAGCTCAATCCCTCGCTCGCGGCGGTGATGCTGGACGCGCTGCCCTATCTGAACGACTATCCGTACGGCTGCGTCGAGCAGACTATGAGCCGCTTCCTCCCGAGCGTCCTCACCCAGCGCATCCTGAAGGAGCAGGGCTACCGGCTGGAGGACCTGCGACGGCGGGCGGGACCGAACGCTCCAAGCCGCTCACCCCTGGATGGCAGTCCCGTAGGGGCAGGAAGGGGAAATGACTCCCCCTTCCCTGTGAGTGGAGCGAACGAAGCAGGGAAGGGGGCCGGGGGGTTAGGTTCCGCCAACGAAGCAGGGAAGGGGGCCGGGGGGTTAGGTCCCGCCAACGAAGCAGGGAAGGGGGCCGGGGGCTTAGGTCCCGCCAGCGAAGCGGCGAATGGGACCGCGCGGTCAGGCCCGGCGGCCGAATCAGCGCAGGGGGCCGGGAAATCTGGTCGGTCGGCCGAATCTGCGCGGGGATCAGGGCGGTCGGACAGTCCCTACACCTACCCGGCGGGCAAGCCGGGCGTCGATCCGCTGCCGGTCGACCGGACGGCCGACCCGGTGTTCGACAGCCGGAAGCTTGCGAAAATGGTGCGCGCGGGGCTGGACCGCCTGGCCGACTTCCAGCACGCGGACGGCGGCTGGGGCTGGTGGAAGGACGACGCGACCGACACATGGATGACCGCGTATGTCGTCTATGGCCTTATTCAGGCGCGCGAGGCGGGCGTTGCGATCGACGGCGAGCGCCTGCGGCGGGCGGAGCAGCTCCTCGCAAGGCGCCTCCGGGCGGGCCTCGATCGGCACGAGGCAGCGTTTGTCTCGCGCGTGCTGGCGCTGGAGCCGGCGCGACGCGCGGAGGTGCGCCCGCTGATCGCCGGTCCGATCTACGAGAGGCGCGACGTGCTGAGCGCGTACTCCAGGGCGCATCTGGCGCTCGCGCTTGCGGCTGTCGGCGAGCGGGCCAAGGCCGACGTGGTCCTTGGCAACCTGGAGAACACGGTGCAGACCGACGCGCAGGCCGCGACTGCGCACTGGGGCGCCGAGGGCGACGGCTGGTGGCGCTGGTACGACGATCCGGTCGAGACGACGGCTGCCGCGCTCCAGGCCTATCTGGCGATCCGTCCGGGGTCTCCCATGCCGGCGATGATCGTGAAGTGGCTGGTGGATCGCCGGCAGGGCGACGACTGGAGCAACACGCGCGCGACCGCGCTCACCGTCTACGCGCTCTCGGACTATGTCCGGAAGACGCACGAGCTGTCGCCGGACTATACGCTTACGGTAGACCTGGGCGGACGCGTCCGGCGCACCTACCATATCTCGCGCGAGAACGCGCTGCTCTTCGACAATCGGTTCGTCGTCCCGGACGCGTTCTTGCAGACCGGCGAGCAGCCGCTCACGATCACCAAGCGCGGCCAAGGGGCCTGCTACTACACCGTCTATACGCGCTTCTTCTCCCAGGAGGAGTCGATACCGGCCTCCGGCAACGGCATCTTCGTCACGCGCCGGTACTACAGGCTCACGCCCGGCACGGCGTCCGGCGCCGCGCCGCCGCCGAAGATCGACACGAATCGACAGAATCCGTTCCTGGCCGGCCGCTACGATCTGCTTGCCGAGCTGGGAGCGGAGGAGGCTCCGGTCGACACGGAAGCCGGACCGACCTACGAGCGCACGGCTCTCGCGGACGGCGACACCGTGACCAGCGGTGACCTGATCGAAGTCGAGCTCCAACTCGATGCGAAGAACGACTACAGCTACCTGGCGTTCGAAGACGTGAAACCGGCAGGCTGCGAACCGGTCGAGGTACGGAGCGGCGAGAAGGAGGGACTGGGGATCTGCGCCAACTTCGAGCTGCGCGACCAAAAGGCGGTCTTCTTCCTGACGAGCATCCCGCAGGGCACGCGGTCGGTCCGCTATCGCCTCCGCGCCGAGGCGCCAGGCGCATTCCACGCGCTGCCGACCAACGGCTACGCCATGTACGCGCCCGCGCTGCGCACGCTCTCCGCCGAGCAGACTCTCCAGATCCGCGATGAGTGAATCGGGAGAGTCTTTGGACAGGATTGACAGGATGTCATGCCACTTTGTGAATGGTTTAATCCTGTATCTCGTGCGTTTCGGGCCGCCGTCGGTGAGCCGGTTTATTGCGCAAGACTTTGTGAATGGGTCAATCCTGTCAATCCTGTGCAATCCTATCATTCTGCCCGGACGAAACCAGGATTATCGAGCGGCGGCGTGGAACTCACGCGAGCAGCACCTGGCGCGCGGCGCCGGGAATCCGCGCGTGAGTGATGCCTGTGAGGATTAGCGAATCGTTTGAGGCCGCGCCGGCCGTGCTCGTGGACACCGATAGCTCGCGACGCAATCCGGGCCAGCCGCTGGATCTGGCTTGGGCGCTGCACGGCCGGGTGAACCGGAGCGGCGCCGAGCGGCGCGCGGCCACGCTCGGTACGCGCCGGACCGTGAAGAAGGCGTGGCAGGCGGGCTGGCTCCTGCGCGCCGTCACCTGCATCGACCTTACCACCCTGGCCGGCGACGATACGCCCGGCAATGTGCTCCGCCTCTGCGCCAAGGCGCGCAGCCCGTTGCGGCCCGACGTGGCCGGGGGGCTGGGCGTCGCGGATCGCAATCTACGCGTCGGCGCCGTCTGCGTCTACCACGAGATGGTCGAGACGGCTGTCCAGGCGCTCCGAGGCTCCGGCATTCCCGTCGCCGCGGTGTCCACTGGCTTCCCCGCGGGCATGACTCCCTTCGACCTCCGGCTTCGCGAGATCGACGCGTCCGTGCGCGCCGGCGCGGAGGAGATCGACATCGTCATCTCCCGCCGGCATGCGCTCACCGGGGACTGGCAGGCGCTCTACGACGAGGTCCGCGCCTACCGCCAGGCCTGCGGCGACGCGCATCTGAAGACGATACTTGCGACCGGCGAGCTGGGAACGCTTACGAACGTGCGGCGGGCCAGCCTGATCTGCATGATGGCCGGCGCCGACTTCATCAAGACGTCCACTGGCAAGGAGCCGGTCAACGCGACGCTGCCGGTTGGCCTGGTGATGTGTCGCGCCATCCGCGACTATCGCGACCGGACCGGCTACGAGGTCGGATTCAAGCCGGCGGGCGGAATCCGGACAGCGCGCCAGGCGCTTGATTGGCTTGTTATGATGAAGGAGGAGCTGGGAGCCCCGTGGCTCACGCCGCGTCTCTGTCGCTTCGGCGCGAGCGCCCTCCTGAACGACATCGAGCGACAGTTGGAGCACTACCTGACCGGCCGATACGCGGCCCTTCACCACCAGCCGATGGGCTGAGGCTCGTGGCCGTTAGCTTGTAATTGGTAGCTGGTCGCTGGAGAATGCAGCTGCTCAATCTTGAGCCCTGAGAGGGCTTCGCTTGCCGACGTTGTTTCTCGTCCATAATCCAAAATGACTATGACTGTCGCTCAAGCGTTCGAATCGATGGAGTACGGCCTCGCGCCGGAGAGCAGCGCGCCGGCGCTCGACTGGATCGCCGAGCGCGGCGGTGAATTCGAGCTGTTCATCGGGGGCGAGTGGCGCGCGGCACTGTCCGGCGAGTCCTTCGACACGCTGAATCCGGCTACCGGCGAGCGGCTGGCCCGCATCGCGCAGGCCGGCGCGGAGGACGTAGACGCGGCCGTCTCTGCCGCGAGGGCCGCGCTGCCGGCGTGGCGCGGGCTCGGCGGACATGGCCGGGCGCGCGTGCTCTACGCCCTGGCCCGCCGCATTCAGAAGCACGCCCGCATGCTGGCGGTCCTTGAGTCGCTGGACAACGGCAAACCGATCCGCGAGAGCCGCGACATCGACGTGCCTCTCGCCGCGCGCCACTTCTACCACCACGCCGGCTGGGCGCAGCTCCTCGCTGCCGAGTTCCCCGGCTGCGACGCGGTGGGGGTCGCAGGCCAGATAATCCCCTGGAATTTCCCGCTCCTCATGCTCGCCTGGAAGATCGCGCCGGCCCTTGCCGCCGGCTGCACGGTCGTTCTAAAGCCCGCTGAGTTCACGCCTCTCACAGCGCTCGCGTTCGCAGACCTCTGCGAGGGCGCGGGCGTGCCGCCCGGCGTCGTCAATATCCTCACTGGCGACGGCAGGACCGGCCAGGCGCTCGTCGCGCACCCGGACGTCGACAAGATCGCGTTTACCGGCTCGACGGAGGTCGGTCGGTCCATCCGAGAGGCGACCGCGGGTACGCGTAAGAAGCTCTCTCTGGAGCTCGGCGGAAAGTCGCCTTTCATCGTGTTCGACGACGCCGATACGGATGCCGCAATCGAGGGCATTGTCGACGCGATCTGGTTCAACCAGGGCGAGGTCTGCTGCGCCGGATCGCGACTGCTCGTCCAGGAGTCGATCGCCTCCGACTTCCTCCGCCGCCTGCGCGCCCGCATGGAGACTCTGCGGGTCGGCGAACCCCTGGACAAGGCGACAGACATCGGCGCAATCATCGCACCGGTCCAGCTCCAGAAGATCGACGGCATGGTGCGCGAGGGCGAGGCGCAGGGAGCGCGCTGCTGGCGGCCGTCCGGCCCGATGCCCGATCGTGGCCTGTTCTACCCGCCAACCCTGGTCACCAACGTCGGGCCGGCCTCGCCGCTCGTCCAGCTCGAGATATTCGGGCCCGTCCTGGTCACGATGAGCTTCCGGACGCCGGCCGAAGCGATTGAGCTGGCGAACAACACGCGATACGGTCTCGCCGCCTCAGTCTGGACGGAGAACCTGAACCTGGCCCTCGACGCGGCCATGCGGATCAAGGCCGGCACGGTCTGGATCAACTCCACGAACCTGTTCGACGCGGCATCCGGTTTCGGCGGCTACCGCGAGAGCGGATACGGCCGCGAAGGCGGCAAAGAGGGCATGTGGGAGTACGTGCAGGTAGCCTCGCCCCCCGACGCCCTTTCGCCGTCCTCCCTCGCTGCCGCTGGCGCGCGAGTACCCGGCGAGAGACTGGAGAAGCCTGGAGATCGCCTGCCTCCCCTCGATCGAGAGGGGGATTTACGGCGTGAGAGCACCGCGCAGGACCAGGGATATCCGGGCAATACCGTAACTCCCTCGCCCGCTCATCCGCTCACCCCCTCAGCCCCTCACGGCACCGCGGAGACCAATCTTCGCCCGCTCCCGTCTCTCGACCGGACGCCCAAGCTGTACATAGGGGGCAGGCAGGCGCGCCCGGATTCAGGGTACAGCCTCGCCGTTACTGCGCCCGACGGCAGGCGCATTGGAGAGGTAGGCGAGGGGAACCGGAAAGACATTCGTAACGCCGTCGAGGCCGCGCGCGCCGCATCCGCGTGGTCGTCGGCAGCTGGCCACGCTCGCGCACAGGTGCTCTACTACCTCGCGGAGAATCTGGACGCGCGTCGCGACGAGTTGATCGCGATAATTCGCGATTCCGTTGCGGTTTCGGCAAGAGAAGCTGCGCAGGAGTTCGACGCGGCGATCGAGCGGACATTCACCTGCGCGGCGTGGGCGGACAAGTACGCCGGCGCGGTCCAGGCCACGCCGTTCCGCGGGATGACGGTCGCCGTGCGCGAGCCCGTAGGCGTCGTGGGCGTGGGATGCCCGACCGCGCAGCCGCTGCTCGGTCTGGTCTCCACTGTTTTACCTGCCGTCGCCATGGGCTGCCGAGTAGTCGCAATCCCGTCGGAGCGTGCGCCGCTTCCGGCCGTGGCACTTTACCAGGCGCTGGACACGTCCGACGTTCCAGGCGGAGTCTTGAACATTGTGACCGGGCGGGCGCGACCACTTCTTGAGACGCTGGCCTCTCACGATGACGTCGAGGCGGTCTGGTGCTGGGCCGAACCGGACCTGTGCGCCGCGATGGAGCGACTCTCAGCAGGTAACCTCAAGCAGACCTGGTGCCACCCGACCGAGCTGGATGAGGCGGCTGCCTTCCATGCGTCCGGAGAGGCGTATCTGCGGCACGCCACGCACGTGAAAAACATCTGGATGCCGTACGGAGAATGATTCCGACGGGTGCGTGCCGCCGTGCGCATGGAGTGCGTACAGATGGAGGCACGGACGTCTGCTCGCTCCCGCGGGAGTGTGGGCCACGGAGGCATTGTCAAACCCTTGGCTTTCAGATATCGCTTCGCTGCTCGGGACTTGCCTGTAGGGGGCGTGTTCTTGAATAGACGCCATGACCACGTCGCGGCTCTTTTTGCCAGTCCTAACGATTATTTGCAGGAATGCTATAGAATAGGGTTAAATAGTCGGGCTGGTTCATGAGTGTTCACAAGTGGCAACGGATTTGTTGCCGGCACTACACGACGGGCGCGGGGCGGCATTCGACATGGCTTACGAGAAGAAGCATCTAATCAAGCCGGATGGCCGGTACCTCGTGCTCTACCACTTTGCAGATACCGCAACGCCGGATCAGTCGGAGGCGTTCCGCTCCGCAGAGGCGTCTATGGCGGCAGCGTCGGCCGAGCAGGGCGCGCGGATCGCCAAGGACTCGCGCACGCCGCAGGGCGCAGCGAGCCGTTAGGCAACGCGGCCGCAGCGCACCGGCCGGGGCTCTGTCGATATCCGTGTTTACGGCGCGCCAGGGGGCTCGCGGGGCCGCTAGCCGCTCGCGGACGGGCCGCAACGGGAGCGCCCGAGCGGGCCGCAGGGAAGGATCTCTTCCGTCTAACTTCGTCCGAGGAATTGCCGATTGTCCGAGCTTCGATGGAACCCGGTGATGGAAGAGTGGGTGATTACCGCGACTCATCGGCAGGATCGGACCTTTTTTCCGCCGCCGGACTACAACCCGCTCGCGCCCACGAAGCCTGGAGGATTCCCGACGGAGATTCCCACTCCGACCTACGAGATCGCGGTATTCGAGAACAAGTTTCCCTCGCTGCAACGCGATCCGCCCGACCCGGCAGTCGGAGGCAACGACTTAACGCCCACTGCTCCGGCTCAGGGCGTCTGCGAGGTGGTCTGCTACACGCCGGAGCCGGACCTTGAGCTGGCCATGCTGCCGCTCGCAAAGGTGGAGGAGCTGGTAGCCGTATGGGTGGACCGATTCGAGACGCTCGGCGCGCACGATTTTGTAAAGTACGTGTATATATTTGAGAATAAGGGGCGGGAGATCGGCGTTACGTTGGCGCATCCGCACGGCCAGATCTATGCCTATCCGTTCGTCCCGCCGATTCCCGCGAAGGAGCTGAAAGCTGCGAAGCGCCACTTCGCTGCGACAGGAAGGGACCTGATCGGCGAGGTGCTGGCGCGCGAGCTGGAAGAGGGCAGCCGGATCGTGGCGCAAAACGGCGGCTTCGCGGCGTTCGTACCGTTCTTTGCGCGCTACCCGTACGAGGTGCATGTCGTTCCGCGCGAAATCAGGCCGGCGATCTCGGATTTCGATGCCGAGGAGCGGTGCGAGCTGGCGGCCATACTAAAGGTCGTCATGGAGAAGTACAATAACCTGTGGAATCGATCGATGCCGTACATCATGCTGATGCACCAGCGTCCGACAGACGGAGACAGTACACAATACGGGTATTACAGATTCCACGTCGAGTTCTATCCGCCGTACCGCACGCCGGACAAGCTCAAGTACCTGGCCGGCTCCGAGGCGGGCGCCGGCGCTTACATCAACGATACGCTTGCGGAACAGACCGCGAAGTCGCTTAGAGATACGCCTCCGCATCTTTGAACCCGGGTGATTAATCTACTGCCCATCCGAATGGTCGAGAAGGAGAACACGTTTTGAAGCGCATAGAGAAGATCGTACTGGTGGAACCGCGCGCCCCCGGCTATCACGTCTACAGCCGCGTCGCGCTGCCCCGCTTGGGGTTGCCGCAGTTGGCAGCCATCATGAAGCGCGCAGGCTATACCAACGTCACCACCTATTGCGAAGACCTGGCTCCCCTCAACTACGACGACATCTGCCGCGCGGACTTCGTCGGTATCTCCACGACCACCTCGACGGCGATGGCAGCCTATCGGCTCGGCGCGCTTGTCAAGCAGAAGAATCCGCGGGCCATCGTCGTGATCGGCGGCGTGCACGTCACATTCATGCCGGACGAGCCGTTCAGCGAGAGCTTTTGCGAGCAGTGGAAGATTCCGTTCCCCGTTTGCGACCACGTGATAAAGGGCGAGGCGGAGGAGATAATCCTACCGCTGATGCAGAGCTACGAGCTTGGCGAAGTGCCTGCCCGAATCCTCGGCACCACACTCCGAAATAACTTCAGCGACCGGATCGACTACAAGAAGACTGTCCAGAACATCGACGATTTGCCGTTCCCGGACCTGAATTCGATCGTCGGCCGCGCGAACATGAAGATTGCGCCGATCGTGACTTCGCGAGGCTGCCCGTTCGACTGCACCTTCTGCTCCGTAATCGAAATGTTCAGCCAGAAGATGCGCTACCGGTCGCTCGACCCGGACGATCCGTGCAGCGTCATCAGCGAGATGCGGGCGCTGAAGCGCGACAAGTACGGCTCCGTGTTCTTCTATGACGACAACTTCAACGCGTATAACAAGCGGACGAAGGAGCTATTGGAGAACATGATCCGCGCGGACGTCGTGCCGAATCACTGGACCGCGCAGGTCCGCGCCACGGAAATCGTTCGCGACCGCGAGCTGCTCAAGCTGATGAAGCGGACGAACTGCATCATGCTATACCTTGGGCTGGAGTCGGTCAATCCGGAGACGCTGCTGGAGTACAACAAGAAGCAGAGCGTCGAGCAGATCGTCGAGGCGATACGGATTTTGAAGGAGTACGGAATCCGCGCGCACGGCATGTTCGTCTTCGGCGCCGACGGCGACACGCCGGAATCGATCCGCTACACCGCCGACTTCGCGATCAAGAACGACGTGAGCACCGTGCAGTTCATGATCCTGACGCCGCTGCCGGGCACCCGCTACTTCCAGCAGCTCCACGATCAGGGCCGTATATTCGACTACGACTGGAGCCGGTACGATGCGCACCACACCGTCTACTGGCCGAAAAACATGAGCCCGTACGAGCTGCAGATCGAGACGTTCGAGGCGATGCGCCGCGTCTACTCGTGGGGCCGCATCGTCAAGCCGGTCTTCCAGGGCAACACCCTTACGGCCTTCTTCCGCCACTACGGCCACAACCTGGTCGAGAAGCACAAGCAGAAGACAGCGCTCTACGAGGAGACCCTGCCGCGAACGGTCCTCGCGCAATCCGACTACCGCGAGGCCAAACAGCTTATTCGGCTTGGTTAGGCATTCGGAGATCGGCGTTCGGCAATCGTACATCCAGCCCACGATTGCCGAATGCCGATTGCCGAATGCCTAATGCCTCTTCTTCCCTACCTCATCCATCGCGCGAAGCATTGCCTTGGCGTCCATGAACTGGGCCCGCTTCAGAACATTGCCTTTCGAGTCCAGGAAGAGCACGACGGGAATCTGACCGACTTTGTACTGCTTCACGATGGCCGGTGACTTGTCGAAGTTGATGAGGACCGGCACGAACTGCTTGGCGCGCTCCACCACCTGCTTGTCCTGGTAGGTGGTCTTGAGCATCTGTCGGCAAGGGCCGCACCATGTCGCCCAGAAATCCACCAGGATGACCTTCTTCTGCTGCGCGGCCGTCTTCCTGGCCGCGTCCAGCGACTCCGTCCACGGTATCGGGCCGTGCATGCCGGATTCGTCCCCGGCGCGGGTGGCGGCCGGAACGAACAGTATCGCCGCGAGCGGCGCCGCCAGCGCGTACAATCTCCATGTCCTGTCCATTCGGTTATCCTTCTATGTCGAGGCCTATACCGGATCGTCAAAGAGTAAACGGCGCACGGACATACCTAGGCACGCGCCGTATTACCACGAGCTCGCGACATACTCCTTGAAGACACGGCGATAGGTTTCGTTCGTCTGCCCGGCGATTACGTCCCAGTTGAAGACATCCGCAACGCGTTTCGCCGCGGCGTCCGCCATACGCCGAGCGAGCTCCGGGTCGCGAAGCACCCGCAGCACGCCCCAGGTCAAACTGTCGCTGCTGTTCGCCCAGGTCAGGGTCCCGGTTACGTCCGGCTCGACGACCTCGGGCAGGCCGCCCGCGTCTGAGACGACGACGGGCGTATGCGCCGCCATAGCCTCCAGCGCGACGATTCCGAACGGCTCATACAGGCTTGGGAAGCAGGCCACGTCTGCGACTTTGTAGAGCCGCAACAGCGCGTCGTCGGGGATGAACCCAGTGAAGCAGACCCAGCGGTCGACGCCGAGCGCGTGGGCCTGCTCGACCAGGTGCTGCCGGTAGCCGCCGCCGGCGACCACCAGCTTTGCGTCGTGGTAGCCGGCCCGGATCTTCGGCAGGGCATCGATCAGCACCTGGCAGCCCTTCTCTCGCACGCCACGGCCGACGAACATGATGATCTTCTCATTGGGAAGCGCGAACTGACTGCGGAAAGCTTCGGCCTCCTGCGGCGGAAACTCGAACCCGAACTTCTCGGCGTTAATGCCGTTGTAGATCACGTCCAGCTTATCGGTCGGACTTCGCAGCGCGTACTCGACCTCGCCCTTCATGAACTGCGAGCAGACGATAACACGCCACGCCTCCGTCACGAGATCCACCTCGATCGCATTGATATAGCGCGAGATTTCGGAGTGGATGCCATTGTTGCGGCCGAACTCCGTCGCGTGTACCGTCGCGATGAGCGGGATCTTGAAGCGGTGTTTAAGTTGTGCGCCGGCGAAGTAGGCCAGCCAATCGTGGGCGTGCAGTAGAATCGCGTCCTTCTCCTTAAGTTTCTTCGCGTCCTTCTCCACCTTCTTTCCCGCGAGCCAGCCACTTATGAGGGCGTAGGCCCGATCGCGCATCGCGGCGTTTAGCTGGTGGACCCAGTGGATGAAGTCCTTATGGCCGCCGGGCGCATCGTACGCCGCGACGCGGTGGATGTGGACGTTGTTGAACACCTCCTCTTCCGGCGCTCCGGGAAACTCGCAGGTAATGACGTGAACCTCCATACCGGGCAGCTTGGCCAGCGCCCAAGATAGCTCCTCGACGTGCCGCGCAATTCCTCCTACGATCTTCGGCGGGTATTCCCAGGACAGCATTACAATGCGCAATGGGCGGCTCCTAGCAATTCGGTTCGGGCGGCCGCGACCGGCCGATCGAATCGTTCGACGCATCGTCGCGGGCTTCCTTCCGGGGCGACGTGCAGGATTGGCCGGCCGTACCGCCGAAATCTCGCCTGGCGCGAACTCTAGGGCGGCAAGGGGGCGGACGCGATGGATATGGCTCGCCGAATGTGGGACGCCGTAGCTCAGAAGAGCGTGGGGCGATGGACCGGTCGGACGGTGAAGGGACTTGGAGTGGTGATTGGGCTGCTATTCAGTCTCGGCGCGGCCTGCGCGGCGATGGCGCAGGGCGCCGCGGCTCCGCCGGAGCGGCTGCGCGACGTACACAGGATCGTCTGTCTTGGTGACAGCATCACTCAAATGGGCGAGTCGCCCGGCGGATATGTCTGGATCGTCCGCCGCTACTTGACGGCGCTCTATCCCGATATCGAGGTGATCAACGCGGGTATATCCGGGCATAAGTCTACGGACATGCTGGCGCGGTTCCAGCGGGACGTGCTGGACAAGAAGCCACAGCTCGTCACTATCAGCGTCGGCGTGAACGACGTATGGCACGGGTTCTACGATAACCATCCCGATGGCGACGGCCCGCGCGGCGTTAAGCTGCCCGACTATCGGAAGAACGTCGAGGAGATGATACGTCTGGCCGAGGCGGCGAGCGTGCGCGTCGTGGTCCTCTCGACGACCGTAATTCACGAGGATTTGCAAAACCCTGAAAACGCCAAGCTCGTAGGATATAATGATGCGCTGCGTGACCTGGCGCGGCGCCATCACGCGCCGTTCGTCGACTTTCAGAAGCCGTTCCACGCGCTCATCGCCGACTACAGGGCTACGGGGGCGCGGGACGACCTTCTCACTGTCGATGGCGTACACATGAACGCGCTTGGCAACAAGGTGATGGCGCAAACCATTCTTACCGGACTGGGCGTGCCGCCGGAGGATCGCGAGCGCGTCCGCGCGGCAGCCGAGCGGCGCTGATCTTCGTGGGCGGCGGCCTGGGATCGCATCTGAGCGCCGCCAAATCACAGATCATGCCGAATACCGAACACCGCACTCCAAACACCCAATGAACGAAAGCTATCGCGCAACTCTGGTGATTACCATGATCGCCCTCGCGACTGGCATCGCGAGCTGGCGGCTCATCGACATCGACACGGCGCCGGCGAGCCCTGCCCCCATCGCGGCTATCCATGTATCCCGCGCGTCGCGGCCGCCCGTTCCACACGACGAGGAGCCGCGGAAGGCGGAGCCCGCTCGCGATCGCTCCGCCGATCTAATCGCGGCCGCAGAGCGCGGCGACATCCAAGGCGTGCTGGCGCTTGCGGCGAAGGGTGGCGACATCAACGTCGCCGGCCAGGACGGCCAGACACCACTGCTCGCGCTGATGTCGCGGGGCCGCATCGACCCAGGCGAGATCGAGAAGCTGCTTAAGGCCGGCGCGGACGCCACGGCGCGCGACGGAAAGGGCCGAGACGCGCTGACGCTCGCCGCCAAAAGGGACGATCTGAATGCAATCGCGGTACTGCTCAAGAGCGGCGGCCGAGTTATAAGCCAGGCCACCAACGCGCTCCGGTTAGCCGCGTCGGACAACCATTTGGAGGCATTGAAGGCGATGCTGGACAACGGCGTCGACGTGAATGCCGCCGGACGGGACGGCGCGACGGCGCTTGACGCGGCCGTTCGTCACGGCGACGCCGAAACGGTCCGTTTCCTGCTCCGGCGCGGTGCGGACCCGCAGCGGAAGGAGGCGGAAGGGGCTACGGCGCTCATGCTTGCCGCCAAGCGAGGCGATCGCGAAATCGTAAACGCGCTGCTGGAGAAGGCGCCGGGCGCGCTGAACGACCGAAATAGCAACGGCGAGACGGCGCTTATGCAGGCCGTACGCGCGAGGAACGCCGTTGCGGCAAGGGCGTTCGCCGACGCCGGCGCCGACGTGAACGCCGCCGACTTCGAGTCGAACACGCCGCTTATCCAGGCGTCGTCCGATGGCTCGGTCGAACTTGTCCAGGCGCTCTTGGACAAGGGCGCGGACTTGCGCGCCGCCAATGCGAGCGGCGAAACGGCGCTATCGCTCGCCCGCAAGAACGACCATCCGGACGTAGTCG
>Ga0070735_10003440_pt1 | contig 13882 bp, 26 predicted proteins | sample Coa_R1_FD_66443 | JGI IMG/M metagenome (GOLD analysis project Ga0070735, IMG submission 66443) | Surface soil microbial communities from Centralia Pennsylvania, which are recovering from an underground coalmine fire - Coalmine... | ecosystem: Environmental > Terrestrial > Soil > Unclassified ...
AATCGACGATATCCGTCGGGTCCCTTCCAACCGTAGAGCTGAGCGACGTTGAATTGCTGGAATGGTTCCAGCTTGAACGGCGCGCAGTCACGGAAGAACCGGATCGGCCGCGCGGCCGCGGCCTGGTCGAAATAGAGGCCGCGCTTGTGCCCTTGCTCGAGGTCGCGCATGAACCGTTCAACCGCCAGGAAGACGAGCCGGCCGGTCGGGACGTTTCCCGTGAGCACGTCGAGAACATAGCGCGCAAAGGTGGGAATTCTATTGCACGATTTCGTCAGTATCTTTTCCGCTGAAGAAGTCGTCCACTGGGTCTTGTGTTGGATCATTGCGAATTGAAAGCTTGGATCTCGATGCGGGATCGAGACCGAACTGCGAACAGAACGCGCGCAGATGACGAAGCGCGTCGGATTTTATTCTCACGGCCGGGTTCACACGCACCATGCCGACGCCAGTGGCGTGCTCGAGATCCGCAACCATCAGTCCATACTTCTGGATGGCGTTCTCGGCCATGACGAGCTGAGAATAAGCGGCACACAAGCCACCGAGCGCCGGACCATCGGCTGTCGTGAGAATCTTCATCTCAAGCAACAGCGGGACCAGCCGATTCCACTCGTCGCGAGCAAAGCGACTGGCAAAGACGTACGGTGGCATTGCCGGTGCGCCAGGCTTCGGCTTCGGCTCTTTGCTGTTCAGCTTGCGATGGCCGCGATTGCCCTCGAGCTTCTTGCGAGCCGTCGACTTGCGGTTATGACCGCCGGATCCTCGTCCGCCCACGGGCGCTAGACCAGCTTTCCCGGTCCGCGGCCGACGTCGCGCAGCATCGAGCGGCGCTGACGCCTGGTGAGCTGCGGGAATCGGCGAGTCATCTCACGCCGCAGCGGCCGACCGTCATCGCGACACGCGAGGTTCGGATTCGGCGCTGGCGCGTCCCACTTCATGTGCTGCCACAGCGGACGGCCGTACTTGTCGAGCAGGATTTCCTCGAGCGCCGTCTTCATTTCCTTGGAAACGACGATCACTCGATCGCGCCGCGGCAGGCTGGCGAGGCTGAGGCTGGAATCGACAACAATTACGCTATTCATGGGAAAAATCTTTTGCTGCGATATTACGCGCGTGAGTGTGGGACGGTCGTCGGCGCGTCGTCCCGCGAAAACTGACCCCCCTTCCGGTCGTCGCGCCAGGCGCCGCGTTGCTCGAGCGCAGTCTTGCGGCTGTGATCAGCGTGACATGCGCCGCGCAAGTTGCGCTCGTCGAAGAAGTACGTTGCATCGCCGCCGTGCTGCGCGACGTATTCTTCCGCTGGCGTGATGTGATCGACGTCGGTGCTTGCTGCGTCGCCGCCGCAGAGCACAGCGATCTGACAGAAAGGATCTCGCGCGAGAATGTACGGCTGCGTTCGTCGACGCCACTGCGGCGAGTCATAGAGTCGGCCGAGGCCTGTCTCGCGCTTGCGTCGATGGCGATCGCGATTGGTGGAGCCGAAAACTGGCGTCGATGCGATCGGGATTCGTTTCGGCATGTGTTCATCTGAGGATCCGCGCGAGCAGGGTTAAGATCACTGCCCACGATGCGAGCACAGCGCCGCTGAGGATCTTGGTCCACAGTCGCAGGAAGTCGATGCTTCGCCGCAGTCGATCGTTCTCCTTCACCAGCTTGCGGATGTTGACATGTGCGACGTTCAGGTCTTTTGTGAGTTGCTCGGGATCCGGAGGAATTCCGTAGTTGCGCCGCGGCAGGCGCGGGTCCGGTGCGTCGTAAAAGCCGATCATGCCGGCGTTGATGCCGGTGTCGTCAGCTCTTTTTTTGCGAAGGAAAAAGCTCATAGTCGTCGTAAATCAGGCGCGCGAGAATGTCGAGCATTTCAGGCGAGAGATTCTGAGCACCTGGCGTCATGCGCAGGAAATAGCAACCGATGTGTTCTGCGTGTTCATCGTTTTTTGCGTGCGAGCGGCGATGGCTCACAGTCGATGTGCGTCGCATAGCCGGCGTCCTTCAGCGCGAGCTCGAGGACCGTCACCAGCTCACGATTGTGCGTGGAAAGCAGACCGACGTGACGGCCGGCTCGCGTGATGTTCATGAGGTACTGGCGATCGCGGTCTGCGTCAGGAGTTGCGTCTGCCATGCTTCCCAGGCCTCGCGAATGATCGGAGCTCGGAGCTGTCGTTTGATGCGATCGGAGTCCGGCGGTTGGAATATGAGGCCAGGGATTTCAGCGCTGCCCAGGAAAACACAACGCTGGCCAGATCTTTCGGTTGTTGCGACCTTGATGAGAGTCGCAGGCAGCCGATCGAGGATCGATCGATCTCGCTCCGCGGTCATGAAGACAGAATCCGGATGCAGCATGCGGATCTTCGTCCTCGATATTCGCTCGGCAAAAAGACGATCGACCAGCAACTCCGCCTGGTCGGCAGGAATGTGGCTGGTCGGCCGCGCCTCGTGCGGTTCGTGGTGCGCCAGCAGTCCAATGTAAGGTTTGTGGGACACTTCGAGCTAAGGCCTTGGAATCACCGCATGGCGCGGGGTGCCGTTTGGAAGGGAACTAGTTTTTTGGAAGGGGACAGCGACGCGATTATCACTGCTGACGCGAAAAACGCCCAAGTTACCGAAGTGTGAGGAACTTCTAGAGCGGAACCGGAAGATCACAGCGACAGCGGCGTCCCGGCGCATATTCCACGTTACACTCCTGCTCTGCTTCATGGACATGGCCGCACCGCGGACAGCTCGAATCCATCGCGCTGATTACCTTCGGCCGTGTCCGATCGGCCGATGACGGAAGTATCAGCTCAGTGCTGACCGACTGGCCATGCCCGAGCGCGGACTCAGCAGCGTCGGCAAGATCCTGCAGCCACTGCTTCGCGTCGATCGACGTGTGAACGTCACCGCCGTCGACCAGTTTCGCCGTCTCGATGCGAAACGCGAGAAGCTGCAGCCACAGTCGAAGCTCGAGCAGCTTCAGCCGACGATCGCCTGGTCCACTCTCGATAAGACGGTCGATGATTTCCGCTGGTGTCATGTCGCCTCCGCGAACAGCGATCCTTGCGCCGGTGGGTGTCGCTGTTTCCATTGCTCGTAAGCGGCCGAGTGCGTGGGACAGAGGTGCTTGCCGCGTGCGACCTCTCGCGAATGCGACACACACATCGGCGCGTCGCACGTCCCTGATTTTCTTCCGCGAACTTTCCAGTCGCAGAGCGCGACGGCTCGCCGCCCGCACGCACAGAACTGTTTGTTCTCGCGCACGCCGCAAACGATGAAGGTGTCGACACCGCCTCGATCGTTCGGAATCTTCAGCTCCTCACACATGTTTTCGCCCACCTCTGCTATCTCAATAGCGACCGTGACGAGCGCTGACCACAGCTCCCTGCGCGCTGTCGACGACGCCGAAGATTTCCGCCGCCGTCGCGAGTTTCTGGTGACCGTGATGTCGCAGCTCGATCGGCAGTGCAATCTTGAACGCCGCGATCGCGCTGAACGTCAGGATGCGATTGGTCTGCGTGCCGACAAACGGACGCATCATCGGATTCATCTCGCGCGCACCCATCGACATGTTTCGGTTCGTGAAATAGGCGTCTCCGCCAGTTGGAGGCCAGTTGCAGGACGATCATCAGTAGCGCGTGCTTCATTTTGTTTTTTCCTTCCGAGTTGAATTCGGGGAAGGGCTGAAAACCACCGCCAGGAGCGCGAGGCCCTCCCCCGCGCTCCCGGCGTCACCAGCGCTTCAATATCCTGGCTCTTTGTCCTTGCTGACCAGGACCTTGAAGACCTTTGCGGCGCTCTGCCCTGGCTTCGTAAACGAGGTGTCGTCTTTCTCGTAGCGAATCGCCAGAAAATGCCCGATGTGCGCCGGCTGAATTTTCTTGTTGAGATCGTTCGTCCCGAGGAAGGTCATACGATCGCCTTTGTCGTCTTGCAGCATGTACTCGAGCGTGTGCGACTCTTCGCCGTTCTGCTGTTTCACTGTCGTCGGTTCAATGTTGATCAGGATGCCGCTGAGTTCCTGCCCCTGCTTCGTGAACTTGAACATCTCCGGTGCTTTCGCCTCGATGAGCTCACGCCGACGGTTGTTGGTGATTGGTGTCGCTGGTGCTGTTGCCATAGTTCACTTCTCCTTTTCGTCCGCGGGTTGCGCGGAGAACTTGATCGTGCAGACGATCCCAATGCCGAAGCAGCGCACACGGTGGACGCAGTAACTTCGGCGCCGGCAGCGATGGCGGGAATTGCATCGCCTCTCTGAGATCGTCGGAAACCTGAGATGGAGTCCGCGTCACGCGCAGCACTCCGTTGAAATCGATTCGCACCTGCTGCGGTGAAACGTAGCCGAGTTTCACCACGGAAACGTGCTTGTGAGGTCCGCAATCCGGACAGTCGCCGTCTTGTTGCGGCAGTTCCTCGTCGGCCACGTTCAGGCCATAAAACGTGCCGTAGGTCCGCACCAGGCGCTTGCGATCGATCGCGCTCAGAAATTCGTCGAGCACCTCGGCATCGTCGAGCAGATCCGCGACCTTCGTCACGTACTTGATCAGCTCGCGCACCGTGCCTTCATCGGCCGCACGAATGTACGACGTTCGGCCGCGATGTTCGGTCGCATCGATCCATGCCTGGTTGAGCTCCTCGAACGGAAAGAACTCGCCTTCCATCAGCACGTTCAGGTGCGGATGCCAGGTGCCTTCGTCGGCGTTGTAGGTGACCTCGAGCGCGACGATGCAGCCGCGCACGTATTTTTTCCAGCGAACGCCGCGGCGCAGGCTCGTCCACGCTGCCCACAAACTCTTCACGCCGTCGGCGAGATCCGTGCAGTTGCGCTCCGCAAGCACGGCGTATCGCAGTCCTGGCTTCCCCACGGTGTACCGCTCGATTCGTCCCGCCAGGACCAGCGTCCTGCGGTACGCGCAATGCGGACACACGCGAACCGAGCAGGAGTTCTCCGCTTCGGCCCAATCGTGATCGTTCTCGCAACGCCAGTGCCGAAAGCTTCTGTGGCAGGCTGCCACCTTGTGCACCAGGTGGTTGTGTTTGCTGGTGTCCCTCAACGTCTCCACCAGCTCGGTCTGAAGTTCATAGCGGTCCAGTAGACGGAACTCTTTCCCAGGGAGAAATTCCTGCCTCGGGTCAGAAGGCCGCGCCTCGATCACGGTTCGTGGATCTGTCGACTTATTCACTGGTATCGAGTAAAGAAACCTAAACCCTTTCCGCCGCCGGCTTTAGCGCCGCTGGTCGGCTGTTCCCAGGTTTTTTGATCCAGCTCAGGCACGCGCTTTCATCCAGACACACGTATAGCGTCGGCGCTGTGATGCATGGACGCGCCGCCGCTAAGGCCGCGGCGTCGGCCTAACGGCCGCCACCGCCTTCGGACCAGGTTTTTTCCTCCAGCTCTGGCAGACTCTTCCCTGCTCCACTTCGGTCGGGAACCAGGAACAGGGTTGAGTGCCGGTAGCGTGCCGTCGCTGTCGCGGATCCAAAAACCTGGTAGAAATCAGATCCGCTCTGTTTTTGGCGCCACTCGGCACTCAACTCCATTCCTGTGTACATACAAAATCTCCGCCACAGCTCGATCTGGTCCATCTCCGCGACGTGCTGCTCCGCGAGCTCCGGAGTCACCAGGTGCACGATGACCATCAGCTCGCTCACCGCGCGTCGAAGGTTGCGATCGGCCGTCATGCGGCACCTTCGTCTTTCACCAAACGCCGCAACATCACGACGCCGTTCTCTATCTTGCGAATCGAGCCGAGCCCGTAGAGGTGCTCCGCACAATAGCCCCACCGCGCGACCCCTGCCATGAATCGACGATGATTTCGCTCCAGAAGCATGATCGCTGGAGTGACGCAGCCGGCCCTCGAGCACTTCCGTCCATCTGTGGGCAGCCAGCGTTCATCAATGGCCCACTCATAGTGGAAGCCGGCGGGCGTTTGATCGTTCATGCGGGATACCTCACAGGCCGTCCCATCTGCTGCAGCTTCTCCGCGGCGAGTCGCAGCACGGTGGACTCTGTGCCGAGCAGCGGAGTCGTGATCGTCAGCTCGTCGCCGCACTCGAGCGTGACGCGCCACACGGACTCATGCCTGCGATTCGCCGTCCACTCCACGCTCTTGACGCCGAGCGCCAGCATGGTCCGCTGATTTCGCGCGAAAACGTTCACATGCCCTCCAACACTTTAAGTCGCGAGAACTCCGCGTATACCTGGTCATCGGACATCTGGCCGACGTCGGCATCAGCTTGGTGCTGCGGAATCTTGTAGCCGACCTGCAGGAATTCGCTCACGCGTCGGCGCAGAGTTTGGAGCACGGCCTCTCTTTGCGTGACCGGCCGGCAGCAACAATTCGCTCCGCAGATCGGGCAGCTCATGCGGACCTCCGGAGTGCGTCGACGTCGAGTTCTCCTGGTCGACCTTTGACGGTGATCTCGGCGTCGCAAAATCCGCAGCGCTCGATATCGGCATATGACAGGTGCATCGTGTGGCACGCGGTGCACCAGTACTCAAACGGTTCGCATGCCACGACCTTCGGATGGATGACGATCTGAGGCAATCGCGTCTGGTCGCTCATGTGTTGAGGACCTCGCGAAGAATTGAGCGGAACTCAACGAATTCGACCGAGCTGTCCGCCAGCGCGACCAGCCACGCCGCATGCACGAGCGCCTCTTGTTTCGTCATTCGCTGGCGTGGCGCGAGGACGAGGATTTCGTTCTCGCGCACGCTCACGATTTGCAAGTTGGCGACGTCGGCCATCAGCGTTCCCCCGCGGCGGCGAGTTTGTGATCGAACAGCGGCGTCGCGACACGCCGACGTCTCGGCCGGCGCGCTGTCGCGATCGGCCGAACAGGTTGAGGTGGTTTGCGGCACTCGCATGGCGCGACGCGGCGATCGCCGTGCGCGTCGATCATGACGAGGCGCCAACCGGTGTCGTCACACATGCGGCAGCGCGGCGCCCGAGCTGTGGGAAATAGCAGGGTCTGCCTGGTCATGCGCGCACCATCATCAGCGCGAGCAGGACCAGAACCATCGCCAGGAGATCTGCTAGCTCCCGTTTCAGGCTCTGCTGAGGTTGGGGAAATTGGATGAGGTTATCGAGCGAACCGGAGGTTCTCCGCTTTGCTCTGGTCGAAATGGGCGGTTTACGGTATGCTGCGGTCGATGGCATGACAGTCCAGCCGTGCCTTCAAGTTAGGCGGCGCGGATCACACGATCTGCGCCGTTCGCTTTTTGCGCGAGCTGCTCCCTTCCCGGCGCGCGGCGCCGTTCGTGATCAACACAAAAATTTGGCAGGCACTTCGGAAACGTGCAGGACTCTGCCTGGCAGGTGTTCGGGTCCTGCGTGCAGGCGCCGTCGTCGAGGATGGGAAGAGAGTTGGCGGCCGAGGAATGGCCGGACCGGTTTTTTTGGTCGACGAACATCGCGCGCGTCCTCGATGTCCGTCTCACCGCAAGGCTTCTGCTCGAAGCCGGCAGCGTTACAGGAGTGGCTTATGAGTCTGCTGCTCTAACCGTTGAGCTATGGGCCCGGTGATCGAATCCATCATAAACCACGGCCACTTGGCGCTTGCTGCTCACCGATCAACTCCCAAGCTGCGTCCTATTCCCCAACCCATGCGTGATATTCCCAACCCTCGCCCAACCCCTGCACCCGAGCATCGATTTTTCAATGACTTGGCAGGCCCCATTTTGGCTCCTCACTTGCCTGTTAACTGTTATCGGGTTCTGCGGAAGGCACTCTACAAGGACGGGGAAGGCAGTGTTGCAGTATGGATGTCCCTGCTCAGGATAAGTACCAGCCCAAATGCTGGCTGTCGCACCACTTCATCAACAAACTCTCTGTGATCATCGGAAGTTGTCAGCTTCTCCAGGAACAGGTGGATGAGTCGGATCACCTCGATAGGGAATGCATTCACCGGCTCAATGTAATCATGGAGATCGCGAAAGAAATGTCCAAGGAACTCAAGGAACATGAGTGCCAGCTGGATTCCGCGACAAAGCTGCTGACATTTGGAGCCGCCTCGACCTCGTCTGCGGCTGAGAAACATTGACCGCACTGTCCTCTTCATCAGAGCGTGGCGTTCCGCGCAGCGGAAAGCAACGCGGAGTGGAGAGACCCGGTGTTCCCCGGCCGTGAGCGCTCTAAACTTTCGCCGACTTCGCCAGTTTCCCCGCCAGCACTGATAACTCCGCCAGCGACGGCACCGATTCTGGTGTCGTAATTTTACTTTCCGGCAACGCTGCGCCCTTGAACGCCTCCACCAGCATCTCGATCGCAAGATCGGTATTCGGACGAATAAAGATCGTCGCCGCCAGCGTTCCGGCACGCACCCACGCCTGCCCCGTCTTCGGCATCCCGTCGCATCCGGTGATCGGAATCTTCAGCCAACGCGCCCGGTCCGGCTCGGCAATCTCGCTGAACGCCTTGCGCGCGCCCATCGCCATGCTGTCATCCTGCGCCCCGACCAGATCAATGTGGCTCTCCTGCGACGTTCGCAGCCGCAACCACGAACTCACCGACTTATACGCGCTCTCCTCGGTCCAGTTGGCCCGCATCGATTTCACCTGGATATTCGCCGGCTTGCTTCGCGTCATTCCCGCCGTGCGCTCTTTCGCCGCCGAACTGTTCGCCGGTCCCTCGATGTACAGCAGCTTGCCGCCATTCGGCAGCAGCGCCGCAAATTGCTGCCCCTGAATTCTTCCCACTTCCTGATGATCGGAGGTGATCCCGAATACAGGCACCTTATACAACCGCCTCAGTTCGAGAACGTAGTCCACTTCATGATTCAGCACGACCCAGCCGATCCCCGCCGCGGCAGCCGCCCGCGCCACCTGCGGAAACGCCGTCCCGCCCGCCGGCTCAAACAAGATCGCATCCGGCCTCACCGACGCACTCTGCACGTGTTCCAGCAATTGCTGGCTCTGCGCCACGGCATCGTTATTCGCGTGAATGATCTTGATCTCCACGCCCAGCCGCCGCGCCGCCTTTTCGGCCGCTGCCGCCTGCTCCTGCTGATAGTCGTTGTCGTTATTGGTAAGCGAGACCAGAAAGTTAAGACGTTTCATAAAGAGGGGCCCTATCGCGCGATGATAGATCGCGCGTCACTGATCACCAAGGTAACTTGGGTAATGGGAACACGGACTCAATCATTGTCATCTGACCGGAGCGATGCCGCCTTGAATTGTCATCTCGACCGGAGCAATGCGTTCCGCGAAGCGGAAGGCATCGCGGAGTGGAGAGACCTTTTATTGACCAGTTCGGCAATTGGGAAAATGCCGTAAAACCTACGCCCCGCCAGCCGCTTTCTTCGCTGCGGGCCCTTCTCCGATGAAGGTTTTCAGCCCAGTATCCAGCAGTTCCCGATTGGCGTCGGTGAATTCGACGAACCGGAAGGGCTGCATCCACCCCTGCGTCGCCCACATCGGAAACAGCATCTGCGCCTTGCTGCGAAGCGTGGTCTCATTGATGTGGAAAATGATTTCCACCACCAGCTTTTCGTCCAGCGGCTTTTCCAGATGAATCACGCCGCCAGTGATCGAAAGCTGATGAATCGCGCCGCGCAGCGAACGCTTGTTCGGCAGCCGCAGCAGCGCCAGCACCGACCCGCGCAGCTTCACGCGAAAAGGACGCTCCACTTTTTCCGGCTTTTGCGCCTTCTCAGGCTTTTCCGCCTTCTCCGGTTTTGGAGGCAACAACCGCGCTGATGATTCGAACTCGTCTTCCATAGGCCTACCCAGAGTATGGCAGCCTCTGTAACCATCGCGAAGTTACCAAAGCCCAACAAGCCCAATTGTTCTTCGAAGATGTCAGGCCCAAACAGCCAATGAGTGCCGCATCCTTAAACTTCGCGCCTTTGGCGAAGTTTAGGGTGGGGATTTTGACTTTGGATTTTGACTTTGGATTTCAGCGAGAGAATTACTTCCGCCCCGGATGCACTTCCGCCCCATCCGAAAACATGTTGTAAGGCCACGCTTTCTTCTGCACCTTCAGCCTCGTCGCCGTGTCGTCGGGATCGCTCTTAGGCTTCGCGCTCACCGGATCGCTCGTCACCGCAACATTCCAATCTTCCGGAGGATCCGCAATTCCCCACACATTCCCATGCGTGTAAAGCGCGGCCCCAACCAGATAATATTTGCCGTCATTTCCCAATGGAAAGCAGTTCGCCACGCGCCCCGTCACGCTGCCTCCGCCCGGAAGCCCGCTCAGCATTATCGGCGTCTCGATCTCCAGCGGTTCCGAGCTGCGAAATCCGCAACCCTGCGCGCTCACCACCAGCAGCACGCACTTCTCTCCAAACGGACGTCTCCGGTCCAGGCTGATCACGCTCACCGGAATCTCCACCCGCAACCGCGTACTGCGTCGCACCGCTTTCGGAGTCACAACTTCCATGGCGAATATCTTCGGCAGTCCAGCCAGATAACTTCAGGCGGACTCCTCCAAAATTATTCTGTCAGATTCACCTCCGACCCGATGATGACGAAGGTAACCGGCGAAGACTCCCTCGGATCGCACACTGGTTGCCCGCGCAATCCGCAATGCCCCTGGTGGAGTCGCTGCCGGCAACGTCTCTGCTGACATCCCCACAGATTCCTGCCTTCCGGGAAGCCATTCCCTGATCCACCTTCCGGCAGACACTCTGTTCAAATTGACTTGCACGACAGCCGGACCTACGATTTGGCTTGGATCGGCAGCTCTTCCAGCGCGGCTGCGGACCGATCTCATTCGCGCGATTTCTAATTTTTCTACGAGGCCCCTGAAATGTTTGAAACCAATGATACCGACGACGTGATCGAAAAGAACCCGTGGCAGGCATACGTGCTCGCCTTTGCCGTAGGCTGTTTCGTCACATTTCTTATCTTCTTTTTTTTCGTCCTTCCTACTACGAATCGGGCTGCGGCTAAATCGGCTCAAAAAGCAGAGCAGCAGAAGTTTTCCGCCGAGTTGGCAGCGAACCCGCTCGCGGCTCAACTAACATCCGCGAACGCCGCCTTGCAGACCGCAACCCAGGAGCACGACCAATGCAAGGCCCGATTTGATCGCCAGACGATTCTCTACGACAACACCATCCCCATCGATCCCGGCAAGCTCTGGATCATCCCCGCCGACATCGAACCCATCGCCGTCGGCGATCATCAAGTCACCTACACCCACTACGACCCCAAAACCAAACAGGAGACAGTCCACTTCCACCCCTCCCGCCAGTAATGCGAGAACGGAGCTCGGAACAGCAGCATGCGTGACCCTACCAAACAGTCGCAGGCGAGTAGAAGCCATCTCACAAATGGTTTCGGGAAGGGCCCGGCTTCAGCCGGGCCGCCAGGGCACCGCAGTGAGAGGGCTTTAGCCCCTGAGGGCAGCGGACTCATTATCTTTACTGATTTATGAGTGTCTTCTAGACACTGTGCCCGGCAGGCAACTTAGTCCGACAATCAGCGACTGGAACCATCGTCATACAACTGGTGTCTGGACCGATATGAGGCCCGTGTGCGCTATATCGTCGCGACCCGTCCGACAAATGTTGGATGCCAGAGATGCCACGTCGTCTACTCGATCGTCAGGCTAGCACTGCGTACTACGGTGCTACGCCCGGCAGAATCGGTCGCTTGAGCCTCCACGCGATATTCCCCCTTCGGTAGTTGGGCAATCGGCAGACTGCCAGCAAACGCCAGTACCCTACTGCCGGACCGTTCGTAGGATCTGGCATCGACCGGATAAAACTCGAATTTCTGATCTCCCGTGCGGGCGTCCACAATTCTCACGTGGGCTTTCAGGTCTGTTCTTGATTGCTCCCCAGATAACGGCTGGTAGACCTCAAAGTACGCCATGACATGCTCGGTGGACTCAAAGCGTGTTCGAGACGCTGGCGTGAATTGCTGACCCTGGCTCACGAGTGGCACATATTGCGGGGCAAGATTTACCGCCTCGGCCTCCTCTGCCGCCACCTTCGCATCTCGGAATCGATCGCAGAGGACCACCGAACTGATCGCAAGGCGATTGCCGTCATTACCGTCAATGAAAAGCGGGATTACCACTCGACCGAAGCTCTCGCTGTCGCTCAGGACGACGCGCAGTTCGTATTCCGCTCCGGCAGGCAGATCAATTTGCGTTTCATAATGACTCGGCAGGTTCCCAGCCTCGGCTATTCGACTCGCTATCCAGCGCGTTCCAGACGCGCAACATCCAAAGTCGCTGAAGCGCGTAGCGATGGTGTGATCCTTGTTGTACGCCACACCCAAAACCCCTATGTTCGCCTGCAAGTCTCCTCTTGAGAATCCATGTTTGAGTTCGCCCCAAGGGAACCCGAGGGCAATATCGACCCGCGCCATCTGACTGTTTGTGTAAAAAAAACCAGCCTGGGCAGACAACGGAATCCATGCCTTCTTGTGCGAGTCCAAATCCCTCTCCATTTGTAGGCCGAACTTTGTTCCTCGTAACGGATCGGTTGCTGGATTGCTCAGGTAGCAGTAATGATCGTTTGCATATACAGCCGCGTGGGGGTGGTCAACCTTGACTTTTACTTTGCTGCACTTACCCGATTCCGGTCTGGTTGGCACATATCCGACCCGGTAAAAGTGACTTAAGGGAGTAGGCTGCCACGGAACTCCTAAGTCAACCGTGCTCCACTTTGCTTGCGGTGTGTGGGACCACTCGCCATGGAATCCGAGGTTATCGCGAGCCGTGAACAGTGCCTCTTGTTCATATTGGACGCTATCAATCCTCTGTTCTATGCCATCTTCAAAAACATGAAAGTCTTTGGCACCAAGGCCGTGGATCACAATATCGTGGTAACAATCGCTTGCGGAAAAGGGTATAGAGAATGGCAGGCTGTCGAACCTCTGCGCATCAGCATTCCGGCACTCCCTTTCAGCTAGAGTGAAGGTGTACATTTCGCTCTGGTCGTAGACCTCCGTGTGGATCAGGACCAGGTTCGACTCAACTCGGATCGAAAACGGGTCATCGCTTTGTGCACGGGCAGAAATGGACATTAAAACCGACGTGCAGACCAGCCCCCAGGAGAAAATAAGAAGTTTCCAGCATGATCTCATCGACATGTCCCTGAAAATTCTCTCCCCCACGGCGTGACCAATTGCTGCCCCGCTTTCGGCTGCCTACCTCGCGTTCTTTCTCGCCTGCGCAATTCCCGCTCGTACCCCACGAGCCACGGCTCGCTGATATCCCGCTTTATCCATCGCAGACATCGTCGCCGCAGCAATCCCTCCCGGAGTCGCCGCTTCGTGCAGCAGTTCCGACAGCTCAAGCCCGCTCTCGCGCCAATACAGAATTCCGTCCGCCAGCGCATGTGCCGCCGCCAGCAACGCCGTTCGCCGATCCAGCCCCGCCTTCCGCGCCGCCTCGGACAACGCCGCCAGCGCGTGATATCCGTGCGTCGGAGAAGCCGCTGCCGTGATCGCATCCAACTGCGACTCCGGAAGTTCCACCACCGGCCCAACAAGTTCGAACAATGCACGCACTAGCGCACGATCCTGCCGCGACACGCCGCGCTCAAAGCACACCGGCGTGAATCCCTTGCCAATCCTGCACACCGGACTCGGCATCGCCCGCGCCCATCGCACCTCGCCGCCCAGCGCCGCTTTCAAAATCCGAAACGGAATCCCCGCCGCCAAACTCACGCACAGCCGCGGAGCCTTCGCCCCAGACGCCGCCACCTCGGCCAGCATCTCCTTCACCGACGCCGGACGCACCGCCACAATCAGCATCTCCGCGCTCTCAACCGCCGATTTCAAATCGCGTGCAATCTTCACGCCGGACTCCCGCCGCAACGCCCGCACTTTCTCCGGATGCCGGTCGTACACCACGATCTCGCTCCGATCCCCCGCCAGCCGCAGCCCCGCCGCCAGCGCGCCCGTGATCCTGCCGCCGCCAAGAAAAACCGTAGCCTTCGTGCGAGTGGCTGC
>Ga0070735_10003443_pt1 | contig 13875 bp, 11 predicted proteins | sample Coa_R1_FD_66443 | JGI IMG/M metagenome (GOLD analysis project Ga0070735, IMG submission 66443) | Surface soil microbial communities from Centralia Pennsylvania, which are recovering from an underground coalmine fire - Coalmine... | ecosystem: Environmental > Terrestrial > Soil > Unclassified ...
CAGCCACTGGTAGAAGCCATAACCGTTTCGATAGATCCGCGAGGTGTGAACCGGCGAGGCCAACCAGGCGCGATGCACGAACTGCGACGTGTTGACGGAATGTGGCGACGTTAGCGTGTAGCCACATCCGTGAAGCAGGTCTCCGCGGCGGGTCTCGCGCCTGATGGCGCCGTCCGCAAGCTGGGCCGAGCGCCACACTTTGAAAAGGTTCGGCTTCTCCAGACCCGGGTGGATCGGTATCCAGCGCGCGCCCGCCGGCACGAGGTCGGGCGCGACGCGATCCGCCATCATTGTCACCCTCGTCCCCGCGCCGAGCGCATACTTGACGATCTCGTAGTTCGCGCGGCCCTGGCCGTCGCCCGAGATTATGTTATGCGAAACGAGCGTGAGATGCAACTTGCTTTAGCGCCCCCTCTTGAGGAAAGGCCGCTCCGCGAAGAGAAAGAAGCCATAGGATACGCCGATGATAATCGCGGTGCCGAGAGTGGCCTGGAGAATGAATATCACGACCGGCTGGAAGGGCAGCCGGCTTAAGCCATACTGCCAGATAATCTGCTGTATGGGACCGTGAATGAGGTAGATGCTGTAGGCGAAAGTGCCGACGAAAGCGACAGGTTTCCAGCCAAGGAGCTGCCGAAGGCGACTCTTGTCCGAGACCGACACGGCTATCAGAAGCGACATCGCCCAGATGCCGGTCACGAGGTCGCTGTATGCGACGGGGACGCGGGAGCCGTGAAAAAGCTTGACCTTGTACAGTACGAACACCAGCGCCAACGTCACGTACATCAGCGCCATCCACGGCACGCGATTGCGCATCTGCGTCAGCCGCGCATCGTGCGAGAAGCTGATTCCGGCCCCCAGCATCCCGAGCGCGAAAAGCCCAAGATACTGCGGCATGATACCGACGAGCGCGTCCGCATTGCAGTCCAGGCCGGCCCAGAGGATCGGGTATCGGAGCGCATAGGCGGCCAGAATTGCCAGCGCCGTCGCGCCGACCGGTCCGACCTTGCGCCAGGCGAAGAGAAGCACCGGAAATGCGAAGTAGATCCTCCACTCTACGGAGATGGACCAGAACGCGCCGTTGATCTGTTCCGCCGTGTCCACGAAGGCGTCCTGTAGCAGCAGGACATGCGTCACCAGTCCCTTCTGCGTCACCGGCAGCGATGCGTCCCACCCCGTCCCCGTCTTGTGGCCGACCCAAAGCGCGATCAGCAGCAGGGTACAGGCCAGGGCAATGAAGTACGGAGGCAGAATGCGCCTGGCGCGTTTCCAGAGGAACGTTCGCGTCCCGCCGGCCGGATGGCCGCCGTTCTTGAGCGCCGGAAGCATGAGGCAGAAGCCGGAGATCACAATGAACAGGTCCACCGCGTGGTGGCCGAACGTAAAGAGCGCCGCACACGCTTTCGCAACGCCTGTTAGGGTCTTGCCGTCCGGCTCGATCTGTATCAGCGCGTGGAAAACGACGACGTAGAGGGCTGCCGCAGCGCGCAGCCCGTCGAGGTAGCCCAGGTGGGACTGCGGCGCGAGCACGACGATTTCCGGTCGTTGGACGTCGTTAGCATCTGCGGCCTGCGCTACAACGGCTCCCTGGTTCACAAATACGTCCTCAAACCGGCCGGGGACGCGCGGCGCTGGGCACTGAAGGGGTCGCGGTGTTCGGCGCTTCGCCGACCGCCTTGGCTTTCTCGGCGTCCCTTACGCGCTTGTTCATGGTGTCGACGAAACCGGCGAGGCACCACGACAGCATGACGAGCGAGCCGTCTGCGCCTTCGAGCCAGCGGCCCGTGAGCATGACGAGGACGGCGACGACGCAGAGCAGCATCGGATCCCTAGTCGATCTCCACAAATTGATGCTGGTGGTAAACACCCGAATCACGATAATGAGGTACAGTACGCCGCCCACCAGTCCCAGACCGGCGAATGCATCGCTGATGTCTACCTCGGTGCCGTAAACCTCACCGCCGGTGTCGCCGAACTTTCCTCCCGCGATATTGGTGGACCCGAGCCCGCGGCCGATCGGGTTAAGGGCCGCCTCCTTGAATCCCGACATGATTGCGAGAGAGTGGTCGCCGGCGGTCGAGTTCTGCACGTTCAGCAAGCCCGAGGTCTGGTGCATTACGATCAGCCTCTGCGTCTTGTCGAGTGTTGACTCCTTCTCCTTGATCGCCTGCATACTCCAGACCAGCCCGATCGCTCCGAGGCCGATAGCAATGACGGAGCGTACCACGACAACCTTCAAGTTGCCGGAAAGGAGCGCCCAGACGATCGCGCAGGTAAACAGGCTTGTTACCAGGACGCCTCGGCTCGACTCCCAGAAGATGGCATAGCCGAGCAGCGGGAGCGGAAGGAGCGCCAGCTTCGACCCGGTGATGAACCGCGCCCAGCACAGGACGAATCCGACGCCCAGAAGGAATGCGTACTCCTCCGCGGACGTGGAGAACCCGAATGCGCGGATCAGGCCGCCGAAGTGATATATCTTTGCGGCGATCTTATTCATGGCGACGTCGAGCCACACGTGCTCTGCGGCGTTCAGCCCAACAAATGTCTGGCGTAGACCATCCATAGACGATAGGATCGCGACGACCATGACCGTCGTCAAGAGCAGCTCGATCGAGCCGCGGTTGGCGACGTTGCGGCCGACGTAGTACCAGAGGATGGGAACGAGCACGTATACCATGCCGGCGATGCCGACGATAATGCCTCCCTGTCGTGGATTGAACACCTGCAGCAGCATGACGAGCACGATCCAGAACGTTGCTTTGGCGATCGGCGTGTCGAAGGGAATGGTGCGGCGAAGCACCAGGCCGGAGACGTAGAGGCCCGTAAGAATCGGCGCGACCAGCAGAAGCGGCTCGAAACCGGTCCAGCCAAGATATGGGATCAGGAACCGTCGCAATCCGCCGATCGTGGCGAGGAACACAAAAGCGAGGGCAAGGCCCGATCTGGAGCGGCTGAACATGTGCCACGACACGACGAGCAGGATGGCGCCGGCCAGGATCATGCGCTTGCCGTCGGCGAATGGGAACGTGGCGACGACCGACACGACGGTCAGCACGGCAAGCAGTATCGCCGTCGGCGCCCCCGACTGCCGCGAGCTCCACCCTAGAGGCGCCGTGCCGCCCGTCGTCCCTCCGGACTGTGTCATGCTTACGATTCCTCTGTCCCTGCGCCGCTACGCGACGGCGGCGCTGCCCGAAAGCAGCTCGATAACACTTCCAATGAAGTTCTTGGCGTACGATTCGACCGAAAACTGTCGCGCTCGGACCTTCGCATTCTGGCCGATCGCGCGCGCCTCTTCCGGCGAATTGAGGCAGCGCGAGACGGCCGCCGCAACCGCGCGCGGATCGTCGTAAGGGGCGAGAAACCCGTGCTCGTCGCTCGGAATGATCTCGGCAGGACCGCCCTCGGCGCCCGCAACGACCGGCTTTCCCAGCGCCATCGCCTCGATCACAACGATGCCGAACGGCTCATTGTCCGAGCAGTGCACCACCACGTCCATCGCCTGCATCCACTCCGGAACGTTTTGCTGCAGGCCCGCCATCGTAACCTTCGCCTCCAGGCGCAGGGAGGCGATCTGGCGCTCCAGGAACTCCTCGTACTCCGGCTCCGCTTCGTGCCGGCCCCCGACGATCACGCAATGGATGTCCGGGAATTCGCGCACGAGATCGGGCATCGCGGCGATGAGAGTGTGCATTCCCTTCCAGCGCTGCAGCCTGCCGACGATGCCGATAAGCGGCCCGGAGAGCGGGAGACCGAGCTTGCGTCGCAGATCCGCCGGCGCGCCCAGCTTCGCCGGGTCGAATCGATCCAGGTCCACGCCGGGGTACACGAGGCGGCCGGGCCGCCACGGGGCAACCTTCTGCTGCGCGGCGAAGTTGCTCGCCGACAGGGTCAATATACCACGACACGGTAACGCGTACGCGATTCGCTCCAGAATCTTGTTGCCGTCCGGCTTGTCCAGATGATAGACGATCGAAGGGCATCCCGCCAGCCAGCCGGCGACGCCGCCGTACAATTGCGTATGTACGCACCAGCAGACCAGCGCGTCGACGTGCTCGCTCTTGAGCGCGGCGACGATCCGTCGCACGCTCCGCACGTAGTTGAAGGGATCGCGCAGCCGCCCCACGTCCAGCACGCGGGTGGGAATGCGCAGCTCGTTCAGCTTCTCCACGAGCGGACCGCCCCGGAAGAAGAGGACCAGCCACTCCACGTCCGCGTCCCGCCCGCTCTTCAGCAAGTCATAGAGCATCACTTCGCCGCCGCCGCGTAGGTCCGAGAGCGGCATCAGTATTGCGATCCTGCGCGGGCGCGTGCCGCTCGCGACCGCCGCCGCCCGGCTGCGAGCGCTCCTGCTGAGAAACGGCAGCTCACAGAACTGGTAGAACAGGCGCGCCGCGGCAACGCAAAAAAGGCTGGACCAGAGGAGAAGAACGATCGGATTCTTCACGTGCAGCACGCTCGCTCCCTGGTTCGCAAACCGCATCGCGATCGTGTGCACCAGGTAGAGACTGTACGAGAAGAGCCCCACCTCCGCTAGCGCCTTCACGGGCAGAAGGCGCGCCGCCGCGTCGTCCCAGCGATAGCCGATCAAGAGGAGGGCGGCAAATCCAAGGCAGACGGCGTAAGTGAGGCGCGCCGAGGTCAGCATCGTGCCGACAGGCATGTCCGGCCGGAGGCACACCGCGAGCGTGAGCGCCACGATGCCGCCGATCAGCGCGGTAGAGAGGCTGCCGCGCCTGCCCTGCAGCAGGTCGTAAACGACGATTCCCAGCCCGAACTGCGGCCACAGGTCGATGGGATACCACCTCAGATGAGGCGCCGCCAGCAGCACGACGAGCGCCGCGACAGTCACACCGTGAAGGACGCACAGGAGCCGCGCCGGCGTGAGCGCACGGCGCAGCAGTACCAGCGTGGCGCCGATAATCAGGTAGAAGGCTATCTCGTAGCAGAGCGTCCAGGAGACAGCGAGCAGCGATCCCTGCCTCAGCGCCGCCTGCAGAAGTGTGATGTTGCCGAAGTAGTACGCGGCCGGCTGGTGCAGATAGTCCTGCTGCGAGAAGATGTTCGGCCGCGCGAGCCCATGATCGACGAGAAGCTTGAACCCGACGAATACGCCGGCCGCCAGCGCGAATGCAAACCAGTAGGGCGGGTAGATCCTGCGGGCGCGCGCGACGATAAAGCGCAATGCGCCGTCCGGGCGGGATAGGCTGGCACAGGCCGCATTGACGACGCAGTAGCCGCTGATGACGAAGAAGAGCTGAACGCCGAGACTGCCGTACTGCCCGAACCGGTACATGGCCGTCGCCGTCGCGCCGGAATCGCGCTGCCAGATCATGCCGGTCACGTGGAACAGCACCACCCAGAGACTCGCAACCCCGCGCCATGCATCGAGCGCAAAGTAGGGCCGGCTCCTGCCGGCTTTCGCAGCGGGTCGAGCGTCCGGCGCGCCGCCGGCAGTCACTACAGCATGCGCCGTTCCGCCGATGATTTCCGTCTCAGACTTCACGTACCGCCCCGAGGTCTGCGCGAGACTTGCCTCCTCGCGCCGTCAACCGCTCCAACCCTGTAGTGTCTCGATCAACCGGTTCGCCAGCGTATCCCGATCGAACTCCGCGCGATAGAGCTCGGCCCCGGCCCGAGCGATGCGTTCGCGGGCGCCGGCGTCGCCGGCAAGGCACAGGACGTTGCGCGCGAACTCGTCCGCATTGTAGGCCTCCGCCAGCAGGAACGCGGTTCCGTTCTCCCGCAACAGCGCGCTGTCGGTATGGATTCCGTGCGTTCCGACCGTCGCGATACCGTGCTGGATGCCGGTCATGAAGGCGGTACGCCGGCAGGACACGCCGTCGGTGTATGCCGCCAGATATATGTCCATCGCCGCGAAGCGCCGGGACGTCTCGTCCGCCGGGAGGACGCCGCCGGCAATGACCGGTATGTCGTCCAGCTCGCGCACCATCGCCTCTTTGTCGGGACCCAGGTACAGCAGTACGGGATTGAGGCCAAGTGAACGGACGGCCACAGCGGCGACGCGCGCGCGGTCCGGCATGCGCGATGGATGCGTTACGCCGAACACGCCCAGGACGAACTGGTCGTCGGTAATTCCAAGCCGCCCCCGCGCCTCGGCCCGCGCAATCGGCTCGATGCCGATGTTCGATCCCACGGGCAGCGTCTGCACAAGCCGCCCGCGCACGATCGCCGCGACGTCCTGGGTCCAGGACTCGCATGAGCAGTAAAGCATGTCCGCTGCCCTGGCGACCTGTCCCATCTGCCAGCGCTGCCACGTCGCCATAACGGTCATCTTGACGCTGGTGAAAGGCACGTAGGTCTCGTGCACCATCACTGCGACGCGCGTGCGGGGGCTTGCGGCCCGAATCGCTCGCAGGCACCTGCCGACGTACGGGTTAAGGCCCCACTTCCCGAAACAGAACGGGTTGTATTGGAGCAGCACCCAGTCCGGCGCGCGAGCCGCCACCGGCGGTACGAGCCCCAACACCGTGCGAGGCCGCGTGGCATCGAATGCAGCCTCGATCGGCACTCCGGCGATTGCGTCCGGCGATTGGCCCGTGCGCGTAAGAATACGCACGTCCGCCGCGCGCGCGAGCCTTGCGACCATGTCGGCCGTGTAGTCGCCGATTCCATCGAGCACCGGTGGAAGCGTTGATACTATCACGTCGATCCGCATTGGCGCCTCGTTCGAACACGCGGTAGGAGAAGTCTGCAATATCTATGCCAACGCACGGCGCGGGGCAGTTTATGAGGGGGCGAAGCCGCCTGGAAACTTGCCGATCTCCAGCAGCCGCTTCGGTGAATTGAGGGTGAGCCTGAGCAGGTGGCGCAGCAGCTCGCGCCTGTATGCACGCTCCTCGGCGGGCTCGGCGGAGCCCGGCAGCCAGGTCTTGACCATCCGCAGGCATATGTATCCGGCATGAAAGGCTCGCCAGACCGGGCCGCTCAAATAGGGATAGTGCTTGTCGAAGTAGAGCAGCTCGCTCAGAAACATCTGCGCGTCCATCACCCGGTTTCGCTTGCCGGAGACCGTGGTCTTGCCCACGTGGATCATGTGCGCCTGCGGGCAAAGCAGGTTGCGCCATCCGCCCTTGCGCATGCGATAGCACCAGTCCACCTCTTCGTAGAAGATGAAGAACCGCTCATCCAGCATGCCGACCTGGTCCATCGCCTCACGCCGGACCATCATTGCGGAGCCGCGCAGCCACTCGACGTCGGCCACGGTATCGTGCACCGCGGGCGGGTAGGAGATGACGCAGTAGCTCGAGAAGCGCTGGAAGAGGATCTGCTTGAGCTGTGTGAGGATGGTCGGGAACCGCACGCACGTGTCCTGCAGCGTGCCGTCCGGATTGAACGTCTTCGGACCGATCATGCCCGCGTTCGGGTGCGCGTCGCCAAAGTCGATCATCTGCTCGATCGTGTCGTTCAGCATGACCGTGTCGTCATTCAGGACCAGCAGGTAGCGGCCGCGGCTGATCCGGAGCGCGCTGTTGTGGTTCGCGCCGAATCCCTTGCGCCGCTCGTTACAGATGAGCTTTACGTCCGGGAACCGGCTTTGCACCATCTCGACGCTGCCGTCCGATGAGGCGTTGTCGACGACGATGATCTCCATGGTGTGGCGGCCGGTCCACGTCGCGAAGATGGATTCGAGGCAGGGTTCCAGCAGGCGGCGGTTGTTCGTATTGACGATCGTTACGGTGACATCAGGGCACGTGCCGTTCATCGATTTCAGTTTCTCTCAGCGGCCCAATCAGACGCGCCAGCTCGCCGGCAGATTGCGCGATATCTCGATGTTCTCGAACCGCACGGGCGTTGCCGGCCCCTGGTCCAGGACCCACTGCGCCATGCGACGAAGGCCGGTCGCCAGGTCGATGGGAGCGCTGGGCGCGAACACGCGGCGCACGGCGCTGTGGTCCGCGAAGGCGTGCAGCACCTCGTTGCGCGCCTCGAGATGCTTGATGCGCGCGGGCCTGCCGAGCGCCGCGGCCACCTCCTGCGCCAGCTCAAGGACGGTGTACGGCGTGTCCGCGCCAACGTTGAACAGGCGGTTCTCCGCCTCCCTGACCATGGGCGCGCGCGCGATAATCGGCGCAACGTCGTCGATGTGCGAAAAGGCGCGCGTCTGCGAGCCGTCCCCGAAGATCGACATCGGCTGGTCCTGGAGGATCTGGTTCATAAAGATGCCGATAACGTTTCGGTACCGGTCGGCAATGTTCTGCCGCTCGCCATAGACGTTGTGCGGCCTGAAGATGACGTAGTTCAGGCCGAACAGCTCGTGCGCGGCCTTCAGGTCCAGCTCGACCGCGTACTTGGAGACTCCATACGGGTCCTCCGGCTGCGGCGTAAGGGTCTCCACCATCGGCGTCTGGTTTCGCCCATAGACCGCGATCGAGGAGGTGAAGACGAAGCACTTAACGTCGTGCTTGATCGACTCGTTGATCAGGTTGACGGAGGCGATGAGGTTTGTCTGGTAGTTGTACCGGCGGATGAAATGAGAGAGGCCCTCGGCCGCATAGGCGCCAAGGTGATAGACGTAATCGTACTGCTCCGCCTCCCACAGGCTCGCGACGAAATCGGGATCGCGCAGATCGCCCTGTACGAACCGGCTGCCGGACGGAACGTTACGCAGGAATCCGCCCGAGAGGTCGTCGGTGGAGGTTACTCTCAGACCGAGCGCCAGGCAATGGTCCACGACGTGCGACCCGATGAATCCGGCCGCTCCCGTCACGAGTGCGTTCACAGTTTCTCTCCTCACTGGCCCATGGCGGGCGGCGCGGTCAAAGATCCGCGGGCAGCTCGACCGATCTCGAGTGCTCGATCACGCCGATTCCCAGGGAGTCTTGCATCGGGTCCTCGATGAATTCGTGGCTCTTGAACATCGTCGCGACGCGCTCCCAGAGAATGGGAACGCCGCCGCTGTAGCCCAGGGTGACCTTGCCAAACCGGGTCTTGTGGTCCGGAACGATATCGTGAAATCCGATCAAGCCGCCCTCCGCGACCAGGGATCGGTAGAGCACGAAGTCCTGCTTTGCGCCCTCGTAAGAGTGATCGCCGTCGATAAACAGTAGGTCGATCTTCTTGTCGCCGAGCGCCGCTCGCACCTGCTCGAAAATCCTCTGGCTATACGACGAACCCGACAGGGTGTGCAGAGACCTGACGCCCGGGAGCATCGCCCGCAGCTTTTCGCGGTTACGAACGTACAAGTCTACCCCATAGACCTCGCACACGGACGGAAGGCAGTTACCCATCAGGAACAGGTTACCGCCGTACTGCGTGCCGATTTCGCATACGATGCGCGGATTGATGGTCTTTGCGAGCGAAATGAGCGACGAGATTTCCGAAGGCCGCTGCGTAAGGCCAAACCGGGATGCGCCGAGGGCAAAGTACTGCTCGAAGGTCGTGCACGCCTCGACCTCGCTCTGCGCTTCGATGCGTGACCTCTTGTCGAGCATAAACCGCATCTGCTCGAGCTTGTCGGTAACCATTACCCTCAGGTCGCTCTTCCAACTCACGATTGTTACAATCCCCAGCGCCCGTACGGCGAAGCGTCGCGAGCGATAATGGAACGGAAATACAGGAGTGTCACGCGGAATTATGCCTGCGCGTTCAGCACCAGGCAGCTTACTCGACAGGGACTTGCGCTCAATGGTTTTACGTTGACGCCCGCATACAGCGTCCGCGTTACGAAGTCGAGCAGCCCAGGATAGTGTAGATACTGGTCCTGAAATGCTGTGTTCATGATACCGCGTGCGACCGCCCTGGCGTATCTCAGCATCGGCACTGTCCCAATCTGATTGGTCCGTTGCGCTTGACGAGGTTCGGAATTGCTCACCGGCGGGAGCAGCACCTGTCCATATACATCGACTCTGTCGAACAGCTGGCGCGCAATGTCCATTAGCTCGTCGGAGCTAGGCTCATACTTGTGATAAGGGTTTTCCGCCGGATTTGAGACTCCCTTGTCCCGCACGGGCGATGACAGGGTGACACGCCCGTCGGGACGCAGGACCCGTTTGATCTCCGCCAGGAATACCGGCTGCTGATGACGCGCCAGATGCTCCAGCGTCTCAAACGTAATTACCATGTCGAAGGAGTTGTCTTCGAACGGCAGGTCGGTAACGTCGCCGCATAAGAAGTTACAGTTGGAGCGCGCATATCGGGAGATGCTGAACGTGACGGCGCCGGCATCCAGGTCGATGCCTGTACAGTCGTGCCCTTCCCGCGACATCAGGTACGTGCCGTATCCTGTGCCACATGCCGCATCGAGGATTCGCAGCTTTCGGTGGCTTGCCGCGGCGACCCGCCGCGCGTGCAGATATCGCGCGAGATGCGCCCAGAACGTCTCGTGCAGCTCGTTCGCGCCGCGGATATCGTAGATGAGCCGCTCCCCGCTATCATCGATATGCGGCAGTTTGATTTCCATTCGTTCGATGGTCATGAGGAAACCGATTACATACGGGGAGGGTCGCACCGTACAGAGCTCGATCCGGGCTTCCGGACGATCCGCAAAGCGGCTCCATCCGCGCGTTTACAAGCATGCGCGACGAGTGCCACGATCTCGGCGCCCACTTGAAGCGCGTCGCAGCAGGTCAGGCGGTCACGATCGCTGGCTGCTCACCGGTGTCGCGCCGCCGTTCTTCCACGCCTCCCAGCGTTTGGCCTCAGTCGTGAATACATAGAGGGGCCCCCGAACGATCGAGCTGTAAAAGCCCAGATAGCCGTCCTTGTACCCCTGCCATTGAAAGTAGTACAGAATGAACATGCGAACGGCGCGATACCAGACGCGCATCGGCTTTTCTGGGTGCAGCTCCGCGCCGGACTGCCGCTCCACGTCCTTGTCCGTATAGTAGTTCATCTTCCGAACGAACTCGCTTACCGTGTGGTTCGTGAAGTGCTCGTAGTAGCCGGCAAGCACGCCGAATGGACCCTGGGCCGTGATGTCCTCATGCTCCGTCTTGCACTCGTAGCGGGCCGTGCCTCGCCGGAACATGCACTTACGCTCGTTATGTTTCGGCAGGCCGACGCCGTAGTGCATCGGCTCGCCGAAGATGTACTGAACGGACGGAAAGTAGTACCCATTTATGGTTGGGTCGGGGTTCTTCAGGACCCGTTGAATGCTCGCCTGCAGCTCGAGGTTCAGCACCTCGTCGCTGTCGAGCCGGATAACCCAGTCCGTTGTCGCCTGGTCGAGACCGTAGTTCACGTTCGCGAAGATATAGTCTTTGCGCTGGAAGACCTGGACGTTAGCGTATTCCTTGCAGATTGCCACCGTATCATCGTCGCTGAACATGTCCACGACGAGTACGGCATCGGCCCAGGTCAGCGAGTCCAGGCACCTCCGGATGATCGGCGCGACGTTATAGGTCGGTACCACGACGCTTACGGTTTGACGTGCGCTCATCATCTCCTCGGGAGCTCGCGGTTCCAATGCACGGCCGGACGACATTACCTGCATTATTCGTGAACAAGCCGGCGGTGGGGCAGGCCCATACGGATCTGCGACCTCCGCGCCCCCAAACTCGACGCGAATAGAGCGGGATTTGTCGCCGATCGGACCAGGCTGGGCGCACGCGAACCGGACGCACGCTCAGATCTTGCCCGCCTCCAGCCGGCGCTTGATATCCTGCAGCTGGAACTGCTTGAGATCCCGCATTTCCGCCCCGACGTTGTAGTTGAATATCCAGGTAAGGTTTCCGATATGAAGCCATTTGAACCAGAAATGCCACGGCATATACTCGCACTTCAGCCCCTTGGCCAGCGCGTGCGCCTGCAGCATGCCGCCCGTATCGAAGCAGAGGGCAAGGTCCGCGTCGTTCGCCGCCCGCTCCATCACGAACTTGAACGACGTGTCCACCTTGTCACGCAGGGAGGTGCGCATGATGAAAAGGTATGCGGAGAACCGCTCGGCCAACTGGACATGGCCGCTGCTGACCGGCTCCAGATAGTCGGCCAGGTATCCGCACTTCTCTCCGCCGATAATATATATCATCGGATCGCGCTCTATCGCGGTCACGAGGTCCATCAGCCAGTCGTTGCCGAGAAAGTACAAGTCCTCGTCCATGCCGACCCAGTACGGCGTTTCGATGGTGCGGTACGCCCAGTCCAGCCACTCCGGGTGCTGGCGGTTCTTTTCGGCGCGAATAATCTTGAGCGGCACCTTCGTCTGCATCGTCTCGAGGTACTCGATGGACCCGTCGGTGGAGTTATTATCGGCGACCCAAATCTCGTAGTTCGGGTATCTGGTGTGCTTCAGGAGGCTCTCGATGGTGAGCTGGAGCGCGTATCGGTTGTTGGTATTGACCATGAAGATGGTGATGCGCGGCATGTCCGCCGAGCGCCGCTGCGGCAGCAGCGACAGCAGCGCGGAGCCGGCCTTCTTGACACCGACCTTGACCTTATAGCGCTGGATTTCCGAAATCTTGCTCCGCAGGAAATCCCTTACCATTGGCTTACCTCCCCGAAGATGCGGTCCGCGCTCCCGCGACCGCTTGCCGCGCGGACCGCGCTAGCCATTGCGAGCGGCGCCCATCGCGTCGGCGTAAGCTGCCAGGTGGCGCCGGACGATCTCATCCCACGTATAACGAGCCTGCTGAATCTTGCGGCCGCTGGAGCCGATCTGCTCTCGAAGCTCGCGAGAATGCAGCAGGCGAACGATCACCTGCGCAATCGCATCGCTGCGCTGCTCGACGCAGAAACCATTGGCGCCATCCGTAATCAGCTCTTGGACCGCCGGAGCGGTCCCGGCGACCACCGGCTTACCGTAGGACCACGCCTCCACGTAGACGATACCGAAGGACTCGGCGACCGAAGGCATGCAGTAGATATCGCACGCCGCCAGAGCATCCGCCTTGAGCTGCTGCTCGTCCGGCGTCCAGTAGAGCGGTCCCAAATCCACCAAGGATCCTTCGGGCGGCTCGGGATACGGCGGCTCGCCCTCCGGACCGATCGTCACCAGGCAGGTTCCGGGCGCCTTGCTCACAATCTCCGGCATCGCCGAACAGAGCGCGTGGTAGCCCTTGTAGGTCTGCTTCCTGGCGATGAATAGGACGATCGGGCGATCTCCGAGTCCATACCGCTGCCGGAACCGCTGCGCGTTTCCGATGTAGTCGGAGGCGGGCGCCAACCCACTTACGTGCAAACGCCGTGCCGGAATGCCCATCTCCGCCAAAAATCTGCTTTCAAAGTCAGACATGGTCATGATGGCGTCCGCCTGGCTATACAGGCGTCTATCCAGCGCGCTGTCGCCCCACTGCCCGGGATGAATGAACGGAGTGACGCAAAATGGCACTTCGCGCCTCCGCGCGACCGACAACGCGGCGAAGCTCAGCAGGTCCCATCCCACCCCGACGAAGTGGACGATATCCACGTCCGCGGGCAGCGCTCTCCCGAGGGGCCCCGCGTATGCCGCGTTGAATATCCGAATGGCCAGCGACTGAAGGGGCGCGCGGCCCGTCAGGTGGCGCAGCCTCTTGAGCACCGGAATCCAGCCCGGGCGGCTCGCGATGATCCGCGTGGGGAGCTCGGGCGGCCCGACGGTTCGCTCCTCCTCCTGGTAAGCGTGATTCGGCATCGGCGGCCACGAACGGTGGAACCTAGCCGCGCCGATCACGCACGTATGGGCGCGAAGCCCGTTTCCCAGAAAGCGCTGGTAAGCCTCCGCGCCTCCCGGGCTGTCCATGCTCGCATTGGATACGAACGCCACCCGCCTTGGCGCCGGGCTCTGCCGCGTCGGCTCAGACAACGAATCGAGTCCACTCGCCGAAATCGTGGCCGCGAAGCCTCACGGCGCGAGCCACCTGCAATTCGTCGGTATGCCTGAGCAATATTCACTCCGCCCCGGCGGCCGGCGCAAGCTTTACGCCGCCGTGGAGATCG
>Ga0070735_10003445_pt1 | contig 13874 bp, 12 predicted proteins | sample Coa_R1_FD_66443 | JGI IMG/M metagenome (GOLD analysis project Ga0070735, IMG submission 66443) | Surface soil microbial communities from Centralia Pennsylvania, which are recovering from an underground coalmine fire - Coalmine... | ecosystem: Environmental > Terrestrial > Soil > Unclassified ...
TCCTAATATGGATTTGCAAGACGTCCTTTTCATCGTTTTGGTCGTGCTGGTGGCGCTCGATCTCATCGGCCGGGATTCGGGCGGCGGACGCCGCGGCCGTGTTCCCGTCGTCTAAACGCGACACCTAAAACCAAGCTCGTGTAAACATAGAACTTTATGTTTCCACGACACGGCTCCGCATGGCGGAGGTAATCGTCATCGGCGGTGGGCTTGCGGGCCTCGCATCCGCCGCAGCTTTAGCCGGCGCTGGACACAGCGTACGGGTTCTGGAATCACGGCGATTTCTAGGCGGCCGGGCGACCTCTTACGAAATCGGCACTGGCGAAAACGCCGAGACCATCGATAATTGCCAGCACGTCTTGATGCGCTGCTGCGTCAATCTGCTGGACTTTTATCGCCGCCTGGGAGTAGAAAACGAAGTCCGGTTCTACCGGGAATTCGTGTTCATCGAGCCGGGCGGGCGGCGCAGCGTGCTGCGTTCGGGCCTGCTTCCGGCGCCGGCGCATTTTCTCGAATCCTTCCTGAGCCTGAAGTTCCTGAGCCTGTCTGAAAAGCTCGCGGTGATGCGCGGGATCCGCGCCATCAAGAGCCAATACAAAAAGCGTACCGATCTGGATCGGATCACCATGCTCGACTGGTTGAAGGAACAGCGCCAGCCGCCGCGCGCGATCGAACGATTTTGGAGGCAGGTGATGGTTAGCGCCATCAGCGAGGAATTGGAGTCGACCGCCGCCTCACACGGATTCCAGGTGTTCCGTCTCGGGCTACTTGGCAGTGGCGACTCCTATCAGATGGGCGTTCCCACGGTTCCGCTGGGTGAATTCTACGGAGTGGATAAGTGGAAACGGGTCGGGCCCGTGGAATTTCGACTGCGCTCGCCGGTGGAGCGTATCGTAATTGAGGACGGAATCGTGCGCTCAGTCTTGACGCGCGGCGAACAACTGCGGGCGGATCACTATATCTGCTCGCTGCCATTTGAACGCGTGCCCGAAGTCGCGCCTGGGTTGGACCTCGACATTTCGGGATTCGAGTACGCGCCCATTACCGGAATTCATTTATGGTTCGACCGGCCGGTGATCGATGTGCCCCAGGCAACCTTGCTCGATCGCACCATTCAGTGGATCTTTAACAAACACGAAGGCCGCGCGGTGCAACTGGTAGTCAGCGCATCGCGCAGTTTGCTGGAGATGCCGCGTGCCGACGTCATCGCGTTGGCCATCCGGGAGCTGGAGGAGTTTCTTCCCGCTGCTCGCGGCGCGAAATTGGAGAAGGCGCACGTGGTCAAGGAAGTCCGGGCCGTGCTCTCGGCCAAGCCTGGCTTGGAATCCCGGCGCCCGCTGAGCTCCACGAACGTGCGGAACCTGTTTCTTGCCGGAGACTGGACGCGGTCTGGATGGCCGGCGATCATGGAAGGCGCGGTTCGCAGCGGGTATCTCGCGGCGGAAGCCGTGTCGGAAGCGGTGGGCCAACCTCGGCGGTTTCTGCTCCCGGACATCACTAAAGGAGTGAGATAATGGGCGCGATGCGGACACTGGTTCTTCTGCTTGCGTTGCTGTCCATCCCTCTTGTGGCGGACGACCTGACGCGGCTGCAAATCCACGTGACCAACGAACGTGGCAAGCCAGTAGACCGCGCGTCGGTGATCGTCAAATTCGTCAGCGGGCGGTCGCTGAAGGCTCTTGGGTTGAAAAAGGCAAGGCTGTCTTGGGAGCTAAAGAGCTCGCAGGACGGCATGGCCAAGATCCCGGGGATTCCCAAAGGCAAGATCCTCATCCAGATCAACGCCAAGAACTACCAGACATTCGGCGATACCTTCGATATCGATGAAGATGAGCGGGTGGTGGACATCGTCCTTAAGGATCCCCAATCGCAGTACTCCGCTCACGACCACTAGTGCCCCACTCGCGGGCGCACGAAGGCGGTGTAATAGGCCCTTGCGTGCGGAATGCTTGTCTGCTTCGTGTCAATCTCAAGTGCGTGGTCGTTGGACCGGCCTATATTGGAGATGTCGTACTTCACATTTGTGCGATGAGACGTGCGCGTTGAACCTGTCGCGGGCAGCCTCGAAGGCGATGCGGGCGGTCTCCGCAAGTTTGAAAGCTTTCTCGAAACCTCCTCCAGTGCTTTCGTGGAGTACTTCAACCGCGTCTCGATAGACTCGCAGGTCTGCCCGCATTCGCGCCTTCAGTATGGCGTGCGTCTTGCAGTCCAGGGCTTCTTTTGGGTCCAAGGCTGGTGATGCGACTTGCTTCGCTTTCGTTACGCCAAGACTTTCCATCTTCGGCTAACCAGCTGTGGGAAAGTACCAGCGGATGATCACGCCAGCTACTTAACAATTGGGTTAGCCATCCGACAGTGCAAATTGTGCTTAGGAACTCGTAGTCGGTGCCGCAAGGTCCAGGAACGCGAGTATTTCCGGCACCACATCCAGGCCGAGTTAGTCGCGCTCGGAACATCTTGTCCACTTCGCCGAGCGATCTCAATCTCGTGATCGTTGGATGGTTGAACCGCAACAGTCGGAAGGAATACCAGCCGCATGGGTAGAGAGCACCCCCACGTCCTGGGTACTCCGGTAGAATCTTGTGGAAAAGTCCAGTTCATGATTTGTCAACAGGATAATCCCGTATATATTTCACTTTGACTACAACGGATCTGGTGATAGAATTCGTGAAGCGCAGTGGGCTTCTTCCTCCGAGAGCCCGCCCGCTTTCTCCAGGGACAATCGGCCGATCTGGCTGGCGGTTTCGACCGCTGAGGAACGGCCGATCCCCTGAGATCACCAACCAGTCCCCTCGATTCTCTTACTGTTTTCCCGCGGCGGGTGGTTGGGCAGGCCGTTCATTCCCGAAGTGATCCGCCAGTTGATCCGCAGTGAAACCGCCGTTGGGGCGGGGCTGCTCCGGTAACATGGTCGCGTTCCAGTTCTCGTAATCCTGGACCAGACGGCGATACGCTTCCGGCTGGCGATTCTTGAGGTTGGCACGCTCCAGGGGATCATCAACCACGTTAAACAGGAAGGTGTTCTCGCGAATCTTGAGATACTTCAAGTCGCCATCGCGCGTCGCGTGCTGCGACTTCTCGTTGTAGCGCCAATACAGCTTACGCGGGACCGGCGCGGCGTTCTGGGTGAGCGTAGGCAGGAGGCTCATGCCATCCGGTGGATAGGCGGGGTCGGGCTGGGTACCCGCGGCGGCCAGCAGCGTGGGAAGCCAGTCCATCGAAATGGCGACTTGCTGGGTGGTGCTTCCGGCTTTGATGTGGCCCGGCCAACGGACCAGCGCGGGAATCCGCAAACCTCCTTCAAGAAGCTCGGTTTTCTTGCCGGTAAAGGGCCAGGTATCCGCGAAACGCTCGCCGCCATTGTCGCTGGTGAAGATTACGATGGTGTTATTCGCGATTCCGGTGCTCGCCAGCGTTTGAAGCACGCGGCCAACCTGCTTATCCAGCTCCCCAACCATGGCGGCATAGGTTTTGAGCGAGCCGCCGTCGAAGTCCGCAAGCGCCCGGATGCGCTGCGATTCGGCTTCGTCGTTGGGTCCTTCCCACGGCCAGTGGGGCGCGTTGAAATGCAGGCTGAGCAGGAAGGGTTTGCGCGCGGCGGCGTAGTCGGTCACGGTTTTGACGGCGCGGTCGCCCAGCAGAGTGGTGAAGTAACCGGCCTGGTCGATCGGCATATCGTCATCCCACAGATCGACCGCCGAATTGGGGCCCACTCCAGGCTTGTGCGTGAAGTAATCGACGCCGCCGTTATGGAATCCCCAGAAGTGATCGTAGCCGCTCTTGAGGGGACTGTAGTTGGGCAGATTGCCGAGGTGCCATTTCCCGAGCAATGTCGTCCCGTAGCCGGCTTTACGGAGCAGCGAAGGCAGCGTTGGATGTTCGGGCGGCAGACCGACCATCGTGTTGCCGGTGCCAAGAGGTTCGGCAAGGCCGACGGGCAAGCGGTACTGATAGCGTCCGGTGATCAGGGCAGTGCGGGTAGCCGAACATACAGCCGAGTTGGCGTAGGCTTGCAGGAACTTCATGCCCTCGACGGCGAGACGGTCGATATTGGGCGTGGTGTAATCGCGGCGGCCGTAGCAGGAGAGATCGGCGTAGCCCATATCGTCGGCCATGATGTAGATGATGTTCGGCGGCACACTCTGAGCGCGAGACGTCCGCGCGGCGAGGGCCAGTGCGAGCGGAGTCGCCAGGACTCTGCGTCGGGTCAAAGGGTGGGCCACGGAGCTATTGTGCCTCATTCAGAATGAAACATGCAGCGACAAAACGAACCCAAGAACTTACCATTCTCGGGAAGTTACGGGTTCCGATTCAAAGTTTAGGGCGCGGAGGAGTGGAAGGAGGGGCGATGAGTAGCGCAAATGGCTGAAAGAAAGGGCCGGAAAACCCGGGGATCGCGAAGCACTGGGTTGATGGATCTTTCTTCGTTGACCTTCGAATCGGCGTCGCTAGAATACAAACCCAATCGCAGTTTGGTATGCCCGCGGCTGAACAAAGTGCGTACCGCTGAAGGTCGAGAGGAAATTGTAAAGCGCGTCCTTGTTCGTGAAATTGGTGACGGTCGCGCGGAGCGTGGTTCGGAAGCGTTCGCGCTTGAATAGATTGTCGGTCCCCGCACCGATATCGAACACGTGGCGCGGCGCGATGCGAGGCGGATTGTGATCGTCGTTCTCGGTACCTGGCGCAGGAATAACCAATCTCGTCGCCCCGTAGTTCGTGGGTGTGCACTGAGCGTCCGTGAGGGGCGTGGCAATCGTTGGACGGGCGCTCCCGCAGAAAAAACCGATGGCTGCCTGCTGTGCGCCCGTGAGCGCCAGCGCGTCGCCCAGGCTGCCCACCGATCCGGCCACTAAGCCGCTGTCATACCGCCAGGTCCACGAGACCCACGGGCCAGTCTTTCGGACTTGATATCGAAGCTCGGTGGTCTGCTGCAACGCCTGGTCGTGGTCGATGCGAAAAACAGAACCTCCCAGACCTGTATCTCCATTGAAGACCAAGCCTCCGGTCTCCGGAGGAAAGTATCGCGCCCGCGTGTGGCCCATCGTCGTCGTCCACTGGAAGCCGTGCAGGTTCGGAGTACCGATGCGCACTGCGACGCCGTCCAGCTTCGATTTCGCCCACGAGATCGGGAAGGCGATCGGCGTATTGAAGAGCACGCCGAAGTCGTAGGCGTTATCGGTGTACTTCCAGAAGTAATCCGCGCTGGCCACGAGATACCGCCCGAAAGCTTGTTCAAGCCCGGCGTTGTATTGGTTGCGAGTTCCCGGATGCAAGGGCTCGCTGACCGCTCCAAAGACGTTCGACGCCAGGCCGCCCACGCCGGTGGCGCTCGACAGGATCAGATTCTCGTTGTAGGGCGTCTCAAACGTGCGCGAGTATGAGGCGCGGAGCACGGTTCCGCTCGGCTTAATCAAATACGAGAATCCGATGCGCGGCTGGGCGCTGGTATCCGAGACAATCCCGTGATAGACGTCCAGCCGCAACCCTGCCTGCACCTGGAGGTTGCCGAACTGAATATTGTCCTGAGCAAAGAAGGCGTACTGATTGATATTCGCGCTCTGATCGAACTGGAACAACTTGCCGCCAGGCTGGGTCAGGTCATAGGGAATCAAGCCCGGCAGGAAGTTTCCGTTCGCGTCCTGGAATGCGGGATCGGATGGATCGGTGATTCCGAAACCAAACTGCTCGTGAAGGCGAGTTTGCATCAGTTGCGTGCCGGCCTTGAAATTATGGCGGCCTTTAACGACCGAGATGTCCGCTTTCACGCCCCAGTTGACCAGAGTCCGGTGCTGGCTGATGGTCGCGGGCGTGTCGAGAGTGATGTCCAGACTCGGGTAGTAGTTTACGTTGTCGGCTCGATAAAAGGGATTGATCGTCAGCAGCGTGCTGGCGCTAAAGATGTGCTGATAGCCCGGAGCGATATTCAACGTCGAAATCTTTTGCCGCTGGTCTTGACCTAACTGGTCATAAGTGTTCGGGATCTGGAACCAATTGCGAGCGCCCAAAATGTTGAGGTGGAACACGTCGTGGCCGTTCGGGTTGTAGTCGAAGTGATCGAAGATGGTGCCGCTGGTGCCGATGTCGTGGATCGGTTGAAGCTCGGGTGAATCGAGGAATCGCCCCGAACGGAGCGTATTGACAGCAAGGAAGTTTCCCTCCTTTGCCCCACCCATGCCGTACGTCGCCTCCTCTGAGTAAGTGCCAAAGGAACTGCGCTGAGCAGTGAAGCTGCCATTTGGTTTTTGGCCCAGGCCGGACCGCGTAACGGCATTCACGATCAGGCTGGTCTTATCCCCGAACTCCGCCGGCGGAGTCCCGGTGATCAATTCCATCGATTGAATCGCATCCAATGGGATCTGTGTGGAGAAAGCCTTACTCTGCTGATCGCCAATCGGCTGCCCATCTACCGAAAAGCTAGTCTGCGCGTGGTCCCCGAGCGGGTGAAAGAAGCCATTGGAGTCGGCCGCCACGGCTCCGCTGCTGAGCACCACGGCATCACTCACTCCGGCCCCTGGCGACGAGACCGAAAGCTTGGCGAGGCTCGACATGTCGACGTCATTGTGCGCGTAAGGAACGTTCTCCAGGAGGTCGGCGCCATTGGCTTCCACGGTCACGTTTTGCGCCGCTCCTGCCACCATGAGCGAAATCTTCAAGCTCACGGGCACGGTGCTCCGAACATCCACGTCCTGCGCGGAGGTCGAAAAACTCAACGCACTCACCTCCACGTGATAGGAATTCGGAGGAATATTGGTGAGGCGGAAAGTACCTTTGCTATCGGTGGTGGCAGTTTGTTGGTAGTTGGTAACGCGATTGATAATCGTGACCTTCGCGCTTGGCAGGATCGCACCGGATGAATCGGTCACAGTGCCTTCGATGGTCCCGGCATTGCCGAGCGCTTGAGCGAACATCGAACTTGTGCAGCACAGAAATACAAGGAGTCGCCTCATTGCGCCAGTATTAGGGGAACTGGGCCGATGGCCAAGGGTATTCTCGCGACCGGCTAAGTACGGCGAATGAGCGGACTAAGAACGCCGGTGTGCGGAGCGCCTACCAGCGCAGAATACCGCGAATATTGTGAGCCTGCCGCTTGCTGACAACCACTTGGAGGGAATTGCTGAGGGTCACCAGCCAGCGCTGGCTGCTCAGCGCGCTCATCTTACGGACATGGTTTACGTTCACGATGGCGTTGCGGTGAACTCTGCGGAACTGTTGTTCTTTTAAGTGATCCTCGATCACGTGCAGGGTTTGAGTCGCCAGGAACCGTTGTTTGGCGGTGACGATCCATACCAGTTCCCCTTCCGCCTGAAACGCGAGAATCTCGTCCGCATCCAGCAGGAAGTACTCTCCGGCATCCTTTCCTACAATCTTTCGACCGCTTACAGATTTGTCCGGCAAGGCGGCTGCCGTGATGTTCGCGACATTGTTGGCAATCTCAAGAGGGTTCTCGTGCAGTTTTCGGGCGCGCTCAACAGCATTTCGGAGCCGCTCCTCGCCGACAGGTTTCAGCAAATAGTCAACCGCTCCTGTTTCGAAAGCCTCGATGGCGTGCTGGTCGAACGCGGTCACGATCACGACAATAGGCAAATGCCCCCCGCGGCCCAGCTTCCGGACCACCTCGAATCCCCCCATAACGGGCATCTTTAGGTCCAGGAAAACCAAATCCGGCTGGAGCTCGGAAATCTGTTGTAAGGCTTGCCTGCCATTCTCGGCCTCCCCCACAATCACCACTCCGGGAACGGCCTCCAGTTCCTGCCGTAGCACGCGTCGCGCGATGGGCTCGTCATCCACGATAAGAGTCTTCATCATGCGGTGATCCATGCTCAGTCAGGTTGTACACCAACTTTCCCGAATCCTGGAAGAAACAATTGCAAACGGACTGATAGCGGCTGTGAGCGGGGTCGATACGAACGTGACCGGAAATGTCGAGGTTCAGCGTTCAAGTGCTATGATTCGTCAACGTATTTGCAACTCTAAAGTTGGAGGTTTTGAAGATGCGACGAGGGTGGCTGCTGGTCCTGTTCGCGATCGTTTCGACAGGTGGGCATGCCCAGTGGTTGAACTATCGCGAGCCGGGAACGCCGCGCCTGCGCGACGGCAAAGCCAACCTGACGGCTCCCGCGCCGCGCACCGCCGATGGCAAGCCGGATCTTTCCGGCGTCTGGATGCATGAGCTCACTTCCGTCGCCGAGATGCGGCGCCTGTTCGGGCCGGGCGTCGATGCCGCCGCTAAAGTGGACGTGCCGGGAATGGAGATCGGCACCCAACACAAATACGGCTTCGATATCCTGGTGGACTTCACGCCCGAAGAATCGCCCATGCGGCCGGAAACCGAGGATATCCTCGAACACGCGGCCAAGCGCAATCCCGCCGATGTTTGCACGGAACACGTGGGCCTTCCGCTCGCCGATCTCCTGTCAGAGCCGATCAAGATCGTTCAGGCGCCCCGGATGACCATCATCATGTACGAGGTCGACAACTTCCACCGGCAGATCTACACCGACGGACGGGCGCTCCCCAAGGATTTTGACTATCCGGCTTATCATGGCTACTCGGCCGGACATTGGGAACGCGATGTCTTTGTCGTGGAGACCGCGGGCTTCAACGATAGAACGGTCCTCGATGTCCTGGGCCATCCGCATAGTGACGCACTGCGCATCACGGAACGCTTCCGCCGCCGAGACTTCGGACACTTAGAGTATGAAGCGACCTTCAACGACCCCAAGATGTACACGAAACCGTTTACCATCAAGGTCCCGCACGATCTGCTGCCCGACTCGGACATCTTCGAAAGCTACTGCAACGAGAACGAGAAGGATCGCGCGCACCTGCAAAAACAGTAGCGCCGCCGGCAAGCCTATTTCGGCAGCGGGACCGGGAACAGACGGAAGGGACCTTTATCGGCGTCGGGGTTCTTGGCGTCGCGCTGGTTAAGCTTGCCTTCTATGGTCCAACCCATGCCTTTCGTGACGGTGACGGCCGGGGTGCCACCTTCCATGCCGCCTTCCTTAAGCGTCGTGATTTCGACGCCATCTCCGTTAGGGATACCCATGGCGGTGCGATTGGCAGAGCCTTCGGCGATGATCAGGCGCTTGCCGTCGATGGCACGCATTCCGTCGGGACCTTGGAGCGGACGCGACAGTTTGAGTTCGGTGATCTTGGTGGCCTTGCCGTCCTTGGCGAGATCCAGGCGCAGTAGTTTGCTGGTGGTGACGGTGTTGACGTAGAGCTTGTCTTGGTCGCTCAAAAAGGCGAGGCCGTCGGCTCCAGCGAGCAGCGGGTCGGAGGCGACTTCCACGGCCGTGGTGGCGAAGGGCGTGGTCTTGCCCTTGGGGAACATATAGACCTTGGCTCCGACGGTGTCGGTGATGAAGAGGGAGCCGTCGTTGCGCACGGCCAGGTCATTGCAGAAGGGGTTGGCGGTGGGGATGGTGAGCTCTTCCTTGGCGGCTCCGGTCTTGAGATCGAAGGTTTTCACGCCAGCCTGGCAGACCAGCAAGAGCCCCGCCTTCTCATCAGCGAGCACGCCCAGTAAGGGCCCCTTGTTCTTACTCGCGTCGATCCACTGGGAGGCAATATTTTCGCCGCGAGGAATGCGCCAGATGGTGCTGGTCCCGAAGCTTCCGATGATGATGGCTCCGTCGGCCGTGGAGGTGATGCTTTCGGGGAAGAGGTTCTTGCTGGCGATGGTGATAATGGCCGGGTCGGCCGCGTAGAGCGCGCAGGCAGCGGCGAGAATGTTGGCAGCGGCGGCCCATCTGGACCATGATCTGGTGATTGGTCTGGTGAATGGTTTGGTGATTCGCATCTCTTTATGATGATGGAAAACTGCACAAAATGAGGGACTGACTACCCATCCAACTGGACTTGAGAGTCTTTTGCCCGGCAGTATACTGGGCGAGGAAGCTGGAGGCGCTATGAAGAGACCAATCGCCGCTGCGTTTTTTCTCACGTCCACGATGTTGATGGGGCAGAGCGTACTAGGGGTGGGGAACTTTATCCACGTCGTGTCGAATTTGGATAAGTCGATCGAGTTTTATCACGACGCGATCGGCCTGGGGATGACCGGCGCGCCGGGGCCGCGCGCGTTTTCCGCGAATGCGGTGGTTTCGAGCTTGTACGACGCTCCGGGGGCGCAGAGCCGGGTGGCGAGTTTTAAGATTCCGGACTCGAACATGGCGATCGAGATCGTGGAGTTTCAGGGCTTGAATGCGACGCCGGTGCGGCCTCGTTTCTTTGACCCGGGCGCGATCACGTTGACTCTGGATGTGGAGGATCTGGCGGCCACGGAGACCCGGCTGCATCGTATTAAGGGGTTGGAGTGGATCAGTGCGAGCCGCGACAACTCCGTGTTGGTGTGCGATCCGGATGGGATTTTCGTGGCACTGCAGCAGGTGCGCAAGGGGCCTTCCCCTTCCCCCTTTGGGGCTGCCGCTGACGCCCCCAAGGTGCGGCTAGGGGTCACGGTGGAGAATCCCGCCGGAACCGCGAGGTTTTATCGGGAGGCGCTCGGGTTTACGGGTGGCAGTTCAGCGCAACAGGCGAGGCTATTGGTTCCGGGAGATGCATTTCCGGTGGGCTTTGCGAACCCCGGGTATGTCGACCGGAAAGCGGTGCACTCGGCGATTCACGATCCGGGGTCGGGTGTGCTGCGGCTTCGCGTCGGCGATTTCGACGCGGCGGTGAAGGCTCTAGGGGCGGCGGGAGCGACGGTTGTGTCGGCGGGCGGACAGCCGGTGAATTTGGGGCGGAACCGCGCAGTGATCCTCCGCGATAAGGACAATTTCTTCATACAGGTCTTGGAGTCGGCTCCAGCGGCGGCCAAGGTTCCCGCAGAGAAATGAACGAGGACTTCGCGATCCCCGTTATTTTGGGGCGGCTCCTTTCCAGCCCCAATACACCGCGCATTCTCCGGCATCCGCTTCCATGCCGTACAGATCTCCGAGGTGACGGGCGTCGTTCCATTCTTGGTCCTCGCAGCTCGCGATGGTGTCGAATTTGCCCGCCTGGATCTGCTTATCGAGCACCGACTGAGGAACTACGTGGAGCAAAGCCGCGCGCTCCGGAGAAAATTCGAGCTTGTGCGAATCGTGGAGCTCGTGTCCGGGCGGGGGCGTGCTGTGCAGCAGGAAGTAGACCTGCTCATTGGCAAGCAGCGTCTTATCCGGGGGCGTGACTTTCTCAACCTGAGCGGCTATCGCCTCCAAGTCAGACCAATCGTAGTCATCGCGATTATCATAGATCGCTTTGGCCAAACTGAGCGAGACTAGCAGAGAGACCAGAATCACGGGCAGCCAGGGTCGCGGCATCTCCTCAGACTGACTGCGAAGTTGGGTTCCAATCCAATACAACCCGGCTGCAGCGAGATAGCTGAGAAACGGCGTGGTGAAGAGGTAATAGCGCGCGAAGGTGGGATGCGCGCTCGAAATATGGATCGTCAGCGCGATGGCCAGGCAAGCGCACAAATAGAACTCGCCTCTGGATTGCCGGTCCCAGCCGCTGCGGAAGTGGACGAACAGCAATCCGGCCAGCGCCAGCAGACCCAAGATGATCCCTTGGGGGAAATCGATCCATCCCGCCAAGACTTCCAGGTCGTGCCGGGTCGCGCCCGGCCACTCGACCAAGCGATAAATCAGGTTGTATTGAACGATTCCAAACCAGGTTTGCCGCGGCCCCAGCACCATCAGCCAAGCCACTGGAATGAACGGAATGGCTTCGCCGGCAACAAAGGCGCCGAGCTTGGACCAGCGGCGATTAGTGCGATCGTAGACGAGCATCCAGATCAGCAAAACCGGGCCGACGGGGGCTGTCAAAAGGGTCGCGGAAGCTCCGACTCCGGCCAGCACGCCGGCCGCGAAAGGGATCGTCCACAGCTTGCGTTCCGGGCTGCGCACACTGACCGCGAATGCGGCCGTGATCGCGAGCAAGGCTAATCCATAGGCTTGCCCGACGGTGCCGAATTGCACGACGACAATATTCGTGCCGACGAGAATCGCGGTTAGTATGGCCAGCGGCAATCGCCAGCGGGGTACGGGAAATCGGGCCAGCGTGAAGCGGGCTATCAAGAATAGCGCGCCCGCCGTGCACAGGGCAGCTACGGTGTGGACCACGCGCCAGGACTCGCCGAAGATTTTCATCCAGAGCGCATTCCAATACGCGTTGAGAGGTGGCTGCGAGAAAACCCAATCAATGTAAGGGAGTTTCCCGGCCTTGATCAACTGCGCCGTAATGAGATGGAACCCTTCATCCCATGCGAACGCTTTTGTCCTGGCGTAAACAATCAGGATAGCGGCGAGGAGGCCGCAGACCAGGTAAAGCAGAACTCCGGGCGGACGGCGGGAATCTGAACGTTCCATCGTCCTAACAAGTCTGGATCAAGGAGCTAGCGCCGCACAACCCATTGCGCGAGCTCCCGGCATGGCCTGCCGAAGGGGCATGATCATGGGTGTGAAAGGCGGGATGAACGATATCCTGACCAGCGCCGGCCGATAGTGGTTACGAGGATGTACCCAAGCGGCCCAATTATCGCAAGGGGCGCCAGAGATGGGAGATGAGGCAGCGGCGGGGGTTCCAGGTACCAAGTCCGCACCTGCCACCAAACTAAGTTCTGCATCGCTAGCGTCGTCATCGCCAAGGCTAAGGAAGCCCAAAGCGTGGTCTGGAGCGGTAACGGGAGCGCAGCCAGCCGGAGCCCCTGACGCATGCCCCACAGTGAAGGAAGAAGAACCAGGACGGTGTGTACGATCAGCGGGAACACCTGGCGATAGAAAGCACCTGCGAACACCACAGCGTTTGCCGAAAAAGTGTCCGCCCGGGACAGCAGCAACGAACGCACAAGAAACCGCGGCATGCCCAAGAGGTCCACCGTCATCAGCACGAGACAAAATAAGGCTCCGTTGATCCAGATGGCACGGCGCGAAAGGTACCCGAGCACGAAGCCGCTGGTCCACGACCAGCAACTCAGCAGCAGGAATCCGAAGAGGACAAACGCGACATCGCGGGCGAAATCCAGCCGGAACCCAGTGTTCCGAACGTAGGTCCAATCCCAGTTATTCAGGTACAGCCACGAAGTGACGGCGCTACTTTGGGCCATCCGCCTGGAGACCAAGCTGAGCAGGATGGCGAAGGGAGCAACCGCTCCCAACAGGGCCAGCCAAGGGCGCCATTTCCTCCACAAAGCTGACTGCCGCCGGAGGACTAAACCCAGCAGACCGCGCAAGGCTTGTCCACTCGTCTCGCCGGATTCCGCGAAATCCCCGCGCACTGCGTCCCGTTCGTCGGGCTCCAACATTCGGGCCACGATGTCCACGCACCACCAGCAGATTCGAGTCATGTTCGGGTCGAGATTCGGTTCGCCTCCCAAGTCACGCCTCGGCTCACTCGGGTCACTGCGTCGTAGAAAGCCGTGGCGGCCTGAACGCCCTTGGCCGTTACACGCACCATTCTCTTAGCGCGGCCGCCCCGTTGAGGAGTGGCGTCGCCCATCCAAGTTTTTAGAAGGCCCTTGGTCTCCAGCCGATCCAGAGTTGTATAAAGGGCACCGATAGAGCAGCGGCGCTTGGTTGCACCCTGAATCTCCTGCCGGATGGCCGCGCCGTAGGCTTCTTCTCCCAATCGCGCGGCTGCGGTGAGCAGAAGATATTCGAACTCGCCGATCGTCATTACTATCACATTGTGATACTAATTGCCGGGCGTGTCAACGCGCGCGCCAATTGCTCGCGAGCCACGCAAGGCACCCGATCTTCAGCCCCGCACAACCCATTGCGCGAGCTCAGCCAGCTTCGGAGCTTTGCCTTGCGAAAGAATGCCGATGCGGAAGATGCGGGCGGCGGCCCAGATCACAGCAGTTGCGAATGCGATCATTCCGATCAAGCCTA
>Ga0070735_10003447_pt1 | contig 13868 bp, 13 predicted proteins | sample Coa_R1_FD_66443 | JGI IMG/M metagenome (GOLD analysis project Ga0070735, IMG submission 66443) | Surface soil microbial communities from Centralia Pennsylvania, which are recovering from an underground coalmine fire - Coalmine... | ecosystem: Environmental > Terrestrial > Soil > Unclassified ...
TATGCAGATGCCGCTAAGCGACTGCGTGAAAAAGCGAGAGCCAGCAATTAACTTCAAACTGCACCACTACCTAGTCACGAGTCACCCTGCTAAGAACATCGAATGATGCTAAGCACAAAAAAGGGCCAGCAAATTACGCCGGCCCTTCTCGCATCGATTCTTTACTTCCTTACGCCGTTACGTCGTCTCTTCCGCCCTTCAGCAGTAGCTGCATTCGGCGTCGCCCATCCCGCCGCCGGTCATATCATCCTTAATGCGGCGCAAGCGCTGCCCAAGCCGCTCGGCCAGCTGATGCCGCGCGCGCCACAGCCGCGCTTTCAGGGTATTCTCGGTCACTCCGAGCTTCTTGGCTGCTTCGCCCGTCGAGTAGCCTTCCACTTCGCGCAGCACAAACGCCGTGCGAAGCAGTGGCGACAGTTCATCCAGGTTCTCGCTGATCATCTCGCGCAATTCCGTCCCCGCAAAGACCTGCTCCGGGTTCGGCCCTTCCGCCGCGAACCGCTCGGCAATGGGCAGCTCGTCTTCACGCGGAGGTTCATCCAGCGAAACCGCTGGTCGCGCCTTCGCGCTGCGCCGCCGCATCAGAGCCGCGTTGATCACAATGCGCGTCAGCCAAGTCGAAAATTGCGACCGCCCTTCAAAGCGCTTCATGTTGCGGTACGCGGAAAGCAGCCCGTCTTGCAAAGCGTCTTCGGCATCCTCGGTATTCCCAAGGACCCGCAACGCCGTCTGAAACAGCGGCCGCTGGTAACGGCGGAACAATGTCTCCACCGCCTGCGCATCGCCCTTCTGCCCGGCGCGGATCAGTTTCTCTTCGCTAAACTGCTGTGCTACCACTGCTGTTTGAGTTGTTACCGCCGCTTGCGTTGCCATCATTCCCCCCAATTACCGCACAAAGTCACTGCAAGAAGTCAGTTCAAAAAATCGCTGCAACAATCCCGTTGTCTCAATGCACCGACACCTTCGCCGCCTCAGTGCACCGGAACACCTCCGGCCGGCACTCTCGGTTTCCTCATCATCAACAAGACTGGGATGACTGCCAGGAAGACCACGCCCAACATCTTGAAGTTGTCGATGAAGGCCAGCATCGCCGACTGGCCCTGCACCAGGTTGTAAACCATGCCCTTCGCCTGCGCCGCCGCATGCGAGGCACTCGACCCGTATGAGATTAGACGCGCCGTGTCGCCGTTCGTCATCTTCAGCAGCGCCGGATTCAGACTGTTCACACTCGCTACCAAATGCGCTTGATGAAATTGCGTCCGCCGCTCCAGCATCGTCGTCACCGTCGCGATACCCACGCTCGCTCCGATGTTTCGCGCCAGATTGATGATTCCCGTCCCCATATTCGTTTTTTCTTTTGGCACGTACGCAAAGGCCGCCACGTTGATCGGAATAAACAAGAACGCCAATCCAAAACTCTGCAGCATGCGCGCGCGCACCGCATGGCTGTAGTCGAGCTGCAAATCCCAGCCCGCCATCCAGAACAGCGCAATCGCGCACACCGCGCAGCCAAAGGTAATCAGAATGCGCGTATCCACCTTTGACACCAGAATTCCCACGACTGGCATCATCAGCATGATCACTGCGCCGCCCGGAGAAAGCGCCTTACCTGCTAGTTCCGCGGTGTAACCCAGCATCTCCTGCAGAAACTGGGGAATCAGCACCGTGCTCGAATACAGCACAAAGCCCAGGAAAAACATCGCTACTGTCGAAATCGCGAAGTTGCGGTCCTTCAGCATCTTCAAATCGACAACCGGGTCCTTGTGCCGCCATTCCCAAACGATCCCGGCGATGATCCCGATCACCATCAGCGCAAAGAAAACCTGGATGAATCCCGAGGAGAGCCAGTCGTCGCGCTGCCCTTTGTCCAGAACAATCTGCATGCTTCCCAGGCCCAGGCTGATCAATCCAATTCCGATGTAGTCGATCCGGAATCCGCTCTTGATGCTCGCCCGCTTCATGTACGGCGGATCGGAAATCAGCACCGACGTCAGCAGCAACGAAATAATTCCCACCGGCACGTTGATGTAGAAAATCCATCTCCACGAAAAATTGTCGGTAATCCAGCCGCCCAGCCACGGCCCAATCGTCGGAGCCACCACCACCGCAATTCCGTAAACCGCGAACGCCATCCCGCGTTTCGCCAACGGAAAAGTGTCGTTCAGAATTGCCTGTTCGCTCGGCTGCAACCCACCCCCGCCAGCACCCTGCAGAATCCGGAAAAACACCAGCACTCCCAGACTCGGCGCCAGGCCGCACAAAAACGAGCTCACCGTGAACAGCGCCACGCAAGACATGTAAAAACGCTTTCGGCCAATCAATCCCGAGAGCCATCCCGAAAGCGGCAACACGATTGCGTTTGAAACCAAGTACGACGTCAGCACCCAAGTGGATTCATCCGCTCCCGCCGACAGATTCCCGGAAATATGTGGCAGCGCCACGTTTGCAATGGAGGTGTCCAGCACTTCCATGAACGTCGCCAGGGTCACCGTCACGGCGATCACCCAGGGGTTGATCGTCCCGTCCGGCATCCTCAACTTGGCTAGTAGTCTGCTTCGCATGGCTCGTTCGCTTCTGGCTCGCTGACCTGCTACCTGTTGTTACGTATGACTGGTCCTACGTCTTTCTTTATTCCACCGCGTCTCGCAAATTGGCATCGATTCCTGATTTGCGGGCGCTTTAACCTTGAATACTGCTCACTTTGTAATCACTGTTGCGTCTACGTTCATCCCCGGCCGCAGCACCGCTTTGTCCGGCGGAATCGGATCCAGCACGATCTTCACCGGTATGCGCTGCACCACTTTCACGTAATTCCCCGTGGCGTTTTCCGGCGGCAGCAAGCTCAGTACCCCGCCTGTCGCCCCAGCAATGGAGTCCACATGCCCGCTGAACGTCTTTCCATACATGTCCACTTTCACTTCCGCCTTCTGTCCCGGCTTCATGTATTTCAGTTGCGTCTCTTTGAAATTCGCGGTAACCCAAACATCCTGCAGCGGCACCACCACCAGCAATCCCTGTCCGGCCTGCACGATTTGCCCCGGCTCGACCTGCTTGTGCGTCGCCACGCCGTCCACCGGCGCAACTACGTTCGTGTAGCTTAAATTCAGGACCGCCGCGTCCAGAGCCGCGCGCGCCTGCGCCACTTTGGCAACTTTCGCTTGCGCGTCGGAGCTGCGCATGCTGACCTGTTTTTTATCGGCCTGCGCGCTTTCCACTCCGGCGCGCGCTTGCAGCACGCGCGCTTTGGCCGCGTCCAGTTGTGCTTTCATTACCTCGACGTTGCGCTGCGCTTGCGCCAGTTTTTCCTGGTCCGCTTTCAGCGCGCTCGCGGACGCGTCGGCGTTGGCTTTCGCTGCGTCATACTGCTGCTTCGAAATTTCGTCCTTGTCCACCAACGGCTTGTAGCGCGCCAAATCCGCTTGTGCCAGCGCTGCATTCGCTTTGCTCTTTTCTACGTTCGCTTGCGCGAACGACAAGTCTGCTGTCTGCGCTTGCTCGTAAGTCGCCTGCGCCTTCGCCACGTCCGCTTGCGCGCCCAACAACCCCGCGTCGGCGCCGGAAGTAGTGCTCGCCACGTTTTCCGCCGTCCGCGGCACATCGACTCCGGCGGAACGCGCCTCGCTCTCCGCAAGGTCCAGCGACGCCCTGGCCTGATCCACCGCGGCCTGATTGTCGGCTGGGTCAATCTTCACCAGCGTCTGTCCAGCCTTCACCGCTTCGTTGTCGTTCACCAAAACGCTGGCTACCCGGCCGTAAATTTTCGATGCGATCGGCGTGATGTGCCCGTCCACCTGCGCGTCATCCGTGCTCTCGCGATTGTGATAATAGAGAAATAGCCCAACCACTAAAGCGATTAGAACTACGCCGCCGAGAATCGCCAGCCGCTGCACCTTGGGATTCGCCAACCCCTTCGGCGCTTCTTTTTCCAGCGGCATTTCTTCCACTGCCGGCCGGACTTTTGTCGCGTTCTCTAACCCAACCTCGATCTCGATGCTCATCGTTTCCCCTTACCTCGAGTACACTTTTTCCATCTGACCAATCGAACGCGCATAGTCCGCGCGCGCCTGATTGAAGCGGTACAGCGCCGCGATCTGGTTGTCGTTCGCCCGCGCCAGCGAATCCTGCGCCTGAATCACTTCAATGTTGTTGGCCACCCCGGCCTTGAAGCGGTCCCGCGCCTGATCCACTTCTTCTTTGGAAAGCTGCACGCCCAGATTCGCCACCGTCACCTGGCTGCGCGAGGATTCCAAATTGATCAGCGCGGTCTTCACGTCCAGCGCGATCTGATTCCGCAAGTCATCTTCCTGCTGTTGCAGTCTCTGAATCTCGAGATCCGCCTTCACGATTTCCGCGTGGATTCGCCCGCCCGTAAACAGCGGCAAGCTGACGCCCGCTTGATAGTTGTAAGTCGGAATTCCCGTGGTCGAAGAACTGCCTTCATAGGCCCAGTTACCGTTGAAGTTCAGCGTCGGCAGCCGCGAATCGCGCGAGGCTTTCTTCTGATACCCAGCCGCCTTTAACTGCTCTTCCAACGCCTTCCACTCCTGCCGCGTGCTCAAAGCCGCTTCGATGCTTGGCTCGACTTCCGGCTGCGGCGTGTCGAAGAAGCTCAGCGAATCTCCCAATTCGATGCTCTGCCGGGGATCAAGATTCAGCAGCTTGCTAAGTCCAAACAGCGACGTTTCGCGGTCCGCTTCCGCCTCGAGCAACCTCTGCTTCTCGTTTTGCAACTCGACGTTTGCGCGTAGCGTATCGATACCAGTACCGACCCCTTCTTTTTGCACGTCCGCCGCCTGGTCATACAGCGCCTGTGCCAACTCGACGCGCGACTGCGACGCTTGCACGGTGGCCACGGCGCGCAGCGTCCCGATGTATTGCGATACCACCAGCAAAATCACTTGCTCCCGGGTCGAGAGACTATCAGCCTTGCTGGCATTGGCCGTTTCTCTCGCCGCCTGATAGCGCCGGAACAACGTCAAATCGAAGATCGGCGCGCTAAATCCGGGACCGGCCGAAAAGACCTGGAAGGGTCCGCCATGCTCGGGAAAACCCGGGATTTTCTTCCCAAGAAATGCCTGGAGGTTGATGCGCTCGACGGTGTCCGTCACGTTCAGGCTTGCCTGTGGAAGCAGCGCTGCGCGCGCCACGTTCCTGTCCTGAACACTTTCCGCCGCTGTCAAAATCGCGATCTGCGCCGTAGGATTTTGCTTCAACGCCAGACTGACCGCTTGATCCAGCGTCAGCTTCAGCGTGCCTGTCGGCGCAGTGCCCGGCAGAGGGTTTTGCCTCGGAGAGCCCTGCGCGTGCGCGAACCTCGGCGCGACCAGCAGGCTGAAAAACGCAAGATAGAAGATGATGTGCGAGCCCTTCTTCCGGCTCCCGCAGCCAGTTTTTTCCGCGCGTTCGCGCCCTTCGATCTCCTGTACGATCGATTGATTGAGGCACCCTTCGGCGATGAGCTTTCCGCCTTGCTCGTGGATTTCCTTCAGCAGCAGCCTGCCCGCAGCATCAATGAAACTCACGCCGCACAAATCCACACTGAACTTCTCGGCTGGCACTCTTTCCCGCCAGCATTGCTCCAGCGCCGTCACCCACGGCCCCGCCAAGCGTCCTTCGACGCTGAGCACCGTTTTGCCGCGCTTCTTTTCCGTTGTAATACGTAGCATTGTCCCCGCCTTGACCGGATCTACTCTGTGCATTGTGAACTCCATTGAATGTTAATTCTTGTCCATAATTAAATTATTGATTATAAGCAGTTTACTGGAAATTCCAGGACTCGGCTCATAACGCAACAGCCCTTATATGGGCACATGACGAAATAACGTCCATGATGTTGCGACATTATATGGTCACTTCTCCTAACGTCATTGGTTCGACGCCGTTTTCTGCGCTTCTGACCCATCCCTGCTGCCGAGTCTCAAAGAAAAGAAGAGTCCACGGACTGGTCCAAGGGTCGACCTTCACGCGCAGCCTCGCGAAGGTCGCAAGCCACTGTAGCGTTCGGGCACACACCCATTCAGAGCGCGGCGGGATCAACGACCAATTTTGGTGACAAGTGGGTGGGACGCTCCAGCTCGGCGCCAGCTGCGGCCGCAATGACGCGTGCTTCTCCGGATCAAATTGGAAAAGGTCGGGCGCCCCCAAACCTCCGAGCGAAGCGTTCGAGGGAGTCGAATCGAACCCCATGCCGCCCGTGGGCTAGTGTTTCACCGCAATGGCCTGCAATTCGAAGTGTCCGCCGCGGAGCAGCGATCCCGCTCCAATGAACTCGCGCGCGGGGAAGTCCTTAGTCTTGAAGTAACTCGTATAGATGGGATTGAATTTGTCGAAGAGGGACAAGTCGGTGCAGGCAATTTGGACATAGACGAGGTCGTCCATGGTCATGCCTGCCTGCGTCAGCGTACCCTTCAAACTATCGAGCATGAGCTTGATCTCGTCCTCGATCTCGGCGGGGGGCTTTCCGGTCTTTGGATCGAGACCGATTCTGCCGGCCAAATATAGCGTATTCCCGGCCAGAATCCCGTCACTGTACGGGGCTTGAACGATCTTCCCCGGCGCGTTAAATACCTGGCGTGTGGTTTGCGGCGCGGGCTGCGAAAACGCTCCGCTCACGGTGAGGACCCGGACTGCGGCGACAACCAGGACGACGAATAGAATACTGAAGCGACGATTCACGGAAAGCCTCCATTCGAATCTGTTGTGAAAATGAACCACAGATTTGCGGCGCGAGTGTAGCCCGCAATTCATTCCGTCGCAACTAGAGCGCGGCAGACTTCCGTGAGCTGCCTTTTGCGTGCCCGTGAAATGAAGAGGCGCCACCGCGGACGAGCAGTGCTAAGATGCCGCTTCTTTTCCGAGGTGAACTCGATGGATTCTGTAATTCGAACGGGGGTGCTATCGCTCGCAGCGGCCTTGTGCGTCGGCGCGCCGGTCTTCGGTCAAAGCGATCTGGACGAGCGCATCAACAAAGAAGCGGACTCTTTGCTGGCGACCTACAAACATCTGCACGAGAATCCCGAGCTCTCCACGCAAGAAAAAGAAACATCCGCGCTCATCGCGGCGGACCTTAAAAAATCGGGCTACGACGTGACCGATCATTTCGGGCAATACGCGGAGTCTGGATTGAACGCCTACGGCGTCGTAGCGGTGTTGAAAAACGGTCCCGGTCCAGTCGTCTACGTTCGAACAGACATGGACGCGCTTCCCATCATCGAGAATACGGGCTTGCCGTATGCCAGCCACGTAAAAATCACTCGCGCGGGAGGCGGAGAAGTGGGCGTGATGCACGCTTGCGGGCACGACCTGCACATGACGGTTTTTCTCGGGACCGCGCGGATGCTGGCGCAGCTCAAAAATCGCTGGAGCGGCACTGTCGTTTTAATCGGCCAGCCCGCTGAAGAAACCGTTGCGGGCGCACAGGCGATGCTTCGGGCGGGACTCTTCACACAATTTCCAAAACCGGACTATGTGCTCGCGCTCCACGACACGTCAGCAGTGCCGGCCGGAAAAGTTTCCTGGCACGCGGGGCCGCTGCTGGCGGGGGCGGATTCCGTGGACATTACGGTGCGCGGGTATGGCGGGCATGGAGCGGCGCCGCAAGCCGGCAAAGATCCAATCGTGATCGCTTCGGAAATTGTCGTGGCGTTGCAGACCATTGTGAGCCGCGAGATGGATCCGCAGCTTCCGACGGTGGTGACGGTCGGCTCATTTCATGCGGGAACAAAACACAACATCATTCCGGACGAAGCGCACTTGCAGCTTACCGTTCGAACCATGAATCTTGAACAGCGTGAAAAAGTGCTGGCCGCGATCGCCAGAATCGCAAACGGCATCGCCGCCGCTGCGGGAGTCCCCGCTGAGCACGCGCCTATCGTGGAAGTGGCGCAAGATCATGTTCCCGCCACCATCAACAATCCAGAACTCACACGGCGTGTCGGCGCATCGCTGGAGCGCGCTCTCGGAAAAGAAAATGTGGTTCCCGGCGAGCCCATCATGGCTAGCGAAGACTTCAGTCTTTTCGCGCTGGAAGATCCCAAACCGCCCACTAGCATGTTTTGGCTGGGCGCCGCCGATCCAGTAAAACTAAAAGAGGCAATGGAAAAAGGCACGCGACTGCCTGGGCCACACTCGAGCGAATTCGCGCCCGTGCCCGATCCTGCCATTCGAACGGGCGTCAAGGCGATGACTTCCGCCGTCATGGACCTGCTAAAGAAATAGCGCTTGCCCAGCCGCATGGCACGCGCGTGGCGGTCGAACCATTTTTAGAATCCAATCAAACCGATGCGAATGAAGTAGAGCGAAGCGAGCGCCACCGCCACCCAGAGCAACACGCCTTGAAGGAGCGGGCGCCAGCCCACTTCTTTTAGCGTGGCGCGCGAGATGCTGGTGCCGATAAGGAAGAGCGTGGCCGTCAGGCCGAGACGGCCGAGTGCGAACAGCGAATGTGAGAAACGAGAGATTGCGGGAAAATAGGTGTTGAAAATCGCGGCGAAACAAAAGAATAAGATGAACCACGGAAATTGGATCCTGGATTTGCTGTGCTTGAGCGCGGCGGTGGCGAGAGCTAAAGGAACGATCCATAGCGCGCGAGCCAACTTTACGGTGGTGCCGATCACGAGCGCTTCCTGCCCGTATTTCGCGGCGGCGCCGACTACGGAACTCGTGTCATGGATGGCAAGCGCGGCCCAGAGGCCGAATTGCGTTTGCGAGAGATGAAGAATGCCGCCAATCGGCGGAAAAATCAGAAGCGCGACAGAATTTAGGATGAAAACCGTGCCGAGCGAGACAGACATCTCCTCATCGTTGGCGTGAAGGATCGGACCGATGGCAGCGATGGCGCTGCCGCCGCAAATGGCGGTGCCCGCTGTAATCAGAAACGAGGAATTGCCGCGAACTCGCAGGATTTTGCCGAACGTCAGGCCCACCAGGAGCGCAAATGAAAGTCCCAACGCGGTGTAGAGGAAGCCGCTGCTGCCGGCTTTCAATACTTCGTGCAGATTCATACCGAAGCCGAGCGCGACAACGCAGATTTGTAGAAGGATTCTTGCGGAGGTTCGCGTGGCTGCCGCGTAAGGATGGGTGAAGCACAGGCCGAACAGGATGCCGATCGTTAGAGCCACGGGAGGAGAAAGAAGTCCCGAGAAGGAAAGGGCGAGCGCTAGAAAGAATAAAATTTTCGTGAGTAGGGGCATGAACCGTCGAAAGAGTATCAGGCCCGGAACAGATGCGAGCATGCGCGAAATTCAGGAGTGCCGCGAGATTCACCCGCAATTTTGTAGAGTATTGGAAAGGCGGAGGCGGTTTTATTGTTGCGGCCGCACGGGTTTGGATTGGAGTTTTGACGCGGAATCGGGCTGAGCAGGAGCGGCCGCCGGCACTGGAGGAGCCGAGAGTTCCGTGACGATTTTTTCCGTGGCGGCTTTGCTCACCGCGCAGGCCGTGTCCCAGATGCGGCATTGCGCAAGAGTGAAATTGCAGCCACACGTGCAAGTGTCCGCGTTGAAACGGTGAAGCGCAACCTTTTTTTGCTCTGGCGTGAGTTTCGAGAGGTTGACGCCGGGAAGTTCCGTGGCGCGGTCGGCGTGTGTGAGAAAAACTTCGCCTTTGTCCTCGAACGTTTCGACTTTGGCCATGATGGGCATGCCCAGCAAGGCGCGAATCTCCGTTTCGTAAACGCCGGGATTCCAGAGCCCGACATGTTTTTGGACGACGCGGCCTTCGGTATCCAAAACGAACGAGGTGGGCAGCGCGGGGATGCCGCCGTACTGAAGGCGCAGGTCATTCGAAGTCATGGCGACCGGATAGTTGATGCCCATTTCTTCGACGTATTTCTGAATGTCGGCTTCCTCGTCGTCGACATTGAGGCCGATGACTTGGAGGCGGCCTTTGTAGCGGTCTTGCAGAACGATGAGGTCGGGAATTTCCGCGCGGCAAGGTCCGCACCAAGTGGCCCAGAAGTTCAGGAGGACGACTTTGCCTTGCAGTGCGGCGAGAGTGAGAGGCTTACCATCCAGCGTATTGAGCTTGAAATCGGGCGCGGGATCGGGGTTGCGCACAAAGCGAATCACGGGCTGGTTGTCCTGTTGTGCGGCAGTTTGTGCGCCGGCCTCAGCGGCGGTTAGTTCAAAAAGAAGGAGCAAAGCAACGAGCCACCGGAGGGTGGGCAGCTGACAGGGAGGCGTTGGTCGCGTTAGGCGCATAGCGTCTCTACTAGGAGACCACAGTGCGGCGCGGGAGCCAAGTACCTGTTGCCGGAGAGCGTTGCCATTGCCGAAATCTGTCGCCGTAGCTCCTGATGCATCACGCCAACTGAGGCTCCTCACGCATGACGATCTTCGGGTCCCGAAACTCTCGAACGTCCTGATCATTCGGCGGTGTTCGCTAGTCTAAACTTCGTATGTTCTTCCGCCTCGGCTGATACAATTTAGATTCTCTGGGAGGCGCTATGGCGAAGTATCAGATCGCGCAAGTCAATATTGGGCGTATCAGAGCGCAACTTGATGAACCGCTGATGGGCGGATTTGTCGCCCGACTAGACGAGATCAACGCGCTTGCTGACAACAGCCCCGGCTTCGTGTGGCGTTTGCAGACCCCGGAAGGCAACAACACCTATTTGCGGCCCTATCAGGATGATCGAATGCTCCTCAACATGTCGGTGTGGGAAAGCGTCGACGCGCTTAAACAGTATGTTTACCGGACGGCCCACGCGGAATTGCTGCGTCAGCGCCACGAGTGGTTCGAGAAACTTTCTGTTTATGCGGCGCTGTGGTGGGTTCCGGCGGGCCACCTTCCCGGAGTTGATGAAGCCAAGAAACGCCTTGCCCATCTCGAAGCCCGTGGACCATCGCAATTTGCCTTCACATTTAAGACAGTTTTTCCGCCCGATGAACAGTTCCAGCAGAGCATCGACTGGTCTTCGTTCCAACCCTGCCCAGCGACGTAGCGCGAGAAAGTTGGAGGCACGTATGAGCCTGGATCGCGCGGTATTGAGGAGGCTCCCCAAGGTTTTGTTGCACGAACATTTGGACGGCGTGCTGCGCCCGGAAACCGTGATCGAACTGGCCAGAAGCGAAGGATACGCCGAACTTCCCAGCGAGAATCCTGAAGAGCTCGCGCGGTGGTTTCACCAGGGAGCGAATCAGGGGAGTCTGCCGAAATATCTAGAGGGCTTCGTGCACACCATCGCGGTGATGCAAAGTGAAGAGGCGCTCGAACGTGTTGCTTACGAACAAGCGGAGGATTTAAGCAATGATGGCGTCGTTTATTTTGAAACTCGTTTTGCGCCGGTGTTTCACACCAAGAAAGGACTGAGCCACCAGCAGGTGGTCTCTGCCGTGTTGAAGGGGCTAGCTCGAGGCAAAAAGGACTTTGGAGTTTCCTCGGGGCTGATTATTTGCGCGATGCGCAATATGGACGTGTCGCTCGAAATGGCAGAGCTGGCGGTGGACTTTCGCGAACGGGGTGTCGTGGGCTTTGATCTGGCGGGAGAAGAGGGCGGCTATCCCCCCAAAAAGCATGTGGACGCATTTCACTATATTCAGAGGCAGAATTTCAATATCACGATTCACGCCGGCGAAGGATTTGGAAAGGAATCGATCTGGCAAGCCATTCAGTATTGCGGAGCGCATCGCATCGGGCACGGGACGCGGCTCATCGAAGATATCGCTATCGCTGAAAACGGTAGAGTCGTGAAATTGGGCGACCTTGCGCAATACGTTCTCGATAAAAGGATTCCGCTGGAGATTTGTCTGCTCAGCAACGTGCAAACCGGTGCCGCGAAGAGCCTGGCCGAGCATCCTTTCAAGATTTTTTATCAGGAGAAATTTCGCGTTACGCTGAACACCGACAATCGCTTGATGAGCGACACAACGATGACGAAGGAATTCGAGGCGGCCGCGGAGACTTTTAGTTTGTCGCTTCAGGATTTCGAGATTATTACCGTCAACGCGATGAAGAGCGCCTTTCTGCCTTACCGTCAGCGCTGTGATTTCATTTATAACGTACTGAAGCCGGGTTACGCCGAGATCCGCGCGTCCCTGGCCACAAGATGAACACAGGGATTTGGAATGCATGCCTTGGTTGAGTTTCGGACTTGAGCAATCCATTCATGGCGCGGGCGATTCAGCTGTCGATTGAAGGAGTTCAATCGGGACGCGGCGGGCCGTTTGGCGCGGTGATTGTGAAACACGGCAAGATTATCGGCGAGGGCGCAAACGAAGTGACTTCGACGAATGACCCGACGGCGCACGCGGAAGTGCTGGCTATCCGGCGGGCGTGTGAAAAACTAGGCGTTTTCGAATTGAAGGATTGCGAGCTGTACACTTCGTGCGAGCCGTGCCCTATGTGTTTTGGAGCGATTTACTGGGCGCGGCTTTCGCGCATTTACTTCGCAAGTACCGCCGAAGATGCGGCCAAAGCTGGTTTTGACGATTCGTTCATTTATGGCGAGTTGAAGGTGCCTCCTTCGCAGCGACGCATCCCTACGACACAAATGATGCGGGATGAGGCGCTGGCGGGATTTCGCGCGTGGGCTGATCGGCCCGACAAGATTCCGTACTGACGATTCCGGAATCGAGCGGATCCGCTCAGCGGGAGACCGTGCTCAGGAACGGGTAGTGACTGGCGGCGGCCATGAAAAACAGCATGGGAAAGGATAGCCAAAACGAAACCCGCGCGGTCAGAAAACCCCAGCGCATCATGCGCTCGGCTTCGGGCGGCATCGGCACACCTTGTTCGGCGCTCGAGCGCGCCCATCTGATCAGCTTTTTCTGCACGCGCCACACCACGCCCCAGGTGTTAAGCAACATGACGAGCCCCAACCCTCCGCCAACACTGATCGCCAGGTGGGCGTTGGAAACATTCGTCCCGCCGTTCAACGCCATGACGAGCCACGACGCGGCGACCACAACAATCGCGATGCCGATGCCGCGCACCCAGGGACTATCCAGAAACCCTTTTGCAGGAAGTTGAAAGGCGTAGATAAAAATGTACGCGACGACCCACACGAGCAGCCACCAACCAAGCCACTGAATGGCCAGCGAATGACGGCCCGCGGCATCCGCGTCCGCAAAGAGATGCAGCTGAAAATAACGAAGGCCCACGAGAACGGTCACTAGGGCAGAGGAACGAAACCACCCCATCGCTTTGGACATGAGCGCGGGATAAATTTTCACGCGCGCCGCCGGATCGACTTGTTTCATCGCAGGCGTCAAAACCAAATTGAAAAAGTAGAGCAGACCGATCCAGATGACGCCGAAAATGAGATGCAGCCAGCGCAAAGCCATCATTTCGTTGGCGACCGGGTTTTCGACAAAGGAAAAGTGAGGTCTCCACGCGGGAAAAGTGAGCGCCAAGAGCACGAAGAGCATCGAGGACCTCCGGCTTTACGCGAGTCGGGCGGACTCGTGAATCGCGGTGCCACAACACCGTAGCGGATTGCGCCTCAGCGCGTCAATTTATTGCGTTGTTGCGGGTGCAAGATCGCAGGTCCGGCGGAGCAGCAAGCCGCACCCGAAATGGCTGGCTACTGATTTGTGACTGTGTTCGACGCGGCTGCGTTTCCGATGGCGGCGCCGTTCACGACGAGTTCGACGCGGCGGTTGCGCTGACGGCCGTCGGCGGTGTCATTCGTTGCAACGGGCTGCGTTTTTCCGAAGCCGTGCGCGGTGATGGAAGACGCGGGCACGCCCTGCTCGGCGAGAAAATCTCGCACGGAATCCGCGCGACGCTCGGAAAGCTGCTGGTTGAATTCGTCCGTGCCCACGCTGTCCGTGTGGCCTTCGATCTGCAAAGTCAGGCCAGGATGCGCCAGCAAAATTCCTGAAATTTTCGCCAGCTTTTCGCGCGCGCCGGGTTTCAGCGTGTAACTG
>Ga0070735_10003448_pt1 | contig 13864 bp, 8 predicted proteins | sample Coa_R1_FD_66443 | JGI IMG/M metagenome (GOLD analysis project Ga0070735, IMG submission 66443) | Surface soil microbial communities from Centralia Pennsylvania, which are recovering from an underground coalmine fire - Coalmine... | ecosystem: Environmental > Terrestrial > Soil > Unclassified ...
CACCTCGCCGACGGCAAGCACGGGACGCCGGAGGACCGGCGCGTCCTGCTCGACCGCCGCCTGGCCGAGTTCGAGCTCCGCCTCGACACCGAAGAACCATATCGCGCCTTTCAGCGCCGCATCGAGAAGCACCGCGACGAGCTCGCCGCGCTCCTCCACAAGCTGCGGGGCGAGGGCAAGCGCGTGCACGTGTACGGCGCGTCGACCAAGGGCAACACGATCCTGCAGTGGTGCGGCATCGACCACACCCTGGTCGAGTGCGCGGCTGACCGGAACCCGGACAAGCACGGCGCGCGCACGCTGGGCACGGACATTCCGATCGTGAGCGAAGAAGAGTCGCGGGCGAAGTCGCCCGACTATTATCTCGTCTTGCCGTGGCATTTTCGGGCGGAGTTCCTGGAGCGCGAAAGGCCGATGATCGATCGCGGCTGCGGGATGATCTTCCCCCTGCCGCGGCTCGAGATCGTGCGGCGCTAAGGAAGGCCCGATGTCCCCGCGCGAGCGCCTGCGCGTCGCCTTCGTCGCGAGCCACCCGGTGCCGTACCACGTGCCGACGTATCGCGTGCTCGCGCGCCGATCGGACCTCGATTTCGAGGTGCTCTACACGCACGATCACGGGGTGCACGAAACGTTCGACGTGGGCTTCGGCCGCGCCGTGAAGTTCGACGTTCCACTGCTCACGGGTTACCGCCACCGGTTCCCCAAGAACCTGGCCCGCCGTCCCAGCCTGCGTTTCACCGGGCAGGTCAACCCCGAGCTGCCGGTCGACGTGATGCTGGGAGCGTACGACGCGGTGATCCTCCACGGGTACCAGTGCGTGACCACGGTCGCGGCGCTGCTCGCCCCCCGCGCGCACCGGACCCACGTGCTCCTTCGCGGCGAGTCCACGCTCCTCGATCGACGCTCGCCGGGCAAGCGCCTCGCCAAGCAGATCGTCTTGCGACCCTTCTTCGCGAGGGTGGATCACTTTCTCGCGATCGGAACGCTCAGCCGCGAGTTCTTCCAGGCGCACGGCGTGCCGGCGCAGCGCATCACGATCGCGCCGTACACCGTGGACAATGCGTACTTCGAGGCGAAATCGGCGGACGCGAGAGCAAACCCCCGCGCGGCGCGCCAGAGGCTCGGTTTGCCGCAAGAGGGGCCCATCTTTCTTTATTGCTCGAAGATCATTCCACACAAGCGGCCGCTCGACGTCCTTCGCGCCTTCGCCAGGGCGCGGCTGCGCGTACCCGCCGCGCTCGCATACGTGGGGGACGGCAGCCAGACGGGCGAGCTCAGGGCGGAGGTCGAGCGCCTCGGTCTCGGAAGCGATGTCCACGTCCTCGGCTTTCGCAATCAGAGCGACCTGCCGGAGATCTACGGCGCTTGCGACGTGTTCATCCAGGCCTCGGACAGGGAGCCGTGGGGCATGGTCGTCAACGAGGCGATGGCTTGCGGAATGGCGATCTGCGCCTCGGACCGGGTGGGGAGCGCGCGAGATCTCGTGGTCGACAATGGCGCCGTGTTTCCCATGGGGGACGTGGCGCGTCTCGCGGAGCTCATCGAGGGGTGGGCGCGCCGGCCCGACGAGGTCGCGCGAATGAAGCGCGCGTCGGAGAGGCGCATTCGCGGCTGGGGCCCGGAGCAGACGGCGGACGGCATCCTGGCGGGGATCCGCGCGGCGCGCGCCGCGCGGCCAGGATGACCGTTTCGAGCCGGATTGCCGCGGGGACCGTCCGCCGAACCCTGGTCACGGCGGGGGGGCTCTCGCTCACCAGCTACGCCGTCAACTTCGTCCTGCAGTTCGCGCTTCCGCGGGTGCTGCTCTCGCGCTGGAGCGACGGCGGCTACGCGATCTACGTCGCCATCGTGGGCTACACGGGCTACCTGAGCGTCGCGGACGCCGGCGTACAGAACTACCTCAGCCAGCGCCTCGTCGCCCTCAAGGAGACGAAGCGCGACGGCGAGTACGCGGCGCTCGCCCACGGAGGACTGCGCGCCCTCGTCAGTCTGGCCGCGTTCGGTGTCGGGGGCATCGCGGTCTGGTGGGCCGTATTCGGGTCGTTGGTGGTGCGGGGACTTGCCCGGCGGGCGGGCCTCGCCGAAGGCGCCGTCTTCCTGGCCGTGGTCGGCCAGCTGGTCGCCAACGGGGTGGCCCTGGCCTGGAGCGGCTGGTCGGTGGGAGTGGAGCAGGCGACCGCGCGTTACGCACGTTCGCAGTTCTTCGGGCTGCTCCGGTCCGGGCTCGGCACGGGGACGGTCCTCGTCGCGGCGCTGGCCGGGGCGGGCACCGTCCGGTCGATCCTCGCCGGCGTCGTCGCCACGTTCGTCGTCGACGGCTATCGGTTCTTGTCGGCGCGCCGGTGGGTGCCGCGGACCGCGGATCGGGTCCCCGCGAAGGACGTCATCGTCGGTGCGCGCGGGGGCCTCGTCCTCATGGTGGCCATGGCGACGCAGGGTTCGCTCCTGCCTGCCATCGCCGCGTCGATCGCGCCGCTGGCGGTCGGCGCGGCCGTGCCGGGACGCACCGTGTCCAACGCGACGCGCGTCCTGGCGAGCTCGGTACAGAACGTGATCTGGACGCCACTTGCCGCGCGCCTCGCCGCGGAGGAGCGGGGTGACCAGGCGTTCTCGTTCTGGCGGCGCAACGCGCCCCTACTTTCGCTCGTGCAGTTCCTCGGTCTACCGGTGCTCACGCTCGTCGCGCCCTTCGTCGTCCCGCGTTGGCTGCCCACGAAGAGCCACGAGCTCCTCGGCCTCTTGCCGATCTACTGCGTGGAGCAGGCCTTGTTCGCCGCGGCCGTCCCCGCGCAGATGCTCCTCCTCGCGACGGGGCGATTCGGACGTGCGGGGTCGGCGTTCCTCGCGGCCTCGCTCATCTCCGTGGGCCTGAGCGTGGTGACCATGCCGCGCCTCGGCGCCCTCGGGTTCGCCGTCTCCACCCTGGCGGGAACCGCCCTCGGTCACGTGCCGGTCGTGACCGCCCTCGAGTGGAGGTACTGGAGGGGCCGCGGGCAGGAGCCGTTTCGCATCATCGCGCCCCGGCTCGGGATCGCGGCGGTCGCGGCGCTGAGCGGCCCGCTCATGCTCTGGTCGGCGCCGGGGGCCACGGCCTTTCTCGCGGTGCTGCTGCTGGTCTTCGGCGCCCACGTCCGTCGCCAGCGGAGGGGCTGACGGCGACCCGACTGGGCTATGATGTTTGCCAATGGGACGACTCGCGGCACGATACGAGCGCCTGAAGGAAAGCTACCTCGGCGAGCGCGCCAAGGCCGTCCCGCCGGAGTACCGCTCGGCGTTCGTGAGCTACGGTGGGGCGAGCGAGGTCCATTACATCCTCGACCGCGCCATCCCGGCGTCGGCGCGGCGGGTCCTCGTCGTGGGCGTCTTCGGCGGTCGGGATTACTTCTTCCTGAAGGCGCGGGGGACGCACGAGCTTCACGCGCTCGACCTCGATGCGGTCCCCGGGTTCGACGGCCTTCGCGTCGCCAACGTAGAGGACCCTCTCCCATACCCACAGGGGTACTTCGACGCGATCGTAGTAAACGAGGTGATCGAGCACCTCGTGCAAGACGCGAAGGCGCTCGGCAATGTCCGAGCGGCGCTCAAGGACGACGGGGTTCTCTTTCTCTCCGTGCCCTTTCTCCACGAGAGCGAGCCCGCGCACGTCCGTGTCCACACGCGCGTGTCGGTCGAGCGACTGCTCGCCTGCTGCGGGTTCGAGGCCGCCGAGGTGATCGAGCGCCCGGGCCTCGGCTTTTACCCATCCTGGGTCAACGCGCTCAACTTCGTGGCGAGCGTCGCGACGGACGCGGCCTTTGGCCGCTCGGCGTACGGCGTCACGCTCCCGCTCCTCGGGCGCATCGAGCGCTGGGCCGGGAGCCGTCGCAACCCGCTGCGCCGCCTGTCTCCTCACTGGGGGGCGTTCTTCGTCTGTCGCAAGGCGGCGCGGCGCGACTACCTGGCCGACAACCAACACGACTACTGCGGCCCGCAGACGGCGGCGTCACTGAAGCACGACGTACCCGCCCGGCGGGACGGCGAGCCGTCGCTCGGCGAATCGCAAGCCCGGTAGGTCCATCGCCTGTCGGAGGGTCGTCTCCACGGGGCGGTCCCCAGGGTTGTTGACCGAGACGTGCCAGCGTGGCGGCGCGCCCCCGAGGCACACTACTTCGATGAAGAGGTCACGCCCGCCGGCGTCGGCGACGACGGGATGACCTGCCACAAAGGTCGACGCGTCGGCACGACCCACGGCCAGCGGGACGTACGCCATGCCGTCCGCGTCGACAGCCAGCGCACGCAACCGATCGGTCCCCGATCCGTAGAAGCCCGGCGAGTAGCCGTCCTTCTGCAAGAGCTCCGAGGACCAGCGCGCGTTCAGCCCGACGACCCGGACCGGCAAGGTGAGCGGGGCGACGTTCTCGGCGCGCGGCACCGTCGCCTCGACCGCGCCGTTGTCGGGCTCGAGGTCCACGAGGCCAGGGCTCGGCGCGCGCGTCCCACGCGCGATCCGCAGGCCCTCCGGCTGCCCGAGGTACTCGGCGTAGGTCGTGAACGACTCGTCGCTCGTGACGGGCGCGTCGAACGGGAACGCGAGCGAGGACAGCTCGAACGCGTAAGAGTCTCCCTGTCGAAATCGCCGGCTTCCGAAGTCGGCGAGGACGTCCAGCGTCTCGCCGGCTCGGAGGCGGAGCGCCTCGCCCCGGTTCTCGAAGAGCTGCGCGTTGACCGGCCCCTTGGCGTACAGGCCGAACCAGCTCCCCGCGGGCACCGGGATCTCGACGCCCTTCGCGCCGGCGAGATCGACCGAGCGGCGTCCCCCCGCGCCGCCCACGACGAGGGTCGCGCCGGGTACCGGACGAAGGCTCGCGAGGCGAAGGGAGGTCACCGTCGCGTCGCGGTGGAATCGAATCACGTCGGTGAAGAGGGAAGGGCTGATACCGGTGCGCACGCCGTACGCGGCCCACCCCGTGAACTGAGGTCCGGCCGGCGGCATCGCCCACTGGCGGTAGCGCTGCACGTTGTCGAAGAGGGGAGGCGGGCCGCCGAGCGGTCCGAACGTGTTCCCGTAGTTGACCACGTCGAGGAGCCGCGGATCGAACGGGTCGATCCGGACCGATTTCACGCCGACGGCTCCCTCGTCTGCGAGCTCGAGGAGCGAGAACGAATCGAGCCGTTCGGCCGATGTCGACCGGCCGCCCTCGATCGCCACGGGCAGCGTGTCCTGAGCGCCCACCGCGCCGAGGGAGGCGGGAGGGCCCCCGTCCCAAATCCGGCCGGCGACGTCGCGCGACAGGAGCGGCGGGTCGCTCAACCGGAGCGCGAGCGGCCCGTGCGCCATCCACTGGGGGCTGCAATCGTTGATGTGATCGCTGCAGAAGATCGGGGCGAGCGAGCCCTCTTCCCACGAGCGGTTCGGGAACCCGACGGCCACGCCTCCGCGCCGGTCTCTCACGACCGCCACGAGGTCGCGCTGGAGGGAGGCGTCGAGCCAGAAGGTCTGCTCGAACGTCTTCGCGCCGTGCAACGCGATCCGGCGAAAGAGCGTCGGCCCGTCGTAGATCCGCACGTCCTCGAGGCCGACGTCCGAGGCCAGCGCGATCGGCACCCGCACGGCCGACCGCTCCGGCGCGAACCCCTCCGCGCCGTACGTCGTCACGCGGTGGCAGTCCGGCCAGGCGAGGATCTCGGGGCCGGACGAGACGAAGACGGGCATGGCGTCCAACGCGTGAGCCCACCGCAGGGCGCGCTGGAAGATTCCGTCGAACGTGGCTGGGTCGAGCGAGGCCGCCTGGGCGTACGTCATCGCGTGACCGCTCTTCGACTCCCTCACGAGATCGTCTGGGGACTCGACTTCGTCGATCGCCACCGGCGTCGGGGCGATCGTGCTCGCCGCGGTCGTCAAGTAGTCGTCGAGCAGGTCCTCCACCAACCGCCCGCGGCGGTAGGTGCGCAGGCCCACCATCGCCGAGAGCTTCGCGTCGCGAAGGCGGATCCCGTGAGGCGCGTCGACGAAATCGTAGTAGCCGACCTGACCCTTCGTCGTGGAGTACGCGGCGAGCACCCACGAGGGGAAGGGCGTCGCGCCCCCGCGGAACGTCCCGTCCGCGTTCTCTTGTTGCACGTAGAGCAAGCTCTTGCCGGGGCCCGTCAGTACGCTGTCGGGCGGCCACACCGGGTGGGGCGAGAAGAAGAAGAGGCGATTGCCGAGGTTACTCTGGATCGAAAAACCCGGCAGAAGGAGGAGGTCGCGACCCGACGCGGCGGCGCACTCGGCCGTGAGCGTTGCGAGCCTGTCCGGCGTCATGCGCGCGAACTCTTCGAGAAAGACCACGAAGTCGAGCCGCGCCGCGCGCGCCGCGCGGGCGTAGTCGGCGACCCTTCCGCGTCCGGAGCTGAGGGCGGTTCGAGCGCCGACAAGGCCCCGATAGAGCTTGAGGGTCGGCGCCGGCGCGCGCGCCAGGGCCGCCGGGTCGTAGGGCGGAGGGGCCGAGCGAAACTCCGCCTTTACGGCTTCGCTCGCGTTGGGGCTCGCCAGGCGCCGGGGCGGAGGCACGAAGCCGCCGAGCGTCCCCGCCTCGAGGGACGGGGCCGCGAGCCAGCGAAGGGTGTTCTCGAGCAGGCGTCCGAAGTCGCTCGGCCGGCCCGCGAGGCCGCGGTCGAGCACATCGCGGTCGTAGATCCACTTCGTGCCGGAGCCGACCGAGAACTCGGGCCACTCGGCGACGAGGGCCACCCGGCCCCGACCGCGGCTACGGATGGCCATGAGCGGCGGCGAGGACTCGGGCGCGGTTCGCTGGAGCAACCCGGGCGCCGCGTCGCCCGCGCGACCGAGGTCCACAGGAGTCGTGACCGAGCTCCGGGACGCGCGCCAGACGACCTGCCACCCGTCGTCGACGACGAGCGGGCTCGTCATGACGGAGTAGTACGCGGCCTCGTACGGGTACCAGACGCCGCGCACCCCTTGGCTGACCGGCGAGGGCGGCACCTGGTCCGAGAAGGCGAGGCGCGTCGCGCGGCTCGAGTGGGGCATCGCCGCGACATTGGCCGGGTCGTGCTCGACGATCCGTTCGGCGGCGATCCGCGCACCCCACCGATCGGTGAGGTCGGACAGCCGCTGCTTCTTGAAGTTGGCCTCCTCGGGCATGAGGAGCACGCCGCCGCCCGCGGCGAGATATCCCTCGACGACGTCGACGAACGACTGCACGCGTGCAGGGCTCGAGGGCTCGCCGCGGTCGGCGACGCCGACGGCGTCCGGCGTCGCGAAGAGGACGACCGCGTTGAACGCGCGGAGGCGCTCGGCGGTCACGTCACCGGCGTTGTCGGTAAAGTCGACGTCGATGCCAGCGCGCTCGAGCTCGGCGAGGTAGTCGAGGTCGAGGCCGTCGGCGCCCGCGAGGGATGCGAAGAGGACCGCCGGACGACGATAACCGGCCTGCGGTGGGCGAGCCGCAGCGTCGGTGTGCGCGAGCGCGGTCGGCAAGGGCACCGTGCCCGCCGGTGATCCGTGGCAGGCGCCAAGGACCGTCAGCAGGCTAACCAGCCCCTGCAGCGCGCGTCGTCCGCCGGGGCGCGAGGCTAGGGGGTCGCGGACCATGCTCCGGAGCATAGCCACGCATTCAATCAGCCTGCCTTCGCCTGGTCCGTGAATAGTGCGGCTAGGACCGGCAACAGACTACAGGGGGTGTCCGATCGAGGAAGGGCACGCCCGGCCATACCCGAGTTCGAGCGTCCTTGACCGCGCGGGCAGGGCGCGGGTAGCGTCCGGCGCCCCTCGCGCGAAGGTGTTAAGCTCCAGCCGCCCATAGGTTCGCATGTCCACGCTAGGAGCTATGCCGGCCGCGCTCGATCAGCCCCGGTGGGAAGCACCGGGAAATAACAACTGTCCTGATCTCAGCGTTATCGTCCCCGTCTACAACGAGGCCGAGAACGTGTGTGCCCTCCTCGACGAGTTGGAGGAGGTGCTATCCGGCGACCAACCATCGTACGAGATTCTCTTCGTCGACGACGGCAGCCGGGACGGGACGGGGGATCTCTTGCGAGAGCTGTCGGCGCAGCGACCGTACCTCAAGGTCATCAGCTTTCGTCGCAACTTCGGGCAGACGGCGGCTTTCGACGCTGGCTTCCGCGCCGCCTCCGGCAAGATCGTCGTCACGATGGACGGTGATCTGCAGAACGACCCGCACGACATTCCCACGATGGTGGCAAAGCTCGACGAAGGCTTCGACGTCGTCGCCGGCTGGCGCCGCGAGCGGCGCGACGGAATGCTGCTCCGCAAGGCCCCGTCTCGGGTCGCCAACTGGCTCATTCGCAAGGCGACCCGAGCTCCGATTCACGACCTCGGGTGCTCGTTGCGCGTCTACCGCCGCGAAGTCACAGAAGAGCTGCAGCTCTACGGCGAGATGCACCGTTTCATCTCGGTGCTTGTCTACAATATGGGTGCGCGGATCGCGGAAGTAGAGGTGAATCACCGCGCGCGCCGAGCGGGCGTGTCCAAATACGGCCTGCAGCGAACCGTGAAAGTCCTGCTCGACCTGATGACCGTGCTCTTCCTTCACAGGTATCAGACGAAGCCAATCTACGTTTTCGGCGGCCTCGGAGTGTCCATGCTGGGCGCCGCCGGGTTGATCTTCACGTACGTCCTCTGGGAGAAGATCGAGCAGGGCGTTTGGGTACACCGCAACCCGCTCTTCCTCGTAGGCGTGATGGCTGTCCTCGTCTCGGTGCAGCTCTTGGGCATAGGTCTTCTCGCGGAGCTCATCGTACGCGTGCACGGCAACGGGAGCGCGAAACCCCGTGCGCGCTCGCAGCTCGGGCAGACTTCCCTCGCGGCTGAAGAGGGACGTGCACCGCGAATTTAGTCATGGTCGAACTTAACCAAACCACGACCGAGCGAAACGAGGCGCTTTACGGATCGTTCTGGGAGGACACACCCGACTTCGTTCGCTACAATCCCGGCGCGCGCCATCGCCGGCGTATCCTCCTGGGCCTCCTCGCCGGAGCGTCGTATCGCTCGGTGCTCGACGTGGGATGCGGTGACGGCACGCTCCTCCGATGTCTTCGCAGCGCGCGGCGCGACGTCGATGAGTGGGCAGGCGCAGACTTGTCGGCAGAGCAAGTCGAACGGAATCGACGCCGCATGCCCGACATAGCGTTCTACCGTCTGGACCTGGCTCGGGAGGCGCTCGACCGGTCGTTCGACGTCGTCCTCTGCAGCGAGGTGATTGAGCACATCGACGAGCAAGGCGCCGCGATGCGTCACCTCTCGTCGATGGTGAGCCCGGGAGGGCGCCTCGTCGTGACATGTCCGACGGGGACCGTGTATCCGACGGAGCGTCACTTCGGACACGTTCATCACCCGACGCCGGAAGAGCTCACGGCGCATGGGCGCGCCAACGGTCTGCAGGCCGTGTCTGTGACCAATTGGGGTTGGCCAACGTACGGGACTCTGAAGTGGGCGACGAACGTCAACGCCGCTTGGTCTCTACGCACGTTTGCAAATGGCGCCTACTCGCCCGCCGCGAAGCTCGTGTCCCTGGGGCTCTACCTGGTCACGTATCTGAGCAAGCGCAACCATGCGCGCGGCTGTCAGCTCTTCGGCGTGTTCGAAAAGCCTCTATGAAGTGGGGCGCCTCGTTCCCGCATCTCGTCCGCCGTTGGAGGTTGCCGCTTCTCGCCGCGCTGGCGACGACGATCGTCTTCTCGTTGCCGCAGTGGATCTACTGGTATCACGGCAACCGAGGGGCGCTCCTTCTCCACTACGACGAGCCGGACTACGTGGGTCGCCTCGTTCGGGCGCTGCAGGGCCACACGACCGGGTCGCCGTGGACCGTCGAGCATGGGCAAGAGCCGGGGCTCGTCCCATCGTACGTGGAGACCGCACTCGCGGCGCCCTTCCGGCTTGCCTGCCGGCTCGGCGTGTGCGCCTCGCCCGACACGGTGCTCGTTTCTTACCGGGTCGTCTTGCCGGCCCTCGGCGTCATGATCGTGGCCGATGCCTTCTACGCCGCGGGCATGCCGCTCGGGATCGCGGCGCTCGTCGCGTTCTGGGCGTACTGCGAGCCGTCGCTCGTGCAGTACCAGCCGCTCATCGGCCTGGTCGTCCCGCAGAGCTTTCTCTCGTTCGATCGATTCTCGAACCCACTCGTGGGCGTGCCGCTCTTCTTCGGCGCTTGGGGGTGTCTCGCGCGGGCCTTCGGTCCGCGAAACGCCCCCGCGTGGGCCGTGGCGGCCGGGGTCCTCTGCGGGGCGCTCTTTTACACGTCGTTCTTCTACTGGACGTTCTTCTTCGCGGTCGCAGCCGGAACGACGGCCCTCGCGTTGTCCAGGGACCACCTGCGCGCGTCGATCACGGCGCTCGGCGTGGGGGTGCTTGTCGCGGTTCCGTATTGGGTCGGCGTGGTCGCGTTGCGTCACGTTCCGCACTATGCGGACCTCGCATGGCGTAACGGCGTCCTGATCCACGATCGAGGACTTTTTTACTACTCGAACAAGACGATGTGGATCTTCGTCGCGGGTTCGGCTGGCGTCTGGTTTCTCGAGCGGGAAACCTCGCGGTTCCTCGTCGGGAGCCTCCTCGGCGGCCTCGCGCTCTTTTACTCGAGCCTGGTCACGAACGTCGCCGTCCAGAACTCGCATTGGCACTATACCCTTGCCCCGATGCTCCTCGGGGCGTGCGTCTGGGGTGCGGAGCGCTGGCTGCGCGATCGACGTCCCGCTCTGACGCGACCCCTCGGGATCGCGGTGTCCCTCGCGGTTGCCGTCGTCGGCTTTCGAACGGCGGCGCGATGGCTTCGCGTGACCGACGACAAGCCGCTGCCGGGCACCGGCGACGGGGATCGACCCTACGCCGGCGCGTGGCGTTGGCTCCGCGACCATGCCGGACCGGACGATGTCGTCCTCGCGAGCGAGCAGACGATGGGCTACGTGCCGCTCCGCACGGGCCGGTTCGTATGGCACAACGCGCACGCGGGAACGAGCGCGGCGGGGTTCGAGGAGATCTTAGAACGCAACCAGGTCCTCTGGTGGCTATCGCGCATGAACGTCCCCGCCTTCGAGAAGCGATTGTGCGCGATCCGTGGGCGAGGTGTGGAGGGCTGGGACTACGGGCTGACCCCCGAACTTCAGGCGAGCCTCGAGAGTCGCGGTCGGCCCCCGTTCGATCCCGGCCTGTCCTGCCAGCTCGCCCAGGTCGTAGGTAACCTGCAGGCTCTCGTCGGGCCCGGCGACATCCGGAACATGGGACGCAAATACCGCGTGGACTACTTGGTGCGGGGGCCTGCAGAAGAGGACTGGGGGCGCGCCGATCAGCTGCTCCGGCTCGCACCGGTGTTCGAGGAGGGCAGCGTTCGTGTCGATCGAATCGAAGGGTGGGTCGAAGACGCCGTCGTCACCGGCGCGCGGCAACCCTAAAGGTGCAGACTCACGACGGACACCAACGACCAGTTCGTCCCATCGAATTTGAACTGAGCTTTACGCCGTTGGCTGGCGGGCAGCGTGATGAGTGTGCCGCCACTCGATCCGCCGTTGACAATGGCCAACGTGTGGGCACTGCCATCGAAGCGCACAATATCAATGACCTCGCCGGACACTGCGCTGTCCGTACTCAATGTTAGCGTGCGATTCGCAGACAGAGTATTGTCCAGCATGACCATCTGTGAGGCGTTGACCGAGCCCGCGGAGGAATTGGCACATGCCACAGTGGCCGTGCCGTCTGCCAGCAGACCGTTGACCAACGCTGTTCCGTTCCACCGTTCTCCGTCATAGCGCGGCAGATTCACGGGACCGCCTCCACTGAACATCGTGTCGTGCACACTGAGAAGCGCCAGGGGGAGACTGGCGTACGCGGCCGTGGTGACGAGCCGGGAACCGGCTTGGTCGAAAACCGGAAGAACGAATGGACCGGCAAAGTTTGAATTACAAACAAATACGTTTCCGGTTGAGCGAAGCGAGCCCTCTCCACCCGCGAACCGCGCCTCCCCTACAAGGACAATGTAGGGGTAGTTGTTGCTGTTGTATTTGTTAGCGTCCTGGAGATTGCATTGGACAAGTTCAACGTTCGCTCCGATGCTCATGCATGGCGCGGTGACGCCGCCGGCCGCCGGCGTGTTTCCAATCCAATATCCATTCATGAATCGCGCCCATCCCGAAATAGATGAACCGTAAGGAGATACATAAAACATCTGGCTACCTTCGGAGGAGAAACCGTTGACCGTAAAAGCGCCACCGGTACTCGTTCGAATGTCGAGTGCGTTGTCTCCGTACTCGTGCCCCTCCCCGGATACGAAGCCAGACGCAGCCAGCCAGTCGAGTCCAATCGAGCACGACTCGAAGTAACAACGTGACAAATGAAAATCTTTGACGTTTTGTCCCTGCGCGGTCGCCCAACCTCGGCTGCCTTGCGACGAGTTGTAGACGTATGTGCTGGCAAATCGACAGTCGCGCCACGTGCTGTCGGCCGCCTCCGCATTGCCCGTGACAGGATCGGTCAGGGGATAGATCTGGCCAACGAGAAACGCAGCGGGGGACGCGCCTACGACCTGCCAGGTCGGCACCCCCGATCCGGTCTCCGTGAACTGAGTCCCGTAAGCGACGTGGGCGTCAAAGAGCGTCGCGGCCGCGGACGTTGACATGGTCGACGTGCCCGCCGTGACGACCTGATACAAGTAGCCATTGTCGGCCGTAACGCGATTGGAGCCCATGGGCGCAAGCGCCTGGTCTCCGACGTTGTAGTGCTGCTGGGTCCAGACTGGAACGACCTGAGAATTGGTAAAGACGCAATGATCGAACGTTAGCCCGGACGTTTGATACAGCATCTGAACGACATACGAAGCGAGACCCCCGCCATCGAACGCGAGGTCGCGAAAGTTCGCGTCTTGCAGGTTGCGGAGAGTGAGGAGCGGTGACCCTGCCGGACCAGCGTACTTCAACGTGCAGTACCCCAATTCGGAGCCGGAGGCCCCGCGCATCTGAAAGTATGCCGGAGTGCCGGCGCCGGGGTTCCAATCGGCGAGTATGGTTGCGGTTACTTTGTAGATACCAAGAGCAAAGAGGACTGTAAGGCCGGCCGTAGCATTGAGGGCAGAATAGATGGCAGCCTGCACCGGTCCGGTGTCGTCCGTGCTTCCATCTCCCTTCGCTCCCCACCACCTGACGGGAAGAGTGTCACTCGCTGCGGACGTGAGCAGAATGGCTGGAGTCGTGGTCCAAGAGTAGGTATCCCCTTGGGAGTACGTGCCCGAGGGAAACGTAACCGTAGCCCCGGTGCTCGGTATCGTATAGGTGTACGGCCCGCTCCCGGTGGGGAGAACGGCGGACCAGGAGGTGCCATTGTTAAACGAGTATTGAAACATCATGCCGCCCGGGCCTGGCGAACCGGCGGCGGCGAAGGTAACATTGGCGGCTGCGCCTGAGCCGCCGCCTCCGGAAATCGTGATCGTCGGCTGCGAGGTATAACCAGAACCGGGGTTGGTGAGAGTAATCGCGGTGACTTTACCTCCGGAGACGCTCGCAATGGCCGTAGCCGTATTGGATCCGTGAGACGGCGCGCTGAATGATACGCTCGGAGCGGTGGTGTACCCCGTGCCCATGTTGGTCACGTTGACCTGCGTAATCGGACCAATCGAGACGAGAAAGGAAAAGGATCCAAGCGGGTTGCCGCCGACCGTGACTGCCGGGGGCGAGGGACCGCCGGAGGCAACTGAGCTCGTGGCGCCTATGCCACCGAAGATGTGCTGCGTTGCATGAGCCGTTACTCGCCCGCTGATTGTTACGTAAGCCGTCCGCGAAGGGCGTCTGGAGGGGCTGGGGTGCCTGTGACACGGGTGGGGTCGAGGAGAGCGGTCCCCGATGCTCGCGAAGCACCCTTCGTCGCCGTTCGACCGCCCGC
>Ga0070735_10003449_pt1 | contig 13863 bp, 10 predicted proteins | sample Coa_R1_FD_66443 | JGI IMG/M metagenome (GOLD analysis project Ga0070735, IMG submission 66443) | Surface soil microbial communities from Centralia Pennsylvania, which are recovering from an underground coalmine fire - Coalmine... | ecosystem: Environmental > Terrestrial > Soil > Unclassified ...
CGAGGAGCACGTCGTCACGCGCGAGGTTCCTCCAATCAGCAACGCCGAGCCCGGCCCCGGACTCGAGGCCACAAATCCGCTGCCGTCCACGCGAAGCGTGAAGCCGTTCGCCCCGCCCGCATAGACGCTCGCCGGATGCAGCGTCAAGATATTGGCGCCCGTCGAAATGGTCACGCTGGCGGCGCCAGATTGCGATGTGTCGTCCGAACTTACCGCCACCACTTGCAGCACGTTCGGCGAAGGCGGCAGACTCGGCGCCGTATACGTCCCGGCGCTGTTCACGCTGCCGCAGGCGCCGCCTGTGCAGCCCGGTCCTTGCACTTGCCACACGACACTCTGATTGCTTGTTCCCAGCACGCTGGCTGTGAACTGTTGCACCGCGAGGGGAGCCAGTGTCACGCTGCCCGGCAACACGCTCACGAGCACGTGATTGATCACGGTGATCTGTGCCGAGCCGCTCTTGCTTGGGTCGGCCAAGCTCACGGCAAGCACGCTCACCGGATTCGGCGCGGGGATCGCGCCCGGCGCCACGTAGTCCACCTGCAGCGCTCCGCTTGGCGGCGGTATGCAGGGTGACGATCCGACGGCGCAAACCTGCCCGAAGGTGGCATTCCCGCCCGCGCTTCCGTTCACCGACCAGCTCACCCCGGTGTTGCTTGTGCCGTTCACTTGTGCGGTCAGCGTCACGCGGTGGTTCGCGGCCAGAGTTGCTGTTGCCGGGAATACAGTCACACCGGCTCCCGGCTGAATGGCGATGGTGGCCTGCGTTCGCTTCGAGGGGTCGGCCTGCGGCGTAACGGTGAGGATCACCGTGTTCGGGTTCGGGACCTGCGCGGGAGCGTTGTAGGTCGCCGCGTCGGCCATCGAATTCGTGCCTGCGCCGGCGGATTGCGTGGTGGTGGTTGTGATCGTACCGCAGCCGCTGCCGGTGCAACCTGCTCCCTGCAGCGACCACGTCACCGTGCCGCTCGGATTTGAGCCGGGAACCGGCGTGATCGTCGCGACAATCGCCGCCGTTCCTCCTGCCGGCACGCTCGCTGGCGCGTTCAGTTGCAGCGTGAAGCTGCTCGTGATGGTCACCGCGACGGACGCTTGCTTCGAGGGATCGGCCACGCTCTGCGCCGTCAGGACCACGCTTGGCGCGCTCGGCAGAATCGGAGGCGCCGTGTAGTTCCCGTTTGCATCCACGGCGCCGCACGCGTTCGGGCACGCGGCTCGGCAACGCTCCAGCGCACCGCCGTATCGGGATGCCCGCTGCTGCTTACCGCCGCGTGAAAGCTCAGCGTCGCTCCCAGCTCGAGGCTTGCGGGATTCGGCGCCACGCTCAGCGCGATGTCGCTCGTCACCGTCACGCTGGCGCTTCCCGACTTGCTGGTATCCGCCCGGCTGGTTGCCGTCACGTTCACTGTCGCCGGATCCGGCAGGTCAGCTGGAGCCGTGTACACACCATCCGCGGAAATTCTGCCCGTCGCTGCGCTGCCGCCCGCTATGCCGTTCACGCTCCATGTGACGCCGCTATCGGAAGTGCCCGTCACCGTCGCGTTAAAGGCGACCGTGTTGCCGAGCACGACCGAACTGTTCGCCGGCGCCACCGTCACCTGAATCGCCCGCGTTGGAGGAGGGTTCGGCGGAGCCGCCGCACCGCCGCCACAGCCGGTCCCAAGGGAGGTCATGCATGCGCAGATCAAAATCGCAGCCGTCCGACCAGGACCGCGCCAGACGCTTTGCTTTGGCCGAACGGTGGCCCGCAAAAGACTGGCAATGTTCTTGTGCCGAAGGAGCCCCATGAGGCGGGGCAATGCAGGCGAATGGCCAGCGAAAGCTCCCGCCTCATTCAGAAAGCGTTCGCGCGCGATATGGTTTTCGTTTGAGGCTGCAAGTTCCCTACGTGCAATGGCTTGCAGCCGACGCGCAAGGGTGGGCCAGTCCTCGGCCAGCTAGTGGCCTTTGGCCTGGCTGGCCAATTCTGTTCCGTATTGGAATTGCAGCTCGCCTCTCTGTTTCATTTCGGAATCAGGCGGCTGCGGAACACCCTCATGCGACCACGAGGCTTGCTAGCAAGCGAATTGACCGCGATTCGCAGAACCGATCATTCGTTCGTTTCGAACCGATTTCGATCTCTCCCTCTGCAGCGCCCAGACCGTCGAGACCACCATGGCCAAGGACCCGCTAAGCGGAAACGTCATGCGCGTCGAAGCAACGCTCTCAGTCCTGAAGCGACGCACTCTCGATTGCTACAAGTTCGCGGCGAGCGCGGCCGGCAACTCCGGATACAGAAACGAAAAGCCACTTTGTTGCAGTTTCTTCGGCAGGACGCGCTGGCTCGATAGCAGCAGAGCGTTCGCCATTTCCGGGCCGAGCAGCATTCGCAGAGCGAATGCGGGAACCGGAAAGATCGCCGGCCGGTGCAGCGCGTGCGCGAGCCCCTTGGCAAACTCGGCATTGCGCACGGGCTGCGGCGCGACTACGTTTACCGCCCCGCGAATCTCCGGATGCGCCAGCAAAAATCGCACGGCTCCTACTACATCCGCCAGCGCGATCCACGAGATCCATTGCCGGCCTGTGCTGATCCTCCCGCCAAACCCGAGCCGAAACGGCCGCGCCATTCGCGGCAACGCCCCGCCTCGCTTTGCCAGCACAATCCCGAATCGCATCCGCACCACGCGCACGCCAAACTCTTCCGCTTTCTCTGCTTCGCCCTCCCATTCCTGCGCCAGCTCCGCCAGAAAGTCGCGACCCGGCCCGCTCTCTTCCGTCAACTCTTCGTCGCCGCGATCGCCGTAGTAGCCCATCGCCGATGCGGAAAGAAAAACGCGCGGCTTGCTCGGCATTTCCGTCAGCGCTTCCACCACGCTGCGCGTTGCCGCAACGCGGCTGGCGCGCAGTTCCGCTTTGCGCTCCGCGGTCCACGCGCCATCCGCTATCGAAGCCCCCGCAAGATTGATGATCGCGTCCGGCGTCAGCGCCGCTTCCACTCCGGAAATTCCCGTGGCCGCGCTCCACGGCAGATCGGAAACATTGGGCGGCTTTGAGAATTCCCGCGTTCCCGGCGCTTTGCCCGGCCGGATCAGCCGGTACACCGTGTGGCAATCGCGGGCCAGCGCCTGGCACAGCGCCCCGCCGATCAGCCCTGTCGCTCCTGTTACCCAAACGATCATCCTCTTGCGCCGAGCCTCTCAGATTGGAAGGCGTCGCTTCCGCCTGCCTCTCCGCAGCCCCCTCCCGCATCTCCCGATTCTGCTGACAATATAACCTTCATCCCCTTTCGCCGCCGCGCTTCCTTTCGCGCTACAATTTCTTCGTGGCCCCAGTAACGGTTTCCATTCACCTGAAGGTACTCTTCTTTGGCCGCTTGCGCGAAGTTGTCGGTGCCTCTGAAGAGACCCGCGATTTGCCGGATGGCGCGACTCTCGAATCCGTCTTCGGGTTCTATGCCCAGCGGCATCCAGAGCTTGCCAAGTTCCGTTCTTCGCTCGTGGCCTCCCGCAACCAGGAGTTTGTACCCTGGGAAACACCCGTGCGCTCGGGCGACGAAATCGCCTTCTTGCCGCCCGTGAGCGGTGGCTGACCCGCCATGAACCAGCAAGACTCGCAAGATCTCTACCAGTTGGTCCGCGGTCCCATCGAGCCGGAATTGCTCGTTCGGCATGTCCGCGCCGCCGAGGACGGCGCCATTGTCACCTTCGACGGTTTCGTGCGCAATGAATCGCATGGCCGCCGCACTCTCTATCTCGAATACGAAGCTTACGAAGGCATGGCCCTCGCCAAAATGCGCGAAATCGGCCTGCGACTCCGCCAGGACTTCGCGATTCATCGCGTTGCCATGGTTCACCGCACCGGCCGGCTCGAAATCGGCGAAACCAGCGTCTTCATCGCCGTCAGTGCTCCCCACCGCGCCGCCGCCTTTGACGCCTGCCGCTTCGCCATTGATACGCTCAAGCGCACCGTGCCCATCTGGAAGAAAGAATACTTTGCCGATGGCGCTGTATGGGCCGACGGCGAACTGCCGCCCGTCCCGGCGACACCCGCTGCCAAACCCGCATCCTAACTCCCGATGCTTCTCCTTTCGCGCTCCGCCCGCGCCCTGTTCATCGGTTTCTCGCTGCTCTTCGCGGCTGGCAGCGCTTTGGCTCAGGAGAAGCCCGACCGTCCTCCCTGGGCGCAAAAGCGCAAAGCGAACTCCACGGCCACCGCGACCCCGGCGCCAAGTGGCTCCGGCACTGCGCCTTCCAACCCCTCGGACGGTTCCAGCGGCGAACCGGGAAAAATCGTGCAGCCCACTCCCCCCGGCCCGCCCGAGAAAACCGAGAGCTCTTCGCAGGGCGGCAAAATCGTGCGCAGCGTCAATCTCGTCACCGTGCTCGCCAGCGTGCTCGACGAACAGAATCGCCCCGCTCCTGACCTCCCGAAGGAAGCCTTCCATCTTTATGAAGAGGGCGTGGAACAGAAGATCGAAATCTTCGAGCCCGAAACTTCTCAGCCGCTCGATCTCGCGCTGATGATTGATTCGAGCATGAGCACGCGCATGCAGTTTGCGCTTGAACAGGATGCTGCCGCCAATTTCATCCGGCAGGTCCTGCGTCCGAAGGACAAGCTTGCCGTCTTCAGCTTTGACGAGAACGTCACCCAAGAAAGCAATTTTTCCGACAACGTGCGCCTGTTGCAGAGCGCCGTTCGCCGCATTCCCGAAGGTGCCGGCACTTCCATCTACGATGCTGTCTTTTTTGGCGCGCGTTCGCTTGAACGGGAAGCCGACGGCCGCCGCCGCGTCATTATCCTCGTCACCGATGGAGGCGAAACCACCAGCCGCACCGATTTTGAGGCCGCCCGCAAGGAAGCCGTCCGCTCCGGCGCGCTGCTCTATTCCATCATCTTGCGCCCAGTCAAAAACGAAAATGGCCGCAACACCGCCGGGGAGCACGCCATCGAAACCATTACGGACAGCACTGGCGGCGCGCTATTCTTCCCCGACTCCATTCAGGAACTGGGTATCATCTTCAGCCGCATCGACCAGGAACTCCGCACGCAGTACCGTCTCTGCTACTATCCGAACCCCAAGGGCCCGCCCAACACTTATCGCACCATCAGCATGACCGTCCTGGGCGACTACAAAGTCCGCCACCGGAAGACCTACCTCACAGAGCCGTAACGCGCCCGATGTCTGTTGTTATGGACAAAAGCAGGTGCTCTCGGCGTGGACCAGACGGCAACGCCAGGATGTCTGGACGGCTGTTCCTGCCTTTTCCGAGTCGCGGAGGATCGCTGCACCTGCCCATCGCCATAGATCCCCGCGCGGGCGAGGTATATTTGCGACATCTGAAGTGTGGCGAAGGCGCGCACTTGGCCGTCCGCTTACCATGCGATGCGAGGAAGCGTGGCGGAATACAGATTACTCTTTGGACTTGGTTGCGGCGAGAAAAACGCGATCATCAATAGCGACCGAGTGCGTGAAGAGCGTGGCCATTCCCGCGCCGGGTGCGGCCACTAGCCTTGAATCGCCGCTGATCGCGGGGCCCGCCGGTTTTCCTGGGTTTTCCGGCGCGGCACCGGGCTGGAGCGAAATGCGCGTCGTGGAAGGACCGCAGCCAGCGGGTGCGCCAAGGCACGTGTCGCGGACGAAGACCTGACGGAAGCCGCTATCGGGAGACGATGCGCCCGGTCTCTGCGCGGGCGCGGAGCTGGGGCTTGGCTTGACGGAAAGAAAAGCCACAAAGCGGCCGGAAGCGCTGACGGATGGAAGAACGTTGTTCGTGCCCACGAGGGCTCCGGTGGGATCGGTGGAGACCAGTTGCGTGGAAGGCTTGCAAGAGGCCTCGGCGCCGAAACAGGTGTCGCGCAGGAAAATCTGTATGCCCTGCGGAGAGCCGGACGAATCGGATGCGAGATTCGTAGCCGCGGAACTGAACGCGATGAAGCGGCCATCGGAGCTCATGGAAGGTGAGTGGCTGTCGTCGTTGGCGGCAGCGCCATCGGAACCGACGGAGATCAGCAGAGTGCGCGGCTGACAGGGAGAAGAAGCGCCAACGCAGGTGTCGCGCACAAAAATTTGCGAATGGGAATCCTGAGTCGCGGTGTAGGCGACGTAGCGGCCGTCGAAACTCACGGCCGGAGTTTCCTCCGCGGCGGAGTTTTGCACGCTCGCCTTGGCGGCGTTCGGGCTCGGGCAAGCGGCGGTCTGAATCGTGAAAGCGGCGGACGCGGAGCCGCCGCCGCTGCCGGTGGAACCCGGAACACCCTGAAGCGGAGCCGATGGCGGATTGGAGACGATAACCATGGCCGAACCGGAAACCGCGAGCTGCGCCGCCGGAATGGTGGTCTGAATCTGGCTGGAGGTGATGGAGGACGCCGGCGCAGAAAGCGAAACGGGCTGCCCGCCCGCGACTTGAAAGCGAACCGACGAAATCTGCGTGGGATCGGAACTGGTGAGGAAGTTCGATCCGGAGATCGTAAGGGCCGTGTCGCCGCTCCCCGTGGTCACACAGGAAGGAGAGAGCGAGCTGATCGCGGGGGTTGGGTTCGGGGGATTGTTGATGATGAAGGTCACGGTGTTCGAGAGGCCGTTGGTGCCAGCGCCCGAGAACGGATTCTGTGTGTTTACGGTGGCGAGCCCCGGTTTGGCGATCAGGGACCCGGAAATCGTTGCGGAGACGATGGAGCCGAGCACGTTGCCGGAGGAGTCCTTCGCCACGGTCGTAGGCACCTTCTTGCCATTCCACTCGATGAACGTCTGCGCGACGAAACCCGCGCCATTGATCGTCAGCGTGAAATCGCCGCTTCCCGCGGGGATATTGGATGGCGACAAAAAGGAGATCGAAGCTCCGGTGTTACCCTGGAAGGTGTTGCCGTAATCGTTGCAGCCGCACACGGCCATCATCGCCGCGAACCCGACCGCCAGAGCTGCCCAAGACCGCTTCATCGAGACTCCTTTAGCCCCAAGCTGGCGAGGAAGCGCGCGCTCCCGCCTGACAAAGTTTTCTGCGGTGAGATGCGGGAAATACGCGCCGCGTTGACCGCCCAAAGTCCATCCCAACAGACCTCGAAAATGGCATGAGCGCAACCCTTAATAGGTACCATCGGCGTTGCACGCAGGTCAATGCAGCCAATTGGCGAAGGGCGGAGCACGCGGAGCCAGTGTCCGCGAGCGGGACGGCAATCCCAAAACCGCGAGCGGGTGGACCGGGATCGCGGCGTGTGATTTTCCGTAAGAGATTCGCGAGAGAGGGGTTGTAGCCGGGTGGAAGAGCGGCATGGCGCTTGCTTGCGAGATTGGCTGTAGGATGACTACTCCCAGGGCGGTAGACGCTCTACAGGCGGTGTTTGGACCGGCAGGAGGATCGATGAAAGAGCGCTATCAGAACCGCATCGAGCTGCTGCAAGGGACCCTGGACCTGCTGATTCTGCAAACGCTTGTGTGGGGCGAGCGCCATGGCTACGGCATCAGCCGGGCCATTCAGGCAAGCTCGGGGGAATTGCTGCAGGTGGATACGGGTTCGCTCTATCCAGCGCTGCACCGGCTTGAGCGGCAAAAGTGGATCAAGGCCGAGTGGAAGACTTCCGAGAACAAACAACGCGCCAAATATTACCGGCTAACGGCGGCGGGGCGAAGACAACTGGCCTCCGAGAAATCGCGATGGGAGCTTCTGACGGGAGCCATCGCGGGAATTTTGAATCCCGCCGCGGGAAGGCCGAAGCCATGAAGTTTTTCTTCTGGAGCCATCGCCGAAAGGAACTGGCCGAAGAGATTCGGTCGCATCTCGAGATGGCGGCCGCAGACCGCATGGACTGCGGAGAGACGGCCGAGGAAGCGGCCTCCGCGGCGCGGCGAGAGTTTGGAAATGTGCCCCTGGTCGCAGAGGCCGTGGAAGCGCAGTGGGGATGGGAGGGGCTTCGCCGCATTTGGCTGGATGCGCGGTACGGCGTGCGGACCTTCGCAAAAAACCCCGGATTCACTGCCGTAGCGGTGCTTACACTGGCGCTTGGAATCGGCGGCAACGCCACGGTATTCAGTTGGATTCGCAGCGTGCTGCTGAACCCCCTGCCCGGAGTGGCCGCTTCATCGGAATTGGCGGCCGTTGAAAGCGTGATGCCCAACGGCGAGTACCACACCAGCTCCTATCCGGACCTCACCGACTACCGCGGAAAAAACCATAGCTTCTCGGACATGATCGGATTCGAGTTTGTGGGCGTGGATTTGAGCGTGAGCAACACGGCGCCGGTCGAACGCGTGTGGGGTTTGATCGCGACCGAGAACTATTTCGATGTCCTGCGGGTGAACGCGGCGTTGGGAAGAGTGTTCCACGAGGAACAAAACCAGGCCCCGAATTCGGATCCCTACATCGTCCTCGGCAACGGATTCTGGAAGCGGCGCTTCGGAGGCCGGCCGGACGCCGTGGGCAAAACGCTGCGGCTTAACGGACACCCCTTTACGGTGATTGGGGTCGCGCCGCCTGGCTTCCACGGCACGATCGTGGGAATCGATGCCGAATACTTCGTTCCGATGCTGATGCAGCCCGAGGTGCTGCCGAGCGAGAGTCTGACCGACAGGAATCCCACGTTCATTCACATGATGGGCCGGCTGAGAAGCGGAGTGACCATAGAACAGGCGCAAGCGGAAATGGCAACGCTGGCGGGCAACCTGGCGAGGGAGTATCCGGATTCCAGCAATGGCGTCGGCGTTTTTGTCGCGCCGGTGTGGAAGGCGCACTACGGCGTGCAGGATTTTCTGCGCAGCGTGCTGGCCTTTTTGATGGTGGTGGCGGCGTTTGTGCTCCTGATCGCCTGCGTCAATGTCGCAAACCTCCTGCTGGCGCGCGCCACGACCAGACAGGAAGAGATCGCGATTCGAGCCGCGCTGGGCGCGGACCGGCTCTCGCTGATCCGGCAACTCCTGGTTGAGAGCCTCCTGCTCGCGGGAGGAGGAGGCGTTTGTGGCGTGCTGCTTGCCCTGTGGGGAGTCAAGCTGCTGTCGTTGTTTGCGCCGGCAGGACATCTGCCCGTTGCGCTGTCCGCTCGAGTCGATGGACCGGTTCTCGCGTTCACCTTGGGCCTTACACTGGTCACGGCAATGGTGTTCGGTTTGGCGCCCGCCTTGCGCTCTTCCCGGACGGACCTGAATACCTCGCTCAAGCATGGCGCGCGCCGCATCGGAGGCCCGTCAGGCGCGCACCTCAGGAGCGTTCTGGTGATTTCTGAGGTGGCGCTCGCGACGGTCCTGCTGGTAAGTGCCGGTCTTTTGGTTCGTAGCGTACGCAATGCCGAGATGCAGGGTCCGGGATTTCAAACCGATCATATTGCGGTTGCCGCGTTTGACTTGCGAGCGAGCGGATATTCCGGCGCTCAAGCTTCTCTCTTTTTCGAGCGCCTCGCCGGGAATTTACGCGAACTGCCCGGAGTGGAAGCCGTTACCTTGGAGCGCTACGTGCCACTGTGGTTTACCGGCCGCAGCTACACGCCCGTCGAGATTGAAGGCTACACTCCGCAACGAAATGAAGATATGGGCATCGACCTGAACGTGGTGGGCACCGACTATTTCCGAACGCTGCGGATTCCCATCCTCGCCGGCAGGGACTTCACGCAACAGGACCGCAACGAAACCCCGAGAGTGGTCATCGTCAACCAAACCATGGCGAACCACTTCTGGCCGGGGCGTGACGCGACAGGTCACCGGTTGCATGCCTGGGATCAGTGGTGGACCGTCGTCGGCGTGGCCCGAGATGTCAAATACCATCGCATGAATGAGCCGCCTCAGCCCTTTCTGTACCTTCCCGTGCCGCAGACCAGTGGCTTGGATGTGAATCTTCTGGTGAGATCGCAAATGCCGACAGCAACCGTGATCGGCGCGATTCGCAGCGCGGCCCGGTCGCTCGATGCCAAGATTCAGCCCCTCGAAACGGATGACCTCGGAGGGCTGCTCCACGTTTCCCTCTTCGCCAACCGGACGGCTGCCAGCGTTGCATCTATCCTCGGCGGGCTTGGGCTGTTTCTCGCAGCTCTCGGGGTGTACGGCGTCCTTTCCTATACAGTCAACCAGCGGCTTGGAGAAATCGCAATCCGCATGGCTATGGGCGCTCAAGCGCGAGACGTCCTGAGTCTTGTCGGTGGCAAGGGGTTTAAGCTGATCGCCATAGGTGGCTTCGGCGGAGCGCTGTTTTCTCTGATCGTCGTTCGCGCAATCAGCGGATTGCTCTTCGGAGTGAGCGCTTCCGACCCCATGACTTTTAGCGCGGCGGGCGGCTTGTTGATTCTCGTGGCCGCGGCAGCGTGTTGCGTGCCGGCGAGGCGGGCCATGAAGGTGGACCCGATGACGGCGCTGCGGCATGAGTGAGCCGGTTCGCCTTTGGGCCAGAACGTTTGCAATCAAGTTCCTACATCTGAAAATGTCGAACGGGCGGCCGACACCCCTGATTCTGCGGACGAGCGCGGCGCGCCGCGGTAGGACTGAGCTTCGCCGCCAAAATCGCGGTCAGTTTTGGACTGCAAATTTGCCTGCACTGCTGCTGCAGCCGCTTGCGCGACGGCCTGAATGCGGCCACGGCACTCCGCGTCCTCGACCGGCAGCGAAGCGGCGCGGCGATAGTCGCTGAGGGCAGGTTCCTTGTGGCCGAGCTTGGCTTCAAGATCGCCGGCGATCAGCAGGAAAAGCGGGTTCGAGGGATATTGCTGAACGAGCGGCGTGATGACCGAGAGCGCCTGCGCGTATTCCCGGTCGTAGCGATGCAAATTTAGCGCGAGATAAAAGCGGGCGACGTTCGAGGTGATGGAGTTGGCGCCGACGACCTCCTCGAGCTGGCGTAAGCCTTCTAGTTTGTTGCCACCCGGGATGCCCATGAAGAAGCGCAAAATCTTCGCGATGCCGCTCAGCGTATCCACGTAGTAGTTGTAGAGTCCAAGACCGAAATACGTGTCGGCAAGCTCCGGGTCGAGCTTTTTGGCGGCAAGAAAGTGTTCGCGTGCGCGAACACCGAAGCGGGCCGTGGCGCGATTGTCGCCGCGAAGGCCGTACAGGCGTGCAGCAAGGGCATCGGCCATGCCGGCGTAGAACTGCATCTCGGAGGAATCATGCTGCTTGATTTGCGAGGCAGCCAGCGAGGCAGCCTGCCTGGCCAAATCGAGGTACTGCTGGTCGGATTCGAGCTTCGGCCGGTGCCGCGCGTCGATCATGCCCCATTTGTAGTCCATGGATTGGCACCAAATGCGGTACCAGAGCGCTTCGCCCTCCAGGAGATACCCGAGCGGCTGATCGGGATACTGCTGCTGCATGCGGCGCGCCTGCTCGACGGCCGAATCCAAATCAAAGCTGTAAATGCTGGCCAGCACGCTTCCGGTGTTTGGGAGGACTTGCACTCCGTGCAACGCAGCGCCCGCGGCAAGAGCAGCAAACGACAACATCAGCAGCGAAGCAGCGAGAAACTTCGGCATCGAGAGCGGACCCCGGCAGCGGCCGTTATTCCGCGCGGCCGGCGCTACCTCGTATGAGTCTAAGCTGTTCGAGAAGCTTTGAGAATCGAAAGGGCTTCTGCAGGAACATCGCATTGGGCGGAAGTTCATTTTCCTGGAAGCCCTCGGCGTATCCCGACATGTAGATGACGCTGATTCCCGGTTGAACTGCCGAGATGCGGCGCGCGAGTTCCGGGCCGCGGAAGCCGGGCATGACGATGTCCGTCAAAAGGATATCAATACCCGGATGCTTTTCCGCGAGTTCGAGCGCTTCGAGAGCGTTATCGGCTTCGAAGACGGTATATCCCGAAGCCCGCAACAGTTCGACGACGGCATGGCGCAGCGCCGATTCGTCATCAGCAACCAGGATCGTTGCCGCGGCAGGCTCCGGTGCAGCGGTGGCTTCCTCGGAGGCAGGAACAGCCGGCAGGACGGGATCGACGGAAGGGAAATAGATCTCGAACGTTGTGCCCTCCCCCGGAGTAGTACGCACGTGGATATGCCCATTGCTTTGTTTCACGATGCCATAAACCGTGGCAAGCCCGAGGCCCGTGCCCTTCCCGAGCGGCTTGGTGGTGAAAAAAGGCTCAAAAATCTGTGCCCGAGTCTTTTCGTCCATGCCACATCCGCTATCGGTCACGGAGAGCACCACCCAGTCGTGAACGGACGTGGCAGAAGGCGCGGAAGCGGCGGCATCTTCGGGCAGGCGGGAAGCGTTGGTGGTCGCGATGGTCAGGCGGCCTCCCTTCGGCATGGCGTCGCGCGAATTGATGGCCAGATTGGCGATGACCTGCTCGATCTGGGAAGCGTCGCAAATAATCCAGGAGCGCCGGGCATGGTGATGAAAGGAAAGTTCGATATCTGAACCGAGCAAGCGAGGGAGCATGAACTCGGAGCTGGTCAGGGCCTCGTGCAGGTCCATCGGTTTCATTTCGAGAATCTGCTTGCGGCTGAAGGCCAGAAGCTGCTTGGTGATGGCGGCGGCTTTTTCCGTGGTGCGCTGAATCTGGTTCAGGTAAAGCCGAGCAGGGGACTCCGGGGGCAGGGCGCGGTCGAGAAGGTCCGAGCAGCCGTCGAGAACCATGAGCATATTGTTGAAGTCGTGCGCGACGCCGCCCGCGAGACGCCCCAGCACCTCCATTTTCTGCGCCTGGCGCATCTGCGATTCCAACTGTGCCTGCTCTTTCGTCCGCTCCTGCAATTCGAGTTCGATTCGTTTCCGTTCGCTGATATCCTCAACGACGAGCATGAGTGAAATAAGCGCGCCGTTTTCGTCATAGATGGGCGCTCCCGAGATGCTGACCGGGATCTCCCGGCCGGCGCGGGTAAGGCGCACGGTTTCGAGTCCGGCGACGATTTCGCCGCCGGAAATTCTCCGGCGAATCTCGCTGACCTCGTTCTCCTTCTCCGCCGGAAACGTGGTGATTTTTTTTCCGACGACCTCCTCGGCGGGCCAGCCGAAAATCCGCTCCGCTGCGGGATTCCAGGCATTCACATTGCCGGCCAGGTCCATGCCGATCACGGCCATGGGCGCGGCTTGCACGAGCGCGCGAAAGCGTTCGGTGCCGCGGCGTGACGCGGCCTCTTGCGCGGTCCGTACGAAAGCAACGATATCGTCGGCGGCAATGAGAAGCACGACCGCCGTCGCCGCCGACGCCAGCGCCGTGACGATCTTGACCGCGGCGGAAATCCAGTACACCGGCTTCCAAATCGTCACCACTTCCATGAAATGCGTCATGCCGCAACTGACGATGAACACCCCGAAGGCCCAGAAGAAGCGGTGGTACGGAAGGTCGCGTCCGGCGCGGCGGATCAGCCAAACTAGAGTCGCGGAGATGACCACGTAAGAAACACCGATCGTGAAGTCGGAAATGACGTTGGTCCATACCAAGCGACGGTCGCCGACGTAGCAGAACCAGTGCGGCAGGAATTTTGCCGACATCAGAAAGGGCGAACCGAGCCGGACCGCCAAACCAACAAAAACGAGCGGGATGAATGCGGCGGCGAGCGACCAACCCGTTAGCCCAACCCGCGCAGGTGAACCAGCGACGACACCGTTCGACATGGACGCCATTTCTCCGAGCCCGCTCTGCGCGGACCTATGCCGGACTTGGATCTGTGGAAGGGTGCCTTCGCCGCCGCAGCGCTTGCGCCGCCACGGCGGAGTTCTCGGCACGGCAGAGAGGAGCGCCGTGCGCGGCAAACTTGAAGTGAGTATAGCGTGTTGTGCCCGTTGGCCCTTGGGCTTCTCTGCGCCAGTTTCCAAAACATCAGGGGCAAGCGCGGGCCGTAGGAGAGCTTCGTGCCATTTGCTATCCTCGGCGGACGCATGATTCCCGAAAACCAAGAGGCCGAACCTGCCGTGAGCCAGATGCCCGAGAACACCGGGCTGGAACGTGGTCTCGGCCTCAAAGAAGCCGTCGCGCT
>Ga0070735_10003450_pt1 | contig 13863 bp, 7 predicted proteins | sample Coa_R1_FD_66443 | JGI IMG/M metagenome (GOLD analysis project Ga0070735, IMG submission 66443) | Surface soil microbial communities from Centralia Pennsylvania, which are recovering from an underground coalmine fire - Coalmine... | ecosystem: Environmental > Terrestrial > Soil > Unclassified ...
AAGATCGGCTGGGGGAGCAACCGCAACTCGGTCACGTCCTGTCCGTCTTTCATCGCCCCCTGAAACTCGCGAGCCATGTTTCGCATCTGGGTCAAACGCGCTTTCTGAGAAGCAGCCGGCTGCGGCCACTCGTTGACGCTCTTGAACTCGACGCCGGGACGAGTGGGACGCCATTCCCGTTGGCCTCCAAACCGCACCGGTTGAAGCGGCTGCCGGCTGAGCGAGTGGAATTCGTGGAAAACGCGAATATCCCCTGATTGAAACTGGTGCGATCCGATGCAGCCGATCAACTCGGGACGCCCGGCGTGAGTCCACACGAAGACGGCTCCCATGTAATTGTCCGCATTCGTCCAGTGGAGCACGGCAGGCTTTTCCAATTGCAGCGGCTGCTTCTGCTGCTCGTCAAGAAACAATTCGTAATTCGCCGCCTCGCGGGCATAGAACGGAAACAAAACTTCCTTGAGCTCGGCTTCGCTCGCAGCGGGAGCTTGTCCGACAAGCGCCAAACTCCAAACAAGCCCAACCAGCGCGTTCATGTGACGGCTCCCACTTTCACTTTTCACTCAAGAAGCGCTAGAAGCGAATGATTATAAGACAGTCCGTCTTTACAGTCAAACGAGCTCACTCCGCATTGAAAAATGGTGTAACGGCACTTCGTTCTTGTTTTCGCGGATCGAGACATGTCGTCTTGCCGAGCCCACGAAGGCAATTGTTGAGGCGGCCCAGGCGAGCCGTGGTTTCAGGGAGGCGTCTCAAACCGAAAATGAACTCGCTTCAGCGGCGGGCGAACCGCGTCACCGGAATGGATTCACAACTTTGGGGAGATAGCACGCATGAAACATCGAGATTCAGCCAGGCGGCGGGCGTTCTTGAAAGAGGCGGTCCTGGCCGCAGGCGCGACGCTTTGGGCTGGCACGTTTTTTCAGCGGTTCGCCAAAGCGGGCGATGAACAGACCCCGACGGATCCCGCCCCGATTGGCCGGCGAGAGCTCATCTTGGGGCTGGACGGCATGAGCCGGGTTGTCGAGCCGGGCCAAAACCCATTCGTCGGCGGGCACACTGCCGCGGCAGTCATGTCTTCGGCCTTCTTCTGCCGCGAGCAAGACATCGATGCGGACACGCAGACGGAAATCCTGTCGCTGGCCGAGGCGCGGCTGCTGAAAAGCCCAATCTATGCGCCTCGCCCGGAGGAGAAGGCCGACCCAGAGTTGGTTGATGAGCTGCTCAAGGACTTGGACGCCGGCATCGACGTCCTGCGGCGGAGCGGCCACAACATCATTTTCGCCAATATCAGCCTCAAGACCTTGCGGGAGGTGCCAGAGGCCGCGACGCCTGAGCGGATGGCAGGCCTGCGGAAAATGGTGCAGAGCTTCGGGTCGGGAAACGGTGGCGCCTTCCGACCGCAAAACAGAAACACTTTCGTGGATCTCAACGACGAGACGAAGTTCGTGCACTTCGTCTTCGAGGAATACCTGAAGGCCCTGGACCTGTACCTTCACGGCAAAGGCCATCACGGCTTCGCTGGCCATTTGCTGACGGTCGGCCACGCCCTGTTGGAGCTGAAGCGCATGGGCTACGGGAAGGTGGCTCACAAGGGGATCGAAGCGTATTGGCATTTCGTGCAGCAGGCTCGCGACGGAGCCGACTTAGGCGGCCAGAATGTTAAGGACGCACCGCCGAAGCCGCCCACGCCGCTAGCCCGCGAATACTGGGTCGGACAGAGCCAGCGCGAAGCCGGGCTGATTGTCAGCAGCCACCTCATCAAGTACCCGTACAGCTACTTCGCCCTGGCGAAGGAGCTGCGAGACGATGAACTGAAGCAGCGGCTGCTCGATAAAATCTACCACCTGACTCCTGTTTCCTGATATTCCCATGTCGAGCCGGGCCCAACACTGAAATGAGGAAGATCCTACGATGCTTTTGACGAAGGCGAAGAGAATCGTTTTGACATCAAGTGCGCTGCTCATCTTTGCCGGCATCGGCATCCCCCATTGTGCCGACTTTTTCGCTACAGCAGATACGAAGGCGCAAGACTCCGCGGACCGTGGCGCGGCCGATCTCCAGGCGCTGGATACGAAGCTCAAATCGGTCGCAAGCAAAGTAGCGCCATGCTCCGTTTCGGTCGGGGCGCACCAGTTCGGGGGCTCGGGAGTCATCGTCTCGGCGGACGGCATGATCCTGACTCAGGGTCACTGCGCCCCGGAGCCAACGGTCAAAATAGGCCTGCCTGGCGGAACCGAGGAAATTGCCGACGCTCTGGGGCGTGACGAAGTGTACGACCTTGCGGTTTTCAAATTGCGTGGACCCGGCCCATATCCCCATGTCGAATTTGCGGAAACGATGCCGAAGCTGGCGAGCTGGATCGTTACCGCGGGTTACCCCTATCCGCTGGGATATCAGAAAGGCCGTCCGCCGGAAGTGCGGCTGGGCAAACTTCTCTTTTCCAATGAGCTTCACTTTCAAGCCGATTGTCCCCAGGACGGCGGAGACTCTGGTGCACCGTACTTCGACCTCGACGGTCGCCTGATCGGCATTGTCGACGGCGGTAGTTACCTGGCCGATCTCCTTTTCCCTCATGGCACATGGAATCTGGATGGCAGGGGCTGGATGCGCGGGACCCCGCTCAACGAGGTTCGCAGTCGATTTGACCGCATGGCTCGGGGCGAGAAGAATATCCAACCAGCGCCCGGCGAGACCACACTCAGCGATCGGGGCTTGAGGCTCCATTTCTCGGACCTGATTCCAGCCGAGCGACACAGTCGCGGGATCAAGACGCTGGAGGCTTTCCGGGAGGCGAATGCTGCCGTGAAGGAGAGCGTCGTCGAGATGCTCGACGGCGATGAGCGGGCTGCGCTGGGTGTCGTCGTTGAGGCCGATGGTTTCGTGCTGACCAAGGCCAGCGAGGTGCCAGACGGCGTTCGCTGCCGGCTGGCCGATGGACGCGTTCTGGCCGCCGAAGTCGTCGGCGTGGACCCCGCGTACGATATGGCGTTGCTTCGCCTGCCCGCCCGCGGATTAAGGGCCGTTGCCTGGGCATCCGGTGAACCCGCAGTCGGCACTCTGGCGACTGTTGCCGGCCCGGGCCCCCTCCCCGTCAAGCTTGGCATCGTGAGTTTGCCGCTCCAGATATCTTCCGGACCTTTCGAGACGACAGTCCCACGTCGGCCAATTCTGCCGGCGATGCCCCCGGCAGTGCTCGGCAGCGGCGTTCCAGGTCGTGGCTACTGGGTGGAGTATGTGGAAGGAAACGCGGCAGCCGCGGGAATTCGCCCGGGCGACCTGTTGGTTTCAGTTGCAGGAGTGCCCGTCCGTTCCCATGAAGACGTGATCGGCTGCGTCCAGGGCCACCGGGGCGGCAGTCAAGTGCCGGTGCAGCTCTTAAGAGAGGGCAAGACGCATCGGCTGATGCTGTCGCTCAAAACCGAGGCCCCGACGGAGGGCAATTATGGACGCCGCCATGTCAGGCCGCCGGCGCCCTGGTTTGGACTGGACGACTTTATCAGCCGGCACCGCGTAAAGCCCCCAGCCGCGATCCCTGTGGCCGTCCCCGTCATAGGCTATGAATGCGGTGGCCCGCTGATCGGCGTGGATGGGAAGGCACTCGGTTGGGTCTGTGATCGAGCGGCGCCGACATTTGCCCGGGTGATTCCGGCCGATCGGGTTGTGGAAAGATTGAAAGATCTGAAGCAAGGGCGCCCGCTTGCCGCGCTGCCCCCACAAGCTGCCACGGCTGAACCCCCTGCGCCGAAGGCTGTCGCCGTCACGCTTGATGAAGTGCTCGCGAAGCTCAAAGAGCGAACCGACCGCTACCGCAGCTTGCTCGTCGAATACGACATCATGACGGAAGCCGATGCCGATCCTCAATTGCTGCTCGCGTGGCAACTGTTCGACTTTCGAAATTACCAGGAACGCCATCGGATCGCCTTCCTGGGACCCAAGCGCCTCGCCGAGATTATCGTCCCCCGCGTGAGCGGCCATCTTGCCCCCGCGTATGCCGTGACTCTGGACACAGCCGCTCCAAAAGACGTTGCCGATCGCCTGGCCAAAGCCCAATGGGAGGCCGTCCAGGCAAAAGAGGCCGGGTTGATTCATTGGCAATTGTTGAACTACCGCCAAACCCCCGGCATGCGGCGATTTGTGTTTGATTCGAACACAATGCACGCGGAGTCTGTGTACGGTAACGAGGACACCTTCAACGGATTCTTGTGGCCAACGGACTACTTGGCCAACATCGGAGTCCGGCCCATCAACCACAACCCCAGGATTGTCTCAAATGCCTGGGAGGCGGGCAATTTCCCGTCGTGGAAATCCAGGAACGGAGACGGGGTGGATGAACAGGCCTGGCAGCTTCCAGGAAACTTTGCCCGCCTGCCGGATTGCCATGTTCGGCCGAACGAGGAACAGGTGGATGGCGCGGGCTGCGTCGTCCTCGAGGCGCCGCTCAAGGAAGGAACTGAAACGATCTGGCTCGATCCGGGGCTGGCGTATGCTCCACGAAAGTGGGAGGTTCGAATTGGTAATCGGCTGGTGTGGCGACGGACCAACAAGGATTTTCGCGAGTTTGCACCGGGATGCTGGCTGCCGCTGGAGTGCACCGCGTCTTTCGGCCCCCCCGCGTGGACGTCCCTCGTGCCGCCAGACCAGCCGGTGTACACGCAACGCATGAGTTTGCGTTATGCTCGCGTGAACGATGTGCCTGACAGCATCTTCACGAAGGAAGGATAGAAAAAAGGTGTCAGGAACGTGTCAGGAACCTTATAGTGGGACATCCGGATGTAAAAGGCGTAAGGACCGCAGGGGAAGACATCATCGAGCGGCGGCGGCGGGCTACCCTCCGTCTGCGCGGCCGCTCGAAAAAACAGGTTAACGGTTTCGGAGGGGAATCAAGCTTGAGCCGCAATCACACGACTGCCGCTTTCACGCAATTGATCGGCGGGAGCGAGGTCGCGACGCATTCGAAGTCTTCGCCGCCGTCACGTCCGCGCCAGAGCTGGCCGGTGGTCGTGCCGAACCAGACCGACGGCCGGCGACCGTCGTCGATGTCCATCGCGTCGCGCAGCACCGTGAACCAGGCTTCCTTTTTCGGCAGGCCTTTGGTCAGTTTCTGCCACTTTTCTCCGGCATTCTCGCTGCGCCACACGGCCGGCTGCGCATCGGGGCAGGTTCGCGTCGCCCCCGCGAGCGGGACGACATACACCGCGTCGGCGTCTTGCGGGTGCACCGCAATGGGGAAGCCAAAGTCGCTGGGCAGTCCCTTCGAAATGCTCTTCCAGCTCTTCCCATTGTCGTCACTGCGGAGCACGCCCAGCGTGGGATCGTCTGGAAAGCCGCCGTGGTTCTGCATGTAGAGGCGCTCCGGCCGATCGGGATGCGCCGCGATCTTGTGCACGCACTGGCCAAACTCGGGGAAGCGGTCGGGCGCGAAACCGGCGCCGACCCCTTTGTTCTCGGGCGCAAAACTATTTTCGCCGTCGCGGCTCGTGTAATGTCCGCCGGTCGAGATGCCCAGATGCAGTGCGCCGCCGTGATGCAAGATCGTGTGCAGGCAAAGGCCGCCGTTGCCCGGATGCCACTGCCGCGCGTGCGCGTGGTCGGTAATCCCGGCGACCTTCTCCCAGGTCTGGCCGCCGTCGTCGCTGCGGAACAGCGCTGCCGGCTCGATTCCGCAGAGGTAGTCCTTGGAATCGCCCCCGGGGGCCAGCGACCAGACGTTTTTCAGCGTGCGTCCGTCGTCGGCAGCGAACGCCGGCGCCGATTTCGTCGGCTTGAACTTTTTTCCCAGGTCTTTGCTGACCTGAATCGTCGTCCCGAACCAGGGCGAGCTCGGCACGGCGACGACTTTTGGCGTCTTCGAACGGCGGTCGATCAGCGCCGTGTTCAACGGCATTCCGGGGAAGAAAGGCCCGCGGAGTTCGAGGCGCTTCGCCCCCGTGCTGCCTTCGAGCACGAACAAGCCCTTCTTCGTTCCTACGGCAACCACCACGCGACTGGCCATGCTTTAACCTCCAGAGACGGCAGGCAGGATTGTAACCACGTCTCCCGCCGTGAGCGGAGTATCCAGCGCGGCCAGCGCCCGGACGTGGTCGTTGTTGACAAAGACATTGATGTGCGGCCGCGGGTCTCCGCGTTCGTCGCACAGCCGGACGTGAACCTGCGGGTGCTCACGGGCAAGCTCCGCCAGCAGGCCGCGCACATCGCGGGCCATCAGGGAAAGCTCGGCCTTTCGCGACCGCGCCGGACCATTGCAAAGCGCGCGCAGCGCCGAGGGGATCATGACTTGGATCTGGGCAACAGACGCTTCCATCGACTTCTCACTTTGCGAAAGACAGTTCAGGCCCACGAACATATCGCCAGAACGGAGCAAGTTCAACGCTCTTTGAACCGGGCAACGGCATTGCCGGCAGGCGGCCTCGAAAAACTCCGCCATTCTGTCTGAGGTGTGATCCACTCGGACAGATTCAACGTTTGGAACATTGAGCCCTTACCGACAGGAGCGGTCATCATGAGCGAATTTTTCAGGCCATTGGTCTTCACGGTCGGTTTTATCGCGTTGTGGATCATATTGAATAAGTGGGTCCTTCCGCGGCTCGGCGTCAAAACCTGAATGAGCGGCTCTTGCGCGGCGTCGCCGCGCGAAGAAGACAAAGAAGATTCCATGTCGTCGACATCGAAGTCAGATGAGTCGGCGAGCCTTTAGGTGTTTGTCGCCGGACTTTTCCTCGCGCGCCAATGACTCCATAGCCACTACGGCCGGGATTCGTCTTCGGCAGGTTGCCGTTCAAAGTGGACTCGCGACATATCGCGCGTGCGCGCCCGCTCTCATCAATGCGGCCCTAGCTAGCGCTAGCCGGCAATTCCCGCACCAAGTCCGGACGCGCTCAACTCAACGCCTCAGCAGCAGACGGTGCGTCGGTGGCGTCGGCGCAGCCGTTCGTTTCTTCCGACTCTTTTTCTGCGCTGGCGCGAAGCGCGCGATTTGCCGCGCGCGACACCATTCGCCGCGCCGATTCGGCCTTTTCACCCTCAAGCACTTCGCGTTTCAAAAACCTCAGTCTGCAACACTTCGACAATCTGCGAGCTCTCGATCTTGATACCCGGTGACAATCGCCGCAATTCTCGCCCCATGACGTCCAACACTGGCTCGCTGAGAATGAGCGCGGCAAGAAAGCCGGCGAGGGTTTGGAATACTCAAATTCGTGTCGACCATGCCGATAACTGTCGCAAACTGGACACAACCGGAGTTAAAGTGTTATTATAGTATTAAATGATTATTGTGAGAGATCGTTCCGTCCCATGCGATTCGAGGAAGGAAGCGTCATGATAAAAAGAATCGTCTTAGCCAGCCTCTTCATCGCGCTTGGCTTGTGTCTGGTTTTGCGCTCCGCCGCCGCCGGGCCGTTCGATCCCAATCAGATGATCGACTTGGAAAAAATGCGCCCCAAAGGGACATGGGAAGAAGTGACCTGGCCCGACACGCTTGATCTGGCCGCTCGGGCGGAATTCTCGCTCAACGTTCTGACCCGCAACAGCGATGCGGCTTCCGCCGACTCGGTCTATCAAACATTCAATTTCGGCCAGAATCCTCCGGCAATGGCGATGCCCGGTTGGTTCGTCAATCCTCTGAACCTTTATTCGCTCCCTTACCTGCGCACGATCTGCGGCAAAGACGCCGGATTGGAAGCGGAATGCGCCATGATGAAGATGATGCTCAAGCAGATTGATCCCGCCGGGCTGCTGCTTTCCCCCGATGACACGGCCTGGCTCAAGGGAACCTCGGTGCCGCTCTATAATGGCCAGCTCGCGCTGGCGATGCTGAACTGGTACGAGCGCGACAAGAATCCCGCCTGGCTCGAGGCCGTCCGCCTGATCGCCAGTGGGCTGGCTTGGAGGGCCATCCACGTCGAGGATCGGGCATTCTACCCGCTGGAAAGTAGCTTTAAGCCCCCGCCTTTTGTGCCGGGCGCCTATGGCTCGCCGGGAGCCGGCACGTGGCATTGGACTACTCGCGGCAAACCCATCATCCCCTATAACGCGCCCAATGGAGCACCTCTTTATCCTGCGAGCGCGCTTGAAGAGCCGTCCAGCGATCAGCAAGGCTATGAGGGCTGCGCGAAATACATGATCGCCTCCGGCCCGATCGAAGCGTTGGTGGGGAAGAGCCGCTACAAACACGACGCGATGGCGTTGGATTTGGCGATGAGCCTGGCCCGCTTCAGCCTCAAACCCGGGATGTGGCAGGAGGCCAGCACGCTGGATTTTCCGGGCAATCAGCATGGCGTGTTCGCCGGCCATTTCACCGGCAATGTCCAATTCCTCTGCTCGCTGCTCGATTTGGGAATTGCTCAAAGAAGCGCCTACCTGAAACAGTTCGCCCGCGAGGGCTACGAGCACACCAGCCGCCACGGCATCGCGCGCATGGGCTGGTATCCATCCTGGATCATGCCCGAGAAATTCCAGCGGACCAAGGATCTGCACGGGATCAGTGACAACGGCGGGGTTGCGGCCACGCTGATCCTGGCCGCGAAGCTTTCCGACGCGGGAATGGATGATTACTGGGACAACGTGGATGCGATCGTGCGGAATCACCTGATCGAGCAACAGTTCACCGACCTCGACGCGATGCGGAAGATGTCCGGCGGCGATCCTAAGAATGACGCGAGCCTGAGACGCTTCGTCGGCGGGTGCGGCGCGGGTGAGCCGACGGCGATCAAACCGGAGATTTCCGGCTCCAGCTCCGCCAGCACGGCGGCGGCTTTCTATTATGCCTGGCATGGCATCACCCGCTTCGATCAGGGCGTGGCCCAGGTCAATCTGTTCCTCAATCGCGTCTCGCCCTGGATCGACGTGGAAAGCTATTTGCCTTACGAGGGCAGGGTGATCCTGCATAACAAGCAAGCCGAAGCGGCCCGAGTGCGCATCCCCTGGTGGGTTGATCCGAAGGAACTCAAGATCACGCTCAATGGTAAACCGATCGAAGCCGGTCAAAGCGGCCACTCCTTGATGGTGGAGGGCATCAAGAAAGGCGACGTGATCGACCTGAATTTCCCGTTGCGGGAGCGCACAGACAAGTATTTCATCCACGACAAGAGCTACACGATCCAGTATCGCGGCAGCACGGTGGTGGATATTCAGCCGCGCAACACCGACCCCAAGATGATCGCCCTGTATCAACGCGATGCGCTGAAAGCGACCAAGGCCCCCATGCACACGGTCAAGCGTTTCGTGGCCGATACCCTTTTACCGTTGCAATAAGGAGTCTGAAAAATGCGGAACAAAAGCATCCGGTCGATTTCGGTCGGGCTAGCCCTGCTGTTTTCTTTTTTGACGACCCATGCCTTTGAAGCGCCCGACAAGAAAAACCTGGTGCGCGATCGGAAGGCAATCTATGTCGATGATCTGCATCCCCGCACCGACCAGCAGCGCGCGTTTTTCTACTACCCGGACGCGCGGGTCTACTTTGATCCCAACATACGTGAATTCTTCTGGTTTGAAGGGGGTATCTGGGTCAATGGGCCGGCCCTTCCCAAGAGCATCGTCGCGTCCGACCTGACCCGCATCGCCTTCGAGAGCGACGCCGAACGTCCTCAAATGGTGGATAGCAAAGTTCAGGCCGCTTTCAGTGGTGACAAACGCCCCGTGCCGAGCAAACTGCCGCCCCCGCGCGAGGCGTCGCTGGACCCGCGCAAAGTGCTCGACAAGGAATCAATGAAGATCAGGGGAACGTGGGAGGAAGTCGATTGGCCCGACACGTTGGACCTGGCCGACCGCGCCGACTACGCCATGCACATCCTGACCGAAAACTTCGACCCGACGTGTGCTTACTCGAATTACGCGGGTTTTCGGTTTGGCCAGAGTGTGTATGCCTACGGGCCGCTGTGGAACCATGTCCCCAATTACCTGTTCACGATCCCCTACGCGCGGGTGATGACGGGGAGCGAACTCAACATCGACCGGGAATACTCGGTCATGGAATTGGGACTGAACCAGATCAGCGACGGGATGGTCTGGTGGCCGATCGACGCGGGCGAGGCCAAGAACACCTCCTGTCCCTCCTGGACCGGCGCGTGGGCCTTGTGCTTTCTCAATTGGTATGAGCGCGACAAGAACCCGGCCTGGCTGGATTGGGTCGGCTCGCTTTGCAAGGGCTTCGACAAGCTGGCGTTCAAAGTGGAAGACCGCGCCTACTTCCCACCGGAGTATGACATCACCCCCGATGGCAACTGGGTATTCACCCTGCGCGGCAAAGTCAGGGGCTACCAGTTTCCCGATGAGCCGGTCAATGATACGCAAGGCATGGAGGGCCTGGTGAAAATGATGACGCTCTGCGGGGCCGGCGAGGCGATGGTGGGTTATTACAAGCGCACCGGCGATAAGAAAGCGTTGGACTTGACCCAGCGACTCGTGCGGTTCTGCCTGCGGCCCGGTTTTTGGTCCGGCACCAGCGAGCAAGGCTTCGCCGGCTCTGAACATGGGATGCACTACGGCCACGGGTATGGTTCGGTTCATTCCTACTGCGCGATGTTCGACCTGGCGATGGCCGAAGGCAACGACTGGCTCAAGCAGTTTATCCGCGAGGGGTATGCCGAATTCGCCCATGATGCGCTGGTGCCCCGCTTGGGGTATTGGATCGGCAGCGAGAGTTGTATGCAGGCGTATCTGGCGATTTTGGCTGTGAAACTGAGTGACGCGGGGCTGGCCGATTTGTGGGACGACGTGGAAGCGATCACGCGCAATCAATTCGCTGAGCAGCAGTTCGTTGACATGAACCAGATGCGGAAGCTGGCGGGGAACGATCCCAAGAATGATGCGATGCTGGACCGTTTCATGGGCGGCTTTGGCGTGGGGATCGAGATGACGGCGATGGAGCCGGAGGCTGCCGGCTGCTGTTCCTACAGCGGGCCAAAGGGCCTCTACTACGCTTGGCATGGGATCACCCGCTTTGAACGCGGTGTCGCCAAGGTCAACATGTTTCTCAACCGAGTCTCGCCCTGGATGAACGTGGCCAGTTGGCTCCCCTACGAGGGTAAAGTCGTGCTGACCAACAAACAGGCGCACACTGCCGACGTGCGTATTCCCGGCTGGTTGGACATGGACGATCTGAAGTGCGCGATCAATGGCCAAACGGTCCAGCCGGCGCGGGTCGGGCGGCATCTGATCTTTCGGCTTTTGAAAGCGGGCGACACGATCCAGTTGGATTTCGCCGTTCCGGAGACGACGGACCGCTACTACGATTGTCGCATTAAGGCGACCCGGACCATCCAGTTCCGCGGCAACACTGTGGTGGATATACAGCCGCGCTCGCTGGATTCCAAGCTGTACCTGATGTATCAGCGTGAGCACATGAAAGCCACGAAGGCGCCCATGCATAAAGTAAAGCGGTTCGTCGCCGATGAGGCTATGTTGTTGCAGTGAGAGGTATGGAAGCTGCGCTTGCCCCAATGACAGTTGAAGTCAAGCCAACGACTATCGCCGCCGCTTGAATCTCTCGCGGGCCTCGGCCTTCTGGATCAGTTTGATACTGAGCCGGTACCCGACGCGTGAGTATTTTGACCCCGCCGGCCCTGATCGGCTACAATGCCTGTCTCTCACTGAAAAGTGCGGAATAAATCTCAGAATCTCCTGGCGAGCAACTGCGGGAATGATCGATCCGCGACGCAGCAGTCCGCCGGATCCGGGGTCGTCGATGAGCAAAGCCTGGCAAAAATGCATCGTGAATGGCTTCGCCTGCCTGGCGGCTTTCCTGTTGACGGCGTCGCTGGGCATCGCTGAGGATCAGCCCGCACGCCCGTCGTTCGAGAACGACGTTTTGCCGATTCTGGCGCAGAAGTGTCACGATTGTCATGGCGGCGACCTCAAGGAAGCACGGCTCGACCTTCGCACCCTATCGTCGATGCTTCGCGGTGGAGAGAGCGGGCCGGCGTTGGTTCGGGGCGAGCCACAGACGAGCCTGCTGGTGGAAAGAGTGCTGTCCAAGGAGATGCCGCCCGGCAAGGAGAAGCTGACCGCTGCCGAGTCCGGGCTGATTCAGCAATGGGTGAAAGCCGGAATGCCCGCGAACGAACAGATTCATTCGCCGCTGGAATCGCTGTTCACCGAGGAAGAGCAGTCGCATTGGGCGTTTCGCCCTCTCGTTTTCCCGCCTGTGCCGGCAATCCAAAATGCCGATCAGGGACGAACGCCGATCGACCGCTTCCTTCTTGCCCGATTGCAGGCGAAGCAGTTGTCATTCGCCCGGCCGGCAGACGGGCAAACCCTGTTGCGGCGCGTCACGTTCGACCTCACCGGCCTGCCGCCGACCGTCGAAGAGTTGCTTGAGTTCAAGCAGGACGCGCGCGCCGACGCCTACGAGCGGGCGGTCGAGCGTCTTTTGATGTCGCCGCAGTTCGGCGTTCGCTGGGGGCGGCACTGGCTGGACATCGTCGGCTACACCGATACGGTGACGTTTGACGAAGACTTCGGGGCGCCGCGGGGGTTCCTGGAAGGGAAATGGCGTTATCGGGATTACGTCGTCGATGCGTTCAACCGGGACCTGCCATACGACCAATTCATTCTCGAGCAGCTCGCGGGGGACGAGCTGGTCGAATGGCGGAATGCCGCGCAGTATTCGACCGACGTCCTCGACAAGCTGATCGCGACCGGATTCCTGAGGACGCCCGAGGATCTCACCGTCGATGATCCGCGCCCGTTCGTCATCTGGTCGAACGTGCATGAAACCGTGGAGCAGATCGGAGCCAGCTTTCTGGGCCTGTCGCTGCATTGCGCCCGCTGTCACAGTCACAAATTCGAGCCGATCCCGCAGCGCGACTACTACGCCATGATGGCGCTCATCACGCCGGCGCTCAATCCGAAGGCTTGGAAAAACGGACGAGAGCGATTGCTTCCCGACGTGGCGGGGCCGCCCCTGAAGGAGATTCAACAGCACAACGCTGAAATCGACGGCTCAGTCGGGGCGGCACAGCAGCAAATCGCCATGATCCGCCGTGGCTGGGAAGTGAAGCTGCGGGACGAGAAACTCAAGTCGATTCCGGAGTCGATCCGGCTCGATTTGAGCACCGCCATCGGCCTGGCCGCAGACAAGCGGGACGCGGTGCAGAAGTATTTGGTGGAAAAGCTCGGTCCGCTGGTGAAGGTCGAACCGGCGGCGATTGAAGCGGCGCTCACCGAGACCGAGCGCGAAAGCCTGAAACAACTGAATGGTCGGATCGCCGAACTGAATGCCAAAAAACGAAGTCATGGATGGATTCACGCCGTCTACGACGTGGGACCGCCGCCGGCGACGCACGTTTTCAAAAGAGGGGACTTTGAGACTCCCGGCCGGGAAGTGCCTCCCGGATTCCTCAGAGTTCTTGCCGGCCCGGAAACGGAGAAACTCCTTGAAACGGCGCTGCCCAACACGAGCGGGCGGCGAACGGCGCTGGCGCGGTGGATCACAGCCGCCGAATCGCCTGCCTCGGGACTGGCAGCGCGCGTGATGATGAACCGCATCTGGCAGCACCTTTTCGGCCAGGGGCTGGCCGCGAATTCAGAGAACATCGGGATGTCGGGCTCGGCTCCGACGCACCCCGAACTGCTCGACTGGCTTGCCGCTGATTTCCGCGCCAACGGCTGGAAAATCAAGCGGGTGATCCGCCAAATCGTGCTTTCGGCCGCGTATCGGCAGTCGTCGGTGGCCGAGCGGTCTGTCGCAAAAGGGAAGCAGTCGCCGTCAGAAGTCGATCCCCTCAACGCACTGCTCGGGCGAATGCGACTGCGCCGGCTGGACGCCGAGTCGCTGCGCGACGCCATCGCCGCGCAGAGCGGCCGGCTCGATTTGAATTTGGGCGGCCCGCCGATTCCGTTGGACTACGATCTGAAATCGGGGCG
>Ga0070735_10003451_pt1 | contig 13861 bp, 16 predicted proteins | sample Coa_R1_FD_66443 | JGI IMG/M metagenome (GOLD analysis project Ga0070735, IMG submission 66443) | Surface soil microbial communities from Centralia Pennsylvania, which are recovering from an underground coalmine fire - Coalmine... | ecosystem: Environmental > Terrestrial > Soil > Unclassified ...
GATTCGCAGCGCCTGCAAAACCGAGTTAATGATTCCGGTGTCGCGCAGAAGGAACATCCAGGCGTAGATTCGTATCAGGAAACTGGTCCAGAACGGAAGGATCACCAGGCTCAGGTACAGATTCTTGCGAGGTCCGGAGCGTGCGATAAACATCGCCAGCGGGAAACCCAGAACCAGGCATAGCGCGGTCGCCACGGCGGCGATCCAGAAGGAGCGCAGGAAGATAATGCCGTAAACGGGATCCCACAGGCGCGTGAAGTTTTCGATGGTCCAGGGGAGCTCGACGCCGCCGTAGGCTCCTCGCGTCAGAAGGCTGTAAACGACGATGATGGCGAGCGGGGCGAGCATGGTGATCGCCATGAGGATCGCGGTGGGTGCCAGAAATGGGTTGCGCAGTTTCATAGGCGGATTTCGTCTTCGGGGTTCCACGTGACACAGATGGTCTGGCCGGGCTGGAATGCCGAAGTCGGCGTGGCCTGCGCCGCGATCGCTTCTCCGCTCTCGAGAGTCATCGCGATATGACAAAACGAACCCAAATATGTCACGCCGGTGACAACGGCTTTTCTGCCTGGATTATTCGCGCGTTCACAGATGCTTACCGCTTCGGGTCGCACGCCAATGCCGTCGATCCAGTTCATGGCGCCCAGGAATTCGGCAACGAAACGGGTCCTTGGGGCCGTGTAAATCTCGCGCGGCGTGCCGACTTGTCCCAGCGCGCCCGCGTTCATCACGGCGATCTGGTCGGACATCGACAAGGCTTCTTCCTGATCGTGGGTCACAAACAGGAACGTGACGCCGACGCGGCGTTGGAGATCGCGCAGTTCCCCGCGGACCTGTTTGCGTAACTGAGGATCGAGCGCGGACAGAGGTTCGTCCAGCAAAAGGACGTCGGGCTGGAGAACGATGGCGCGGGCGAGAGCGACTCGCTGCCGTTCACCGCCGGAGAGCTCTGACGGACGGCGGGAGGCTTTGGCCTCTAGACGGACCTGCTTCAGAACTTCCAGCACCCGGTTAATGTCGGCATGCTTGGTTTCTTTTGACACCTTTTTGTGGCGGAGTCCGAATTCGACGTTTCCCTGGACGGTCAGATGGGGAAACAACGCGTAGCTCTGGAAAACGGTGTTAACGTTGCGCTGGTAAGGCGGCTGTGCATCGATGCGCTGGCCGTTTAGCCAGACTTCGCCGGAAGTGGGTGTTTCAAATCCAGCGACCATCCGGAGAATGGTGGTCTTGCCGCATCCGGAGGGTCCCAGTAGCGAAAAGAACGCTCCTCGCGGAATCTCCAGAGAGACATCATCCACTGCTCGCTGAGTCGCGAAGTCCTTGGACAGGTGGCGCAGTTGGAGCAGGGCCTCCGGGGGCATTGCCCCCCATTTTAAGCGACACTTTACGCAGCAAGTGCCAGTTGTGCGCGGATACCCTGGCGGATCCGCAACATGCGCACGCGAATGCCGGTGGAACTGATGCCTTCATCCACGGCCATTTCCTCCGCGGAATAGCCTTGGAGGCTTTTCTCCAGCAGCGCCCGGTCGCGTTTCGGACAGAGGTCCAGGATTCGGCGGATCTCAATCTGCTCCTCCAGTCCCATGGTGTAGGACGGATCGACTCCGTCCAACGGAAGCACGGGTGGAGTTCGAAAGCGCGCGCGGAAAAGATTACGCGCGATCGAGTTGACCCAGAAGCTGACCATGGACGGGTCACGCAACTGATCGCGGTATTCCCAGCCGCGAGCCCACGCAGCCTGCGCGATTTCTTCAGCTTCATCTAGCGCTGCACCGCGGGACAACAGAAAGCGGCGAGTGGCACTGTATCCGTTCTGGAACGCATCAGAGTACTCGGTTCGTTTCATGCATTCCCCTTAGAGCAATCGAGGGACCAAGGATAACCCTAGTGTTTGCAATAACTCACCTCTAAGGTGCTGTAAAACTTACTGGGTACACTGTTGGAATTTTTCTTCCGATCTACGGGTCTATGACATTGCGGCTGTATCTGATCATCGTCAGCGCTCTGCTTTTCGGCACAGGGACAAGTTCCGCGGAATCGCATCCTTCCTGGTGGCTCTATGCGTCGCCGGACGCGACGGCGCTGGTTGGAATCCAGTGGGAGCATCTGCGGACATCGCCGTTCGCAGACGCGGTCTCGGGCGAGCTCAGCGGCGATAACGGCCTCGGCTTTCCGGACCTGGATTGTCTTAAGCAAGCCCGTCAGATTGTAATTTCGTCCCCAGTGCTTCTAGCGATGGCGGCTGGCGACTTTCCCGCGCCGGTGCTTCGCGAGCAAGCGACGCGGAGAGGTTTAAAGCGCGCGGTTTACCACGACATCGAGATCTGGGTGACGCCCGGTAAGGAGACGCTGAGCATCGCGCGCATGAGCGACCAGCTGGTTTTGCTGGGACTCTTGAGAAATCTACAGGATGCCATCGATCGCAGCCTTCTGGAGGGAGAAGATCGCGGATTCTCTCCGCTTCTGGCGCGCGCCGCTCACTATGCTCAAGACGATCTGTGGGTGGTCGCCACAAGCTTGCCGGATACGCTCGCCGACCGCTTCATTCCGATTGACGCCGAGGCGCAGGGATTCGAAGGCGGCGTATCGGTCCAAGGCGGATTGAAGCTGAAGGCCGCGTTCACTACCTCGTCCGAGGAATCTGCGAACCAACTGGTGGAAACGCTGAAAGGGATGCTGGTTTCGATGCCAGTGGCAACGCGGGGGATCGAGGTCCGAATCGACCAGAACACCGTGAGCCTATCCATGGCGGTGACCGAGCAGCAACTCGCGGCGGGACTCAAAGCGGCCGAGCCGGTAGTGGCTAAGGCCGCACCTAAACCTGAATCTAAACCGGAACCGGTCGCGGCAAAGCCAGCGCAACAGATCATTAGGATTTATGGATTGGATGAGGGACCACGCGAAATCGTGATGCGCTAAGGGCGAGTTAATACGCCCAGCGCCACAGATTCGCGCCCACGGTGAATCCCGCGCCCACTGCGGTGAAGAGGACGATATCGCCCTTCTTGAGCTTTCCGCTCTCAATCGCATCACGGGTCGCCAAAGGTATGGTCGCGCCGGTGGTGTTGCCGTAACGGTCAATATTGATAATCACGCGCTCGCAATCGATACCGAGGCGCTCGGCGATAGCCGTGATAATCCGGCGATTGGCTTGATGCGGGATCAACAGCTTCACGTCTTTTATCGTAAGGTTGTGTCGGTTCAGTAGCTCGGTGCAGACTTCGTACATTTTGCGGACGGCATATTTGAAGACCTGCTGCCCATCCTGCTTTACATAGTGAAGATGATGGCTGATAGTTTCCGCGCTGGCAGGCATGCGGCTTCCGCCCGCGGGCATCTTCAAGTAGTCGCCGCCAGCCCCGTCGATCTCATTGAGGAATCCGATGAAGGCGTCTTCGTCCTCGGAAGGTTCGAGCAGCATGGCGCCGGCTCCGTCGCCGAACAGCACGCAGGTGTTGCGGTCCGTGTAATCGATGATGCGCGACATGGTGTCCGCTCCGATCACCAGGACTTTTTTGTGCGTTCCAGACTTGATCAAATGAGCGGCCGTGGTGAGCCCGTAGACGAAACCGGAGCAAGCAGCCACGAGATCGAATCCCCAGGCGTGCTTGGCGCCCAGCTGATGCTGCACCAGACACGCCGTGGAGGGAAACATCATGTCGGGCGTGACGGTGCAGACCAGGATCGCATCGAGCTCACTGCCATCGATGCCACGCTGCGCCAGGGCCGCGCGAGCCGCTTCGACCGCCATGTCCGAAGTCGCGACGTCCGCGGCGGCGATATGACGCTCGGAGATGCCGACGCGCTGAAGAATCCATTCGTCGCTGGTTTCGACCATCTTTTCGAGATCGTGGTTGCTCAGAATACCCGGCGGCACGTAACAACCCAAAGCGCTGATCTTTACTCCCGACATCACACCTGACAAATCTGTCTCCTTGAGTACAACGCTCCATGTTACCTTTCGAAGGAGATGTTCGTCGAGAGCCCAGCGCTCGATATGGCATGGGAGCCAACGAAGCCAGCCACGCTGGAACAGATTTATGCCCGCGTGTTCCGGCGGATGAAGCCGCGCACTCCCCTGCCCCAAATCGAGGTGCAGGTGCGGCGCTACGCGAACGCCAACGCGCAGATCCGTCTGGAAGAAGGGACGCTCCGGGTGCGGATAGCGGACATTTTGGCCGGCGCGCCGGAGAGCGTCCATGAGGCTCTGGCCGAAATCCTGCTTTCGAAGCTCTTCCGCCGTCCGATTCCGCCGGCCAGCAATGACAGGTACCGCCGATATCTCAATCGCCGCGATGTCCGACGCAGCCTCGAGTTGGTACGGGAGATCCGCGGGCGCAAGCATGTGGATCCACCGCAAGGCCAGCATTTTGACCTGGTGGAATTGTTCGAGGAACTTAACCTGAAGTATTTCTTCGGGCTGATGGCACGGCCCGCGCTGGGCTGGAGCAAGCAGGCATCCAGAACGATGCTGGGGCATTACGACCCTTCGCACAACGCCATCGTGATCAGCAGGATTTTCGACCGGCCGGGCACGCCTCGATTAGCCGTGGAGTACGTGATGTATCACGAGATGCTGCATCTGCGGCATCCCGCGGAACATGGCGGCGCCCGGCGATGTGTGCACACGCGGGCGTTTAAGGATGCGGAGAAGCACTTCGAACGGCTGAAGGAAGCGAAAGCGCTACTTCGTAAGCTTCCGTAATATTTCTACGCCGGCCGATCCGCCTGCGTGGACTTCAGCCGCCATGCCGATGAACAAGCCGTGCTCGACGACTCCTGTAATGCGGTCGAGATCGCTTGCCAAAGATTCCGGCGATTTAATAGGACCGAAGTCGCAGTCCAGAATGTAATTGCCGTTGTCGGTGACGACATCGCGCTTTTGAAACGCTGCGCCACGCTCTTTAAGCCAGAGCGCCGTCGACTGCCAGCCAAACGGAATCACTTCAATGGGCACAGGCGCCGCGCCCAACACATCGACCATCTTGGTTTGGTCGACGACCACTAGAAATCGGTCGGCGGCTTGCGCCACGAGCTTCTCACGTAACAGAGCTCCGCCTCGGCCTTTAATGAGATGCAGTTCGTCACGCGTTACTTCGTCGGCGCCGTCGATGGCGAGATCGATCGGCCCGGTCAACTCGGTTAACGGGATGCCGAGGGTGCGGGCGCGCGCCGCAGTGTGCTCGGAGGTCGGGACGCCGGTGATGCGCAGACCTTCTTGGATTCGCCGCGCCAGGGCCAGGAGGACAAACTCGCCGGTAGTGCCGGTCCCCAGGCCGACGACCATGCCACTCCTAACCTGAGTCACAGCGGACTCGGCGGCCAGCTTCTTCCAGTGATCTCGCTCGTCAGCCATTCCCCTATTTTGTTAGATTCGGGGAGTGGCTAATCATTCGACCCGCCTGGTGGTGGGGATTACCGGCGCCAGCGGCTCCATCTACGGGTGGCGGCTGCTCGAAAAACTTCGCACGGCAGGGGATGTCGAGATCCATTTGATCATGACGCGCTCCGGTGAGCGCACGGCGTTTCTGGAACTGGGCAAAGCGGCGGCCGACTTCAAGGCGCTGGCCGACTGTTCCTACCCGGTTGAGGATATCGGGTGCCGGCTGGCGAGCGGATCATTTTCCACGGAGGGCATGGTCATCGCGCCATGCTCGATTCACACCATGTCGGCGATCGCCGCTGGTATCAGCTCGAATTTGGTGATTCGCGCGGCCGACGTGACGCTGAAAGAGCGGCGACGGCTGGTGCTGATGGTGCGCGAGTCGCCGCTGCACCTGGGACATCTGCGCTCGATGACCGCGCTGGCGGAGATGGGAGCGATCCTCGCGCCGCCGATGCCGGCGTTTTATCACCAGCCGCAAAGCGTGGAGGAGATCGTGGATCAAAGCGTGGATCGCGTGCTGGATTTAATCGGACTTCCTTCACCAGAAGCTCGCCGATGGAACGGGCCGGAGAACACAAGGAGCAAATGAAAGTCGCATTTCAGGGAGAATTAGGCGCGTTCAGCCAACAGGCGATCCTGCAGTTGCTGGGGACAAAGGCGCGTCCGGTGCCGCATGCGCGGTTTGACCAGGTGTTCGCCGCGCTGGATAAAGGGTCGGTGGACGCCGCGGCGATTCCCATCGAGAACACGCTACACGGGTCGATCTACGCGAACTATGACCTGCTGTTGAAGTATGACTTCGCGATCACGGCGGAAACGAACGTGCGGATTGTGCACAATCTGATTGCCCCGCCCGGCCTGAGCTTTGCCAAGGTGCGCAAAGTCTATTCGCATGAGGTAGCGCTTAACCAGTGTCTGGACTTTTTCGATCGCTACAAGCGCATCGAACGCGAGGTGTATTACGACACCGCGGGCAGCGTGAAAATGATGATGGAAACGCGCCCGCCGGGCGGAGCGGCGATCGCGTCGGAGCTGGCGGCGAAGATTTACAAGGCTCGCATCCTGAAACGCGGGATCGAAGACGATCCGCAGAACTACACCCGTTTCTTTCTGCTCGAATCGTCGGGTTCGAAAGCGCGCGTCAGCAAAGGCGGTCATAGACCCTGGAAGACGTCGCTGGTGTTTTCGACGAAGAATGTTCCAGGTGCGCTGTTCAAGGCGCTCAGCGCGCTGGCTCTGCGCGACCTGAACCTGGTGAAGATCGAATCGCGGCCGCTGCGGGGCAAGCCTTGGGAGTATCTGTTTTATCTCGATCTGCTCGGGCGGAGTGACGACGAAGCCGTGAAGAACGCTCTGGCGCATTTGGGCGAACTCGCGGATTTCTTGAGATTACTGGGCAGCTATCGGGCGGCTGTCTAATAGGAAACGTGCCCGTAGATTGGACCGTTCTCCACGTAATCGTCGTCCTGTTCGTGGCGACACTGGTGCGCTCGTCCTTCGGATTCGGCGAAGCCCTGATTGCCGTGCCTCTGCTCGCGCTCATCATGCCGGTGGAACAAGCGGCTCCTTTAGCCGTACTGGTTTCGATCACAGTCGCGTTCGCCATCCTCCTGCAGGATTGGCGATTGGTACACTTACGCAGCACGGGTTGGCTGGTGGGGTTCACGCTGGCGGGCATCCCCGTGGGCCTGGTGCTGCTGCGGACGGTTCCGGAATCCATCGTAAAGGCGATTTTGGCCGCGATAATTATCGCCTTCTCGGCGTACTCCCTGATGGGCCGTCATCGCCGGGAATTGAGGGACGACCGCTTCGCCTGGTTTTTCGGCTTCAATGCAGGGGTGCTGGGAGGCGCGTATGGCATGAATGGCCCACCCCTGGCGATTTATGGCGCTCTGCGGCGCTGGTCACCGGAGTACTTCCGCGCGACGCTGCAAGCTTATTTCTTTCCCGCAAGTATTGCCGGCATGGCGGGCTACTCTCTGGCGGGCCTGTGGACTCCGGCGGTGAACCACTTTTACATGGTTTCCCTGCCGGGAGTTGTGATCGCGACCTTGCTGGGGAGAAGTCTGAATCGCCGCATCGCGACAAATAGATTTATTGCCTACGTATACGGCGGCTTGATCGCCATCGGGGCCGTACTGCTGCTGCAAGCGATGGTTGGCTGGTCGAAAGTGCTTCGCTAGGATCTTTTCTCCGACGCCCGGAAACCGAAGGGGACTCGGATGCGGATCACGCGCTCACGATCGCGCTCATCGGAAAGATTCCTGGCTCTGGCACTCAGCAAGTCTTGCAAGGAAACCATGCCCGCGAGCTTTCCCTGGCGATCCAGAACCGGCATTCGGGTGAAGCCGCTGGATGCCATCCGGTTGACTACGATGCGGAGTGTCTCGTCAACCAGCGCCACCACGGGTTCCTCGCGAACAAACGTTCCGATCTCGTGGCCGTGGGGTTTTTCGTCGACCAGCTTTCGAATATCCTTACGCGTGATCACGCCCGCCAACTTGCCATCCTGGTCCAGCACGGGATATAGACGCTGGCCGCGCGGCGAGTGGTCCGGCCGAAGATGGGCGGCGGCTTCTCCCACGGCGGTGGAGGAGGCTAACGCGGCGACATGAGTCCGCATTACTTCGCGCACGAAGAGAATCTCCAGAGGATCGACGGCATACTCACGGCTCAAATGGAATCCACGGCGGGCGACTTTCTCGGTCAAGATGGAACGCTTGAGCAAGAGCACACTGACGGTATAGGAGAGCGCGGTCGCCACCAAAAGCGGGAGCAAGGCATTGAAGTCGTGCGTCAGCTCGATCGCGAACACGATACCGGTAAAGGGCGACCGCATGGTTCCTCCCAGAATCGCGCCCATACTGATCAAAGGCCAGAAACCTGCCCCTTCGAAGGGGAGGAACATACTTTCGAGTCCGCCCAAAGCGCCGCCCATCATGAGCAACGGAGCCAGCACGCCTCCTGAGGTGCCCGATCCAAGAGCCACCGCCCAAATGACGGACTTGACCACCAGGATCCCCGCGATCATTGTGCGGGGCACGTCTCCCTGGATCAGCGCGCCGATGGTGTCGTACCCGACGCCGAGAGCCTGCGGAAAAACCAGCCCGCCCAGTCCAATCACCACGCCGCCGATAGCCGGCCACCACATCCAGTGGATGGGTAGCTTTTGAAATATATCCTCGGAGGCGTAGACCGCCCAGGTCAATACCGCGGAGAGCAATCCGGCCAGCGCGCCGGCCAAGACGCAGCCGGCCAGAGCCTGCGGCCCGATGAATAGGGGATGAGCCGTGACGGGGAACAGCGGTCCTAGCCCCAACAGGTATCGCCTGGCGATGGCCGCTGTCGCGCTGGCCATGGCCACGGGAATCATACTCCGGGGTTTCCATTCGAACAGCATCAGCTCGACCGCCAATAGTACGGACGCCAGAGGCGCAGCAAAAGTGGCCGACATCCCTGCCGCCGCGCCGGCGACGAGCAGTGTTTTCCGTTCCGCACTGCTTAAGTGAAATAACTGCGCGATCATCGAGCCGAGCGCACCGCCGGTCATGATGATCGGTCCTTCGGCTCCAAACGGACCTCCCGAGCCGATGGAGATCGCCGCCGAAAGCGGCTTGAGAACGGCAAGCTTGGGCTCAACGCGGCTGCCGTGAATCAGGATCGACTCTAGCGCTTCGGGAATGCCATGGCCGCGTATCCGCTCCGACCCGTATCGCGCGATCAACCCGATGATCAGAGCTCCCACTACCGGGACAAGGACAGCCATCCAGCCGAGCGTATTGTCCGCCGGGGAGGCCGCCGCCCAACTCCAGCGCTGAAAATAGAAAATATTGGTGAATAATGCGATCAAGCGAAGCAGACCGAGAGCGACAAAAGAGCTAACGATCCCGATACCGATCGCGACGAACGAAAGCAACAGAACCCGCGGGGTTACTGTAAAATCGGCAAGCGTTTCGGCGCCGTGCGCTCGGTTCGGATGAACAGCACCAGGAGAAGGAACTTTGCGATGACTCACGCGGTATGCCTGCTTCCGCGAAGGATGCTCCGCAGCGTCCTGGCCAGCTCTGGACCCTTCACCATCAGTTCGTCGCGATGGGCTAGGGACAGCGACCGGAGCTTAGCCGCGCCCTGCGGGGTCACGTGAATCAGAATCTGGCGCCCGTCTTCGGGATCGGGCTGACGCTTGACGAAGCCAGCGGACTCCAGCCGATTCGTGAGCTCCACAACCGTGTGATGCCGGAGGACCAGCCGGCTGGCCAGTTCGCCGATAGTGGGCCTTTCTCCCGAAGGTAATCCCTTGAGGGCCAACAGGGCCTGATGCTGCTGTGGCTCAAGATCGTGCTCTCTGGCTTGCAACTCGCTGAAATGAAGGAATTGCCGGAGCTGGTAGCGAAACTCCCCCAGATCCTGGTAATCGCGTAATGTAAGGTCCATGCTACAGTCTATCGTAACACGATATAACTGCAACTAACTACGGACCGCATCACTCCTCCTTTTCAGCGGAACAAGCCCAGCAGATAGGCGATCAGGAGAATCACCAGAATTGTCCCCAGGCCCACACCGGCGCCGCCGCCGGGACCCCAGCGCGTGTGGCCGTAGTATCCTCCGCCACCGCCGAAAAGCAATATCAAAATGATGATGAGTAAGATCATGGTCGTTCCTCGCCTCAAAAGGGCTAAGCACCTTTAAGACCACTGCCAACAAAGGGTTTGGAATGTGACCACATGACACCATTGACCAAATCAGGTCACACTCGGCCGAAACCCGGGCTCAGCTCAAAGCGAACCATTTGGCAGCCCGATTGCCCATGAAAAGAATCGGGGAAGAACTTCAAAAAGGAGAAGAAGAACATGCTTTGGACGATCTTCATAATTCTGCTGGTGTTATGGGCGCTGGGTCTGGTTACTGCCTACACAATGGGCGGACTGATCCATGTACTGCTCGTTGTCGCGCTCGTCGTGCTGGCCATCCAGTTGATTCAGGGACGCAAGGTTGTCTAAGAGAGCCACCAGGGGTGCAGGAAACTATTTTTGGTCAGAGCCGACGATGCTGGACGCCAGGTAGTTGACCACTTTTGCCTGATTGCGCGCGAGCTCGTAATAGGCGGCTTTGAGCAACTGATCCTTGCGGTTGATCAATGTCTCCCGGATGGTCTGTTGAACGGAGGGATCGTCCAACACGCGCTGGCCGGCTGGTTCGCGGGTGATCACCTTCAGAATCCGATAGCCTTCCGGTGTGCGTTCCACCGGCGTTACTTCTCCCGGCTGCAGCGCCATGATGGCCTTGCGGAGATCCGCGTTGGCCTGCTCCAACGCCGATTCGCGGACGAAGCCAACATCGCCGCCCGCCTGAGCTGAATCGGGATCCTCGGAATAATTCTGCGCGAGCATGGCGAAATCCTCGCCCTGCTTGACGCGCGCGTACAGGCTATCGATCTTCTTGCGCGCCTGCGCCTCATTCTGGGCCTTATCGCTGCGCAGATTGCGGACGTTCGGATTAGGCGTGGGCGTGACCAGGATCTGCGCCAGGTGAATTTGCGGCTCGGGCAGATTGAAGTTGGCTTTGTTGGTGTTGTAAAAGTCGGCGATGTCCTTGTCGGAGATACTAATGCGGGAGGTGGTTTCCTTGTTGAGCAGTTTTTGGACACTTAGATCGCGGCGGAGCTGCGCTTTCAGATCCTCGACGGTCATTTTGCGTTCGTTGAGCTGCTTCTGGAATTCCTCCTGCGTATAGGGCGCTTTGAGCTCGGAGAACTTCGCATCCACGTCGGAATCGGCGGCCATCAGGCTACTTTGCTCGGCGCGCTGGAGCATGATTTCGTTGTCGATGAGCGTGCGCAGGACCTCCAGGCGCTGGATGGCTACCTGATCGTCGCTGGGATGTTCGGATTGTCCGAATTGGGAATATTGGTATTGCTTGTCGAGCTCGGCGTAAGTGATCGCGCGTCCGTTTACCGTAGCCGCCACACCGGCCGGAGCGGAGCGGTTGCAGGCGGTGGACACCAACAACAGCAGGGGCGGAAGAAGGACTCGGCGCATGGAAGCGGAAATCTCATTCTAACAGGGATATAATCGTACAATGCGTTACCTTGTTGTCCTTGTGGGAGTAGTCGCGTTCGCGCTGGCGTCGCAGGCGGACGTTGTCACCATCGAGCAAATTATCTGCAAAGTAAATGGGGACATCGTCACCAACATCGATATCGAGCACGATCGGGCGGAGCTCGAGAAGCAAATGCGCGCCAATGGTTACACCGGCAAACGTCTGGAAGACGCCATGAGGGACGAAGCCCCTAATTTCTTGCGGAACAAGATCGATCATCTGCTCCTCCAGCAAAAAGGCAAGGAACTGGAATTGAAGGTGGACGCCGACCTCAACAAACAGATCGCCGACATTCAGCGCAACACCAATACGGCCGATCCCGAGAAGTTTCAGGCGCTGGTGCGCCAAGAGACCGGGAAATCGTACGAAGACTTCAAGGCGGATCTCAAGAACACTCTCTATGAACAGGGCGTGGTCAGCGAAGAGGTGATGCGCAAGATCCAGTTCAAGCAAGAAGAAGTTCGCGCCTATTACGACGCACACTTGGACGAGTTCCAGCGCGAAGAACGCGTATTCCTGCGCGAGATCACGATTTCCACCCAGGGCAAGCAGGACGATCCCGTGGCCCTGGCTGCCGCGCAGAAAAAAGCCAAGGACCTGGTAGACCGGGCCCGCAGAGGCGAACGCTTCAACGAACTAGCGCAGGCCAATTCGGATTCCCTGACCGCGAAAGACGGCGGCGCGCTGAATCCATATAAGAAAGGCGAGATGGCGCCCGCCATTGAAGCCGCCGTCTGGGATAAAGAACGCGGGACTGTGACCGACCCGATCAACATCGGCAATGCACTGCTGATTCTGCGAGTGGACGAGCACTACAAGGCGGGCCTGGCATCCTTCGAAGAAGTGGAGACTGAGATTCAAAATCGCATTCTCGAGTCCCGCCGGCAGGTTGCGCTGCGCGCCTATCTGACCAAGCTGCGCGACCTCTCTTTCCTGGAGATCAAGCCGGGATTTGAAGACTCCGGCGCGGCTCCCGGCAAAGACACGAAATGGAGCGATCCGGCCCAGCTTAAACCCGAGACCACCACAAAGGTGGACGTTCTTGCGCATCCCTCGAACAAGAAGATTCTGGGCCTGGTCCCGATTCCCGGAACGAAAGCCACCGGATCCTCTTCGTCCCGCTAGCGGTCCATGAAGTCGCCCTATCTTAGCGAGCTTCAGCCCAACCAAACTGTTCAAGGCACGTTCCTGGTTTCGTACAAGGACGTGCGCCAGAAAAAGTCGGGCGATCCCTATCTTTCGCTGACGCTCACCGACCGCAGCGGCGAGTTGGACGCCAAGATGTGGGATAACGCCGCGGAAGTGATCGATACCTTCCAGCGCGACGATTTCGTGCGCATCAAGGGCTTGCTGCAGATCTTCCAGAACCGCCCGCAGCTTACGCTGCACAAGATCCAGTCAGTGCCGGAATCGGAAATCGATCTGGCCGACTATCTGCCGGCCTCCAAGCGCGACCGGGATGAGATGTTCCGCGAGGTGCAACGCTGGATCTCCGGCATGTCCAATCCGCATTTGAAACAGCTCCTGGAAGCAGTATTTGCAGATGAGGAGATTGCGCTGGCGTACCGCACCGCGCCCGCCGCCAAGACCGTCCATCACAACTGGATCGGAGGCCTGATCGAGCACGTGCTGTCGCTGTGCACTCTGGCCAAGATCAGCGCGGCGCATTATCCGCACATCGATTTCGATCTGCTGCTGACCGGCGTGCTGCTGCACGATATCGGCAAGATCCGCGAGCTGCACTACGCGCGCAGCTTCGGCTACACCACCGAGGGCCAACTGCTGGGACACATCCAGATCGGCACGCAGATGGTGCTCGACAAAATGCGGCTCATGCCGGACTTCCCGCCGCGCTTGCGGGACCTGGTGGTGCACATGATCCTGTCGCATCACGGGGAGCTGGAGTTCGGCTCGCCTAAGATCCCGCTTTTTCCCGAAGCGCTGCTGCTGCATCTGCTTGACAACATGGATTCGAAGATGGAATGCATGCGGGCGTTAATCGATCGCGACCCGCAGGTCACGGGTGAATGGACCGGTTTCAATTCGGCGCTGGATCGCGCGGCGCTGAAGAAGAGCAAGTACCTCGAAGATCCCTCAGCCAAACCCGTGGTCGAAACGCCGGCGGCGGCGAAGCCGGCTCAACCGGCGCCAGACTCAGCCTCCGCTTTCGCCGACAAGCTGCGGGGGGCGCTGGGCAGCGTTACCGGCGCCAAGCCTTGAGACGAAAAACCGCATCGCGGAACGTCCCACCCGCGCTCGAGCTGACGTGCCTGCGGGCCCTCTGGCAGTTGGGCGAAGGCACCGTTCACGACGTTCGAAAAGCGGTGTCGAAGGAGCGCGTCCTGGCGTATACCACGGTCATGACGCTGCTCG
>Ga0070735_10003452_pt1 | contig 13856 bp, 12 predicted proteins | sample Coa_R1_FD_66443 | JGI IMG/M metagenome (GOLD analysis project Ga0070735, IMG submission 66443) | Surface soil microbial communities from Centralia Pennsylvania, which are recovering from an underground coalmine fire - Coalmine... | ecosystem: Environmental > Terrestrial > Soil > Unclassified ...
GGACAAACAGCTCACGCAGGCGCGCTGCCTCCTCGTCGGTGACCGAGATCTCCGGGAGGTGGCAGCAATCGATGCAGCCGTTGCAGCCACCCGCGCCCGGGGCGCCGCCGTGCAGTGGAATCGGCTCGCCGGCCAGTGGACCGGAGGCCGGCGGGCCGGCAGACATGACCGCTGATTCTAGCCGACTTGACGGAATCTGATAGCCTGCTATAGAGTGGTCATGTGCCGGTGGGACGGTGTGCGCGTGGCGGTTGCGCACGAGGCGGCTCGCCGGTGCGGCCCACAGAGGAGAGTGGATAGTGATGACGGAGGGCCTTGAGTAGGCGCTGGTGCCTGTCGCTGATACTGGCGGCAAGCACCCTGGTGGCGCTGGGAGCTGGCCAGGACGGAAGGGTTTCGGCCCAGCAGGCTCCCACTCCCACGGAGACTCCACAGATGGTTCCAACGGTGTCGGTCTCGACCGCCACGCCGGGGTCGGTGCCTACCCTCACGCTGCCTCAAGCGACGCCCACGCCGACGCCTCTGCCGCTTCCCACCGCCGTCCACCATCGACACCCGAAGAAGCATCATTCCGCCAAGCGACGCGCGGCGCGGCCCAAGACACGCCAGACCTGGATAACCGCCTTCCTCACCTCATACTGCCCGGGCTCGGCCGGGTGGTTGTCGTCGAGCGGCTTGCCGGTCTTCTACGGCATGCTGGCAAACAACTACTACCCCTTCGGAACGCGCGTCTACATCCCGGTGATTGGACTGGACGGGGTAGTCGAGGACCACATGAGCCCCGCCGCCGCTTGGTACCAGTTCGACGTGTGGAGCGCGATCTGCTACAGCACGCCTACCGGCTACTATCCGGTGGCAGTTCGGAGTTAAGGGCAGGTTTCAGAACCCTCCGGAGCCGGGCACGGAGGCGCCGGCCCACGGGTTTTGAACGCGTCGCTTTAGGCAGCGCGTTCCGATGCCTGCTGCTCCTCGACGACGAGTGCCTCGGGAGCGTAGCCCAGCGAATGGTAGACCGCGAGAAGCTCTCGTAGGTCGGCGTAGGTTTCACAGCGGTGCACGGCGATGGTACTTCGCCGCGCGCCAAGTATTTTCAGGGTGTACATACGGGGAGGCCTTTCACAAGGTCGGTATCATCTGTTTATACGATTGCAACATTACAGGTGGATGAGAGCCTGCGCTCATCCTGACCCGTCTCTCCTATAACGCGCCGGCGGGTCCGGGTGTAACAGGCCGCCCGCAGGCGTTGTCTCATAATGAGAGAGAGCCGGGTGTTCAACCCGCCGGACGGAGGCCAATCATGTTTCGTCCCTTACAGAAGCTGGTTGAGGAGCAGGAATGGCTCGACGCACTGGGCGACCCGCTCCAGAAATACATCACGTCGCTCTTCTCCAACGCCGGTGAGAACGGCAAGCAGATCAAGGATCTGCTGAACGGCACCTGGCTGGGCCATCCGCTGCACCCGGTGATTACCGACGTGCCGATCGGCGCCTGGACGTGCACGCTCGTCCTGGACCTGATCGGCTCCCGGCGCGACGACGATACGCTGGAGACGGCGGCGGACATCACGCTGGCAACCGGACTGGCCGCGGCGGCGGGGGCAGCCGCCACCGGTTTCACCGACTGGAGCGACACCTACGGCAAGGAGCGCAAGCTCGGACTGCTGCACGGCGTCACCATGACCGCGACCTTCGCCACCTATCTACTTGCTCTGCTTGCACGGCTCGGCGGGGCGAGACGCGCCGGCGTGCTCCTTTCCAACACCGGTTATCTCCTGGCGGCGGCGGGTGCCTACCTGGGCGGCGATGAGGTGTACGACATCGGCTACGGCGTCAATCACACCGCGTTCACTCATGGACCGGGCGAGTACACGCCAGTCCTGCCGGAGGGCGAGCTCGCCGAAGGTAAGCCGGCGAAGGCCGACGTGTCGGGAGTGTCGATCGTCCTGGTGAAGATTGGAAGCGATATCTACGCGCTGGATGATACCTGCGTCCACGCCGGCTGCTCCCTGGCGGGTGGCAGCCTGGAGGGCCGGTCGATCATCTGTCCTTGCCACGGTTCACAGTACGATCTGTGGGACGGCGCGGTGATCCACGGACCGGCCACGATGCCGGAGCCGGCCTACGACGTGCGCGTGCGCAACGGCATGATCGAGGTGAAGCAAGCGACCGCTTAGATTCTGAGCTGGGCTGCCCCGTTCATGACCCGCATTTGAATTGTCTGTGGGTCATAAACCACCTGCTAGACGGAAAGCAGCCGATCGAAGAACGCGCGATAGCGTTGCAAGCCGACCCGCAGGTCCTCAGTTGAGACGTCCTCGCCCTGTTCCCATTGGCTCTCGAGCTTCCGACGCTCGTCGGCGAAGATCTCCGCCAGCCGTTTGATCACGTCGGCGACGAGTCCATCGGCTTGCTCCACCGCGCGGCGCGGATCATCGACGAAGCTGGCCTGAACGTCGCTCCAGCGGGTCCGGTAATCATCCGCCTTGTCGGACGAGAAGAGCGGACTGGACGCTTGGTCGCCACCGGACGACCGAGTCTCGACCTGGGTATCGCTCGACGGCGCAGCCCGCTGCGGCGTGCTGCCTGCCGCAGCAAGATCGGCGGTACTCAGGCCGGTTTCCGCCTCACGCGGCTGCTCGACCGTTGTCGCGTCACCTTGTTCGTTCATTGCGTCACCTCGGTTTGACTTGTCACCGGCATTCCAACGAGGCGCTGGAACAGCGAGCGGTACAGCACCATTGCCTGGCGCAGGTCCTCAGTGCTGGCGTCACCGTTCCGCTGCCGGTCGGCGATGTCGTGGGCCTGCTGGTAGTCACCGGCAGCCTCCGGGTACTTCACCGCCACCGCCTCTTCGCGGGCCCGCGACCCGTCCACCGGGAAGCCGATCGTTTGCATGGCCTCGCCGATGAGCGTATCGGCGCGCTCGACCGCGCCACCCGGGTCGTCGACGAACTGGGCCTGGATCGATTGCCATCGGTCTGTGTACTGCTGCCGCTCGTCCGCGCTCAGATGGTGAACCGTGACCTTCTCCAGCTCGTCCTTCCGTTCCGCCAGGACGGCGTTTGCCTTGCGCTCGTCGCCTCCGTACTGCTCGACGGTTCGGTCGTACACCGGGCCGAACTGCTGGCGCACTTCCTGGTCGCGCCGGCGCTGCATGTACTGCCAGACACCGAGGGCCAGGACCACGATCACCACGACCGCTACGATCACCCAAATGGCGGCGTTCATCGCTATCCTCCTTGAAGCGGCCACTACCGCTTCCAGGACGATAGCCGCATGACTCGTGCCAGTAGGCGAATCGCCCGAGCGGTCCCAGGGCGCTGGTGGTCCCCTTACTCGAGAGGGAGTGGGGTGCGATTCAGCCCAGGGCGTTAGTCGCCAGACGCCCCGTTGGAACGCGGCGATGCGCCGGGCACGTGGACGAAGGCCAGCGCGTCGCGGCTGACGACCTCGTACATCCGGGCCAGGTCGCCCTGCCACTCGTCGGGGAGATCGCGGAGCGGCAGGGGACCGAGTCGCTTGAGAATGGCCTGCTGAACGGGCGGCGGAGTCACCCGGATCGTGATGTCGTCGAGCTCCTCACCGGCCTCCCAGAAGTCTCCGAGATGATCTTCCAGCGGCTCCGACTGTACCCGTGGCGGCCGGGCGGCCGGCGCTCGCTCCGGCCGCTGCCCACGCAGCGCTGCCATTACCTGCTCTTTGTTCCGGCCGCGCAGCTCGAAGAGCAGAAATGGATCGCGATCGAACTCTGAGCCGAGCACGTAGTAGGCGGCGGCGACGTGCTTGCACGGACTTGCCCAGTCCGGGCAGGTGCATGACATGATCAGATCCTCGCCGGACTGCGGGAAGAGCGGGACCTCGGCTGCCTTGAAGATCTCCTCGATGTCCCGCGGCATTTCACCAGAAAGGAGGCGCGCCGCATAAATCGCCTTGCGCCGCAGCAGGGCGAAGACTTTGTTCCAGTCCTGCCGGCTCAGCGGCTTGAGCCCGATCTCGACCCGATACGGCTGCTTGCGTGATCCCTGCACCTTGGCCCGCACCAGCCCTGGCTGCACGTCGATATCCAGCACATTGCCATGGCGCGCGTACGAGCGGCCGCGATTGAGCCGCGCGCTCCAGCCGAAACGCTCGAGCACGCGGATCCAGCGCTGGGCCCACCACGTGCTGGCGAACTCTGTTCTTCTAGACATAAAATTCTCGTCTCGTCATTCCGACATCACCGCCTCTCGCCGGAGCTCGAACAGCTGGCGCAAATCGTCGGTGGACATCTCGGTGAGCCACGATTCTCCGGTGCCGAGGATCTGCTCGGCGAGCAGCCGTTTGCTCTCGATCATGTCGTCGATCCGCTCCTCGAGCGTCCCGGAAGCGATGAACTTGTGGACCTGCACGTTGCGGGTCTGGCCAATCCGGAAGGCGCGGTCGGTCGCCTGCTGCTCCACAGCCGGGTTCCACCAGCGGTCGTAATGGAAGACGTGGCTGGCGCGCGTCAGGTTCAGGCCGATTCCTCCCGCCTTGAGCGAGAGGATAAAGACCGGGGGACCGCGCCGATCGTTCTGGAAGCGGCTGACCAGCCGGTCGCGCACGGTGCGCGGCGTGCCGCCATAGAGGTAGAGCACATCTTTCCCCAGCCGCTCGCGGAGATATATCTGGAGCTCACGACCCCATTCGGCGTATTGGGTGAAGACCAGCGCGCGGTCGTCGGCCGCCACCACCTCGTCCAGCATCTCCTCGAGGCGGGCCAGTTTGCCGGAGCGCTGCGCCAGCGGGCTGCGATCGCCCAGGAAATGGGCGGGATGGTTGCAGATCTGCTTCAGCTTGGTGAGGCTCGAGAGCACCAGGCCCTTTCGCTGGATGCCCTCGGCGGACTCGATCTGCTGCAGCATGTCGCGTACCACCGCCTCGTAGAGCGTGGCCTGCTCGGGCAGCAGCGAGGTGTACACCTTCATCTCCAGCTTTTCGGGGAGGTCGGAGATGATCGTCGGGTCGGTCTTGACTCGCCGCAGGATGAATGGCTGCACCAGGGTGCGCAGCTGGGCCTTGGTCGCGGCGTCATTGCCGCGCTCGATCGGCATCGCAAAGTTCTTGCGGAACCGCTCCTGCGGTCCAAGGAAGCCCGGGTTGAGGAACTCCATGATGGACCACAACTCGGTGAGACGGTTCTCCACCGGGGTGCCGGTCAGGGCGACGCGGAAGTCTGCCGGCAGGGCGCGAACCGCCTGGGACTGCTTGGTCGCGGCATTCTTCACGTTCTGGGCTTCGTCGAGCACCACGCCCTGCCACCGCATCGACTCGAAAAGCTCCCGGTCGCGGGCGGTCAGCGCATAGGTGCTGATCACGAGATTGTGCTTGCGGGCCTCACTGCGGAAAGCATCCCCGGTGAGGCGTCCGGCGCCGTGGTGAACCATGACCTTGATCGAGGGGCCGAAGCGCCGGAGCTCGTGCTCCCAGTTGCCGACCACCGACATTGGGCAGATCAGGAGCACCGGCCCGATGAGTGTGGAGTGCTCCTGCATATTGAGGAGGAGGCTGATCAGCTCGATGGTCTTACCGAGGCCCATATCGTCGGCCAGACAGGGGCCCAGGCCGCGCTCGACCAGAAACTGCATCCAGGAGACGCCGCGCTTCTGGTAGGGACGAAGCTCGCCGACAAAGCTCTCCGGCTGCGGGACCTCGTTGATCGCGCCGTCCTTCTCGAACAGAGCGTTGAGCCATCCCTCCGTCTCGACCGACTCGATGGGCAGCTCGCCGTCGAGGTCGCTGGTGCCGGCGGCCAGGGACAGGGCCTTGGACAGCGAGATCGTGTCTCCGTTGTTCTTCTCCCAGAACTCCTGCGCCTTCTGGACGTCCTCTGGGTTGAGCTCAACCCACTCGCCACGGACCCGGACGAGCGGCGCCTTGAGCGCGGCCAGCCGCGCAAACTCCTCGGGATTGATACTCTTGCCGCCCAGGGAGAGCTGCCAGTCGTACCGCACCAGCGTGTCGAGCCCCAGCAAGCTGTGGCCGTTTACGTGCTCCTCTTCCGGCCGCAGCCGTATACGAGCGGCCAGCCCCCGGCGCCGCTTCGTCCACCAGCTGGGGACGATGACGCCCATGCCGCTCTCCTCGAGAATCGGAGCGGCCTCCCGCAGGAAGGTGTGGGCCTGCTGCACGGAGAGATTGGCGATCTCGGGATGCGCCGTCTTGAGGGCTTTCTCGAACGGCTGGAACACGCGCATGGCCAGACCGAGATCCGCCAGCAGCTTCTCCTGCGCCCGTCCCTGCTTCGCTTTGACCTGCTGCCAGCCGGGGCCCCGCTGCTTCCAGATCTGTCCGACCGGTACCAGCAGGCTCGGGTCCTCGACCGCCTGCAGGAAGAAGCGCAACACCCAGGGCGCTCGCGGGTTGGTGGGCGCCTCAAGGCGGAAAGCGGTACGAAACGCTTCGTTCGCGACGATCTGGAGGGGCTCGAGCCAGCGCTTGACCGATCCACGAAGGCGCTGGTCTAGCTTGATCGTGCTCGGCTCGTCCTGCGGACGAGCGAGTGTCAGCAGCCATATGTAGGCCTGGGCGCGATTCCCCTGGCTCACCCGCGCCGGGACGGTCGGCTCCCAGCGGTGCAAGGACTGACGGCAGAGCGCGTCCACCGTTGCCTGCAGGAATGATTCGAGGACGGTGGTGCCGGAAGGAGGGGAGCCCTGCGGGAGAACGGCGCGGCAGACCGGAGGAATGGCACGCGCCATGCGCGCGAACCGGTTCCGGTCGTCGCCGGTGAGTACCGGCTGCCAGTGCGCAACGTTCTTGTCGCTGATTGTCGGCACGTAGCGCTCGCGCGCCAGCAGCTCGAGGGTAAAACGGGCGGCGATCTGCCAGAACCGCAGATCATCTCCCATCTTCTCCTCCGGGTCCAGCGTGAGTAGATGGAACATGGCGTCGACCGGCGTGATGGCAAGCGCCGGGACCTCGGTAGGCGCCAGCACCGCCTCGTCCGAGGAGTCTGACGAGATCAACGGTCTGCCGTCGATCGAGGGCAGCAACAGTGACAGGCGCTCCGCTCGGCCCTGTACGAGAGGAAGCCGCTCGCGCAGCTCCTCTGCCGTCAAGCCAAAGTCGTTGTCGTCGTCTAGATGCTCGGCCCAGAGATAAAAGGTGCCTCCGGCCGTCTCAGGCCGCCAGACACCATGAAGTACGGACAGTGAGCTACCTCAACATGGCGAAATCAATCATGCGCACAAGCGGTAGTGCGGTTCGAGGACCGGTATGTGGTTACCCCTAAGCCATCGCTTTCTGCAACGTGCCCGGTCTCCACCAGGTCCGGTCACGCCGGGAACGGCACATGCCCTCCAGGGACCGCGATCTCAAAACTGCCGACAACGCGTCCGCGGTCACCGGATCTACCCGTGCCCGCATAGTATACGCACACGGTGAACAGACGTGCAGCCTCCGGCCTGCCCAGGCCGGAACATGGTCGAATTAACTGCACCTACCTATCTTACCATGGAGTGCCCATTCGACGGAAGAGCGCCCTGTCAACAGATCAGGCTTCAGCTTCCTCGTTACCGGGAAGGTAGGCCACGATTCGGTCCCTGCGCCGCCGGATCTGCACGTCGTCGAGTCCGAGCGCCACCGCCGCGCGCTTCAGACGGCTCCGGATGGTGAGCGGCTTGTCATCGGGATCAAGCTCGACCACGAGCGCCTGGCGGTTATCGACTGCGTCTCGCAGCGCTTCGCGATATTGCCGCTGCATCTGCGCACGCTGCGACGGCTGGCGCTGCTTTCGTCTCGGAACAACCTCTTCGACCGGCGCGGTAGTAAAGCGCGGCATGGTACTCTCCCAACGTTTGTCTTCTACCATTCAATCACACTCTAACAAACCTTTTGGCCATTTGTGAGTAGCTTGCCGGCTCGTATCAGCTTTGCTCCGGGATGCACCTGCCGTGAGTTCGCTCGTGATTTGGCCGGAGGGTCATGCCTCCACCACAAGACCGGATTCGAGTCGGCAGAGAGATTGCAGTTCGCCGCGTCGAGATGACGCCGGCTCAGGAATGGCACCCGGCTCGACGGGAGGACGTAACCGCACCTCGTACTGTCCTAAGATAAGTGCTTGAAAGGACAGATGTCATGCAACGTTACCGATCTCGCTTCTCGCTCGTACCGCTGGTGCTCCTCACGGTTGGGTCACTCGTGGCTCTCGCAGTGTCACCGGTTCAGGCGAAGAGTCACGCCTCGGCGGGCGCGAAACTCGTCAAGACGATCCACGGCCACATCCTGGTGACGCCGAAGGGACGAACGCTATACATTTTTGCCGCGGACTCGCCTAACAAGAGCAGCTGCTACGGTGAGTGCGCCAAGTTCTGGCCGCCTCGTCTGGTTACGAGCGGGACAACCGTTCCTCACAAGGTGTCGGGGATACCGGGAACCTTCGGCGTCACCACGCGTACCGACAACACGCAACAGCTGACCTATAACGGTGCGCCGCTGTACACCTTCGCCGGCGATAAGAAGGCAGGCGACGTCACCGGAGAAGGGGTCAACGCCAGCGGTGGCTACTGGTGGGCAGTGGTAACTGCCGGCAGATAGCCCGCCGGCTGCATCTGCTCCTATTCGGCGGGGCGCCGGTCCGATCGGACCGGCGCCTCTCTTCTATGTGCCGGGGCAAAGCTCCGAAGCCGCCGCGTCCGGTGTCGGGGTGAGGGTCACCCGCTCGCGCTAGCATGGCCTGATGACACCACATGGGCGGCGGCGAGGATTCCTGGTCTCGGTCATGGCCGCGGCGCTTGCGCTTGCCGGGTGCGGGCCGTTTGGAAGCAGTCACTCGAACGCCACTCCGGCTCGGTACCTGCTGGTTCTCGGCGACTCGCTGAGTACCGGCTACCAGCCTGGCTCGACCGGAGACCGCCTCTGCCGCAATGGCGCCGCCGACGCCACGGGACGCGGTGGCTGGGCCTGTCTGCTGCTCGGCCGGTTGCGCGCGTCAGGCGGCGGACCGTACGACATTGCCAATCTGGCGGTGAACGGCGAGGACACCTGCGGCTATCTCACCGGACGAACCTGCGGCGGCCGCCCAATCGGCGACGCCACTCCGCAGCAGCAGGAGGCGTCGGCGTTCCTTCGCTCGCACGCCGGCCGAGTAGCAGCGATAACACTCGACATCGGGGCGGACGATGCCGGTGTCCTCGCTCGCGACGAGGCGCAGGGGCCGACGGCGCAGGGGTACGCAGATCTCAACACCGCCTTCGCCCGCGCGACGCGCAATTACCGCCGGATCCTTCAGCGGCTCCGCGACGCGGCGCCCGGCGTGCCGATTCTCGCGCTGGGATACTACGTGCCGAACCTGCCGGCGTCGATCCCGCCGACCTTCCTCCCGCTGGCGGATGGATTGATCCAGAGCCTTGCTATTCGCTTCAATCGGGGCATTGTCGCCGCGGCGTCGGCGGCTCATGCGTCCTATGTCGATCTGTATCATCCGTTCCTGGGGAAGCGAGGGAGCCTTCTCGTTCCGGGCGACATCCACCCCGACGATCGGGGGCAGCAGCTGATAGCCCGGCTGGTGTGGAAGGCGTATCACACGCACTGACCGATGCGTGGATGCGTGCCGCGATCTGCCGGCGGCAGCCTGGCCGGGGTAACGTTTAGAGGCGGCGCGTGCGTGGCTTCACGGGGTCGCGACGCTCATGGCCCGCGCCATGAGCCAGAGCTTGCGCCGGCTGCTCACGCATACCCGGCGCGGTCGACGCACGCCCAGTCCGTCGCGTTCCAGCTGGCGCAGAATCTCCCGGTACATCAACGCGGCGGCCAGGACCGAGCGCCGGCCCTGCAGCAGGTACCTGGTACCGGCCAGTCCCAGCGCGTACCACTGATCGGCGACGGCGATCTCAATCGTCAGGAGTCGCCTCCGATCGTCCCGGGCCAGGTCGGCGATGCCCGCCTCCCGCAGCGTCTCAGCCGGCAGGTAGACGCGGCCGCGTGCCAGATCCTCGTCGATATCGCGCAGGATGTTGGTTCGCTGCATTGCGATGCCGAGGGCCTCGGCCGCGGCGTGGGCGCTTGCCTCGCGAACTCCCAGCACGGCGGCCATCAGGCGACCGACGGTCCCTGCCACGCGGTAGGCGTGAAGATCGAGCGCGGATTCGGTCTCCAGAACCACGGCATTCAGGTCGTCGAGCTGGCCGGCGCAAAAGTCGACGACCGCCTGGCGCGGCATCGTGGGGTGGCGCGCGAACAGCCCCTGCAGGATGACTTCCTCGTGGCCCAGTGCCGGGCCGGTGCCCTGCGCCCATGCGCCGACCTCCTCCAGACGGCGGCCGGCCCCGGGCTGGCGCGTATCCACCAGATCGTCAAGCGTGCGGCAGACGAAGTACAGCAGGTAGACGTCGTCACGCACCGGGGAGGGCAGGAGCCGGATCGCCGGCGCGAACGAGCGGGCGACCCGCTGGGTAACCTCCACGGCGGGCGGAAGGAAGCTCCGAGCCGCGTGGTTCCCGATCACCGCGCGGCCGCCTCGTCGCGCACGAGGGAGGTGGTGACGCCGGCCGTCATCAGCACGCCGGGAATGCCGGCGCCGGGATGCGTCCCGGCGCCGACGTAGTAGAGCCCCTTCAGACGCCGGTCGCGATTAGGCTGCCGAAAGTACGCGGACTGGAAGAAGGTCGGTTCGGGGCCGAAGGCATTGCCGTCGGCCGCCTCCAGGCGGTCGCGAAAGTCGAGCGGATTCCAGGAGTGCTCGACTTCGATCGACCCCCGCAGCCCGTGCAGCGCCAGTCCCTCGTCGGCTTCCAGGATATCCAGCACGCGCTCTCGCAGCTCGGGCTCGAGGCGCTGCCAGTCGAGTGGGTGGGAGAGATTCGGCACCGGCAGGAGAACGCTGAGTGACTCGCCTCCGCGGGCCGCCATTGCTCGCTCAGTTCGCGAGGGAGCATGAAGATACAGACAGAGACTCTCCGGGATGCGGCCCTCGACCGTCACCCCGCGGATAAAGCCGGCGTAGTCCCGCCCGACCAGGAGCGTGTGGTGCTGGAGCTGTGGGAGCTCCTGACGAACCCCGAGATACAGGAGGTAACAGCTCATGGAAAGACGTGGCGAGCGCACCCGGCGGCCGAGCATCCGGTGCGTCGTCACCACATCGGCATTACTGACCACGTACCGTGCCTCGATCAGGTCTCCGGTATCGGTGCGCACCCCACTTACGGCCCGGCCATCGTGAACGATCTCGGTGACGCGGCAGCCGGTGTGAAGCTGGCCGCCGGCTTGCACCAGGCGGGCCAGGGCTTCGACGAGCGAGTACACCCCTCCCTCCGCGTACCAGACGCCTCCGGCGATCTGGAGGTAGGCAAGGGCGGCGTAGACAGCCGGCACCCGGGAAGGGGCGCCGCCGATGAACAGCGGATGGAAGTCGAAGGCCTGACGGACGTGGGGCTCGTCGAAGTAACGTTTCACGAAAGCCTCGACCGAGCGAAGGGCCCCGAGCCGGGTCATCTTCGGCACCAGGGCCACGAAATCGTTCAGTCGAAGGAAGCTCTTCCGGCCCGCGACCAGGATCGCCTCCTCATGAATACGGCGCGCCGCGGCCAGGAAGGCATCGTACCGGTCACGATCGGCGTCGCTGAACCGGCCGATCTGCCGGCGCATCGCATCGCGGTCGCCGGAGAAGAGGAAGTCCCGCGGCTCGCCTTCCCAGGTGATGCGGTAGAAGGGGTTCAGTGGATGCAGTTTGAGCTGCTGCCCGGTGGTCGTTCCCGCCAGCGCGAACAGCTCGTCGAGGATCTCGGGCATTGTTATGAGCGACGGCCCGGTGTCGAACGTATAGCCTCCGTCGCGGATTCTCCCGGCACGGCCACCCGGCGCCGGCTGCCCCTCCAGGACGGTCACGTCCATCCCGGCAGCTAGCAGACGCACGGCGGCAGCCAGCCCGCCCAGGCCGGCGCCGATCACGACGACATGTTCGCCTCGTGGCCCGTACGATCGAGGTGGCGGAGAGGAGGGAAGCGTGACCTCGCTCCCTGGCAGTTCGGCACGCGTGGTCACCATGCTCCTCCTCCTGGTGGCTGCTCCCGCGGCGCCCGGCAGACGGCGCGGATGGCACGGGCGGTCAGCGCCGTGCTCCACCTACTATTGAAGAATAGACGGCGCACCTCTTGCGGTCGAGTTGCCGAATCTCATCGCCGGCACGCCGGTTGGCGAGAACCGGCCCCGATCGGGGAACGTACCGGTGGCGGGGCGGCACGGAGAGCGGGTGATCCACCAGCCGGCAGCCCCGGCGCTAGGCTGGTACGTACACCACGTAGTAGTTGAGCTCATAGCGCCGGTAGCGCCGACGGGCGTGCGCCAGATAGCGACTGATGGCGAGCGCGTACGGTGTGTGGAGGGGAAAGACGTACGAGGCGTTCGGATCGCGCTGCACGGCAGTGCGGTAGGCCGGGTACCGATCCTCGCCCGGCCGGAGATGCTCGTCGAGCACGGCACAAAGAATCCGCTCCCGCGACTGGTAGATCGTTCGATAGCACGTCCAGTAGTCGGTGTAGATCCGGGTCGCGCCCAGCCGCTCGAGATGGGAGATCAGCGCATGCTGTTCCCACGTCTGCCACTGCATGTAGGGAATCTGACCGAACGCGTCCACTGTATCGAGCGCCATCACCACCAGGAGGCCTCCGACGAGTGCGATCTTCGCGCTGCGGAGGAGCGGCATCCTCCGGGTGAGGGAGCATGGTGAAAGCAGAACAGCCACCAGGCACGGCACGGCGATCCAGAGGTCGACCAGGTAGCGCGCGCTGGGCCGTGGCGCGATGGCCGGACCGGCGCTGAGCACATAGAGCAGAATGGTGAGCCCGGCCGCGCTCAGCACGGCGAGCCGACAGGCGGCACGTGCCTGCTCCGTTCGGCGCGCGCCATTCGCCCGACCGGCGAGCGGCCGCCGGCGCATCGCTGCCAGTGTTCCGGCCACCGCGATGGCCCAGGTCGCGACGAATCCGCCGGTCCATGCTCCGTGAACTTCCGTGCAGAGGACGGTGTGTGGCCCGGGATGACTCGGCAGCGGCCAGGGTTGCGGCGCCGCGAGGTTACAGATTTGCCAGCCCCCGGTGAACAGCGGGAAGCCGACAAGCAGCCCGCCGCCCAGCCGCCGGTCGAGTCCAGCCCGCACGGTGGTGGCGCCGGTACCGCCCGCGCCGTAGAGCCCGAAGAGTGTCCCGATGGTGGTGTGATGCGGAAAGGTCGACAGGTCGTTCAGTATTACCGGAAGCAGGCCGCCGACCAGTCCGGCCAGGAGGAACAGTGGGGCGCGGGTGCGAAGCTCGTCCCGGCGAGCTACCAGCAGCAGGATGGCTGAAGGCGGCAGGAGCGCAAGGACGATGGGGTGACTCCAGATCCCAAGCCCCCAGGCCAGTCCGACTCCGAGGTAGGCGGCCAGGCGTGCTCGGGATCGAGCAGACGGGCTCGACAGAACCAGCCAGCAGGCGAGGACGAAGGCGATCGTCGCACAGACCAGCATCTCCATGTACCCGCCGCTCGCCTCGAGCTGCCGGGACAGCATTTCGGGTGAGCCGAGACTCAGGACAGCGATCGAGACCAGAGCGACCGTACGGTCGTAGAGGAGGCGTGCGAGGAGATACAGCGCCCCGAGAAAGAGGGCGTAAAGGGTGACCGCGCCGGCACGCAACGCGACATCGGACGGGCCGAACAGCCAGAACAGCGTTGCGGCGAGGTAGGCTTCGATCGCTCCCACGTATGCCTGTCCATAGACGAAGATCGGAAGCTCGCCACGGGAGACGATATGGAGCGCCATAAGTCCATTGGTGGCTTCATCGCTGTTGAGTGGCGGCCAGCCCTGAACGATGAGTGCGACGCGAATGGCCGCCGCCACGCCGATGACAAGAATCGCGCCGA
>Ga0070735_10003453_pt1 | contig 13854 bp, 9 predicted proteins | sample Coa_R1_FD_66443 | JGI IMG/M metagenome (GOLD analysis project Ga0070735, IMG submission 66443) | Surface soil microbial communities from Centralia Pennsylvania, which are recovering from an underground coalmine fire - Coalmine... | ecosystem: Environmental > Terrestrial > Soil > Unclassified ...
CGGCCGTCTCCGAGCCCCGGCGCGCTACATCGTCCTCCTGCAACTGGCGCTCGCGACGCTGGCGGCGATCGTGATCGAGGATCTCGCCTCGCTGCGGGGGACAGGGGTCCGGCTGACCGCGAAGCAGATCGGCGCGATCGCCTCAATCGCCGTCCTGAACCTGCTGACGCTGCTTCTGCTGAACACGCGTCTCATTCCCACGGCCAACGACGTCGTCGTCGCCGGCCTGGCGCAGGCGGGCGTCAGCGCGGCCGTCATCGTGAGCGCGACGATTCTGCTCCTGCTGGCCGCGCGCGGATTCCGCTGGGCGCTTCCGATCATCGTCATCTTCACGGCGGCAGATCTGGCGGGCTGGGGGCTCACGTATCTCTACCGGACGCCGCCCATCCCGCTGTCCGGCTTCCGCGTTCCGATGGCGGACAACCCGGGGCCTGAACCGCTGCGCCTCTTTGGGCCGAACAACTGGTCCGACCTGCCGCTGATGAACGGCTACTACATGGTCGGCGGCTACGTCGGCCTCTACCCCGACGTGCAGCTCTCGTGGCTCGAGGATCCGTTCCGCCGGCTGGCTGGAGCGCGGCGCGGGTTCGATGAGAATCTCCGTCTGATCGAGTACTCGGACGGCGTACCGCGCGCACGGATGCTGACGGACGTTCGCGTGACGACTGATGTCGTTGCGGATATCGAGCGCATCGATCTTCAACACACCGCCCTGGTTGACGCGCCAATTCGCGGGCTCGGCGAACAACCAGGCGCGGCGCGGATGCTCGTCGATCGCCCCGGACGGCTGACGGTGCACTCCGATGCACCCGGACGCCAGCTGCTCTCGGTGTCCGAGCGTTTCGATCCGGGCTGGACAGCGACGATCGATGGGGGCGCGGCGTCTCCGGTTCGCGTCAACGGGGACTTCCTTGGCGTGACCGTCGAACCTGGCGCGCATGTGGTCGAATTGCGGTACGAGCCGAAGGCGTTCGCGCGGGGGCAGTTGGTGTCGCTCGCCGGACTCTGCGCGCTGGTCGTCGGTATCGTCGTGGTGTGGCGACGACATTCGGTTGACCTTGCCGCCACGCGGACGCAGCGATAAGATTGCTTGTTCCCGTCATGAGTCGAGCTCTTCTGCGCGGCGTTGCCGCGCTCGCTGTCCTCTTTGCGTCTGCGGGTCACGCGCGCGCCGGCTCGGCCGTGGAGTTCAGTCCGTCGGCGTGGGCGGGCGCCGAGCTCGGCGATATCAATCCGAAGGTATTCGCGCTTGCGCTCGAAGCCGCCGCGTCTGCCGTCGAGCGGGGCGACGCAGCTCGTCCTGAGACGCTGACCGTGATCGACTATTCGAGGCCGTCGACGGAACGGCGGCTGTGGGTCTACGATCTCCGCACGCACGCGCTGCTGTTCGATGAACTGGTGTCGCACGGCCGCGGCAGTGGAAGGACGAACGCGACCACGTTCTCCAACGATCCGTCCAGCAACAAGACGAGTCTCGGCCTGTTCCGCACGGCCGAGACCTACACCGGTCACAACGGCTACTCGCTCCGGCTCGACGGCCTCGAGCCGGGCGTGAATGATCGCGCCCGCGAACGCGCGATCGTGGTCCACGGCGCGCCGTACGTCAACGCCGCCACCGCGAAAGCGAACGGCTATCTCGGCCGCAGCCTCGGCTGCCCGGCCGTTCGCCCCGCCATCGCGCGCGACCTCATCGACGCGATCAAAGGCGGGAACTTGCTCTTCGCCTACTACCCCGATCCGGCCTGGCTCAAGTCGTCCGCTCTGCTCAATTAACTAGTTCCGCTCGTCGGCTGGGGGCGGAAGCGCCGAGTCGGGAATGCCGAGGAAGCCGGCGACCTCGCGGAGCTTGGCTTTCACGATCCGCATATTGCGCGGTCCCATTCTGAGAAACTGGCGCTGCGCGGCCGGCAAGTCTTCGAACGCGGGATTGGCGAACGCGTATGTCACCTTGTCCGTCCGCAGCTGAACGTCCTTGTCGGTCACCGGCGTGCGCAGCAGCATCACAATGGCGCGCTGGACGGTCTGATCGAAGTCGGCGTCCTTGCCGGCCAGGTCGCGATTGGCGTCCGTGATGCGCGGCTTGATCGTGGCGTAGAGACGCGCGACGCCGCGCGCGTCGAGGGCGTCGACCGCAGCCGCGATCCCGTCGTACCGGTGATAGCTCGCGGGATCGATCCATGTCAGGCCGCCAGACGTTTTCGTGGCGAACGATCCGGTCGGGCGGAGCGGCGCGAGGTGTTTCGCGGGCGTCTCGCCGTCGGCGATGTTCGCGATCACGACGGTCGCGTTCCGGATCAGGCCGGTCGTCGTGAGCCAGGCAGCGGCTGCCGGATGCGATGACAGGCGGCCCACGAGGGTTCGCACGAGTGCGTCGCTTTGATCGAGCGGCGGTAGATCGATCGCTTCGCCCGGTTCTGCGGTGCGCCGTGCGGGCGGCCGCGGCAGATTGACGGTCGTCTCGGCAACGGACTTTGATGCGGGTGCCGTGCGATCGCGCAGCACGAAATACCAGAGCGCGCCGATGGAAATCGCCAGCAGGGCGATCGCGCCAATCAGCCGAGGCGCGAAGGACGGAGATTCTTCGGGCGTTACGGGGGTTGACGCGGGCGGCCGGTTGGGATCGAGCGAGAGGTCATCGAAGTCGGCCATTCCCGAGTGTAACGCCATCAATGCGGCCGGCATCGATACGCCTGAGTTCGGCGCCGTTGCCCATGCGAGACGCCGAGCGGGGTGCGGTAGCTCTGGTCGCGACGGGACTGAGCGAGGCTCGTGCCGCGAGCGGGTAGGGCGGGGCGAACGACCATGCCGCGCCTCGAACCCGTGTGTTAAGATCGGCAGTTGCACCCCTCGTCGCGTGGGCCGCTAGCTCAATTGGCAGAGCAGCAGACTCTTAATCTGCGGGTTCTCGGTTCGATTCCGAGGCGGCTCACCACTCATTCCAAATGACTTCGGGTCTTTGACCAAGCGCGCGATCGGCCGCGTCGGATGCGCCTGGGATGCGTTTGGCTGCGCCGGCGCGTCGTCGAGGCCGTTCACCGCAGCGCGATTGGCGCCCGGGATCAGATGGCCGTACGTGTCGACCGTCACTTGGATCGACGCATGGCCGAGCTGCTCTTTCACGTAGACGATCGACTCGCCCTGCTGCAATAGGAGGGACGCGAAGGTGTGGCGCAGGTCGTGGATCCGGATGTGCCGCAGACCGGCCTTGGCGAGTAGCCGCGCAAACATCGTTCGGACGTTCCGCTCCTCGAGCACCTGCCCGTCCAGAGACGCGAAGACCCACTCCGACACGGCCACGCCCTTGGCGAGGTACCGCTCGCGCTGATGCCGGCGCCAGGCGAGGAGTGTCTCGGCCAGTTGGGCGGACATGTCGACCCGCCGCCGTTGGTGCGACTTGGGTGACGTGATGAGGCCTTTGACCTGATTGCGCTGCACGAGGATGAAGCCGCCGTGCCAGTCAATATCGCGCCACTGGAGCGCCAGGAGCTCGCCGGCTCGAAGCCCCGTGCGCAGTGCGCAGAGAATCCATGGATGCCACCGTGGGTATTCCGTCGCCGCCGTCGCGACGAGATGCGCGGCTTCCTCGCGCGTCAGGGGCTGCACGACCGTCTTGGGTTCGTCTCCGCGGCGGAGATACCGGCCCATGCGCAGACACGGGTGCGCGGGCAGCCTGTCGTCCTCGACGGCCTGTGACAACAGCGTGCTGAGCGTGCGCGCGATGCCCTTCACGGTGCTCAGACGCAGCCCTTTTTGGCGACACACGGCAATCAGCTCGCGCCCATCCGCCCGCGTGATGCTCGACAGGAGCCGATCGCCGAGCAGCGGCAGCACGTACCGCTTCAGGTTCTCGCGGTAGAACGTGACGGTGCTCGCCTTGAGGTTCGACTCGAGGCCGCGGACCCACATTTTGGCGTATTCGCGAAGCGTCTCCTGTGGGGGTGGTGGCGTGATCTGCATCTCGCCGGCGACGATCGCTTCGCGCACCTGCTGCGCTACCCGAAGGGCAGTCTGGCGATCGCCGATCTTCTTCGAACGCCGCCGATGGCGATGGTGAATAAACAACCACCAGGCGCCGCGGTGGAATCGAATCTTCACGCCCATGTCGCGCTTGGACATTCTATAGGCGTCGGAGGATCTCGGCCACGAGATCATCGGCACCGCGATCGTGGACGGCATGAAAATCGCGCATCCACGCATCGAACTCGGACCGCTTGACAAGGATTTTGCCGGCCATCCGGTAGTGGGGAACCGGGCGCGTCGGTTGCGTCAAGAGGTCGCGGAGCGTACGAACGCCGAGGCCGGAATAGGAGGCGAGCGCCTTCAGGGACAAGTATGCGTCGGCTGAATGCCGGGCCGAGGATGGCTCGGTCGGGCTCGTGTTGTCGGGCTTCATTCCCCTATTGAGCTGCGGACTCCTGCAGAAGTCAGCTACGCGCGCGACAGGGTCGGCAACACGACAGTGTCGGGGCGCGGACTTGTTCCGATCCAGTCGCGTGCCGTCGTGAGCTGCGCGAACCGGATCGAGGCTGAATACCTGGGAACGAGCGAGCATCGCGGTGAACGCACCTTGCGGCACGCGAACGGGACTCTGAGGATCGCCAATGCGGCCGCGCCGTTTCCGCAAGCCGCTCGGCTAGTTCCGACTGTGGTTGATCCCCGACAGCCGGCGATAAGTGCCGCTTTCGCGGAGGGAGCCGACCTCCCGGCCGCGAGCCAGCTGGCCGCTGAGCGCCGCGGGGCGCCTGGACGCCGCCACGCAAATGATCGCCTGCCTTGGGCGCGTGCAAGCCGACTCCATCCCTTCCCGAGCGTTTCACGTTTTCCTTAGGTTTCCCCTAATTCGGGGGGCGCCTTTCGCTCAAGGAGCATCCCGAATAGGCTCACAAAGATAGGTTCTGGGACAGTCTCGCGACAGCAAGAACAGGTGCGCCAGTTCTTCGGAGGCAGATGCGTTAGCCGACCTCGCGCAGGTGCTTTTATCGCCGGACTTGGAGGACTGGCGGCGGGAACGGCGGCTCTGCCACTGCGCGCCGTGCGCGGATGTGATCCGGAGCCGGCGGGTGACCAGCTCCTGCGACCTATCGTAGCCGCGGAACGGTTCGATGCGGTTTCATCCAGCGAATCCGCCAGTGTCTTCGCGCGGCGCGTCGTAGACGGCCCTTACTCGGAGTCGTTGACAGGATCCCACTGCGAGACGAACAGCGTGGAGCCTGATGCGTTCGGAGTTCCCGTGACAGTGACGGTTAGGGCGTCGAGCCGCTGAGGGATCAATCGCACCGGGGCGGCGACGGAGCCCCGGTGCGCTGCAGCCCAAAGTCACCCCTGTCGGAAACGAGGCACAGTGCGTCGCGCTCACACTTCGACCCGACGCCGACGCGTCGGCGAACGATGCGGCCGCCCAACCGGACTCGCTGATTTTCCTAAGCAAAGCGGAAGGGCCGCATCCGGCGGACACCGCCCGTGATTCGCCACCGGGGTCCGTAGCGGATCAGTCTCCCGCTGTTGCTCCGCCAATGGCGCGGGCGATTGATGCGACGTCTTGCCGCCTGATGCCCGCAAAGGTCCGCTAATCGCGGAAATGGCCGCTGTCGCAGAACACGCGTTCACGAATTGAAGTTCACGCTGATTGTCCGCAGGGTATGCTTCGCAACTATGCGGGTGAAGCGGCTTGCCAGCGTAGCAGGGTTCATCGTTCCATACGCGGTGGCACTCCTGTCCCGCTCGAAACGCGCAACGAATGTTCGCGAGGATCAGCGGGGCGATGATGGACCCGGAGCGAGTGGGAGCGCGTTGAAGGCGGAAGTCGCCGGTCTCAAGCTCGAAGAATATAAATTCCTGCGGCAGGAGCATGAACAGAATCGCCGTTTCGTTTTCGAGCGTCCTCTCGCCATTGTTGCCGCCACGCTCGCCGTCGCATTCAGCCAGTCCGACAAAGTGCAACTTGGATTTTTCCCCGTGGTATTTCTCACTGTGCTTGCGTTCAATCTGTGGTTTACGAAGAACAGAATGGAAAGCAGCGCACGAATTGTCGCTTATATTCAGCTCGTTCTGGAGCCGACGGCAACGCTTCGGTGGATTGGATGGGAGTCGTCGCTACGTGCGTATCGGAACCAGAATCACGTCTTGAACATCCCGCCTGACCGTCGCGGCTCACAAAGCATGGCGTTCTATGCACCGATCTTTTATTTCCACCTTTTTCTTGGCCTCCTAGTGACAACAATTCTCCTCATCCAGACGGAGCCTCTAAACTCCTGGGTCCAATCAGGCGTGTGGAAACCATTCAATGGCCACTCCCTGCAATACGTAACGCTCTTCGTGAACCTCGCAGCCCTCGTAATCTATTTCTGCGCTGCGATTTGGTTCAAACCATCGAACGTGCGCCCGTTGATCGAATGGAACTACAGCGAGTGGCAGAAGCTGCTTGACCACGATGGCTACTGCCCCTGATCCGATAATCTGAGAATGCGCGCCAATCGAAAGAGATGGCATCGATTTCGTCTGCGATCCCTCTGCATGTCACGTCGCGGGCCGCTTTTTGAAGCTCTGGGCTCCGGTGGTGAATAGTAGTAACCAGGCCCACGCGGCGTGGCGCTTCGGTATCCTCTGTAAACCGTGTCGCGGCTGATTACGCCGCAACGCCGCCATACAGCTCCGATCAACATCATCGTAAACGGTGGGTGTTGCCTATGCGCATCGAGCGGTTCGTTGTGACGAACTACAAGGGTTTTGACGAGCGAGGCGCCGAAGGCACGCTCACTGCCGGAATCAACGTCGTCATCGGGCAGAACAACGTTGGCAAGACCGCACTGCTTGAGGCGATCGCGATCAAAAAGCTAGACGTTCCACACCGGAGTCTGGCCACACATCCTACGCCTGATGCCGCATCGAACGCCCGCCCTACCGTCGAACTGGACGTTCGATTTGACGCTCAGGAGGTCTTAGAAATACTGGCCGACCGTGGCGGGCACTTCATGCTGAAAGGCCACCCGAACGATGGCAACGTCCTCAACCGATTCCGCGCTGCGATTGCTCCGACGGCACTGTTCCGACTGTTTTACGGCGGCAAGGGCGAGGCCACACTCGTCAACTTCGCGGACGGTGAGCACTTTGTTCATTTCGACATCGCGCGTCCTGATCTCCAGCCGCGTCCTGTGAATGACGGACGCAACGACCATGCGGTCCAACTCATACACAACGTAGTCCCGGAGCGCATTTATCTGTTTGGGGCTGAGCGATTCAACGTCGGGCAGAGCGGATTTGGCGCATCATCGGTGTTGGCGCCGAATGCCGGGAACTTGCCTGAAGTCATTAACGTTCTCCACGCGAACCCGGCGAAGCTTGAGAAGCTCAATGCTTTGGTGAATCGCGTGCTGCCTCAAGTCCGTTGGGTATCAGCGCAAGCCCAGCCCAACGGGGTTGTGCGCTTGCTGGTATGGGCAAGAGATCCGAAACAGAGCCGGGAGGATTTGGAGGTTCCGCTTGCGAACAGTGGCACCGGCATCGGCCAAGTGCTTGCCATTCTCTACGTCGTTACTGAGGCCATCCACCCGCAGGTGATCATCATCGATGAACCGCAAACGTTCCTGCATCCTGGCGCGGTCCGAAAGCTGCTCGAAATCCTGCGGGAGTATCCGCAACATCAGTTCATCATTTCAACGCATTCGCCCACCGCCCTAACCGCCGCCGATCCCAGCACAGTATTATTAGTGCGGCAAAAGGACGGCGTCAGCTCCGTTCAGCCATCCAATCTACGAGTCGCCAAGGACACGAAGGCGATCCTCGCAGATGTCGGCGCCCGACTGGAGGACGTGTTCGGTTTCGACCGCGTGCTCTGGGTTGAGGGCAAGACTGAAGAACTCTGTTTCCCGATCGTGCTGCAACGCTTGTCGAAGCGGCGCGTCGCCGGTACGGCGATTGTCGGTCTGACCGAAACTGGCGACTTTGAAGCGCGACAGGGGGACTTGGCCTTCGCCGTGTACCGGAAACTGAGCGCGGGAACGTTGCTTGTCCCACCGACCGCCGCCTTTGTCTTTGACACGGAGCGTCGCACACCTCAGCAGGTAGCAGATCTTAAGCAGAAGGCGGGCGCAGTCGTGCATTTCCTGCCAAGACGAATGTATGAAAATTACCTTCTGGATCCCGATGCCATCGCGGCTGTCGCGGGAGCGATTGACAATTTCGGTGGGGTAACCGCCGATGCAGTGGGCAAGTGGATCGAAGAACACCGTTGGGATGATCAATTGTTCAAGCCCGGCCCTGTCCCCGTCGTAAAGAATGCAGAGACGTGGATCGAGCGAGTGCGGGCCGCTCGCCTTCTAGAAACAATCTTTACGGTCTTTTCCGAGACTCGCGTCTCGTACGATAAGGCGAAGCACGGGGTTGAGCTGACCGAATGGCTTGTCGAAAATAAGCCCGAAGCGCTGCGACCGCTTGCGGATTTTCTGGCTGGTTTGTTACCCGCAGAGTAGCGTCTCGAATACTGCCCTTCGATTACTGCTAAGCTCCGCAACGAGCGGTCAATAGTCGTGCAGTCAACCCGATCCGCGGCGCGAGGCGAACTGTCGCCCCCCGCAGTCAACCGGAGGAGACAACGTCACCTAATCTGTAAATAGACCGCCTCAATTGTGCGTTTTCCGTGTGTCGAATACGCTCACACGAATCGACGCATCTATATCGCGAAGCTCCGCGCCTCGGCGAAGCAACGCTGGGCCGAAGCGAAGAAGGCTGGGAAGAAGAGGCTTGGGTAGAACTGTAGCGCCGTAAGAAGCACTCTGTCAGGATGGCCGCGTGCAATCAGCGGACCCGACGGGGACTCCGAAAGATGCGGCAAATGCGCGCTCGCTCACTCGGCAGCCGCCATGATTCCATGGATTTGCCCGATGCAGGATAGCCGAACCTACCCAGATGACGCCGTGTTCGATGCTCTAAAAGCGGATTCGTCGACACGGTGGCGCCGCGGGTTTCGGGCGTCAAGGCGTGAGCCGCGCAGTTCGTCGGCCCTATGTGCGTTCCGATGGCAGCAACGCACGACCCGCGATTTGCCAGAACAAGAACGCGCAGGCCAAGCAAGCGTTCATCTTGATGTCCGCGCCATGGATGAATCACAGTCCGTGTCACGGCGCCGCGCACCCTGCAGCGCCAGGAAATGTAGTTGGCCTCTGTTATCCCCAGCTGCGATCACTAGTGGATCCGTGTCACAACCGACACAGCACGTCAGTTCCGCGTCAACAGTAAGGCTCGGCAGATTGTTGTTTGACCGAGGCGGATCCAACCGTGACACTCGAATGCGTCCGCCAGCGCTCGTTGCCGCCATGTAGCTCAGGTCGTTGCTGATAAAAGCCAAACTGGGCCTAAAACCCCATTCGATCGGCGGCAGTTGTGTCACGGCGCCGTTGGACAAGTCAATTCGTTGAATCGATCCCGTGGAGTCGGCGACGATGGCATTATTGTCACGGCCAATCGCGTATGCCAGTGTGGACTCCGCAATCAGCCTTAGCGGGACCCCAACGTCATCAAGCATCTGACGCCACAGTTCGCAGCCGTCTGACAGCCACAGTGCATAACGGCCGTCCGGACTAACGACAGCGTCCATGATCTGCTCAGTTGGTCCCCTAAATGACTGTATAACGCGCTTCGCCGACAAGTCCCAGGTTGTAAGGGTTCCGTCCCCTCCTGCCGCCCCAACCATGGTTCCATCAGGGCCAAATATGCATCTCACGATAGTCGCGCCACCCTTGCAAATGGTGCGTAGTGCTTTCATCGATCGTATGTCCCACAGCCGAAGGCTGCCATCTCGAGCTCCAGACAGCGCCATCGCGCCATCAGAACTGATCGCAACTGCAGTGACCTCGTTGTGAGTGCCGATCTTTGCTCCTGTCGTTGGCCTGTCAATGTCTGAAAGGAGCAACGCACCATTCGACAACCCGACGACAGCACGGTGACGTCGGTCAACGGCGATGGCCTTTACATGCGGTCGCGCCGCAACTTGCGTCGGTCTGGCGTACGGTGGCCGCGTATCCCAGATTCGCAGTGTTAAGCCGTCCCATAGGGCTGCCGTCCGTGAGCCGTCGGATGTGACTGCGAAAACCCTTAGTTCTGATCTAAAGATGCTAAGGCTCGCCAGCTCGTCACCCGTGGAGGCCTCCATTATTCTTAGAAGCCCACCATCGGTAGCCGAGAAGACACGGACGCCATCGCCGGTCATCGCGATGCCGGTCCCTGTAATGGTGGGCGTCGACAGCTTCCGAGTCAGTCGACGTCGTATAACGTCCCACACAGCAATGACGCCTCCGTGTCGCAGCCCACCGCTGCGTGCGTACCGTTCGCTGTGAGCGTGACAGTCCGTGGCCATAGGCCGGCCAAGTCAGCGGTAATATGGACGCCCGTGTCAGTTTCCCAAATTCGCAACAAGCCGTCGGCCGTGACGGTTGCGAGACGATCCCCATGGGCTGTCACAGACATGGACTTGACTGATGTCAATTGTGGCGTATCGTGGCGCAGGTAGCGTCGCACGTTACCAGTTCGGACGTCGAGAACCACGATACGGTGATCGAATGCTTCCGCCACCGCGGTCTGTCCGTCTAGACTTAGCGCTAAGACCGAACTCCGTGCACATTGTGACAACTCGTGGACAGCATTCCGTAGGTCACGATCCCAGACACGAACGATGCCATCCTCTCCGCCAGACAACATTACCGATCCGTTTTCGGATACGGCAACCGTAGTGACAGGACTGGCCTGAGCGCGAAGGTCTCGAACTAAAACGCCGTGTTCCAGGTCCCACACCTTGATGGAACCGTCGCCGCACCCGGTCGCAACGGTCCCACCGTCAGCGGCTAAGGCCACTGCTCGGATCGTCTTCGGGTGAAAGAGGGTACGAGTAAGCCTTCCGTCTGGCGCCGCGAGCGACGCCCTAGTCGGGCGCAGCCACGGGAGCTCAACGCGATCAACGGCATGCGCAAGCATGGCTTGAATGCGGGGATCTGGGTCCGACGCTAGCCGTCCCCACAATTGTCCGTGGATTTCAGATGGGTCTGCCGCCAGGACTGAAGCTGACAGCTCAATGGCCTCTCGAACCCGTTGGCAGGTCTGATCACCCCCGACATATCCAAAGTCGGAAAGTAGCTCCACTACACCCGTTGTGCGAAGCTTCTCCTCTTGCCACTGCGTATCAAGAAGGATGCATAAGAGTGCGGCAGTGCGCCCAGCGTCGACGTGATGTCTAGCCAAGTGGGTCCACATGTACGGTTCGTCTCTTGGCAGCAGGTGCCATGGAGTGTCTGTTGCGCCCAGTAGTCCCGTTGTGACCGGGCGGTGTGCGTCCAGAAGCAATCCGTGGAGACTGTGAACATCTATGGCTTCGAGCCGAACGAAATCATGTTGCAGATCGTGAAAGCTCACAAACCGGTCGCTGCCACGAGTCGTTAGATCAAGGAGGCATTTACGCTCAAGTCTCGACAGCAAACGACGAGCCTCTACACCTGAGAGACCACCGGAGTACAACCAGAAGCGACAGACCGTCTCCTCGGGAATCAGCTCATCTTCGGCAAATACAGCAGTTTCAAGATATCTCTCTCGCGCTTTAAAATCCAGGTGATCGACGCCCAGGCGCAAGGATGCAAAGACACTGGCGGCTGGATGATCGAAGTACTCGAGAGCGCCGGCGCGTAATTGTGTCAGTGCATCCGACCAACCAATTCCGTCTCGGATGTTTGCTCCGACGGCCTTGATTGCAAGTGGAAGATGACCGCATTCTTCAAGTATGGGTAGCGCTTCATGAGGAAGGATGTCGTTCGTAATACCTGACCAGTTGATAAGCAGTTGAAGCCCTTGCTGTCGATCCAGGCGGTCTACGCGGTGTTCGCGGGCACCCAGAGCCGTAAGAATGTGCGCATCTCTCGTCGTAACGAGCAGCCGGGAGTTGATTGACGTGACATTGAACGCCGCTACGTGCTGGTAGTCCCAGACGTCGTCGAGAACAATTAAACAGGATTTGGTCGCGAGGGATTTTGTCAACGCTCTTCTTCCGACAGCAGGATCTACCACATCGGTTAACTCGCCGAGTTCCCGTAAGAGCAACTGTTACAGAGCGGCGATCTGTGGCTGCTGACCGAATGTTAGCCAGAAGATGCCGTCTGGGAATGTGGACCGTACGACGTCGTCCGTCGCTACGAGCTGGGCAAGAACCGTTTTTCCAACCCCACCGAGGCCATGCACGCCAATTCGGCCGCTAGTTCCTGAAACTCCCACCACGGCGCGAGTTCCGCTCAGCAGTGTTTGTCTGAGCGCTTCAAGTTGTTGCGGCCGATTCATGAGATGGGGAGGAGGCTCTGGAACACCGTGCAGTTCGCCGCGGTGAGCTGTAGGCACGAGTGGGGGGGGGCAGGGTAACGGCGCTGGCGGGTCATGTGAGATGACCGATTCGGAGCTAGTGACGCCTACGGCATCTGCGATCGATTGGGCGACTTGCTGGAGCGCCCTGTTTCGCGCGTGTCCCGCGAGGCTTTGAAGCGGCGTTGTGATCGGCCACTGAAAGCGTCTCAACTGTCCGGACCACCCTTCGTTCGGGCCGATTGAGGCGCTAACGGGTACGACTACAATCGTTGCTTCTCCCTTGTCCGTGAGGTTGATTAGAGCAGGGAGTTCTACGCCCGTAATGAAATCCGATGCGAGGTACTGTTGGCTGAGCAGCACTACGGAGACTCTTGTACGGGACAGGGCGACATCTATTTCACGGCGCCATTCAGTGCCAACCTGAATGTACTGATCAGACCAGAGTTCCAGCGCACCACTTCGTTCAAACGGTTTGAGAAATAGGCGGAGCTTGTCGAGCCAGCTGGCGTCCGCTTGGCTGTAGCTGAGGAATATGAGGCGATTACGCGAATTACTCCCTTTCACGCTTTGCCTCTCGTCTCGAGACTCAAAGGTATCGCCAAGGTGACGGGCGCGCCAGACGCGGTCGTCGAAGCCTCCGGGGCATTGAAGTCTACGCTGGGAGCGCCATCCCTGCAAGAGTTGGATTACGTCCTCAGAGGGCAGCGGCCGGGAGGGGGTGCTGAGGGTACCGTACCCCGATTTTAGGCCGGTTCATAGCGCGCGGAGGCCGTCTGGAAAAGACCTCTCGCCCCTTAGGCCACCACCCCGTCCGCCGCCGATCGGCGCGTGAAAGCCTTCCAGAAAGCGTGACCGCACGGCAACGAGTCTTGGCCGAAATTGACTCCCCGTAGTGCCAAGTCCTCATCGCAATGAAACCACTTGGGCAGCGAAAACCCATGTGCGCGCCTCGAGCAGGATTCGTGGGCTGAACGGAAACGAGTGCCGAACGCCATGGCGCCTGCACTGCGATCAACGGCGTTCGACGGACTCGGTGAGTTGATTGTCAGCAACTGTCCTAGGGCGAAGTTCACTACCAGCCGTCGAATTCCGGATAGTCCTCGAAAACGGCCAACACACCAAGACCCGACCGCATTCTGTCAGTCATTACCGATGTGTTCTCGGCACTGTTCGTGCGATGGTCATGGACGCGAACGCGCGATCGACAGGTGGACCGTACTAACGGGTTGTACAGCGGTCATGCGATTCGCCGCGACGGGTCGGCATAGGACCAGCGGAAGGGCGTCGCGGTCTTGTTGTACGGCTTGATGTAGCGCATCAGCTTGCGGCGCAGGTCGGTGACGGACGTGAAGATGCCCCGTGCCGTGACGTCGCGCTCGATCTCGGAGAACCACAGTTCCGCTTGATTGAGCCAGGACGCATACGTCGGCGTGTAGTGGAGATGGACGGACGGATGCGCCACCAAGAAGGTCCGGACCTGCTGTGTCTTGTGGGCCGAGAGATTGTCCACGATGATGTGGA
>Ga0070735_10003454_pt1 | contig 13854 bp, 8 predicted proteins | sample Coa_R1_FD_66443 | JGI IMG/M metagenome (GOLD analysis project Ga0070735, IMG submission 66443) | Surface soil microbial communities from Centralia Pennsylvania, which are recovering from an underground coalmine fire - Coalmine... | ecosystem: Environmental > Terrestrial > Soil > Unclassified ...
AATCTCCCAGACAGCGCTCCCGACAAAACGATGCGTCCGGTCAAAGCTGGACAACCCACGATCCAGGGCTGCATTTCTGGGGTCTTGAGGGTATTGGCCAGTGGCCGCCGAGTCATCGGTCCCGTTGCTCTGATTGTCGATTGATTTCGACCACGTATAGGATGCCAGGAAATACAGTCCGTTCGAAAACCGCTTCTCGATCTTCGACTGGAGACCGTGATAGATGGAATGGCCGCTGTTCGAGTATTGGACAACTTGGCCCAGGGCAGGTCCAAAGGGCTGCCGCGAAACCGGATTGGTCGTGCCCGGAAGCGCGGCGTTGATATTGGATGTCATCAGCAGACGGTTCCCGCTGGCGCCCACATACGCCGTCTCGAACATCAAAGACTTACTGAGAGCCTTCTGCACGCTGAAACTCCACGTCTGCGAGTACTGGTTACCGTCACTGGGTGTGAGATAGCGCTGATCTCCGGTTGGCGCCGAGGGCGACGGGATCACGAGCGCGGGAAGCAGGCTACTGAGTCTGTAGGTAGGAGCAGCGAACGGGAAAAGCGTAATGTTGTTGCGGTAATAGAACGGGATATTGAACTCGTTGCTGTTCAAAATGCTGCCGCTTCCCAGCGGATCAATGAAACCGATCCCATAACCCGCACGAATCACGGTTTTGAAACCAGGAGCATAGGCTAGACCGATCCGTGGAGCCAGATCCTTGTAGTCGGTGTCCCGCAGGCGTTCACTTGTGGACTGCCCAGCGATCAGCATGGTTCCCGTGGCCGGATCGAAATTGGAGAGCCGATTGTGCTCCTCCCGTGGATACGGCATGATGTCGTAACGTGCGCCGAGGTTCATCGTCAGCTTGGAAGTGATCTTGAAATCGTCCTGTGCGTAGAAGCCGACCCGGGAAGAGATGAGTCCTACCATGCCTGGCGGAAAATCGTCGCGCAGCACCTGAAACGGCGCGCCGACCAGGAAGCTCGCAAACGCGTTGCCGCCTGGGGGACCCACCAGCGTGCTTGTCGACAGGTTGAGAAAAGTGTAGTCGCCGCGCCCAAAGACCAGATATCCCGTGCTTCCCAACTCGTATTGGTCGTCCATTCCGAATCGGAAGGTGTGGCGTCCCTTCATCCAGATGACCCGGTCGCTGAAGTTCCAATCGGTGGTGGCAACGCGCAGCGGAGTTAGGATGCTCCCGCCCAGGCCGAACAATCCTGAGATCGTCAGGGTCGACAGGCCGGAGGTCTGGGGGCTCTGATTCACACCCGGAATTCCGAATTGTTGCGAAAGATTTTGGCCGTAGTCTTCCTGGATCAGACTGGTGGTCTGCCTGTTCAACCCGATCCGAATCTCATTGATGAGGGCCGGCGTGAAGGAATACACGTGCCCTATGCCTACGTTCTGATTACCAGCCAGGGTCGTGCCTGCCCCCGTGGGAGGACCTCCCAGCGGCAGACCGAAGAGAGATGGCGTGACCGCATACGTGTGCTGGAACGACTCACGGACAAAAACGGTGTTGTTGGACGAGAACTGATGGTCGACGCGGATGTCGAACAAATGTACATTCGATGCGTTCGAGCGAGTCACTGCATAGTTGTTAAAGGGAAGCGGCAGACCGTTCGCGCCGAACTGATTCGCGTGCGGCAGGAGAGCGGTAATATTGACCGCAGCCGGATCCATGCTGGTGAGAGGAATCGTATTGTCTGGAAACGGCGTCCGTGCCAGCGACGTCCCGAATGGGCTGTAGATGGGAACTGGTGCACCCTTGGCTTGCAGGCCCGAGAAATCACCAAGCCGCTGCTGGTCCAGCGGAACGCTGGTCACCATTGGTGAGGCATTGCGCGTGATCGTACCCTGATAATCGCCAAAAATGAACGTCTTTTGATGCCGGAGTGGGCCTCCGACTGATCCTCCGAACTGGTTGTAGCGGAGAGGATTCTTGGGCTGAGAGGTGGCATTGGCAAAGAAATCGGCCGCATCCAGTTGATCGTTTCTGAAGAACTCGAAAAGCGACCCGTGCCAGTTGTTCGTGCCGGATTTGGACTCCAGATTGATCACGCCACCGGCAACATTTCCATACTCGGCCGAGTACGATCCGGCTTGCACCGAAAATTCCTGGACTGCATCCAGCGGAATGTTGAAATTGTTGCCGCGACCCAGAGCGGAGGACGTCGTGGAAATGCCGTCCACCATGAACAGATTGGCTTTGTCACGTTGCCCGTTCACATTCACGGGATTCGGCGATCCGGTCTGCCCGGGCGCGCCAGGATTCACGCCCGCGCTCAGCGCAATCAACTGCTGCCACTGCCGGCCGTTCAGCGGCATTTCGGAGACTTGCTTACTGGCGATGACTTGTGAGATTTCAGCGCTCTCGGGCGCGAGCAACTGCATCGCGGTTGCGTGAACCTCGACGGCATCCGTGACACTACCGACAGTAAGAGCAAAATCGACCCGAACCGTCTGATTCACCTCCAGTGCCACAGGACCGAATACTTCGGCTTTGAAACCCGGCTTCGTGGCGCTAAGCAGGTAGGATCCTGGAGTCAAGTTGGGAGTGATGTACAGGCCGTCGCCATTCGACTCCGCAACAATTTCCAAGCCGGTCTCGGCGGATCGAATGGTGACCTTGACCTGGGGCATGACGGCGTTGGATTCATCGTGAACCTCGCCCCGAAAAGCTCCGCCAGAAATTTGGGCTAGCGCAGGAATTGCAACGAATGAAACCGTGAGGAGGAGCCTTCTGACGCGAGTTGTACGGAACGTCATCATGGACTCGAAATAGTACTAAGGTGAGAGATCGGCAAGGAATTATGCTTCCTTTAGGCTTTTCAAGGAGATACCAGATCATTTCTAGAATTTTGCCCGCTGGTAGGGGCTACAGTGTCATTGGAGCAGCTTCGATCGCCGCGGGCGAGGTTATCCCGGTTTCATCGAGCAGCGCCTGATCCAATTGAAGAAGATCCTGGGAGGAAGCCAGCTTTAACAAAGCATCTACGGCACCTGGATCGAACTGGCGTCCCCGCTCCTTCTGAATCTCGGCCAAGGCATCCTCTAGAGAACATGCCCCCTTGTAGGGCCGGTCATGGGTCAAAACGTCAAAGGTGTCTGCGATCGAGGTTAGCCGAGCAGCCACAGGAATGTCGTTTCCCTTTAGAGCAAGGTAGCCGCCGCCATCCCAATGTTCGTGGTGATACCGGGCAATCTGTTCGGCCATCTTGAGCAATGGAAAACTGCTGCGGGAGAGTATTGTTCCTCCGATTGCCGTGTGAGTCTTCACGACCTGGAATTCCTCAGGAGTGAGATCTCCACTCTTTAGCAAGATGTGGTCTGGAATGCCTACTTTCCCCAAATCGTGAAGAGGGGCGGCTCCGCGAATCAGTTTTACCTCGTCTTGTGGGATGCCGGTAGCCTCCGCAAGCATTGCGGCCAGGAGTCCCACGCGCTGCGCGTGCAGACCCGTCATGTCGTCTCGATAGTCCGCCGCGAGTGCAAGATGCCGCAACATCTCTGCCTGGGCTAATTCCAGCTCCTGAGTCCGCTCCCGAACCCGTTCATCCAGTACGCGATTGGATTCGTCCAATTCGAGATAAAGAAATCGCGTTTCCAAGAGATTGTATATTCTCAGAACAGCTTCCGCCGCATTGATCGGCTTTGTTAGGAAGTCTTTAGCCCCCAGAGAAAGCGCCGCTTGACGCGTGCGTTGCGACAGGTCTGCCGTTACAATCACAAACGGTAAGTACACGTTATCTGGAATGCGGCTTCGCAGCTGCTTTAGCAGGGAGAGCCCGTCGATGTGGGGCATCCGCAGATCCAGCAAGACCAGGTCGGGCTGAAAATCCAGGAATAGAGGCAGGACCAGGCGCGCGTCGGTCAGGCTCTGAAGACCAATAAATCCCTGCTCCCGCAGAACGTTCTGCAAGAGTACGGCGTTAGCTTCTTGATCGTCGACGATCAGAAGTTTGCTTCTTTTGACAATGTCTTTGCGCATAACCCAGCCGAAAAGACTATGTTTGTCGGCCCGTTTCGACCGTTAATCGACAGAAGCTTTGAAGAACCTTACGTTTCGCTCCACAAAACGGCCGAGACAAGGTAATCCCGAAAGACCAACCTTCCGATGACATACGGGACGGAATGGGACCGGTGGCGAAAGGAGAGACGTCGTGGCGAAAATCTTAATCGTTGACGATAACCCCGGCAACCGTAGCCTGCTCCTGGAGATCCTCGGAAGCTGTGGCCACACGATTCGGGAGGCCTCCGATGGCGGTGAGGCGCTCGCCTTAGTCTCTGCCGAACGGCCAGACCTGGTGATCACGGATATCCTGATGCCCACCATGGACGGATACGAGTTCGTGCGCCGATTGCGATCCACTACGGAAATCGCCCATACTCCGGTTATTTTTTGGACAGCCGTCTTTCGGGAAACCGACGCTAAAAACCTTGCTCGGGAATGCGGCGTGGAATATACGCTGTTTAAGCCGTGTACCGACGAAACCGTGCGACAGACTGTGGAAGCGTGCCTTCACCAGACCGTTTTGCCCGTTCCGGTTGCGGAGAACTTTGACCGCGATCACCTGCGCTTGGTGATGGACAAGTTGACCAAACAAGCCATCGAAATGGCTGCCGTTAACTCTCAGTTGGATGCTCTGTTGGCAGCCGGTTTGCGGCTCGCATCCGAGACCGAACCCAGCCGTCTGTTAGACGAGTTCTGCAAATCAGCCCGTCAGCTTGTCGCAGCCAAGTTCGGCATGGTCGGCATATTCGGGGAGGATGGCGATCAGGCGTACATCGCGGGATCGTCTCCGGAAACATATCCCGGCTTGAAGGACATCGCAAGAGTGCGCGAAGTGATGGCTGGCCTGCTTTCGGCGCGGCAACCGGTTAGGGCTTGCAATACGAGTGCGGATCCAGGCACATTTGGCCTTCCTGCGGACTTTCCGAACTTTGGCTCGCTGCTGGCTGCGCCAATCGCGTCACCAAACCAATGTTACGGCTGGCTATGTCTTTTCCACCGGCTCGGCGCCGTAGAGTTCACCGAAGAAGATGCGCGCCTGACCGGCATACTCGGCGGATTAGCCGGCCGGATTTACGAGAATCGCAAGCTTTACAAGACGGCCCAATCTCAAAAGATGGAAGCCCTGGGCCAACTTGCGGGAGGCATGGCGCACGATTTCAATAACGCGCTTAACGTCATTATCGGTTATTCGAACATGCTACTGGCCAATTCCAACCCGAACGAGGCTGCTTACCGCCGCATCGAAGAAATTCACAAAGCAGGCGAGAGAGCCGCGGCCTTGACGAATCGCCTGCTCGCCTTTAGTCGAAAGCAGATGCTCCAGCCACAAGTGATCAACTTGGCCAACCTGCTTCGGGACCTGGAACCGGTTTTTAACGGCAATGCCGGCGAAAGTGTCGAGATCATCACACGGATCGAAGGAGATTTGGATCCGGTCAGGATTGATCCTGCGCAACTCCGGCAAGTAATCTCAATTCTTGTCGCCAATGCTCGGGAAGCCGTACTGGTTGGCGGGACGATCGCGATCCATCTCGCCAGCACGGAACTGGACGAATCGTCCGCGCGCGCTTACGATATTCGGGCGGGCCGTTACGCGATGCTCACCGTGACGGACAACGGCTGCGGTATTCCCTCCCGTATAAAGCAGCGAGTGTTCGAGCCATTTTTTACGACCAAGCCCCATGGCCAAGGAGCCGGCTTGGGACTTGCCACTGCGTATGGAATTATCAAGCAGAGCGGTGGACATATTTTGCTGGAGAGCCAGCCAGGAATTGGGACCACATGCAAGGTGTTCCTTCCGCAGGTTTACGACGGATCGGAATCGGCGCCCGCAAAACCTGCAAAGGGCACGACGCGGCGAAACGAGACGATCCTGGTGGTGGAAGATGATCCCGCGATTCGCTTGCTTGTTGAGGAAATCCTCGCCGGCGCCGGGTACCAGGTGCTCATGGCCGGAAGTGGGCCCAGAGCCATTGAAATCGCAGACGAGTATGAAGGTGTCATTCACTTATTACTTACCGATGTGGTTCTTCCCAACATGGGCGGGAAGCAAATCTCCGACCGTGTTGCGCTAGTCAGGCCCGAAATGAAGGTGTTGTTCATGTCTGGCTACACGGGCCACGCCACCGACGAGCGTGAAAACCTGGAGCCAGGTGTGGAGTTCCTGCAGAAACCGTTCACGCCGGACGCATTGTGCGAAAGGATTGGCGCTTTGCTTTCGACTCCCTCTGCGATTCGCCGAATCCTAGTGGTCGACGACGACGCATCCCTGCGCAACTTGCTGGCGCAGACGCTGGAAGGGGCAGGATTTCAGGCGTTCACGGCGGAGGATGGGCGCGAAGCGAGGCTTCAGATCGAAGCGCATCGGATCGATCTGGTCATCACCGATCTGGCAATGCCCGGCGAGGAAGGCATGGAATTGATCCGGGCGTTGAGGAGGGAGCAACCGGACGTCAAGATCGTCGCCATGTCTGGAGCTTTTGGGACAGACGTTCTGCGGGCGGCCCAGGCTTTAGGAGCCGATCTCAGTTTGGTGAAGCCGCTTTCCAAAGAGATACTACTTCAGAGTATCGAGCAGTTATCCGACAAGTGAGGCACAGTAGCCGAGGTACGTCTGGATCGCACGGGAAGGTAACACCCTTCCGGCTCCGGATCGGGAACACGCGGAGGAAGCGTGAAAACCGTCACCACGATCGATCCATGAAACGAGAGGCAGTTCACGCCCGTGCGCGCATCGGCATGCCGTAGTCAGAAAGTCTGGAGCGCCGCGCGTGAAGCATGTCGGTACCCACCTCCCGCTCCCCACAAGCGGCCTGAGGGTCGATTCTAACTGCTATTGACGTCCGATATCGACAACCAATATAATCTCTGCATGGCGAAATCGGATCTGTTGCAAGGAACGCTGGACCTTCTGATTCTTCGCACGCTGGAGCAGCGTCCTCTACACGGCGTCGGCATTTCGGACCGTATTGAGCAGGTAACGCGGCACGTTTTTGTGGTTGGTCCCGGATCGCTTTTTCCCGCGTTGCATCGGCTGGCCGAGAAAGGATGGATCGAGGGTGCATGGGGCGAACTGGAGAATGGCCGCCGCGTCAAGGTCTACTCGCTGACGCAACCCGGCCGGGCGCAACTGGTCCAGGAGAAGCGCAATTGGCAAAGGGTGTTCACAGCGATGAACCAGGTACTCACCGAGGACGCGTAGATCATGTGGTGGGCTTTCCTGCGCCGCTGGCTGCATCGCCGTCAAGTTGAACAAGACTTGGGTGCCGAAATTCAAGCTCATTTCGAGATCCTCATCGAGCGCCACGTCGCAAAGGGCTTGTCGTATGAAGATGCGCGGCTCGCGGTGCAGCTAGAGTTCGGAAATCCGGAGCAGGTGAAACAAACCGTCCGGGAGGCGCGCGTGGGAGCTGCCCTTGACGCTGGTCTGCAGGACGTCCGTCACGCCTGGAGAGTATTGCGAAAGAGCCCGGGATTCACAATCGTCGCGGTCTTCACGCTGGCCTTGGGCATCGGCGCGAACACCGCAGTGTTCTCCATCGTCAACGTCGTCTTGCTGCAACCTCTCCCCTACCGCGAGCCCGATCGCATCGTGCAACTGGAGTCGCCCGCAGATGAGTCGGGCCTCATGATCCGATACATATCGATTCCGAAGGTCACGGCGTTCCGGGAGCAGGCGCAAATCTTCGAGCACGTCGCGCTGTATTATCCCGGCGGCGGACGCATGAACCTGACCGGAGGCGACCGTCCGGAGCAAGTGGCAGGCATGCGCGTTTCGTCGGAGTATTTTCCATTGTTCGCCGCGCCGTTGGCTTTCGGGCGAACGTTTACAGAGAACGAGGATCGTCCCGGTGGTCCCCAAGTGGCGGTTATCAGCAACGGACTATGGCATCACCGGTACGGGGCCGATCCCGGCATCGTTGGCAAGAGCATCGATATCGGAGCGGCACCTTATACCGTCATCGGAGTTCTGGGACCGGGATTCCATTGGGATTCCCCGATCGACATTTGGGTTCCGCTGCGGGCTAACCCGAACAGCCTCAGTCACAGCCATGATTACTATGCTGCCGCACGCTTGAAACCCGGGGTTTCACTCGAACAGGCGACGGCGGCCATGAAAGTTGTCTCCGAAGATTTTCGCAGAAAGTTCCCGCCCGAAGTATCGTTTTTCGGGCACGGCTTCCTCACACCCGAGCGGATGCATGATGTTTTGGTCAAAGATGTCCGGCCGGCCTTGCGCCTGCTGCTGGGAACGGTCGGATTCGTGCTGCTGATCGCGTGCGCGAACGTTGCGAACCTGCTACTTGCGCGAGCCTCGGGGCGGCGGCGTGAAATCGCGATTCGGTCGGCTGTGGGCGCGGGACGCCATCAAATCATCCGCCAGTTGTTGACCGAGAGCACGCTCCTATCGCTAGCCGGGGGAGTAGTCGGCCTGTTTCTTGGATACTTCGGCTTGCGCGCCCTGCTGCTGATCAATCCTGGCAATATCCCGCTCATCGGAGAGCATGGCGCCGGCGTGACGATGGATAGGCACGTACTTGCCTTTACGCTCATGATCTCCGCGCTGACGGGGATTTTCTTTGGGCTGATTCCGGCGATGCAGGCTTCGCGCACCGACCTTAGCGTCACGCTCAAGGAGAGTGACACGCGTTTCTCCGTCGGCGGCCGGCAGAACCGAGCTCGGCGGACTCTCGTGGTGGCCGAAATTGCACTCGCGGTGGTGCTGCTGGTAGGCTCGGCGCTTATGCTTCGCACATACATGGCACTGCGCGCGGTCCAGCCGGGATTTGACGCACATAACGTCCTCACCATGGGCATGTCGACCGACGAACCTCGGTTCTACAAAACGGACGCAGTGGCCCAACTGGTGCGCTCCGGAACGGAGGGAATCGGACGTCTGCCAGGCGTGGAGGCTGCGGCAACTACATCGTCGCTTCCGCTCGAGCCGATCTACGAAATGATCTTCACGATCGAAGGAAGGCCGCTTTCGAAACTGCCCTATCATGGCATGGGCGCATGGCGTAGTGTCTCAACCAACTACTTCGACGTGTTCCGAATCCCGCTCGTACGCGGACGCCGGTTCACGGAGCATGACGATGGAGCTGGTACTTCCGTGGTCGTCATCAACGAAACGATGGCGGAGCGATTCTGGCCGAATGGCAACCCGGTTGGCCAGCGGATTACTCTTGGCAAGGGGTTGGGGCCGCCCTATGAAGAGTCCGCGCCGCGAACGATTATCGGGGTGGTTGGAGACGTGCGGGACGATGGGCTCAACTCAATGCCCGAATCAATCATGTATGTGCCCGTGACACAACTCAACGACGGAACCACCGCAGTGGATAGCCAGTATCTTCCGTTGATGTGGGCTATTCGCACGAAGACGGCGCCGTATTCTCTGAGCGCAGATATTCAACGGGAGCTTCGCCGGGCAAGCGGCGGATTGCCGGTTGGGCAAATTCGCTCCATGGACCAAGTGACGGCAGGATCGATCGCCCGTAATGATTTCAACGCCACACTGTTTGCGGTTTTTGCAGGCTTAGCCGTACTGCTGGCGGCGGTCGGTATTTACGGCCTGGTGGCTTACTCGGTCCAGCAGCGAACTCACGAAATCGGCATCCGCATGGTCCTCGGCGCACAGAAGCGCGATGTGCTGAGGATAGTCGCAGGAAGTGCTATGAAGCTGGTGTTGATCGGACTCTGTGCCGGGATCGGGGGCGCGTTGGCGCTGACGCGCTTTCTATCGAGTTTGCTTTTCGGCGTACGACCAACCGATCCGGGCACATTCATGCTGGTCGCGATCGGATTGCTTGGTGTGGGAGCGCTCGCGTGCTACATCCCGGCGTGGCGAGCGACGAAGGTCGGCCCCATGGTTGCTTTGCGCCAAGAGTGAATAGCGCTTGGCGATGGTTTTGCGTTGTGAGGTACATCAACATCTGCTGACGCTGGAAGCGCTTGTTATGACGCAATCTCGGCAAATGCTGCGCGACTAATCGTCACTTTCGTGCGATCATACTCCCAACAACAGCGTTAAACTGCGAGGAGCGACGGAGCCTATGGACAACACGAGAATATTCAGAACGGCGTTCGCTAGCGTCTACCCGCACTATATCGCCAAGGCGGAGAAAAAAGGTCGCACGAAGGAGGAGGTGCACGCCATCATCCTCTGGCTAACGGGCTACGATGAGCGGACGCTCCAACAACAGATTGACAAGAAGGTCGACTTCGCGACATTCTTCGCCCGAGCACCACGGATCAACCCGAACGTCTCCAAAATTACCGGTGTGATCTGCGGTTATCGGGTGGAGGAGATCGAGGATAAGCTCATGCAACAGATCCGTTACCTGGACAAGCTGGTAGATGAACTGGCCAAGGGAAAGGCCATGGACAAGATCCTGAGGAAGTGAGGAGGCGCGGCCGTTAAGCAACATTAACGGAAGCTACTTCCGAAAAGGACGTTATCGTACCGTGGCATGCTTAAGGTATGTCTATCTCCGCCAGGAACCAGCTAAAAGGAAAGATCGTGAAGGTCACCCTAGGTGACGTCATGGCACACGTCGACGTGCGTATCGGAAAAGGGCAGATCGAGAGCGTGATCACTCGCCGGAGCGCCGAGCAGCTTGGCCTAAAAAAGGGCGACAAGGTCACGGTGGTGATCAAGTCAACCGAAGTGATGCTTGAGAAGGACTAATGTTGGTGGCCGACTGGGTGTCGACTAACACCTGGCTTCCGATATTGCTCTATATCAGAACCTCCTTAGGCTCTTACGGTATTCGAAAGGTCAACGAAGTGGACTGTTTCGTGATGCGCTCCGTGGGGTTCGTCATGGTATCCACGTCGAAAGGCCGGCCAATGCGGTTTCCAGCCAAATCCTCAAGCGCCATATCGACCACCACGTGATGTTCCCCGGTCGTCCAGGGTTGGTCTGGTTGAAAGCGCCATTCGGTTTCACCGGGACCAATTGTTGCCACTCCGGATATGCCGGGGATTTGAAAGACATCGCTCAGAAGCGCGTAATCAAGCGGACGGTCGAACCGGATGACGAGAGGATCCCGGGTTCCGGATTTGGGCTGGGATAGCTTCCAGAACGCGGTATCGACGCCGCGGCGTTCGTCCGCCCCGGCAGCGAACTCGTGGCGGAAAGGTTTCGCCAGAGGGTGTCCGTTGGCATCCCTGAACTCACGATCGATGATCAGCGTATAACGCTTTCCTTCCACTAGCACCGGCCCTAGGTCGACATTTGGTTTGACGCCGCGTTTGATACGGCCAGGATCGAAGATCAATGTGAGTCTGGTATTGTCGCGATTCCATAACTCTTGCCCAACAAAGGGCAAGTAGGCAGGTTTGCCCTCTTGATCGATCAGATGAATACTCGGCCAGAAATCGCCCGCCTGCATGGGGGCAGAAAAAAGAATGTACAGTTTGAGCTGATTTGCAGGGAGAACTGGCGAAGACGGATACATGGTCAGAACGCGCGCTTGAGGCGCGGCTACCGGTTCAGGACCGTGGAAGGTGGCTTCCAAGGGAGCAGATCCGGCCGGATGAAAGACCGCATGATACGTAACACCCGAGGCCAGGGGATATCGCGGGTGGAATGTCAGTGAGCCCCCCTCAATGGAGTACGCTCCGAACAACGGAGGCAGATCCGGACCCGTTGATACCGTGAAGATGGAGGCCCAACCGCCTGCGGGTTCGGGTGCCGTCCAGCCGGTTACCTTGAAGGCGCCGTTGTCGAGCTGAATAGAAAAGCTCGCCGCGACCCCTATCCGAGACAGAAGCAGCGCGGCGAGCGCAAGTCTTGCGATCACTTTAAAAAAACTACGGCAGCGCGATTGTTCGCAAATCCATTCCGCCGCTGTTCCCGCTCAGAATCAGAGCCTGTTTCTCGTCGTAGGCTTGCAGGTGCTTGACGTCTTTCAACTCGCTAATCGTGCTGAACGGGACGCCGGCGACATCGGAAACGGGCTGGGTAATGGCCTGGTAGGTGCCCACGTTCGCCATGTCCAGCTTGGTGACGCCGTGAGACGAGTTGGCCATGAGGATATACTCGTGACCATTTTTCTTGTAGGCAACCATGTCGAGGGGCTGATTGCCCGCGCCCATCTCGGCGATCGTGGTTCCCTGAATTTTCGCGCCGCTCTTCAGGTCGCTCACCGGGATTTTCACCAGCGGCGTGCAGGTGTAGGCGGCGAGAATAAACTGCTTGTTGTCGATAGTGTAGGGCACGAACGTCCGGATGGGGGAATTCGTTTCGTACCGGGCATGCGACCCGTGATACATCTCGATGAGCGCGCCACGGTCGGCGGCCGCGAAGGGGAAGGGGATGACCTTCATGTTGGAAGAGAATTCCTCATTCGACAACCCGGCCACCAGCACTTTGCCATCGACATAGCGGACTTCCGTAATGGTGTTGGTTTTCTGGTTGTTCTGCGCGGGTGGATTGGGCAACTCAGCAACCGAATATTTCACATTGTCCAGCCCGACTTCTGAGAGCTTGCCAGCGGTATCCAACTTGAGGATCACGGCCATGGCATCGGCGCCCCTGCCGCGATTGACCGAGATATAGACGTTTTTTGAAACCGGATTCGTGGCGACGTCGCGAATCGAGATCTGATCGGCCGCGGTGCCGAGCGCGGCGGCGATCTTGCTGTCGATGCCCTGCACATTAACGGAAGCGGGCGCGCCAGCCTTGGTATCGCCAGTATCGATCGCTACCACTTTCGCCCCGAGGGAATCACCGATGAACAGAACGCCATCGGGACCAAAAGCCAAAGGTCCGGCGGATTTAACATCCACCTTTCCCATGGTCATACCCGTGGTTGCCGGAGCGGCAACGACCAGGGCGGATACGGAAACGAACAACGTAAGCATGAGCAACCGGGAACGTTTCATTTGCGGACGGTCTCCTTGAAGTGAAGTCGAATTGGTCAATTGTTATCACGATCCAGCCAGAAACTCAAGCCAGTCAACCGAATGAGCAGCGATTCGTCCAACAGCACCGACTTTGGTAAGGAACTAAACCGAAGATTCTACGTCTAAACCGTAAATCGGGTTTAAACCGAGGGCGGAGGTGCTGAAGTTCATGAAAACTTTGACGCAGGACCTAGTTTACGGATTTCGGCTGCTGCTCAAGAAACCGGGCTTTACCGTGGTGGCGGCCTTGTCGCTGGCTTTGGGCATAGGCGCTAATACGGTTATCTTTAGTCTCATAAACACCACCCTGCTTCGCCCGCTTCCCTATCCGGATGCCAGCCGGTTGGTGATGATCTGGTCAGTCCCCCTTGATTCAAAGGACCAGCTTAACGGGGTCCTCGCGCCCAACTTCGTGGCGTTTCGAGAGAGAGCTCAATCTTTCGAGGCGATGGGAGGCATTCGCGGCCAGGTTTGTAACGTCGGCGCGGACGAGCACGGACAACCACCGGAGAGAGTGGATTGCGAAAACTATACGCCTTCCATGTTTCAGGCCCTGGGAGTCAAGCCCGTGCTCGGACGGGTTTTAGCCGAAGACGAAAATCAAATCGACAACGGGGCGCCGGTGTTGCTGATCAGCACTCGCTTTTGGCAGCGCCATTTCAATAGTGATCCCGGCGTGATCGGGACTACCATGCGTGTCGACGGAGTGGTCAAGACCGTCATTGGCGTCATGCCACCGAATTTCTACGTCTGGGAAGACCAGGCTGATTTTTGGACTCCGATGAATTGGACTCACACCGAGGTGCAGAGCACGCAATACAACATGGGCGTAGTCGCGCGTTTGAAGCCCGGAGTTTCACTAAAACAGGCGCAAGCGGAGATGGACACTCTGGCAGCCCAGCTAGCGATCTCCGATCCAGACCGCAATAAAAAGCTGG
>Ga0070735_10003455_pt1 | contig 13851 bp, 13 predicted proteins | sample Coa_R1_FD_66443 | JGI IMG/M metagenome (GOLD analysis project Ga0070735, IMG submission 66443) | Surface soil microbial communities from Centralia Pennsylvania, which are recovering from an underground coalmine fire - Coalmine... | ecosystem: Environmental > Terrestrial > Soil > Unclassified ...
ACCGATTGCCCCAGGAGTACCTCCCCCAACCGGTCCGCCTTCTGCGGCAGATATCGAACGGGTGCTCACGATCGCACGCAGGCATGGCCATCGCTTCGTGCAGAAGCAAGTGTAGTGGGCGATTTACGCATTCTCCTTGAACAAGCTGCTAAGAAACCACTCGTAATCCACAAGAGACGCATGCTACGAGCGATGGTAGACGAAGTGCTGCGCTCGCTGTCGCCGCAGATGTTGTACTCCATCCGCAGCGAGCGGCGGCTGATGGAAGAGATGGATTACAACATCTTGTTCCGCTGGTTCGTGGGGCTGAACCGGGACGAAGAGGTCTGGGACGCGACGACCTTCACGAAGAACCGGGAGCGGTTGCTGGAAGCGGACGTGGCCAAGCGGTTCCTAGCGGCGGTGGTGGAGATGGCGCGGACCAACGGCCGAACCGAAGCAAGCCGAACTCGCTTCCTGTCCGTTGAGTCACTCAGTTGGGACAGAGTCTGGATGAAATCAAAGATTTTTCAGCAGCCTGCCAAACCTTCTCATCCCTTCCCAAACGGCTCTTCTAGCGACGGGCTTTGCGGCGTGAACAGTTCCGCCCCATCTTCCGTGATGTGCATATCGTCTTCGAGGCGAATTCCAAACTCGCCGCGAATATAAATTCCCGGCTCATCGCTGAACGTCATGTTAGCTGCCATGGGTGTTGTGTTGCCCCGCACCAGGTAGGGCCACTCATGTCCATCCATCCCCATGCCGTGCCCCACGCGATGCGCAAAGTACTTGTAATCCGGCCCGTAGCCCGCATCCACGACCACCTTCCTCGCCGCGGCATCGACCGCCTGACACTGCAGTCCCGGCCTCGCCGTTTTCAAAGCCGCAGTCTGTGCCTGATGCACAATGTCGAAAACTTTTTTCATCTTGTCGGTCGGCTTGCCGAACACAAAACTGCGCGTGATATCGGACGTGTAGCCCTCCACCAGGCAGCCGTCGTCGATCAGAATGATCGAACCGTCTCGTATGACTTGCGGGGTCGTTGATCCGTGCGGATACGCGGTGTTCTCTCCCACCTGTACATTCGCTTCTCCAGGGAAACCCATCCGAAGATAAGCCTGGATGATCCACTCCTCGACCTGTGGCTTGCTCACGCCCTCCTTCAACGATCGATAAACCGCCTCGTAAACGGTCAGAGTGACTTTCGACGCCAGCCGCATCAACGCGCCCTCGTGATCGCTCTTCACCATCCGGCAGCCGGCTGTGACCGGCGTTCCGCTCACGATTTTTGCCTGCGCCGCCGCCTTCCCGATACCGCTGCTGAACACAAACCGGACCGTTTCCTCCATCCCTACCGTGCCAGTTGCGATACCACGTTCGTGCAAGCCTTGAGCGAGCAACCGATATGGATCATCGTCTTCCTGCCACGTTCGGATATCGGGGTGTTCGCCATCGGGAGCATTTGCTAGCTGTTGTTGCGCGCGTCCTTCCTCGAACGCCGGGCATACATAAAACGCTGTGCCCTTGGCGGGCAGCACCATCGCGAACAGGCGCTCACTCAACCACCATCGCACACCGGAAAAGTAGTTCAGCGACGTGCCTCCGGTCAGGACCAACGCGTCGATCCGGTTCTCGCCCATCAGGCGTCGCGCCTTCTCTTGCCGCTGCATCCGCTCTTCTTTCGTGATCGGTGTTGCCTGGTCCTTCATCGACTTGAGTTCCGCAATGGGCGCCGGAAGCGACGCATCTTCCGCCGCACCAGCCTGGGACGCTGGCACCGCCAACGCTGCCCCCGTCAATGCCCCGGTTTGCAGAAATCCTCGACGCGAAATCATGATCACTCCTTATAAGAGACTTGAATTATAGAGGGGCAATCTAATCTGGCAATGGACAATTGCGCCATTCGCGGCAACAATATCGGCCATGGAATCCGGTTTCCAGTGCGCTGGATGCGGCGAGTGGAATACAACTAAAGTTGATGATTCAGCCGGCTTGCGTCAATGTTACGTCGAAGATTGCCAGGTCTGTTGCAAGCCGAACGTGTTGTACGTCGAATTTGATTCCGAAGAAAAGGCCTATGTGATCACCGCCGAATTGGAATAGCGCGGTCAGGAGAAATCGCGATGGGATTAACTCACAGCACGCCCGGCCCAATGGTTAGCCACAACATGGTGACCACTCAATTCGAACTCGATGGATATCGCGTGGTTCGCACGCTGGGAGTGGTTCGCGGAATCGTGGTGCGGTCTCGCTCCATCTTCGGCACCATTGGCGCCGGCCTGCAAACCATTCTCGGCGGCAACATCACGCTTCTGACCAACCTCTGTGAGAAAACCCGTGCCGACGCCTTCAACCTGATGCTGGAGCATGCCGCTCAACTCGGCGGAAACGCCGTCGTCGGTGCTCGCTACGATGCCACCGAGATCATGCAAGGGGTAACTGAAGTTTTGGCGTACGGCACGGCCGTCGTTGTCGAACCGGCCCGCTAACCATCTCGGCTAGACCGCGAGCAGATTCACCAGTGCTTGTTGACGATACAAGAAAGCCTTGCGCAACTCGCGGCTGACGAACAGCCGCATCGCCGCCTCGCCAAACGCTCCGAATCCAACTTCGCAATCGATCAAATCCCGCACCCTCGTGCCATTCACTCCATCACGCATCTCAGCCCAAAATTCGTGCCGATGATGAAAGTACTTCAGCGGCCCTTTCTTCTGGATATCCGCAAAGTGATGGTTCCATTCGAACTCCGTAATCAGTGCGGTCCACTCGGCTCTCACCGGTAGAACGGGAGTAACCCGAAACCACGTTACAATCTCCGAACCCACGCCTGCCAACCCACTCACGTCCGCTACCTGCGGGCTTGTCGGCGGCGGCACAAGTCTCATCTCCACCAGTTTCGTTCCCGTACTTGGCGGCATGATCCGCGGCAGGTTCTGCGGATTGGCAAAGAACAGAAATACGCGTTCAATCGCCGATCCCACCCACTGCTCGAACTCAAAGCGCGAACTCATAAACAACGGATTCTATCCGACCCTGTAAGATGCTCGTGTTCTCTCCATGATTCCGTTCACCAAAATTTCGGAAGCCCGCGAGTTTCTGCGCAACCATCTTCCCGTCACCCGGCTGATACCGGCGCCCTCGATCTCTCGCCTCATCTTTGCTAACGCATTCCTCAAGCTCGAAAGCGAACTGCCAACCGGCTCCTTCAAGCCACGAGGCGCGCTGTACGCCCTCTGGTACACGCTTTCGCGTCGAAGAGTAAACGAAGTTGTGGCTTCCAGCACCGGCAACCACGGAGCAGCGGTGGCTTACGCCGCCAAATTATTGGGTGTGAAAGCGCGAATCTTCCTGCCAGAAAACGCGAACGCGGTGAAGCGCGCCAAAATCGCCGGCCTCGGCGCCGAAATTGTTGAAGAAGGCAGTCCCGATCTCGCTGGCGCCTTCCAGCGCGCAATGGAGTATTCCCAAAAGCCAGGCGTCTACTTCCTCAACGACGCTACTGACCCCGATCTTCCCGCGGGGCCAGCCACGATCGCCTGCGAAATCTTCGAACAGTGCCCGTCGGCTGATACGATTTTCGTCCCCATGGGCGATACGGCCCTGATCCGTGGCGTCGCTTCTGCGGCAAAATACCTGTCCCCGGCAGTTCGGATCGTCGGCGTGCAGGCCGACCGTGCACCTTCTTATTACCTCTCCTGGAAGCAAGGCCGTCCCGTCCCAACCGACACCTGCAACACCATCGCCGACGGTCTGGCCACGCGAACGCCAGAGCCTGAAAACGTCTCCGCCATCCGCGAACTGGTCGACGCCGTTTGCCTGGTCAGCGAAGAGCAGATGCTCCACGCTGTTAGTCACCTTCTTTTACAAGAACATACCGTCGCCGAGCCTTCCGGCGCAGCCGCCACCGCCGCTGTTCTGCAATCAAATCCATCAACGTCGAAAAACGTCGTCGCCCTTCTCACTGGGGCCAACATCACTCCTGATATCCTTCGCCGGTCCCTATGTGAATCTGAATAAACGCTGAAAATCGTGCCTTCCCCACTAGTTCATGGCCACATGAGCACAGCAGGTGTCTTGTGTTAGACGGCAGCATAGTTTTTACTAGGGTTACTAGTAACCGGTACGGGGAGACCGGAATACCACATTGGTTGAAGATCCGAAGTGGGAGCTGGCAATTCTCGCCACCGTGCAGGGCTTCTATGAGAAGCTCCTGCAGGAATTTGTCGGCGGCGAAGTTCCTGTCCCCGCCGGTCTCGAAGCGGTTTCCCTGCAGAGCGACGATGATGTCTCCGGTACGCTGACCAGCATGCACCGCTGGCTGCGGGTGCTCGATTTAGCCATCACTCCCGCCATGCTTCGCCGGGCCTTCACCCCCGATTCCGACCCCGAAGTCGCCGAAGCCATGCTTCGCTACTACACCCGCAAGAAAGATGCTAACGACGTCACGCGCGACAAGACCGATCTGGTAGCGACCTTTCTGTACCGTCATCCCCGAGTTCCCGGTCAGTGGGAACGCCGCGGCTACGGACTCGACGGCTCGCTTCCTCTATCTCCGTTTGAAATCGCCCTCATCGAAATTCTGGCCGAGGGCGATGTGCCCTCGCTCTCCGATGAACACAGCCAGCTCCTTCGCCAGTTCGATGCCTTGAACGAAGAAGCCGGCAAGTTCCGCGATCTCAACGCCTTGCTCGATTCCAGCATCATCCTTCGAGTTCGCGAACTGAAGCAGTCCCTTGGTCCGTCTTTTTATCACCCTGGTGTTCTGGCTACGATCGCCCCTTATAACGCTATTTTCGGCAAGCGTTTCGACGAGCTTTTTCTGCGTGCCGCTTCCGAAATCAAGACCTTTGCCGAAGCCCTTGAGGAGCAAGGTGGCAGCATTTTGGGCAACGTCGATGGCATCGATGTAACGGTCGAACATGTGGCAGCGCTCGAAGAAAGCGAGCTCCTGCGCATTGACTACGGCACCGCGCTCGACAAGTTTCGTCGCGTTTCCAAGCTGCGCAAGACCCTGGAACAGCGCCCGCCCATCCGCCGTGTTGCCCGTCCGGCGCCCCCTGCGCCAAAGCCAACAGCTGGACCCAAAGTCGCACCCGTCAGGCCGAATTTGGATGTCTCCGCTCTGCGTGCCGCGGTGACTCCGCAACAGATTGCCAACGAAGAAAGCAAACTACTCAGGATCGAGGAGTCGATCCGCGTATTCGTCCGCGTGGCCGACCCGAAATTCCGCCAGGTTGTTCCCATGCGGTTTTTCAACCTGATCCTTACCCCGGCTGAAGCCGACGCTTATTGCGCTGATTATCTGGAAGAGAAGAATGCGCGCGCCACGGTAGCTCGAATGCTCTTACGCATCGTCTCCGTCGTCGCCCGCATGACCACCGAAGCTGAAGAACTCCGTCGCTCGGAAAATGCGCCCTCGCTTTGGAAGCTCCATGCCGATTCGCTGATTGTCTTACTGGAAGTAGAGCGCACGGTCCGGGCCAGCGCGGAACGAATCGTAGCTTTGGCCAGTCAACAGAACTCCGGCGGCGACGCTGAACCGATCCACGCCTCGCTCAAGAAAATGCAGGAATCTTCGGAAAAAGCCCTCAAGCTGCTCGCCGGTCCCGCCAACTCCAAAGCCAGCGCCGCCACTACAGCCTGATGCTGGGTGTTTTCTAAAAAGAAATGTTCGGATCAGCCGAGACTTTGTAATCGCACGCCTCGCGGCAGGGCTCGCAGTAATAAAGACCATCCTGGCACAGGCGAATGCCGATTTGTGACTGGCAAAGGCAGCAGTACTTCTCGCATTCGCAGCGGTTCTCCGTCATCTCGCACTGCATGCACCGATACTTCGACTGAGTCGACGTGGTCATGCCGCCACTTTAAATGCCCATTACTCACCGATGAAGGTCTCCTTGGTAACCGCTATAACGGTTCAGGGGATCCATTGGTTTTGCTTTTACTTATGGGGTTCTCCGTGTTGATCCGCGTAAATCCGCGGCGAAAATGGGGTTGGTTGCTGCCTGCGGCACCTGCATGTTACGGTAATAAGTCTCACCATCCAGGCTTTCCAGCCGCTGTTTTATTGAGGAGAACTTGTCCGCTGTCGAAACCACCACGACCGCCGTTCGCAAGACCGCACTGAATGCTGTCCATCGCCAGATGGGCGCCAAAATGGTGGAATTTAACGGCTGGGACATGCCTGTCGAATATCCCTCTGTCGGCGGCATCATCGCCGAGCACAACGCTGTCCGCAACGGCGTGGGAATCTTCGACGTCAGCCATATGGGCGACATTCGCCTGCAGGGGCCTCAGGCCCTTGCTGCCGTACAGCACATCTCCATGAACGACGCCTCGAAGCTGGCCATCGGACAGGCCCAGTATTCCGCTCTCCTGTATCCCGAGGGAACGTTCGTTGACGATGTGATCGTCCACCGCCTCGGCGAAGACGAATACCTGCTGGTCATCAATGCCGGTACGCGCGAAAAGGATTTCAACTGGGTTCGCGACAATACGCGCCAGTTCGATTGCACGGTCGAAAATCTTTCCGACGATTTCACCCAGATAGCGATCCAGGGACCAAAAGCCGTCGACCTGCTGCAGAAAATGACCTTCACCGACCTAAACGCGGTCAAATTTTATTGGGTTACGCGGGGGATGATCGCCCTCGCCGAAAAGTCGATGCGGCGATATCTCGCCAACACGCTCATTGCCCGGACTGGTTACACGGCAGAAGACGGATTCGAGATTTACGTTCCCTCCGACGAGCTGACGAGCACTTGGGTGTGGAATCGAATTCTGGAAGTCGGCAAGGAATTGGGTGTCGTGCCCTGCGGCCTAGGCGCTCGCAACACTCTTCGCCTCGAGGGCAAGCTGCCTCTCTACGGCCACGAAATCTCCGATACCATCAACGTTTGGGAAGCCGGGCTCGACCGCTTCTGCAAAATGGAGAAGCCTGACTTTGTCGGCAAGGCTGCGCTCGAGAGAGCGAAATCCTCAGTGCTTAGACGCACCCTCGTCGGCTTGGAGATGGTCGAACGCGGCATCGCTCGCGACGACTATAAAATCTGGGATGACTCCGGCCGTGAGATCGGTTACGTCACCAGCGGTTCCTATGCGCCCTTCTTGAAAAAGAACATTGCCTTAGCGTACGTGCCGCCTGAGTTTTCAACGGTCGGATCGACCGTGAAAGTAGCGATTCGCGGCCAGGGCGTAAAAGCGCAGGTGGTACCTACCCCTTTTTATAAGCGGCCAAAGAAACAGTAGCGAGGAGCAATCAAACATGGCATATCCCGCAGACTTCAAGTACACCAAAGAGCACGAGTGGATAAAAGCCAATGGCAACTCAGCCACGATCGGCATCACCAATTATGCCCAGGAATCGCTGGGCGACATCGTGTTCGTCGACTTGCCCAAGCCAGGTGCAGAAATCACAGCGGGCAAGACCTTCGGTTCCGTAGAATCGGTGAAGGCCGTTTCAGATTTGTACGCTCCAGCTTCGGGCACGGTCACGGAAGTCAACGGCGAATTGGCGACTGCTCCGGAGAAGATCAACAAGGATGCCCACGGCTCCTGGATGATCAAACTGACTTTGAAAAACCCGGGCGAGCTGAATTCGTTGCTCTCCGCCGCCGACTACGAAAAGTTCGTCGCCGAAGAAGGAGGACACTAACCAATTTGCGATTGTTGATTTGTGATTTTTGAATTTGAAATCTCAAATGAGTTGAGTTGCAATCAAAAGTCAACAATCAAGAATCACAAATTTTGATTTATGCGCTATCTACCTAAGTCTCCTGCCGATCGTGCCGCAATCTTGAAGGCCATCGGCGCGGGTTCCATTGACGATCTTTTCTCCTCGATACCGGCCGAATACCGCCTGAATCGCGACCTCAAAGTCCCTCGCCAGATGGCCGAGTCCGAAATCGTGGATTGGTTCCGCGAGCGTTCGCACGAAAACGGCGACGGCTATGTGACCTTTCTCGGTGCCGGCGCCTATTCCCACTACCGGCCCGTCATCATCGATTCTCTGATCTCCCGTGGCGAGTTTTTAACCGCCTATACGCCTTACCAGGCCGAGATCTCGCAAGGGACGTTGCAATCGATCTTCGAATTCCAGACCATGATCGGCGAGCTCACCGGCATGGAGGTCGCCAACGCTTCCATGTACGATGGCTCGACCGCCGCGGCTGAAGCCGTCATGATGGCCGTGCGTCTCACCGGTCGCCGTTCCGTGGTCATCGCCCGTAGCGTTCATCCCGAATACCGCGAAGTCCTCGCCACTTATGCCTTTCATCAAGGCATGCCGCTCGCCACCACGGGTTTCGATGCAAACGGTCGAGTCAATCTGAAAGAACTCGAGCAGGCCGTTACTTCTGAGACGGCCTGCGTGCTGATCCAGTCCCCCAATTTTTTCGGCACCATCGAAGACGTTGCCGCGGTCGCCGATCTCGCCCATAAAAAAGGCGCGATGCTGGTAGTTTCGATCGCCGAAGCTGTTTCTCTCGGCATCGTCGAGCCTCCGCGAGAAGCCGATATCATCGCCATGGAAGCGCAATCATTCGGCGTCCCGCTCGGCTTTGGCGGTCCTTATTGTGGCGTCATCGCGACCCGCGAAAAGAACGTTCGCCAGATGCCGGGCCGCCTCGTCGGCCAGACCACCGACCGCAACGGCAAGCGCGGCTTCGTTCTGACCCTTGCCACTCGCGAGCAGCACATTCGCCGCGAAAAGGCGACGTCCAATATCTGCACCAACCAGGCGCTCGTTGCCCTGATGGTCAACATCTTCATGACCATCTACGGCAAAGTCGGCCTGCGCGAGTTGGCGAAACAGAATCTCGCCAAGGCCAGCTACGCCGCGCAGCAGTTCGGCAAACATGCGAAAATTCTTTTCCCAGGCGCTCCCCGCTTTAACGAATTCATAGTCCAAACCAGTGAAGATCCTTACGCTATCAACGGCCGCATCCTCGGACACAAGATCGTTGGCGGTCTTCCCCTCAAGAAGTTTTATCCCGAACTCGGCAACGCGGCTCTCTGGTGCTGCACCGAGATGACGACCCGCACCGCCATCGATACCGTCGTGGGACTGGTCGCCGAAAGCGAGCGCTCCGTCAAATCGGCGAAAGAAGCCGACGTCGAAGAGGTGGCGCGATGAAAGATCGCATTCGCAAAGCCACTCGTCACGTCAATCAGAACGAAGGCCTTATCTTCGAAAAGTCTTCCGCCGGCAAAGCCGCCTGGAAGCTGCCGCCGCTCGATGTTCCCGAAGTCAACACTCAAGAACTCCTGGGCTCATCCGAAAGAAAAGATCTCGGCAACATGCCGGAAGTGAGCGAGATCGAAATCATCCGCCACTTCACCCGTTTGTCCACATGGAATTACGCCATCGATCTCGGCATGTACCCGCTCGGCTCGTGCACCATGAAGTACAACCCGCGCGTCAATGAAGTCGTCTCCCGACTCGATGGCATCGCCAACGGCCATCCCTATCAGCCGGAGAAAGCTTCGCAAGGCGCGCTGCGCATCCTTAAGACGCTCAGCGAGTGCCTCCTCGAAATCACCGGCATGGATGCCATCACGCTGCAACCCGCCGCCGGCGCTCATGGCGAGCTGACCGGCCTGCTGATGGTCCGCGCTCACCATCAATCCAAGGGACACCCGCGCAAGAAGATCCTCATTCCAGACTCCGCCCACGGCACCAACCCCGCCACGGCGGCAATGGTCGGTTACGGCGTTGAAAATCTGAAATCGAATGCCCAGGGCCGCGTCGATGTCTCCGCTCTCGCCGCGCAGATGAACGAAGACGTCGCTGCGCTGATGCTCACCAATCCCAACACGTTGGGAGTCTTCGAGCAGGAGATCCATAAGATCGCCGACATCATGCACGCCAAAGGCGGCCTTCTTTACATGGATGGCGCCAACATGAACGCCCTGGTCGGTAAAGTCCGGCCCGGTGATTTCGGCGTCGATCTCATGCACCTGAATCTTCACAAGACTTTTTCCACGCCCCATGGCGGCGGTGGTCCCGGCTCAGGCCCGGTTGCGGTGAAGAAGTTCCTCGAGCCCTTCTTGCCCACGCCCGTCGTCATCACCAAACCCGACGGCACGCTCGGATTCGAGTACAACCGCCCACAATCGGTCGGCCGCGTGCGCGCTTTCTACGGCAACTTCGGCATGTTTGTTCGCGCCCTTGCCTACACGTTGGCAAACGGCCCCGACGGCCTTCGTCAGACCACCGAAGATGCCGTACTCAATGCCAATTACATTCGCAAGGGACTCGAAGGCACCTACGATCTGCCGTATTCCACTCCCTCTATGCACGAAGTTGTTTTTAGTGACAAGGTTCAGGCAAAGAAGGGCGTGCGCACCATGGACATCGCCAAGCGCCTGATCGATTACGGTTTTCACCCCTACACGACGGCGTTTCCGCTCATCGTGCCCGGCGCCCTGATGATCGAGCCGACTGAAAGCGAATCGAAAGAAGAGATGGACCTGTTCATCGAGGCCATGCGCTCCATCGCCGAAGAAGTCGAAGAGGATCCCGAGATGGTTCTCGCCGCCCCGCACACCACGCGCGTGTCCAGGTTAGATGAAGTCGCCGCAGCGCGAAAACCCGTGCTCCGCTGGAAACCAGAGAACTGATTATTGGTTTGGGATTTCAGAGTGATCTGCCGCTTCTACTTTTCAATCAAAAATCATCAATCTGAAATCCCTGGTATTACGCGGACCATGTAAAACAATGTTATACAATGTTTCTATGAAGATCGCCCAAACTGTTTCCATCACCTTGCCTCCCGACATGCTAAAGCGGGCCCATAATCTCGCTAAACGCGAGAGCCGCAGCATGAGCGAGTTGGTGCGCGAGGCGCTACGCCACTACGAACGCCGCTCCTGTTGGGACGAGGCAAACCGCTACGGCCAGGAAAGAGCCGCCGCCCTTGGCATCGGCCCATCCGATGTCGAACGATTGGTGAAAGAAACCCGCCGGGTCACAAAGCGTCGCACGCGAAGAAGTAAATGAGGATCGTGCTGGATACGAACGTTATTGTCTCAGCATTGGTTTTCGGCGGCGTTCCGCGTCGCATCTTTGAGCTCATCGAAGACGGACATCATGAGCTCTTTTACTCTGCTGCGATTCAGCGTGAGACTTCCCGCGTTCTGAATACAAAGTTCGGATGGAACCAGGCGGCGCTGAATCAATACCTGCCCGGATTGTGGGCATTAGGAACGAAAGTTGCGCCCAAGAAAAAGCTAAAGATCATTCGGGAAGATCCCACGGATGATCGGATCCTCGAGTGCGCAGTGTCAGCCAGGGCAGGTGTAATCGTTTCAGGAGACCGTGATCTGATTCGGTTAGGGACGTTCCGCTCGATTGCGATCACGACTCCACGCCAGTTTCTGGATGCACATCGCCCTGTGTCCTCGGCCTAGTCCCGTTACTTTCGTTTTCCGTCTTCGCTGTGTTCGCCACGCCTCCCCTAGGTAAACTCTAGATGTTGGCCACGCCCGTGCCAATCCGCGTAAGTCCCGCAAAATCCGAGGGAATCTTCTCCTCTCCCGAAAAGCGAAACCTGGTTCTCAGCCTTCTTCTTGTCCTGGCGACCCTTGCCCTGTACAACCCGGTCAGGCGCCATCCGTTCGTCAACTACGATGACGACCGCTACGTCACCGACAACGCTCACGTTCGTGCAGGGATGAGTTGGCCAACGATCCAGTGGGCATTCACTACTTTCGACGAAGCTAACTGGCACCCGCTCACCTGGCTCTCCCACGCTCTCGATTGTCAGGTATTCGGCATGAAACCCGCCGGACCTCACTATGTGAACCTGTTGCTGCATGCCCTCAACGTTGTCCTATTGTTCTGGGTGTTGCGGGAAGCGACTGCCTCGATCCTTCCTAGCCTGATGGTTGCTGCATTGTTTGCCATTCATCCCGTCAACGTTGAATCGGTCGCATGGATCGCAGAGCGCAAGAACATTCTCAGCATGATGCTCTTTCTCCTGGCACTCGCAGCTTACGGATGGTACGTCCGTAAACCGGGGATCGGCCGCTATCTCACCGTCGCTGCACTGTTCGCGTGTGGCTTAATGGCCAAGCCGATGGTGATCACGCTGCCGTTCGTGCTCTTGCTTTGGGATTATTGGCCTCTGCAACGCCGGGAGACGCCGCTCGCCACTCTGATCCTTGAAAAATTGCCTTTGCTCGCGCTCTCGGCTGCGAGTGCCGTGATTACGCTCAAGGCCCAGCATGCCGGTGATGCCATCGGCTCCATCACGCAATATCCAATCTCCGTCCGGTTAGGAAACTCGGCCATTTCGTACGCCCGTTACCTCGGTAAAGCTTTATGGCCGACCCAACTGGCTCCAATGTACCCACTTCGAGCCGACTCGATGTCCGGACTGAAAATCATCGGCGCCATCGCGTTCCTCGCTGTCATGACCGCCGTAGTTGTGATGTTTCGCCAAAAACGATATCTGCTGGTCGGCTGGTTCTGGTTTCTCGGCACGCTCGTCCCCATGATCGGCCTCGTGCAAGTCGGGCGCCAGGCAATGGCCGACCGCTACGCCTACCTACCATTCATTGGCTTATTCATCGCCGCCTGCTGGGGTCTCGCCGACGCTCTGAAGGGAAAGCGCACCGTGCCGATCGTCGCCGGTGCAGCCCTGCTGACATTCGCGGCTCTGACGCATCGCCAACTCGGCTACTGGGCCGACAACGTCACACTCTGGTCTCACACTTTGGAAGTCACTAAGGACAACTTCATCGCGGAAGATAATCTCGGCGGAGCGCTGATCGAAGCCGCCCGCATCGACGACGCCATGCCGCACTTTCGCGCCGCGGCCGCGCTCGAACCCACCGACCCCATGAGCCGCATGAACCTTGCTGCCGATGCGCAGCGACATGGCCAGTATTCGTTAGCCGTTCAAGACTACAAAACTTTGATCGCGGCCACTCGCGATCCCCGCTTCCGCGCCACCGCTCTCACCGACCTCGGCTATTGTTATCGAGAACTGGAAGATACCGCCGCCGCTCGTCAGAGCTTCCGCGAAGCCGTCAGCCTTCGTCCGCGGACGCTGCGGGCTTGGGTCGGCCTCGGTCTCGTCGATTACAGGTCCGCCGACTACTCCGCTGCCGCCGCCGACTATACCCAGGCACTCTCAATCCAGCCTTGGGATCTCGGCTACTACCTTCTCGCTCGTGCGCTCGACAAAGCTGGTCACTCGCAACAGTCGCAAGCTGCCATGCTGCAGGCCAAACAAACCACCGACAACTTTGAAGAGCTCCAGAAATCCGCCGAGTCCCTGCTCAGCAAATAGCTCTACTTCGCCTCCGTCAACTGTACCGAAGCCTTCGTGCTCTCCCAGCTGATGTTCATGGTGCAGGAGCTACCCTGCTGATCAAATGCAATCGTGAAGTTTTCGACGGGCATGCCGGTGCGCCCCACCTTCATGTCTGTCCGTCCTACCTCGTCAGGCTCGTACTTGTACGGAATACCCCATTCGCCGGTTTTTTTGTTCACAATGAAAGTCCACTTATCCTGGTTCGGAATGGTGAAGATCGTGTAGTTGCCCGCTGGAATGCTGACGTTCCCGGCCGTGAGATTGGCTGTCGTCACGAAGCTGGTCGCCTCATTGGCGCCCGTACGCCACACTTCGCCGTAGGGAACCAATTCCCCGAAAATCTTGCGCCCCTTCGTGCGCGGGCTCGAGTAATCAACCGTGACGGTCTTTCCATCGCTGAACTTGCACTGCGCTTGCGCCGGAGGACTCGGCCTCTGACTCTTATCTTTCTGAGCTACCGCGACCGACACCAGGGCAACAAGAAATACTGCCAGAACTACGATTCGCTTATGCATGAGGTCTCCTTTGAGCAGTCAGCGCCCAGCATTCAGCC
>Ga0070735_10003456_pt1 | contig 13851 bp, 11 predicted proteins | sample Coa_R1_FD_66443 | JGI IMG/M metagenome (GOLD analysis project Ga0070735, IMG submission 66443) | Surface soil microbial communities from Centralia Pennsylvania, which are recovering from an underground coalmine fire - Coalmine... | ecosystem: Environmental > Terrestrial > Soil > Unclassified ...
TGTGGCTCGCGTACAGCGTCATCGTGCTCGTCGCGTTTCTCATCTTTCCGGCACGCGTTCGCGCAGCGATCGATCGTGTCGAACATCATCCCGGATTATCCGCAGGAGTCGGCGTTCTCGCGCTGGTGGCGATCTTTCCGATTGCGGTACTGCTCTTTATCAGCTTCATCGGCTGGCCGCTCATTCCGGTGGAGTTTCTCGCGGTGTTCGCGGCGATTCTCATCGGTTACGCAGCGCTCAGCATGCTCATCGGGCGCCGTCTGTACGAACTGATTCTCCCTCGCACGACGCCCTCGCCGATTGCGGCGCTGATATTGGGGTTGGTTGTCATCGCCGCCGCCGGGATGGTGCCCGTCATCGGCCACCTGGTCATCGGACTCGTGTGCCTCGTAGGATTGGGCGCGGCCATCCTCGCGTTCGTGCGCGAAACACACTTCGCGGGTCCGCATTTCGGGGGCCCGCAGATGAGCGGGCCGCAGCCCGGCGCACCCCGTCCGCCTATCGGCGGACCGCCGATGCCTGCCTAAGGGCCAGCCTAGAAGCGGGCCCCTCCCCGATTTCGGGGAATATACGCCCAACGTATGGCAACCGTATCGCGCACCGCTCGGTTCGCGGCGCGCACCGCGCACATGCGCGCGTCGACCATCCGTGAAATGCTCAAGGTCACCCAGCAGCCGGACGTTATCTCGTTCGGCGGCGGGCTGCCCGCTCCTGAACTCTTTCCTACGGACGAGATCGCCGAATGCACGCGCGAAGTCATGCGCGACGTGGGTGCGAACGCGCTGCAGTACAGCGTTACCGACGGCATCCCGGAGCTGCGCGGATGGGTCGCCGAACGCTTGAGCGCGCACGTCGGTGCGGCGTTCAGCTCGTCGGACGTCATGATCGTGAACGGTTCGCAGCAAGGCCTGGATCTGATCGCGAAGATCTTCATCGATCCGGGCGATCACATCGCGCTCGAAAATCCGTCATATCTCGGCGCCATCCAAGCGTTCGACGCTTATCAAGCGCGATATCTGGTCGTGGATACCGATGAAGACGGCATGATGCCCGAATCCCTCGATCGGGTGCTGGCGCATGCTGAGCCGATACCGAAGTTCGTGTATTTGGTGCCGAACTTTCAAAACCCGACGGGCAGAACGCTGGCGCGCGATCGCCGCGAGCGCATCGTGCGCATCTGCGAACACTACGGCGTGCCGATCGTCGAAGACGACCCGTACGGAGAGTTGCGGTTTGCCGGCGCACATCTGCCTTCGCTCAGTGCGTATTCGCGCGAAGGAACCGTCATCTACAGCGGCACGGGCAGCAAGATTATGGCGCCGGGGATGCGCGTAGCGTGGCTCGCGATGCACGACATGGAGGTGCGCGAGAAATTAATTCTCGCAAAGCAAGGAGCGGATTTACAGAGCGGCACGCTCGCACAGTACGTGTTCGCGCAGTTCGTTTCGAAGCGCGAAGCATTCGAGCGGCATGTGGCCACGATCGTTCAAGTCTACGGCGAACGCCGCGACGTCATGCACGGCGCCCTTCGCGAATTCATGCCCGAGAACGTCGAATTCAATCACCCGGAGGGCGGCATGTTCCTTTGGGCTCGAGCGCGAGGCGTGGACACGACCGAGCTGCTCCGTGTTTCCACGCAGCAGAAAGTCGCGTTCGTACCGGGCGTCTCGTTTTACCCGCATCGCGACGTCACCGACGGCATGCGCCTGAACTTCTCCCACTCGACCCCGGAAAAGATCCGCATCGGCATCGAACGTCTGGCGCGGGCTATTCGCAGCATGTCATAATAGACGGGTCGAACCCCTCGTGGGCGGAGGTTATCGATGGATCAACAGTACCTCATTACGGGCATTGCGCCCGCCGGCGCGCAGGCCGCACAACTTCTTGCCGGCACTTCACTCGACGAAACGCGCCTTTCCGCGGTGAGCAAGAATTCGGCTGCCGCGGGTGCAGTCACAGGAGAGCATGGCGGACCGTCTTTTTCAAGCAGTAGTACGATTATGACTGGCTCGAGCGGAACAGGCGTACCCGGAATCGGCGGCTCGAACGCATCGCTTTCATCCTTTGCGGGTCATGGCGGTGCACCCGATTACTTGGGCGGTGTGCCGCTCATCCCGCGCGACCAGGCGCACAATTTCAATATCGCCATCGCGGAAGGGCGCACCCTGGTTATGTACAAAGCGGCTCCGGAGGAGGCGCCGCACATCGAAGCGGCGTTTCGTAATGCGGGTCTTCGGAACGTCAAGGTCTTCAGACCCAAAGAACCACTCATGTCAACCTGAGGAAACAATGGCTGAACATCTGGTCACCGGCATCGCACAAACGTCGAACCCGGAGCATCTGGAAGACGCGCTGTGCGGCAATGAAAACGTGAACTGCGACAAACTGGCAGTCATCACCAAAGAACCGCCGACCGATATGCATCATGAATCGATTTTGACCTTCATGCACGTGGGTCAAGGGCACGAAACGTCCGACGTACAGCATGAGGTCATCGTCGGCGGTGAATCGATTCTGACGAATTGGGGCGATCCGCAAGTGCCGAACATCAGCTCGGACAATCGGTACGTGGGCTTCTTCGCGGAGCCGCACATCATCGATCACCTCGCGGACTACGCGATTCCCGAAGATCAAGTGCAGAACTACAACGATGCAATCGAGGCGGGCCGCAGCGTCGTCGTCTACAAAGCCGGACCCGCAGAAGCTCCGAACGTCGAGCAAACGTTCAAAGACGCAGGTCTCAAGAACGTCAAGACGTTTACGACCAAGTAAGACTTAGACCCGGAACACGTCCGCGAAAAGCCGATTGCCACGGTCTTTCGCGGACACCACCGGCAGTGAGCCCAAGTCGGGCCACTCAATCGCCAAGCTCGGGTCGTCCCATCGCACGCCAATCTCACGCTGCGGCGCGTACTCCGCGCTCTGCTTGTAGCAAAAGATTGCGTCCTGCGAGAGCACCAAGAACCCGTGCAGACACCCCGCCGGGATGTAGAGTTGCATGTGGTTGGCGGAGGTCAGCCGCACGCTTTCCCAGCGGCCGAACGCCGGTGAATCTTTCCGGCCATCGACGATGACGTCGAAGACTTCGCCGCGCAAGACGTGGACGAGCTTACTCATTTCCGGATCCGCGTGCAAACCTCGCAGCACGTTTCGCAGCGACGTGGACGTACTATCCTGCACGAACTCATCCGCTATTCCCAGCGCGTGATACTTGCTGCGCACGTAGGTCTCTTTGAAAAACCCGCGATCGTCGCTCCACGCGCGCGGCACGATGATTCGTGCTCCGGGTATGGACGTTTCACGTACTTCGAGATGCTCCGAGCCGATCACGAAATCACTCCAGTCGCGTGGAGTGAGATTCCCCGAGCGGCGGCAACGAGCTGGTTCGCGCGGAAGAGAGACTCGAATTGGCCGGCGTCCGTCCACCACCCGGAAAGCACGTCGTAGTAGAGATCGCCGTTCGCGATGTATGCGTTGTTAACGTCGGTTATCTCGAGCTCGCCTCGCGCGGAAGGCTTGAGCTCGCGGCAAAAATCGAAGACGCGCCGATCGTACATGTAAATTCCCGTTACTGCGTAGTCGCTCTTCGGTGCGATTGGCTTTTCCTCGATGCGCACGATACGGTCGCCGTCGAGCTCGGGACACCCGAATCGCTGCGGATCGTCAACGGTCTTCAGCAGAATGCGCGCGCCGGATTCTTGGGCTTCGAAGCGGCGCACGTACGGAGTGATATCGTCTTGAACGACGTTATCACCGAGAATTACGGCGATGCGTTCTCCCTCGGCGAAATGTTCGCACAGCTTCAACGCGTCGGCGATGCCGCCTTCGCCCTCTTGATATGTGTAATAGATGTCGTTCAGACCGAATTCCCGGCCGTTTCCGAGCAGCCGCAAGAAATCGCCGGCAGAGTTGCCCCCGGTGACGATCATGATGTCGTCTATACCGGCCTTCACGAGCGTTTCGATGGGATAGTAAATCATCGGCTTGTCGTAGACCGGCAAGAGATGCTTGTTGGTGACTTTCGTAAGCGGCCTCAGACGCGAACCTAATCCGCCGGCCAGAACGATACCCTTCACGGACTGCTCCTACCGGTGCGCGTACTGGCGCTGGTAATAGGCGGCAAATTTACCGTCCTTGAGCGGACGCCACCAGTCCTCATGCTGCCGGTACCACTCGACCGTCTGACGGAGGCCTTCTTCGAAACGCACCTGCGGCGACCACCCGAGCGAACACAGCTTTTCGCAATTCAGTGCGTACCGGCGATCGTGTCCTTCGCGATCGGTGACGTGGCGAACGTGTGTCTCCATCGATCGGTTGCAATGCTCGACGAGCGCGCGGGTGATCTCCAGATTCGTCCGCGCGTTGCCGCCTGCAATGTTGTAGACGTTTCCGGGCTCACCGTTCTCGAGAACGTGCAGAACGGCACGCGCGTGATCTTCGACGTGCAGCCAGTCCCGGATTTGCAGACCGTCGCCGTACACGGGAACCGGTTGATCGTCGAGTAAGTTGGTGACGAACAGCGGGATGAGCTTTTCGGGATATTGATGCGGTCCGTATGTGTTGGAGCCGCGCGTGATCATCACCGGCGTGCCGTACGTGGTCCAATAGGCGAGCACTTGCAGATCGCCGCCGGCTTTGCTGGCGCTATAGGGGCTGCGCGGGCACAGCGCGTCTTCTTCACGCGACTCGCCCCGTGCGACGTGGCCGTAGACTTCGTCGGTCGAGACTTGCAGAAAGCGTTTGACACCGCGTGCGCGCACTGCCTCGAGCAGAACGTGCGTCCCCAGCACGTCCGTCCGCAGAAAGTGCTCGGGATTGAGAATCGAGCGATCGACGTGCGTCTCCGCTGCGAAGTTGACGATCGCGTCGACGCCGTCACCGATCGCGCTTGCAACGGCGGAAGCGTCGGCGATGTCGCCCTTGACGAAGCGATAACGGGCGTCGTGTTCGACGGCTTTGCAGTTTTCGGGATTCGCCGCATAGGTCATCGCATCGAAATTGACCACCTCGACGTCGTGGCGCGTTTGCAGCACGAGCCGGATGAAACACGAGCCGATGAAGCCCAGGCCACCCGTAACCAGCCATCGTTTCATAGCGCTTGTTGAGCCGTCTTTCCGAAGTATGCGATCGTGCGTTCGAGGCCGTCTTCGACGCCCACCTGCGGCTGCCAGTCCAGCAGTGACTTCGCTCGGGTTATGTCAGGGCATCTCCGCGTCGGGTCGTCAGACGGCATGGGGCATTCGACGAAGTCCAGCGGAACTCGGGCGATGCGGCAAACCAGTTCGGCGAAGTGCCGAATCGTGTACTCATCCGGATTTCCGAGGTTGACGACCAACCCCTTGGTCGCGGTCGACGCCGCACAGCGAACGATGCCCTCGACCAAATCATCCACGTAGCAGAAGGAACGCGTTTGCGAGCCGTCGCCGTAGATCGTCAGCGGCTTTCCTTCGAGCGCTTGCGTCACGAAGTTCGGCACGACTCGTCCGTCGTTGCGTCGCATTCTCGGCCCGTACGTGTTGAATATGCGTATGAGCCGGATGTCCGCATCTTTGGCTCGCGCATAGGCCATCGTGAGCGCCTCGCCGTAGCGCTTGGATTCGTCGTAGCAGGAGCGCACGCCGACCGGATTGACGTTGCCCCAGTAGGCTTCGTTTTGCGGATGCACTAGCGGGTCGCCATACGTTTCCGAAGTCGAAGCGAAAAGAAAGCGCGCGCCGGTAGAAGACGCGAAATCCAACGCGTTGCGCGTGCCGATGCCGTTCACGAGCATGGTTTCGATCGGATGCGCGCCGTAATCCACTGGACTCGCCGGAGAGGCGAAGTGCAAAACGAGTTCGGCGCCGCGCAAACGTTCGGCGATAGGCGTCCAATCGGCAGAGACGTCGTGCTCGACGAACTCGAATGCATCCGATGCTCGAGCCGTCGCAAGATTGTCGATCGTTCCGGTGATGAAATTATCGATTCCGACCACCGAGTGCCCATCGGCGGTATACCGTGCCGCAAGATGCGAGCCGATGAATCCGGCGGCGCCGGTAAGGACGATCTTCACTTTTTGATCTCGTAAACCAGCTGTCCGACCGGTGCGGTGGCACCGTACGCAACACGGCCCACCGAGAGATAATGGAACCCTTGTTCCAGCACCACACGCGGATCGTAGATGTTGCGCGTGTCGAACAAGACGTTCCCGCGCAGTACGCGAGCGGCGAGATCCAGATCGAGCTGCTTATATTCGTTCCAGTCAGTCGCGACGACCATTGCATCCGCATCCTTGAGCGACTCATAGACGTTCGAATGGTAGGTGATGGAGTCACCCAGCATTTGGCGCGCCGTGGCAATGGCTTCAGGGTCGTGCGCGTGCACCTGCGCACCGCGATCGAGCAACGCTTGCACGAGTTTGATTGCGGGACTTTCGCGAACGTCATCCGTGTTCGGCTTGAACGCAAGCCCCAGCAGGGCAATGCGCCTGCCCTCGAGCGTTTCGAGAGCACCTTCCAGGCGTTCCGCGCACAGCTGCACCTGCTCCAAATTCACCTGCAATACCGCTTCCAAAACCGTCGGCGTGACGCCATATTTTTGCGCAATGCTCGCGAGCGCGGTTACGTCCTTCGGGAAACACGAACCGCCGAATCCCAACCCCGGATTCATGAATGCCGTGCCGATACGCTTGTCGGTGCCCGCTCCGAGGACGACGTCTTTTACGTCGGCGCCGACTTTTTCGCAGACGCGCGCAATCTCGTTAATGAATGAAATCTTCGTCGCGAGGAACGCGTTCGCGGTGTATTTGATCATCTCGGCCGTGCGCACGTCAGTCACGATTATGGGCGCGACGAGCGGGGCATAGAGTTCTCTCATGACCGCTGCGGACTCGTCGTCATACACACCGAGAACGATGCGGTCGGGGCTCATGAAGTCCGCGATCGCGTTGCCTTCCCGGAGGAACTCCGGATTTGAAACGACCGAAACGCTGCAGCCGTCCGTCAGAGACTCACGGATGATTGCGCTTACGAGATCGCCGGTTTCCACAGGCACGGTCGACTTATTCACGACAATGGCGCGCGAACCGGTATTGAGCGAAGTCGCGATCGTGCGCGCTGCGGACCGAACGTATTGCAGATCGGCATGTCCGTCTTCGCCCATCGGCGTACCGACGGCTATGAAGATGATTTCTGATTTCGAAATCGCTTCAGCCGCGTCGACCGTGAAGGAAATCCTGTCCGATCGCTGATTGCGAGCAACGAGTTCTTGCAGGCCCGGCTCAAAAAACGGAACTATCCCGGACTGAAGCGCTTCGATCTTGTCCGCGTCGGTATCAATGCAAATGGTGGTGTTGCCCAACTCCGCCAGGCAGGCACCCGTAACTAAGCCGACGTATCCGGTACCGATAACGGCGATCTTTTTCATAAGTGTGTTTCCATCGAACGGCTCTTTGGAGCTGATGCGCCAAGGCGATGCCGCCGGCGACTAAAAAAGCCACACGGAGGTCCATCGACTACAATATGTCGCTTCAACTCATAATCCTGTCCCAGACCTCATAGCTCAAGCTTAACATGAGAATTCGCGTCGCCTGCTTGCTTCTGCTCATCGGTAGTGCGGGTTGTTCGCAAACGTGCGTCGCGACTTTCGATTACGCGCAGCGCCCAGTCGGATACCACTGGCAGGCGTTCAAAGCTCCGCAAAGCGCGAACACCGTGTATTACGGGGTCGACCCGTCAAACGGGTGGACCGTATATGTTGGGCCGGACAGCCGCTACTACACCTACCCGCATCGCGGAAAAGTGCAGGCCGCCGACTTGCACTCGACGTGGTGTCCGCACGGCGTGGGCGAACCTCCGGCCACACAGACGATGCTCACCACGCTTGCGGCATCACTCGCCGCGATTTTCTCGCACAAGGATCATCTGACGACGTACGATTACCTCCACAGACCTGCGGGGTACGGCTGGAAGCCTCGACGATCGAAAGCCACCGGCGCGGTCGTGTATTACGGTATCGACCCGACGGATGGGTGGACCGTGTACGTCGGGCCCGACAATCAGTATTACACCTTCCCGCACGGCGGTGACATCCTGCCTTCGGACTTGACGTCCACGTGGGATCCGCATCGCGCACCAAACGTCTAAGTTGAAACCCATTTCTGCAGTTCGACGTCGTATCTGCGAATGAGACGCGCCGGCACGCCTGCGACGACCGAATAGTCACCGAAAGATTTTGTAACGACCGCGTTGGCGCCGACGTAGCAGTTTCGTCCCAACGTTACGCCGGGCAATATCGCGGCGCCGATGCCCAAGAATGTTCCGTCCCCGATAACGATTGGAGCCTCGCCGGTCATCGGTTGATCGAGCACCGGCACCGAGATATCTTCGTATCCATGGTACGAATCACCGATGTACACGCGGCTCGACGTTAACACGCCGCTTCCAATCGTTATGGAATGCGTGCACGAGATGACCGCATCAGAGCCGAATACGCAGCGGTCCCCGAACGTGCATACCGGCTCGTGGCTTACGCCCAGGTACTTGTCGGTCGCGACGAGCAGCAAACCGTCGCCGAAAAAGCATTCATCGCCGATTTCGATATACTGCGTACCGGCAATCCGTCGCGGAAACGGCTTGATGATCGCTCCACGTCCGAACCGCCGAAATCCGTAGAAACGTCCCTCAATCGCACTGAGCAGCGCTTTGACGGCTGCGATCACGCCTTTACGTCCTTTGCGCTGAATTCCACCCGCGCGGTTTTGACCTGGACGGCGCGGCGAGCTTTCTCCGCAGCTAGCGCGGCAAGAACTAGCAACAGGGTCAATACGCCGACGACGTAGGCGATGTGAAACGCCGAACTCTTCGGATAGTAGACCGTAGAATTGCGCTCGGGATGCGCGAATACGAAAATCGTGGTGCCGAGGGCGGACCGCAAACGCGAAGAAGGGCTCGGCGTTCGCCAATCGCCAAACGCCCAATTCCACGATAGCAGGCGCGAAGAGTCGTCGAGGGCCGGCGCCGGAATGCGTAGCGGACTGACCGAGACACGGTAGAGCTTCCACGTACCGATGGGTTTACGCGAAACGACTCGCGCGTCGGCGCCGATGCCGCTGAAGAACGGATCGGAGCGCGCAATCCGGGCCATCGGATAACCGCTCGTATCTTCGACGCGCGCGTTCGCGCGTTGCTGCAGAACAAGCCGGAAGAACGTGCCGTCCGAGAGAAATCCGAGACTCCTGGAGGACCCTGCCCGTAGAAAAACTTGCCGGTAGGATTGCACGATCGCAACGCGCGCAGCGGCGCGATCGAGTGTGCGGCGCCACGATCTCAGCATTTGCCGGTACTGGGACTCTTCGATCACAGTAAACCCACGGATGGCCACCTCTGCCGGCTTGTCGAGCGACGTCACCGCAATCGGCATGCCCGCCGCTATTGCCCCGAGGCGAACCGCTCGAGAGCGCCACTCGCCGCTGCCGTTCGTGTCGATCACGATGGAGTGCCCTGAAGACGAAATCCGAACTCGTCCACCCGCGGAAGTGGCGATCCAGGCGACGACTGCCACGGCGTTGCGATACGTCTGGCGAGCTGAAAGCGCATTCACGTGACGGTCGAACGTGAGGGTTAGAGTCGAGACGTCGGCATACTCTTTGCGGTGCCACCACCACACGTCGGACGGTGCAAAACCGAGGCGAGCATCGATGGAGGTAACCTGCAGCGGACGAGCCGCATCGGCGAGTTCTACTGCTTCTTCGGGGGCATCCGCGGGATCGTACATCATTGCGTAAGGTACATTCGACGGAACGTTCGCCGAGTACGCGACGGGGGCGTATCCCTTCGTGATTGCTTCCGCGCAAACGGAGAGCCGCTGCGGAACCAAAGCAATCTCGCGCGGACGCGTCGCAAACTGCACGGGATTTGCGACAGTATAGCCGATTGCGTTGCGATAGCGTCGAACCTGCGGCAAATCGAGCGGAACGCTTCTGGCCAGAAACGGTTCAGTATCGGTCCCGTCGACCGTAAAGCGCGCAAGTTCCGATTCCATGCCGATTCGCTCGACAACGTCGCCGACACTCAGCGCCCGCAGCGCAGTCTTCAAGTCGCCGCCGTCATGAATATCGGTGTCAACCGCAGTTAGCGGCCAGTTCAACGCGTAATCCCATAACGTTCCGCGACTGGACACGGCCATCGGGTCGACGCCCGCACCGTGGCCGTCGAACGAGAGCGGCTGGTCCATCGGCAACCACAGCACTCGCGATGAACCGTGCGATTGCGCAGCGAATGCGTCCTCGTACGCGCTTCTAATCGGAAATGCTCGCATCCACCCGGACGCATCGCCGCTCATCATGGGCGCACATACCAAAACGAGCGCTGCCGCGACGACGATATAAACCGGAACGTAAAACTTGAAGGTCCTCACATACCGAAAGAACAGCGCAAGACTGCATGCGTAAATGAGGACGATGACCGCCATGAGATGATAGAGCTCGCGGAAGACCTGCATGTACCGAACGTGTTGAAACAACCACAAGATGCCCGGCGCAAATGGCGACTGTGCGCCCGAGACGAGCAGAAAGGTTGCCACGAGCACGATACAGGACAGCGCGCGAAAACGCTTTGGGCTCGCTGCGATTCCGATGAGCACCGCGGCAAGCAAAACGAACATCGCTATATTCCACAGCCCCGCCCACTGTTGAATCGCGACGTCCGCGTAACGCGTAAGGTAGCCCATGAGACGCACCGCCTCGGGAAAGGCTACGGAGTTCATCGAAACATATGCGGCGCTGTTTGAGAATTGCGCGATGTTCTCGTATCCGGGCGCGCCGCCCGCTATGCCTATCACGGTAGGCAACTGAATGAGGAGCGCCACCGCAAAGCCGATTACGAGCGTTGCAAGCCTGCGCCCCAGCGGTACGTCGCGACGCGGGATCAGCGCATCGATCACGGCTATGAACGCTCCGAGCAGGCCCAACTGCAATTGCACGCCGGCCAGTGCCAGCGCCGCACCGAATCCCGCCGACTTGATATGCGATCGCGATGCGATCGCGCGTTCGAACGCCCATAGCACGAGCGGAAGCGCGCAGTATCCGACGACGTAGGACGCCTGACCCGACACCATTTTGTTCAGCATGACCGGGTTTAGCGCGTACAACACGCCGGCGGCAATCGATCCCGCGGTCGACCCCGAGAGTTGGCGCGCCAGCAGCCATGCCGTAAAAAACGCGGCGGCTGGAACGAGAAAGACGAATGCGTGCGAAACGGTGTCTCCGTTGATCCCGAGCAGTCCCGCTGCGGCAAAAGCGAAGCGGACGGGATACTCCGTCGGATAGATCACCGGCTCCCCAAGTATCCAGCGATACCAACCGTTGAAGAGCTGCGCGGCATACGCGATATTCTGATGGGTGGTCGGCGAGATCGACCAATCGTGGAAAAGGCCAATTGTGCCCGTTTCGAATTGCAGCCGCCAACTCGCCAAAAATCCGACAAGCGGCGAAATCAGAGCGGCGGCTTCCCACCGTCCGAAGAATCGGCGAAGCGTTATCATTCGGACCTCGCCGGCCCTCGCCGCATGACTCCAAGCGCGGCGAGTATTCCGAGCAAGGTAAACACCGCCAGTGAAAACGCGGCGGCGACGACGTAGATGACGCCCGTATGATATTCGATCACGGCATGATCTGCTTGACGATCGAACGTCCACAAGTTGAAACCGGCGACGGACTCCAGATGTTCCGACGCGCTAGAAACCGACCAGCCCGGCGCGTAGGTTTGATCGTATTGGACGACCCCATCCGCGCGGTCGATACCATATCGCAGGAATCCCTGCGCCTTCGGTAAGCGTTGCTGTTCGGGCACAACGGTAAAGCGCGGCTCCATCAAGAGCAGATCTGCCGAAAGATCCGGGAGAGGTTGATTCAGCGTCATTGTCACGTGCGCGTCGCGAGCTCCTTTCACCAATCCGACGTACAGCGAATCGCCGTGGGTGCGCGGAACGCTTGCGAGGTCCCAATGAAACTCTCGAGGCTGGCCGTCGCCGGGCATGTCGTACATTCCGACCGGATTGCCGTTGTAAAACATTACGCGCGCCAAGGCCCCGGGGCTCACGGTATACGTTCCGGTCAATATCAGATGCTCGCCCGGAATCGGCGCGCGCAAGCGTACTCCGGTATCGACGGGCGGTCCGGATGTGGACAATGAGATTCGCACCGCGCCATTTCCGATCGGCGCGACGCGAGTAGGATCCGTCCACGCACTGCTCCGGTCGGAGTAGAGTGGCGGAGACGAAATGCGCAGTAGGTGACGCCCGGGCCTCAGAGCCGGAAATGCCAGCGGCAGTAGGCGTACGGGTATCGTTTGCCGCACGCCGCCCACCGCTAATTGCAGCCGGCTCGGCGAACCGCCCACGAGCCGCGCGGCACCGCTCAACGTTCGCCCATCGAGCAGAACGGGCGCGTCATTCGCGCATGGAGCGCTAAAGATTCTGAAAAACGCACCATCGCCGGATTGCAACGGCACGCCGTCCAACTCGAGCTTCACGTTTTGCAAGCGCGCCCGCCCGACGTAAACGGCGCAGCGTCCGTTCTCACGCTCGAGCTTCGCCTCGAGCTCGTATTGAAAACCACGTGATAGATTGGCAAGGACGATACTCGGCTTCCACGCGTCGCCCTCAACCCGGAGCGGAATCTCACCGGCCATCGTCGCGTTCGGCAAAATCTGAACGGCACCCATGCCCGTGAAGCGCGCAAAGCGCAGCCGATCTACGCGTTCCTGTGCGTCCGTCAACATCGCAATGCGTCCAATCGCGTTGAACGCGTGAAGCGAGGTGATTATCAGCGCGCCGCTCTGCGAACGCACGCGCCCGAGATCGATCCAGCGCCACTCGCCGTACGAAGGCGCAAGCGTAGAAACGACTTTCGCGGAAATCGGTCCCGAAATCCGAACGCTTCCACCCAATGCAGATGCGTAGTATTCGAGCCATATGTGAAGGCGCCCGCGGGGAACGGGGACGGATATCGAAGCGCCGGGTTTGTCGGTAAGGGCCGCATGCGGCTCGATGAGAAGACGCGAGTCAATCCACCAGTCGGAGGCGGCCATCGGATCGACCCAATCCACGTGAAAATCCGTGATTCGAGGATTTGCGAACGCGCCCGCGCTCACATACGCGCCGCTCGTTTCATCCGCCGGAGCCGCGACGAACGGCGGCGCGCCGGCGTTCTGCACCAGGCCCTGAACGTGCAATGCGTCCGGGAGTTGCTCGGCCGAAACGAAGAGGCCGTTCATTCCGGCTGCACGCAGCGTGATCTCGCTTTCAACGCTTCCGCTTACCGCCGTCACCGCGCTCGCCGTTTGCACGCCGGTCAGCTGATCCGCCGGGCTGTAGAATGCCGTGGTTCCCTCTTCCGCGCGATGCAGCAAAGAAATGGCGTCGAGGCGCTTCTTGATGTTCGGCGTTCGATACGCGGGGTTCAGCCATTCATCGTGATCGGCGTAGACGAACTTGGGAAACGTCGAACCCAACGCCGTTTGCAGAGCCACCGTATTCACTCTGGCTGCGCGCAGTGCGCCGGCGAACGAATCGGCGCTGGGTGTCCAGTCCGTCAGCCGGTCGAGAATGCTGGCTTCCAGAACTCCGGTCGGCGTATTGCGCACGAATATCGGCGTGATCGTCTCGACGGAGTTCGGATTCACTCCTCCGATCGTGGGATGTCTGCGATCGATGACTTGTAAGTGCGGAAGCACCAAAACGCGCTCCGCGTTGCCGTTGATGCTCTCAGTCGTGTTCGGGCCGGGTATGACGGACAAGAATGCGGTGTACCGGCTTTGCAGAAACGGCACGGCAAACGCGAGCGCAAAACACGCGGCGGCGATGCTGAATACTGTA
>Ga0070735_10003460_pt1 | contig 13840 bp, 16 predicted proteins | sample Coa_R1_FD_66443 | JGI IMG/M metagenome (GOLD analysis project Ga0070735, IMG submission 66443) | Surface soil microbial communities from Centralia Pennsylvania, which are recovering from an underground coalmine fire - Coalmine... | ecosystem: Environmental > Terrestrial > Soil > Unclassified ...
GCATTGCGGCTCCAAACGCAAATGAAGGAGCAATTAAAAGCAGGCAGACAAATGGCACAGGTTTCATGCTGGATCGACCTCTGTACATATGTGTTCTTAGATGCAGAACGTACCGGCACTGTGAACTTGCATCGATAACCCTATTGTAAGCCAGCCGGAATCTTGAAGATAAGAAACCACAAGGCAATGTACTTTAGAATAAACACTCCTAACATCAGGAAGTTCCGGACAGCTCCACCGAGTCCTCACCGCCCGACCTTCTCGAGTCTCGCTCTTACCTCGGCCACGAACCCCGCATCCTTGATCGACGCCAAATTGATCTCCACATTCGACCGCGCACCCTCAATCGCCGCCGTAGCTAGGGCCGTCGCAGTCGTCAGATCCGATTTCATGTTCGGATTCGTGATCGGTCCGAGTTTCTCAGCAATCCTTGCCACTTCCCTTGCCCCCTCGGCCACGCTTAACGGGACGCTGGTCGCCTGTTTCAGGGCCGGATCAGTTATCGTGTCGCCGTCGGCTGAGTCTTTCGCCTGTTTATAGGCCTTCATAACCAGGTCGAATGACTCGGCGTCGGCATCAATCGCTGCCTTGAGTTCCTCGCGCAACTGCGAGAGTCGGGCGATCGCCTGGCTCAGTTCGCGTTCGTGCTGAACGTAGGCTTTCTTGCCGCGCGACATCGAGGCGACCATCGCCGCCAATCCTGCCGCCATGGCGGCGCTCGCTGCGGCTGCGCTCCCACCACCAGGGGTCGCTGTCGGCGCGGCCAACTGCTCAATGAAAGGCTCGACCCCCGCCCTTAATCCACCCACTGCCATCTTTCCACCCATCACCGCAGAAAGGCGATTCTCCAAAATCAGTGAGGAGTCGAAGTTTTCCACCTGCAGGAACCACTCCGCCGCATTCTCCAGAGCCTTCTTTGGGATCAGGCCCACGATCTCACTGCTGACCGGCGTCACCCCATAGCGTGCCGCTTCGCGTTTCACCATCTCGAACACGCGATGAATCGGCGTCTGCTCAAAATCCATCAGATTCATGGAAACCTGCGCCAGACCGCGAACCGGGAACCCTGCGCCTTTCACAAATCTCAAGCCGCCGTTCGAGAATCGTACCGCCTTCGCGATTTTCTTGGCGATATCGACGTCGGTCGTATTGAGAAAAACGTTATATGCGATAAGAAACTTCCGCGCACCAACCACCGTTGCTCCGGCCGTCGGGTGCAGTCTGGGCTCGCCGAAATCTGGCTTGCGCGCTGGATTCGTCGCAATATCGGCCCGAATTCCTTCAAATTGTCCGCGCCGGATATTCTCCAGGTTCTGGCGTTCCGGCGTGGTTGCCGCCGCTTCGTACAGATAGACAGGAATCTGAAATCGCTTCCAGATTTCCGCTCCCACATGCCGCGCCATGGCGACACAATCTTCGATAGTTACACCTTCAATAGGAATGAACGGCACCACATCGGTCGCTCCCATGCGAGGATGCGCCCCTTGATGAACGGTAAGATCTATCAACTCGGATGCTTTGCCCACCCCGCGAATCACCGCTTCTTGGATAGGCTCGCGCTCGCCCACTAGCGTGATCACGCAACGGTTGTGGTCGTGATCCATCTCGCGGTCGAGCAGGTACACGCCATCGAGTTTCATGGCGTCGACAATCGCATCTACCTTGGCCTTATCGCGGCCTTCTGAAAAATTGGGGACACATTCAACCAGTGTGGACATAAGCAGAGAAGGATATCTGGCGGGATTGTGCGACTGCAACTCTCATTGCTAGAGTCGCGGACGGCCGAGACTCCATTTCGTGCCAGTGCTCACTTCTTCGGCCGCGACTCTGGCGGCACCATTCCTGCCGCCCGATAATAGCCTACGAGTTGACCGTAATGTTCACCCGAATGCTCCACCAACCCATACGCGAGCGAAACCAGCGGGACTCTGGTGTGCGATTCTGGGGCTTCGACCATTTGCGTCATGCCCGAGTCGCCCTTTGCTTGAATCTCGGCCGCTCCGTCGGCAAACGACTTCTTGAGATAAGCGACTACTGCGGCTTTGGTCTTGTAATGAGATCGGTTCTCGTCATCGACAGGTTTTTCACCTTTTGCCACCGCAGTGAAGAGATCGTTCGATCCCGCCACATGCAGGAGCTGTTCGGCAAACGTGCGCTGCGCTGCCGTTGGCGTGAAATCGTACCTGCTCTCGGGGAAATCTTCGGCCATCGCAATCAGCTTTCGACCGATCTCGTTCCAGTCATCCATAGTTGCCTGCGAAAGGGTTCGCACTTTCGCCTCTCCCGCCTGCGCTTGCAGAAGCGGCGTACAGAGACTTAATAACAGGACAACGATCAACACGAACTTGGTCATAGAATCCTCGGTTCATCAATTCGGCTGTTTAGACGAAAGAAAAATTCGGCGGACACCAAGCCAGGAAAAAATGCGTCCTGGACGGTGCACCATGCCTGTCAGCGCCCACTGACCTTCGCTTTCTGCTATCTTCGCCTCATGGTTCGGGCGCCCAGTTTGAGTGGCGTGATTTTGGCTGCCGGCGAATCCACGCGCATGGGCACAGACAAAGCCCTGCTCCCGTGGCCGCCTTCGCACCGCGGCCATATCCTCTCGACCTTCCTTTCCGCCTCCATCGACCGACTAACTTCGGTTAGCGATTTCGTCATCGTCGTAGTGGGCCGCAACGAGCCAAATCTCGCGCCAGTGGTATACGCAAATGGTGCATCGCTCGTCCGGAATCCTTCGCCCGAGCGCGGCCAGTTCAGTTCGCTGCAAATCGGCCTGCAAGAGGTGCTGAACCGCGGTCGAGATGCCGCTTTCGTTACTCTTGTCGACAGGCCCCCTGCAGCTGAAGGTACGCTAACCACTCTTCATAGCGTGATGACAACCGCGCCTTATAGTCAGTGGGCGTTCATCCCTGAATACCAAGGCAAGCACGGCCACCCGGTACTGCTAGACCGATCCATCATTCAGGCCTTCCTCGATGCTCCACCCACCTCGAATGCACGCGAGGTCGAGCATCAGAATCAACAACACATCGCTTACATCGCTGTGGACGATCCATTTGTTACTCTGAATGTGAATACCCCGGAAGACTACGCGGCTCTCGTCTCCGCAAGGTGATTCCGCAAAATTGCGATGAGTTCGACAAAGACCAATAAAGCCGCTGCCTTTGTAGACTTCGTCCTCAACCTCCAACCCAGTTTAGCTGTCTTTGACTGTGACGGCACGCTGTGGGCAGGCGATGCCGGAGAAGGCTTCTTTGATTGGGAGTTACGCGAGCGCGTAGTCTCCGACGAAATCATCCGTTGGGCGGGTCCAAGATATGCCGACTACAAAGTGGGCAAAGTTATCGAAGACGACATGTGCGGTGAGATGGCAACCATGCATCGCGGAATGCGCGAAACCGAAGTGCAGCAAGCTGCCGAGAAGTACTTTGCGAGTTTCGCAAAAAATATTTTCCCCGAAATGCAGCAACTCATTAAGCGCCTGAACAGATCGGGTTGCGAGGTCTGGGCCGTTTCCTCTACGAACTTGTGGGTCATTCAAGCAGCCATGAAACACTTTGCTATCGTTCCCGAGCGCATCCTTGCCGCCACAGCCGTTATTGAGAATGGAGTAGTTACGAATCGCTTAGTTCGAGTGCCGACAGGTGCAGCAAAACCAGACGCCATTCGGCAAGTCATTCAACGAACCCCCGATGCCGCGTTTGGCAACTCGCGCTGGGACACCGAAATGCTCGCGATGAGCCGGCATCCCTTCGCTGTAAGTCCGTTCCCTGAACTCGAGAAGACTGCCCGAGAAAAAAACTGGACGATCTACTGGCCCGACGGGACGACGGATCGCTAAATCACTCTGAGTCAGCCGTCGCCAACTGCTTCAACAAAGCGGTGAGTGTATCCATGGCGAGGTGTGCGGCATGGCTCGATGCTTCCGGCAAACCGCCAACGGCGGCGACAAGTTCCTCACCACCGAGTCGCTCAGCATCTGCGATGCTCTTCCCTTTTAGCAACTCAGTGAGTGCTGACGCACAGGCCATCGTCGGAACGCAACCCTTCGCTAGAAAACGGATGTCGGTAACCCGCCCGGCATCGCTCTTCATCGTGAGCTTTAAGATGTCGCCGCAGGCGGGATTTTCCAATTGTGCTGAAGCATCTGGGTCAGCAACCTCGCCCGCATTCCGCGGATGCTCAAAATGGTCAAGAACCTTAGCCGAATACATTGTTGCAATTGTAGCGGGTTTATCCCGAGCCTCCGGGATGCCAAGCACCGTACATTGTAAGATGAAAAGAGTGCCCGCTGATCATAGTCCGCGCCGGATCGTTTCCTTGCAACCCAGCGTGACCGTCATACTCGACGCTGTTGGCAGGCTCGACCGCCTGGTGGCGTGCACGAAATACTGCGTCGATGTGTGCCCCGAAGTTGCCAAACGAGGTATCACAATCGTCAAGGATTCATGGACGTCGACGGAGGGCGAAATCCGGGACGCCAATCCAGATCTCGTGATTGCCTCAGTTCCTTACCAAGAGAAATCCATCACCGAAATTCTAAGAGCTGGCGTCCGTTTCCTTGGCCTCGCTCCGAGGACTCTCAATGACATCTACGCAGACATCGCGATCATCTCTGGCCTGGTCGGGGCTGCCGATCGTGGCGACAGCCTCATTGCCGAGATGCAGGAAGAAATCACGCAAGTGCGCACGCGAACCGCTAACCGTACTCGGCCCAGAGTTTTCTGCGAGGAATGGGGCAAGCCTCTGATCAACTCCCAACCTTGGGTAGCCGAACTTGTAGAGGCCGCCGGAGGGGAATTCCTTGGACGTCCGGGCGCAACGACCTCAGCCGACGCAGTTCTATCCGCGAACCCGGACATTCTTGTTGCCGCCTGGTGTGGTGCCGGCGATCGAGTTCCTTTGGAGAAGATCGTCCGCGAACGAGGTTGGAGTGGCATGAACGCAGCGAAGCATGGCCGCATTTACTGCATTCGCGATGAGTTCCTCAATACTCCTGCGCCGACTGTCATTCGTGGCCTGCACGCACTCGCGGCCGCCATTCACCCCCAAGACTTTCCACAACCCGCCGGTCTAAGATGCATCTCCGAAGCACCTTTGTCGGCTGGGCAGCGCTAGTAAATTCTTATGACAACGATAACGGATCTAGTCGGCATAAAGTCGGAGCTTGACGCCCTCGCGACCAGCACAAAGTCCGCTCAGCAACTCATGGCTGGCATCGTCACGCTGCTCCATGATCGCCTGCCGAAATACAACTGGGTGGGCTTTTATATGATGGAAAATGGCGGAGAATCGTCCATGCTCGTGCTAGGTCCCTTCCAGGGTGCACCGACGCCGCATACTCAAATTCCGCTGAATGAAGGCATCTGCGGTGCGGCCGCCTCGAGCGGAGAAACCGTGGTCGTTGACGACGTGAACAGCGACCCTCGCTATCTGGCGTGTTCTCTCGAAACCAAATCAGAGATCGTCGTTCCCATTTTCGCGCACGGCAAAGTCGTGGGAGAACTCGACATCGACAGCCATGCTCCCGCGGCGTTCACGGATGAAGACCGCCAGTTGGTCGAGCACTGTGCCCACCTTGTCGGCGACCGACTCGAGAAATCCGGCCGATGAAACATCCCGAGAGGAGTAGCGCCGCAGCCCGACGCGGTGCTTCCATGAAGCAGGTCGTCGCAGCCCTGATTCTAAAAGACGGCAACGTGCTGGTTTGCCAGCGCACGAAGCATCAGACCATGCCACTGAAATGGGAATTTCCTGGTGGCAAGATCGAAGAAGGCGAGCAGCCTCGAGACGCTCTCCGCCGCGAACTCGAAGAGGAGCTCGGGATCGACGCGACTATAGGTGAGGAAGTTGCCCGCATCCGCCATGAATACAAAACTGGCAATGCAGTAGAGTTGCGCTTCTATGTCGTTAAAGAATATTCCGGAGAGATCGAGAACCGCATCTTCAAGGAAATTCGCTGGTCATCCCGCAAGGAACTGCCGTCCTATGACTTTCTTGAAGCAGACCTCGAATTGGTGAAGGATGTTGCCGCAGGAAAGCTTCTTTAGAAGCTAGTCGGAACTGCTGCCGCGCCGCTTCAAAGTGGGATGTTCGTCGTCATCACTGGAAGTACTTCCCGCGTCGGTGTCGCTCGCCCCGTGCGACGCACGCCGCAAAGTCGGCCCATCGCCGCCATGATTCTTGTCGATCTTGTGCCGGTTTTCGAGCACCGAGAGTCTGGTCTTAATGTCCTGAAACTCTGATGTATCCACCTTGTATTCGGCTTCCGGTGGAAGCAGCGTGTTGATTTCCTGCTGGGTCTTCTCGATCCGGTCCGGCGTTTGCGGATGCGTATCAAACGCTTTCGCTAGAGTCCCGGGCTGATGCTTCTCCAGAACCTTGACCTTCTCGAAGAAAGATGTCAGAGCCTGCGGGTCATAGCCGGCGCGGTACATGTACTGGATGCCCAGAAAGTCTGCCTCTGATTCAAAGTTCCGCGTGAACTTCAAGAACCCCATAGGCATGGCTATCGATGCCAGGCTTTGCACCGCGTAGCCAATCCCACCGCCGACAAAAATCAAAGGAATCGAGGCCAGGTTCATCAATTGGCTGCGCGACATCTCGCGGGCGGCGTGACAGGCCGCCACGTGTGAGATCTCATGTGCCATCACGCCGGCCAATTCGGCTTCGTTATCAGCAGCAAGAATCAAGCCTGAGTCAACGTAGAAGAAACCGCCCGGCAGTGCGAAAGCGTTGATATCGTCTGTATCAACAACCTTGATGATAAAGGGCACCTGGGCATCGGAGTTTCGCACCAGATTCTGCCCCACGCGGTTTATGTATTCGGTGACTTGAGGGTCGCTGACCAGTTTCGAAGCCGATTCAATCTGCCGTGAATAGGAACGGCCCATCTCGATCTGCTTTTCAAGGCTGTACCAGTTCCCTAATCCACGTCCACAACCGACATTGCGGTTCCCGATTGCATCGATGTCACGGACACTGCCGTCGTGGTAGGACTTGATGGGCTTCGCCTTCACTTGAGCGGGAATAGTAGGAGCAAGGGTTGCAGATGCAGAGGAATCTGGAGATGAATTGTCTTGGGCAACAGCGATCAGGCCGAACAGAGTCAGGGTCCCGAGGAAAGTGATTAAAGCCGTGCCACGCATGGCCCCACCTGCGTAAATCCTGACACAATTTCAGCGTAAAGGATAGGAAAAAGTGCGCCTTTACGATGAAACCCGTAGACCGCAAGTCGGACCACCCTCGTTCGTATCAACCAGTCTGCTGATTCACCCTCCCGACTTCAAGGTCCACAGATAAGCGACTGTCAGCAGCGTCATGAGAGCCGTCGTTCCCCATGCAATCACGTTATACAGGCGCGAGTTAACGAACTCTCCCATCAAGTCTTTTTTGTTCACCAGCAAGAGCATAAAAACTAAGACCGGGGGAATAGCGATCCCGTTAATCACCTGGGACAGAATCGAAATCTTCACCAGGGGCAGGTCGGGAATCAGGATACAGCCTCCGCCAGCAACAATCAGGATCGTGTACAGCCAGTAAAAAACCGGCGCTTCGCTGAATCGCTTCCCTATTCCCGATTCAAAGCCGAGCCCTTCGCACACGGTATACGCCGTTGACAAAGGCAGGATCGACGCCGCGAACAGGGACGCATTGAAGAGTCCCACGGCAAACAGAATGTATGCGTAGTCGCCAGCCAAAGGGTGCAGAGCCTGTGCCGCGTCCTTCGCATCCCCGATGTTGTGGTAGCCGTGCACGTACAATGTCGCAGCGCAGGCAACGATGATGAACCACGCCACTATGTCAGTGAAGATGCAACCCGAGATCACGTCGATCTGCGACGCTCGATACTGCCGTTTGGTCACGCCCTTTTCCACGATGGACGCTTGCAGGTAAAACTGCATCCATGGCGCGATTGTTGTTCCGACCACGCCGATCGCCATGTACAGATAGCCGGGTAAAAGGAAAGCCTGTTTTGGCGGTGGTTTAACGGTGCTGACCAACGCATCGAGCCATGCCGGCTTGGCAAAAAAGCCGGCAAAGATGTAGGTCACATAAAAGAATGACGCCGCCAGAAATACTTTTTCTACGCTCTTGTACTGACCTTTGACCACGATCAGCCACACAATGACGGCGCATACCGGCACAGTAATGTAACGGGAAAGGCCGAACAATTCGAGGCTACCGGCAATGCCGGCGAACTCCCCCACAACATTGCCAAAATTGATCAGCAGAATGCCGATCATCATCAGGAAGGTGGTCCGCAAGCCAAATTCTTCGCGGATCAGATCGCTCAAGCCCTTGCCGGTGACTGCGCCCATGCGCGCCGAAATTTCCTGCACCACGATCAGGGCAATCGTAACCGGGATCAACGTCCACAACAGCAAATGCCCGAATTGCGCGCCGGCCGCCGAATAGGTGTAGATGCCGTTGGCATCGTTGTCCACGTTCGCGGTGATAAAGCCCGGACCGACGACGGCAAAAAACAGCAGGATCCGGTTCTTCCAGCGTCTCAGGAATTTCATGGGCACAAGTCACAGCCATAAACAGTGCAACGCGACGCAACAGGATAAACGTTGAAGGAGAATCTGAACAGCCGTAAAGTGAATCTCTAACAGCTGAGAGTCTTGTACTTGCGATGATCCGGCTTGTTGCCAGCGTTGAGATCGAAGCTCCAGTCGGAAGGGTTTGGTCGGTACTTTGCGACGTCGAAAAGTGGCCGGAGTGGACCTCGACCGTCACGAGCGTTCGCTGTCTCGACAACGGTCCGTTCTCCATCGGGAGCAGAGCCGAGATTCGCCAACCGAGGTTGCGCCCTGCGGTATGGAAAGTCACCAAGCTTCGTGACAGAAACAATTTCACCTGGATCACGCGCAACCCGGGTGTGCGGATCACCGCCGGGCACCAGCTAGAACCAAATGGCACTGGCACGCGAGTCACATTGTCCCTCGAATTTACGGGTCCGCTGGGATCGCTAGTCGGTCGCCTTTACCGCAACCTGAGCCAACGCTACGTACAAACGGAAGCCGACGCCCTGCGCGCCCGTGCGAAGGCCTGGCCATCCGTTGATTTCACGCCAACCGTTCAACAAGAATTCTGCCCCGCATCTGGCAGACTGCATCATAATCTTCTGACAAGGGAGCGAGCGATATGGGCGCACTAGCAGTTCTGCAATCCTTGAAAGACAGCGTTCTAGCACAGGCGAATGTGAAGGCCATCTACGGGGAACCCATTTCTGCCCAGGGCAAAACGGTGATTCCGGTGGCCAAGATTATGTACGGATACGGAGCTGGCGCTGGCACGGGCGGCGTTGGCGATACCCAAGCACGTGGTGAAGGGGGCGGAGGAGGAGGCGGCGTGCGCGCGATTCCGGTAGGGGTGGTTGAGATCAGTGATCAGCAGACACGCTTCATTCCCATAAGCGATCGGAAGAAACTAACCGGAGCGGTGTTGGCGGGAATCGGGTTTGGGTTGTTGCTCGCCCGGCGCAGACGTTAGGAAGTTCACGAGTCAAGCACTCCTCGCCAGTAGTCTGCGTGAAGCATGCGACTTGGATGAGTCTACAGCTTTGCTCGCAGGAGACTGATCACGTCGTCGGAGGTGATAACGCCGGTGAGCTTCTTGGCGTCGTCGACGACTGGCAAGGTCAGCAGATTGTACTTATCGAAAAGTTCCGCGACCGCTCTTTCGGCCGCACCAGCATGGCAGGAGATCAACGGCTCCTGTGTGAGTGACAACAGAGGCGTGTCCTGCGAGGCGAGAACCAGCTTGGCTAGCGGAACTGCTCCTGCCAGCGTTCCGCGGGAATCCACCAGGTAGATGGTGCTGACTGTTTCGACGCCACCCTCGAAGTGCCGCAGGGCCTCGACAGCATGGTGCGCGGTCGCGTTCACTGGCAGCGAGATGAACTCGGTGTTCATTCTTCCGGCCGCGGTATTTTCCTTGAATTCGAGAAGGTCGGAAACTTCCTTGCGCTCCTCGGGCTCCATCTCGAGCAAAATTTCCGAGGTGCGTTCTTCCGGCAGGTCCGCTAAAAGATCGGCTGCCGCATCGGGATCCATTTCCTCAACGATGTCGGCGGCGCGATCGGAATCGAGCGACTCTACAATGGCTTTTTGAACCCTGGGTTCAACTTCTTCAAGCGCTTCGGCGGCAACTTCTTCGTCTAGCGTCTCAAACACGGCCTCGCGTTCTGACGGAGCAAGATCCTCAACGATGTCAGCGATGTCAGCGGGGTGCAGGCGGGCCAGGCGATCGTGGGAAATTTTCAGCTTGACCCGACGCGCCGGGTCAGTCTCGATCAGGTCAACAAAGTCCCAGGGAATCGGGCGTTCAGGGATCTTGCTAAGCAGTGCATGTAAGGCGGCGTGCGGCACAAGACCCTTGAGAAGGCGGCGAACGGCTCCTCGCGCGCCGATATCGACGGCGCTGACACGCAAAACGGGATGCCCGTTGCCATTGTCCTGATGAAGGTCCACGTCGTTGACGCGGACGACCTTGCGCCCATGGACATCGATGATCTGCTGATCGAGCAGATCGCGTCCAAGAAGAAACAGCCCTTCGGAGCCGTCGGCTGTGGGCCAGGTTGCGATCGCAGAGTCAGTTCGAAGTCCGCTGTCGAGGGCCGTTACCGAACTGAAAGGCATTACGCGGTCACCTGCTTTTGTACGGACGATCAATACCGCAATGCGCGATCGGTCCTCTGCGGGAGCGATTGCGAGTTCGCGCACACGCCCGCATGGAACGCCGCCGGTATCGATGACAGGGCGTCCCAGAAGCTCGGTGAGGGCCAGCGCAGACATCCGCCTAGAGAATACTCAACGCGATGGATGGAATCCAGCACGATCGCTACTTTGCGAAATCTACGGCTTTTATACCCTCGGACAAGGCACCCGTCCTCACTTACCGTTCACCGGCCCCTCATCAGGCGAGCTGGAAATCGTTTTGAGCGGTCCCTCGTCTAACATCCGACCATGAAAACCCTTCGTGTATTGGTGCTCATTTTCACTTGCCTGCGATGCTACCCGCAGGACGTTGCGACGTTCCGTGGCGATCTGCAACACACGGGAAACTACAAGGCCGCGGGCCTTCCGCGCGCGCCCCAAGTGAAGTGGAAGTTTCATACGAACGGGCATTTCATCTCATCGGCGGCTGTGGCCGGCGGAACGGTTTTCGTGGGCAACACCGATCACTTCTTGTACGCGATCGATCAAGAGACCGGCGTTCAGAAGTGGAAGTTCAAGACTGACAGCCGCATCACGTCGTCGCCGGCCGTTGCCGGCGGGGTTGTCTATTTTGGTAGCTATGACAGCGCTTTCTACGCGGTAGACGCCGTAACCGGGCAGGCGAAATGGAAATTTCAGACGCAAGGCGAGCGCCGCTTTGCCGCCAAACACCTGCATGGCGCGGACCCTGCTGCCGAAACCATGCCCGATCCCTTCGACTTCTATTTGTCCTCTCCGGCGGTCTGGAATGGGTCGGTGTATTTTGGCAGCGGCGATGGCAACATTTATGCCCTCGATGCGGGCTCAGGCAACTTGATGTGGAAGTTCAAAACCGGTGATGTCGTTCATGCGTCCCCAGCCATTGCCGGCGGTACGGTGTTTGTGGGGAGCTGGGACAGCTATTTTTACGCGCTGGATGCAGCCACGGGAAAAGAGAAGTGGCGGTTCAAGACCGGGGAAGACCCTGACATCCACAATCAAGTGGGGATCCAGTCTTCGGCGGCGGTGGTAGACGGGACTGTTTACTTTGGTTGCCGGGATTCTAACTTCTACGCCGTGGATGCCCAAACCGGGACGAAGAAATGGGCATTCAATAACAAGGGTTCGTGGGTCATCGGTTCTCCGGCTCCGCAGAACGGCAAGGTATATTTTGCGACTTCGGACTCGGGCTTGTTCTACGCGCTGGACGCAAAGACGGGGACTTCCCTCTTCTCGCTCGACTTCAAGCACTGGCCGATGTTTTCCTCCCCTGCACTTGTCGGCAATGTCGCGTACATCGGTTCGCACGATGGAAGGCTGATCGCAATTGATCTAACCGCGGAGAGGGTGGTCTGGGCGTTTCAAACCGACGGGGCGCGTGAGAACGGTCCCGCCTACACCAAGGCCGATGGCACACCAAAATATGAGGCCGCATTCGAGGATTTCTTCTACGACAATATGGTCGACGGCGTGCAAAAGATGATGTCAGTTGGCACGATTCTGGCTTCTCCGGTGGTCGCGGACAACACCATCTACGTGGGAAGCATGGACGGAAACCTGTACGCATTGAAATGAGCAATCCATAGTTGAAACCGACGCCGTTGCTCACACACGGCGCTCGCGAATTAGACCGCCGAACTCGCGTCGTTGACAATTCCACAGCGGAAAGGCGAAACTACCCACTTCGCTCAAGCGGGCGATTTTTTACCCATCTGAATGTTTCACAGGTGGTGGAACCGCTTGGCGAGTCGTTCCGGGGTCCGCGGTAGTTTCACGAACTCTATTACCCATGACCGAACAACGGGTCTCCTTAACGCTGGATTCGACACTGGAGACGGTCGATAGTGCCGAGCAGGCTGCAAATCGAATCGCCACCGAAGCAGGATTTGGCGATGATGAGATCATGCAGATTTCCATGGCGGTGCGCGAAGCGGCAGTAAACGCCGTTTTGCACGGCAACGCCTACGACCCGGAAAAGAAGGTCAAGCTCGAGTTTGAGAACAACGGCAAAGAGTTGGTGATCACGATTCGCGATCAGGGAAAGGGATTGGATCCGGCGAAAATTCCGGATCCGCTAGCGCCGGAGAATCTATTGAAGACTTCCGGGCGGGGAATTTTTTTAATTCGCTCGTTTATGGACGAGGTGCAGATTCAACCCTCTCATACGGGCACCGAAATCAAACTGATTAAGCACGTTCCGGGAACATCCGGGGCAGGCAAGGAGGCCTCCCAGTGAGCATGAAGACCAGTACCCGTCAAGTTGACGGCGTAACCATTGTGGACTGCAGTGGCCGTATCACTCTCGGCGAGGGTAGCGTGGTGTTGCGGGATGCAGTACGCGACCTCCTTTCCAAGGGTCAGAAGAAGATTCTGCTCAACCTTGGCGAGGTGACCTACATCGACAGCTCGGGTATCGGCGAATTAGTGAGCGCCTTCACCACCGTGCGTAACCAGGGAGGCGAACTCAAGCTGTTGAACCTAACCAAAAAAGTTCATGATCTGCTGCAAATCACCAAGCTGTATACCGTCTTCGACGTGAAAGACGACGAAACTGCGGCAATCAAAGCATTCAAGTAGACCTCACAATCAGTGTCTTCGGCAGTTGAGGGCCTGTTGCGACGGGCCCTTCTGCGCTTTGGTCCATTCTGGGAACTTGACGACGATTTTGTTCTCTCGCAGGCTCTCCTCTTCCCTTCCCAACCTAGAATCAAGGAGTGAGTAGGCTGATTTATTTCAATTTAGTGTTCTCTCTTCTGGGCCGCTTTGCTTTTGGCGAGTGCCTTCCCATCACACAGGCACAGGATCATATCGGCGAAACGCAGTGCATCACCGGGAAAGTTCTGCGAGTAAAACGCGGCGGCCGTGGAGTTACGTTCTTCGATTTCTGCGAAGACTTTCGAGTGTGCCCATTCACGGTGGTTGTTTTCCCCGGCCATTTGAAGGACATCGGTGACGTCCGCGTCTTGCAGAACCGTGTGGTTGAGGTGCACGGGCCGCTGAAGGAGTATGACGGACGCGCGGAGATCGTTCTGGAAGAACTGCGACAGCTCGGCGGAGGCGCGGCAACAATTCCCAAGCTTCCCAAGGACTATGACGTCGAGCGGAAAGGCAAATACAGCGCGGGAACATTTAGT
>Ga0070735_10003463_pt1 | contig 13827 bp, 14 predicted proteins | sample Coa_R1_FD_66443 | JGI IMG/M metagenome (GOLD analysis project Ga0070735, IMG submission 66443) | Surface soil microbial communities from Centralia Pennsylvania, which are recovering from an underground coalmine fire - Coalmine... | ecosystem: Environmental > Terrestrial > Soil > Unclassified ...
TCGAGCCAGATGCGAAACCAGTTCGCGATTTCTTCTTTTTCCGCGCGCTTGAACGGCTCAACCTTGTGGTTTCGCGCAATCATCTCCGCCCGCCGCTTGCCCAGACGCGCGACGTTCAATACGCGCTCTGCCGCCGCAGGCTCCCCATGCGACTGAAACTTCCGCATCAATTCATCCAGCCGCATGATGCTGACTTCCGCGTCTTCCAGCGTCTTGAAGTGCAGCAAGTCCTCGAATTCCTCTTCGTACTGATCTTCCGCCTCTTCTTGCAGCGACAAATTAACCTTGTAGCCGGCCGCCTTCAACACTTCGGCGATATATTCGTTGCCGGTCTTACCGTCCTCACCGTGCTCGGCGATCAGCCTTCGCCGCAACTGATCGATCTCAGCCGGAGTGTACTGCTGCGCGCCGATCTCCTGCGCCGTTTGCAGAATCAATTCCTTCTTTGTTGTCTGCGAATCGCTCATCGGCTCGCGCCCCGTCCAATACCTCGATGCGCAGCGCCACTCGGACTCGGTGTAATCGGCCCCGCTGGCGCCCCATTATCCGGCGCGCCGCCGTGAGCCGCGGGCGCGTTCGCTCCCGCCGGATTCTTCAACAGTTGCCGGTACTTCGTGACGTTGCGATTGTGTTCTTCCAGCGATGCCGCAAAAAAATGCCCGCCCTGCGTGTTCGCCACAAAATACAAAAATTGCGTTTTCGTGGGGTTCACCGCGGCGCCCAGAGATTCCTCGCCAGGATTTCCGATCGGCCCCGGCGGCAGCCCCGCGTATCGATACGTGTTGTACGGCGAATCAATCTGCAAATCCGCTCCCGTCAGTGTCCCTTTGTATTGTCCGTTCTGTTCCAGCGCGTAAATTACCGTCGGATCGCACTGCAGCCGCATATTTTTCGACAATCGATTTTCAAAAATTCCCGCCACCAGCGGCCGTTCTTCGGGTTTCGGCGTTTCGCGTTCCACCAGCGATGCCAGCGTCACGAAGTGCTCCGTCAATCCGCTCACAGGCGGAATTGGCGCTGCCGAGCGAATCCGCAGCCACTCTTCTCTGAATTTCTTCACCATCTCCGCCGTCAATTCGATCGCCACCGGGTGACGCGGCAGATTATATGTTGCCGGATACAAATATCCTTCCAATGTTTTTGCTTTTGGCGCCAGGTCGCGGATCAGCTCCGGATTCTTCGCCGCCGCCAAAAATTCCGCCGCGGTCATGTACTTTCCCGATTCCAAGTCGCGCGCGATGTCAAACATCGTCTGGCCTTCGCGCACCGTGAACGGCTGCACGAATACGTGGCCATCCGCAATCTGCCAAAAAACGTCGTGCCCCGAAATCGGTCTGTTAAAAAAATACTCGCCTGCCTGCAAGCGGCGCTTCGGATGCCTCCGCGCATAAATTTCAAACGCGGTCGCGCTGCGAATGATGCCGTTCTGCGCCAACAATCGCGCTACGGCGCGGCTCGAAGCTCCATGCGGCAAATCGACAAAAACGCCCTGTGACGAAAACCCCTGATACGGCCGTGCGATGCTGATCCATAGATAAAGCGCGACACCGGCTCCAACAATCACGAGCAGCAGTAAGAGTTTTCCCAGAGTCTTCAAGTTAGTCAGCGTTCTCCATCAAGATGACTTCATCCCGGCCGCCGTGACGCTGCCGCCATGCCTGCGAGCGGCTATGCATCACCGACCTCACTTAGATGCTCGTGCCGGGATTTTGCTTCCTCGCCAGATACTCCTTCAAGATCACCGCAGCCGCCATGGCATCCACTGTCGCCCGCTCCGCTTGCTTTTTCTTCTTCACGTTTGAATGCACATGCGCCGGCTTTGAATCATCGTGAAAAACTTTTCCGGCCTGTTCCTCCAGCAATCGCTCGGCTTCCCAACTCGTCAGCCGCTCATCCACCATCTCAACAGGCAATCCCAACTGTTTCCGCACGCGCTCGCCAAATCGCGTAGCTTCTTCCGCCATGTCGCCGCGCGTCCCATCCAGCCGCAGCGGCAGGCCCACCACAATCTCTTTGACCGCATGCTCGCGCGTCACTTCGCGAAGCCTTCGCATATCCTCATTGCGATTCACGCGATCGATCGTCGTCAGCGGCCGCGGCAGCGCAGTTTCGATGTCCGCAATCGCCAGCCCGATGCGCACTGTTCCATAGTCGATCGCAAGAATCGCCGTCCGGCGAATCTCCGCCACTGGCGCATCTTTGATGGAATCGCGTTCCGAAGGACTCACGCGTCAATTATACCCGCGTGTACCGCCCGCACCCAGTCAACCATCCTCTTCTCCACGAATCACCGAGTCTTCTGCATCGCTGCGTTGTCTTTTTCTCTCCTCAATCCTTCCTTCCATGCGATCCATTCACCCACCCATCCCAGACACCTTGCTTCTTCATCTGCTCATCCAACCCCGTATCTTTCAACTGCTTCTCAATCTCGGCGCGCGTAAGACGTTTCCCGAGCGGGTGCTCGCGATCGGCCACGCCCCACGCCGTCACCGCCGCAATCACCGTGTTGATCTTCAGTTCGCGAATATCCACTTTGTCGAACGTGTCCGACGCCGCGTGATAATTCGGCAAATAATTCGCCTCGACTTGATTCGCCACCATCGTCGGCACGCCATCCAGCAAAAAGTCCCAGTTGTCCGTTCCGATGTCGCCGTCAAGCACATGATTGTTCACATCCCACGAAGCCAGCGGCCGCAAAATCTCGCTGAGCGCGTCGCGAATATCCGCGCGTCCACTCAGCGAAAATCCCGGCGTACGTCCCGACCCATCATCAAAAACGATCACGCCGCGAATCTTGTCCATCTCCGCGCGATGCTGCTGCACGTACTGCCATGACCCCACCATTCCTTGTTCTTCACCGCTGAACAAAATAAATCGAATCGTCCTTCGCGGTACCAGTCCCGTTGCCTTAATCGCCCGCGCTGCCTCGATCACCAGCGCCGCGTTGCAACCGTTGTCCAGCGCGCCCGTCCCCAGCTCCCACGAATCCAGGTGCGCTCCCAGAATCACCGCCTCATCCGGCTTCTCGCGCCCGCGGATTTCGCCGACAACATTCATCTGTTCCACCGGCCCGCCAATTTTGTTCGGCATCGCAAATCGCACACGCAGTTTTCCGCCATTCGCCTCCGCCGCGCGCGCCAGATGCATCGCGTCCTCGCGCGCCACCACCGCCTGCGGAATCACCTCCAGCTGCCCGTCGCCCGCATTCGTGTGCCGGTACAACAACAGCCGTTCTCGCGCCCCCATCCACAAAATCGCCGCCGCCCCGCCTTTCACCGCACGATCGATAATCGCCGGCGGAATGGCATACTCCTCGAACAAATCCGCCCACGTCACCCCCACTTTGGTCGACACCAGCAAAATCGATCCCTTCACATTCGCGCCGACCTTCGCGAAATCCTCCTCCGTCCCTGCGCCGACATAAATGACGTTCGCTTCGATCCCGCCCGCAGGCAGCGCCGGCGACCACCCCGCGGACACCAGCCGCACCGGAAACTTTTCCATGCCGTCCAAAATTTCCAGCCGCGTAGCGCCCTCGCTCCACGAATGCGCCAGCTGATACTTCTCCGTGTGTACCGTCACGCCTTCGGAGCGAAACGCCGCCACCGCCCAGTCCACCGCCTTCGTCATCTCCGGCGAACCTGAGACGCGCCCGCCAACCTCATCCGTCAGCCGCCGCAAATTCGCTTCCATCGGGGACGGCCCCATCACCTGCGGAATAATCTTCGCGGCCGCCTCCGCGCATGAAGCTTCGGTCGCCGAACACGCCTGCGGGGAGGCGGAGCCGCGAGCGAGGGGATCGACTTGGCCTGAAGCTAATTGAGCTGGGAGCGGCGAGGCGATGAAGCAACAAAGGAGCGAGCTAAGAAGAAGAGAACGCAGGTACATCCGATGATACCTCGCTGAAAAAATGGGCCATGCGAACGAATGCCGGCCGTGGAGCGGGCGAAGTATACCGCAGGCGCGAAGTGTCGAACGCTGGTTAACAATAACTTGGGGCGACCCCGTCACTTTTTTGCAAGTACGGAATCTGAAGGACTTCAAAGCGTTTGGAATCAATACTTGCGTAAGTGCGGAATCTGAATGAGTTACGGAGAGAAATCGTTGATGGATTATCGGACCTAGATTCGGGAGAACCGACGCGAAAAGCTTTGTTCGAACGATGGAGAGGGCTAACACAAAAAGAATATCACAAAGTTTACCGAATGTCAAGCAATAACTACTATGGTATTCGAATGGACCGTTTCGGGAATGGAATGGCGGGTGGTCGGGGGAGTGGGTAGGATAAGCGGTATGACCAATACCGGGAATGCGGGGAAGTATCAGCCGCCGAGCGCGTTCGAAGCGATGTTTAATCGGACGTTTGGGTTTTTAGCGGGAATGGGGCTGGCGCCGAAGTTTATTTACTTGCTCGAAGTGCGGGGACGAAAAAGCGGCAAGATCTATCGTTGTCCCGTGAATCTCATGGATGTCGGCGGGAAACGGATTTTGGTGGCGCCCAGAGGCCGGACGCAATGGGTCCGCAATGCGGAAGCCGCCAACGAAATCCTTTTAAAACGCGCCAGTTACCGGCAAACTTTCGCGCTCAAGCCGATCGCGGACGCCGACAAGCCGGCGTTGCTGAAGGAATACCTCGACCGCTACGCCAGCGCCGTGAAAAAATTCTTCCCCGTTGCTCCGGGCTCGCCCACGGAATCCTTCCGGCCCATAGCAGGGAATTACCCCGTCTTCGAACTGATCGTGAAGTAAGCATCTCGTCACGCGCCGTGGCATCGGCTTGCCAGAAATCGAGCGCGCCTGTGCGAAAATTGAATCCAGAATAATGTCGAACTCTCTTCAAGTCATGAAATTCGGCGGGACGTCAGTTGGCGACGCCAACTGCATCGCTCGCGCTGCCGCCATCGTCCGCTCCACAGCCGCACAGCGTCCTGTCGTCGCGGTCGTCTCGGCCATGTCTGGCGTCACAAACCGCCTCGTCTCCGCCGCCCAAAAAGCCGAGCAAGGCGAACAAGACTTCATCTCCAAGCTCATCGACGACCTCCACACCCAGCACATCACCGCACTGGAAGCCCTCACGAGCAACGCGAACTCCAAGAGCGAAACCTCCGCCGCCATCCTGGCCGTCCTTCGCGAACTCGAGCGTCTTCTTCGCGGCACTGGAATGCTGCGCGAACTCACGCCTCGCGCCCTCGACGCGATCTCCGGGATCGGCGAACGCCTCTCCGCTCCGCTGGTCTCCGCGGCAGTCAACGAACTCGGCGTCAAAGCGCAAGCCATCTCCGCCACCGAGCTCATCGTTACCGACCCGCACCACGGCCGTGCCGAGCCCCTCATGGGCCCAACGCGCAATCGCGCTGCTGCCAAGTTAAAGCCGTTGCTCGACCAAAAAATCGTTCCAATCGTTACTGGATTTATCGCCGCAACGCCTGAAGGCGTACAGACCACGTTAGGCCGCGGGGGCTCCGACTACAGCGCCACCATCCTGGGCGCCGCGCTCGACGCCGCCGAAACGGTCATCTGGACCGATGTGGATGGCGTAAAGACCGCCGACCCGCGCCTCGTCCCCGAAGCCCAAACGATTCCTGAAATCTCCTACAACGAAGCTGCCGAACTCGCCTATTTCGGCGCCAAAGTTTTGCATCCAAACACGTTGCGTCCCGTCACTGCGGCAGGCGTCCCCGTGTGGATTCGCAACAGCTTCAAGCCTGAAAATCCCGGCACAAAAATCACCGGCAAAGGCGACTCTTCCGGCGGCGGCGTGAAAGCGCTCACCGCCATCAAGGACGTCACCATGATCACGGTCGGCGGCCCCGGCATCGTCGGACTCACCGACGTTCTCGCGCGTAGCTTCGCCGCCACCTCCGCGACCCGCACCAACGTCTTTCTCGTCTCTCAATCCTCGTCCCAAAACGACATCTGCTTCGTCATCGCCTCTGCCGACGAAAAACGCGCTCTTGCCGCGCTCCGCGAAGCCTTCGCACCCGAAATCGCCGAGCAAACCGTGGAGCACGTCAACACCAACCCCGATGTGGCCATCGTCGCCGCCGTAGGCGAAAATATGAAGGGCATCCCCGGCGTGGCCGGGCGTATCTTTACCGCCCTGGGCCGCGAAAACGTGAACATCATGGCCATCGCGCAGGGCTCCAGCGAATACAACATCTCCCTCGTCGTCGAGAAAAGCGCGATGCAACGCGCCCTCACAACCCTGCACCACGAATTCAGGCTCTCTGAATTCTTCGTCGCCAAGTAGCCCCCTAACAACCCTTCAACACGCCCGAACCGGTTGAAAACTGCCGGAACCGCTTCTGCGCCAATGGGACCAACGTACCACGCGCGCTGGCGACGCCTTTCTAAGTCGATGATACAAATACACTTACCGAGGTTCAGTTATCCCCGCCAACACAGCTGCTCCCCGGGCCAGCTTATGCCGCGCGGCTCGGCCTGCCACACTCCTCCTCGCATTAGGAGGCCTCACATGGCACAGACAATCTGGATTCAACGGCTCGACAACACGCAGAAATCCCAGGCGGAAGGCATGGACTTCGTCTGCGTGCACCTGCACCAGCGAATGGATCAGGTCGGCAAGCTCACCAAGGAAAAGGGCTGGAATCTCGTGCCCAACGCCACCGAAAAAGACGGCACCGCCCACAAAGCGGTCTGCTGCGACAGCTGCGCCAAGAACTACAAAGAAGGCAGCGTCCGCTTGGCCAAAGAGCCCGTTCACGCCTAACGCAAGCCCCTTGAGGGCATACATTTTGGCGCTTTATTGTTCTGAGGCGGCCGCAGCCGCCGAAGGGTCTCAGCCGTTGCCCCCTCGCCGAACGAACAGGCGAGCGACGGCCTAGGGAAAATAGGAAGCGCCGGCTTACCCCAGGACCGAGCACGGTCCGCGGGGTTTACCCGGCGCTTCGCTTCATTTCTCGCTTACCTTGGGCGGCTATTCAACGCGCCCGATCCCGCTCGTGCTTTTACTTCTTTGGAGGCGGTGCGGACGCGTTCTCGCTCGTCGGCGGCACAATCCCCTTCAGCCGCATGTATGTGACCATATTTCCGTAGTGCTCATCGGTGTGCGCCGTATTGATCGAAAACACCGTCAACCTCGCCAGATTGAAGGTGAACAGCTTGATCATCTCGCTGCCCTTCGTATCCGTCATGCCGTCGAAGGCCTTGTTGCAATAGGCCACTCCGTCCTTCAAAGCAGCGACTAGATCCGCCTTGGAAGTCTTCGTCTTCTCGATGTTTTTCGGCGCTACGGTCTCACCGCTTGCCTGCGAGCAGAACATAACCGAAGCGTCTGCCACATGCCCCACCAGCTGCCCGAAACTCCGCACCTCTGGCGTCGGCTTAAATGAGTAGTTCTCTTCCGGCATTTTCTCCGCCGCCCCCACCACCGCCCCACTCACAAACGAATACAAACCCTTTTCGCTCACCGTAATCGGATTCGCCGGAGGAGCAGCTGCCGGCGCCTTGTCCTGACCAAACGCAGCAAACGGAACCGCCATTACCGCGGCAAACACACAACACAGTTTCTTGTTCATGAAATCACCTTTCGTGGATTTAACTCGAAACCTGGAGTAGGTACCGACCGCTTCACCAGAGCAAACGGGGCTCACCGCAATCTACTATACGCACCCATCTTCAAATCGTTTCGCAATGGCCTGTAAAACTTTTCCCCGCTGGATTGCCCGTCGCACTCGGACACCCTCTCCGTTCATCTTCTTAGCTCTTCAGCAGCAAGCGAATCCAGGAATCTCCGAGCCACTGCTCAAAGTCCTTTGCTGGCCATCCACGCTGCTCCACTAACAGGAGATAGAACTCCGGAGAATTCATGCTCCAAATGATGTCCGCGGCCTTGGCGATGGAGAGCTCGGGCCGAAGGCTCCCGGTTGCGGCCAGGTCTTTCGCGAGAAGCCGCATGTTCTGGGCGCGGCGGCTCGTTATGTTTTGCCAAAGCGCGTCCAGTTCTGGATCAAGCGGCGCCGCGCCCTGCAGCACTCGGAAGAGGGGAGCGAGCCTCGATTGAATGCTTCGCAGGGCGCCCGCATAAATCCGCAGCTTTTTGGCGGCGTCGGGTTCTGAGCGTATCGATCGCACGTAATCGCGTTCTTCCGGTGGAACCGCCGCTTCGCTGCCCGAAATCGCTGTCTCCACGAGCAAATGAAATAGCGCAGCTTTCTTGCCCACTGTTGCGTATACGGTATCGAGCGCAATTCCTGCGGCTTGAGCGATCGCCGGCATCGTCGCTGCCGCGTAACCCTTTTCCAGAAACACTTTCAGCGCAGCGTCGAGAATCGATTGGCGCGTTGCCCGAGCCGCGTCGCGGCGCGCGCTGGAATCGTATGTGCGCTTTGCGCGGATATTGCTCATCTTCCGTTTGTTCTTCATATTGGTCCGAAGTATGTTAGGATTAATATGCTTCAATCGCGATAGTTTGAAAAGGAGATTCTAAATGTTTGCTGCAATCATCGACTTTGCCAATCTGCTGTTCGCTGCGCTCCTGGTAGGGGCCATGTTCGCCGTGTGGCTCGTGTTCAATCCGGCGGGGCTCAATGCCGGTACATACGTTGCCTTGCACCAGCAGGGCGTTCGGACCCTCCACCCGGCGCTGCCGATCCTGGGGATAGCCACGATCCTGGCGACCGTTACCGCGGCGGTGCTCGGACGGGCCGACAACCCGCGCTTCTGGTGGCTCATCGCCACGGCGCTGTGTTTCGCTGCGTCTGGATTGATCACGCGATTCCTCAACATGCCGATCAACGCCGTCGTGATGACCTGGAACAGCGACTCGTTGCCCTCCAATTGGATGGGGTTGCGTAATGCGTGGTGGCGATGGCATTGCCTCCGGCTGCTAACAGGATTGGTAGGATTTTCGTTGCTCCTCGTGGCGACGCTGAAGAACAACTGGACCAGATAAGCGAAATTCATTCGACCGTGTCATGCTTATTTTAGGGGAGATGCGATCTTATGGCCGATTCCGCAGTCGAAGCCCTAATTCTTGATTTGCTTCAATGGCTGACGTCCGGGGACAGGACTTACGATCAAGTACTGGATGCTTGGCGTACTTCATGCCCTCGGCTTCCGGTTTGGGAGGATGCGAACGATCGCGGACTTGTCAGAATCGAGCATCTAAACGGCGACACATTCATAAGAGCTTCAGCAATCGGCCTTGCCCTTCTCGAAAGGAGCGGACGAGCTCCAAAAGTCGCTGGTATTCGCTAACCTCGCCGCTCTGCTCAGCCGCATTCAAACCTTAAGGCCTCATCAAGTCCTCTCGCCTATCTTCTCGGAAATAGACCCGATTCTGGATGCATCCATGCCCCACGCAACATAGTCTCAGCCGCGCATACATGCGCGCGACACCACGGAGAAACCCATGAGCGAACTAGAAACCATCAAAGATCTTCTGGAAGAAGAAATCCAGGACCTCTATTCCGCAGAAAAGCAGCTAACCAAAGCCATTCCAAAGATGGCCAAGGGCTCCAACAACGAAGAACTATCAGCCGCCTTCGAAGCCCATCTCAAAGAAACGGAAGGCCAGATCGAACGGCTCGAACAAGCTGCTGAACTCCTCGACATCAAAACTTCGGGCAAGAAATGCAAAGGCATGGAAGGCGTAATCGCCGAAGGCGCGGAAGCTCTCGAGGAGGAAGGCGACGAACACGTCCTCGACCTCGGGATCATCGGCGCCGGCAGCCGCGTCGAACACTACGAAATGGCCGGTTACACCACCGCCATCAACCTAGCGAAGAAACTCGGCAACGATGAAGTCGTCAATCTCCTAACCCAAAATCTCGAAGAGGAACAAGCCGCCGACGAAAAACTCCGCACCATCGGCGACCAAATCCTGGAACAAGCCCCAACCGAACAAAACGAGAGCGAAGAAGGGGAAGAGAGCGAAGACGGTGCGGAGTCCACGCCAAAGCGAAAGGCCGCCGGCGGCCACTCGTAACCAGCGATTCGAATCCGATTGTTTAGATCGTTCGTCTCGATTCGAATGCCATAGTTCATGTGCACGTGCCGCACCCTCCAGGAGCGAGGAGGGTGCGGTTTTCGATTGTCAACTCTCTTCAGATCTTCTGCAGCTTCCACTTCCCGCGCCGGAACAGAATCACTCCAGCGACGGCAACCGCAGCTTCTGCAACGACCATCGAGATGTACACGCCGTTCTGTTGCAGATGCGCAGGAATCGCCAGCACATACGCCAATGGGATCTCCAGAAACCAGAACCCGAAGAGGTTAACGATGGTCGGCGTCGTCGTGTCGCCCGCGCCGTTGAACGCTTGCAGCATTACCATGCCGTACGCAAATCCGACATTGCCGCAACTCAGGATGCGCAGACACGTCGCGGCAAGCGCCACGACTTCCGGATCGCTGTTGAAAAGGCGAACGATCGGAGTCGCGAACAGAATGAAGAACAGTCCGATGCCGCCGAGAAACAGCATGTTGTAGAAGCTGGTGCGCCATACGGATTGCTCGGCGCGGTCCGGCCGTTTTGCGCCGAGGTTTTGTCCGACGAGCGTTGCCGCGGCATTGCTCAGTCCCCACGAAGGCAGAATCACGAAGATCACGATGCGCACCGCAATGGTGTATCCCGCGAGCGCGGTCGATCCGAAGATGCTGACGATGCGCACGAGTCCGATCCAACTCACGTTCGCGATGGCGAACTGAAAGATGCCCATCACCGACACGCGCAAAAGGCGGAACAGCACCTCGAAATTGATCTTGAGCTGCCGCCGGTAGATGCGAATTCGCTCGGACCCGCGCATCAGCCGGTAAAACTGATACAGCACGCCGATCGAGCGGCCCGTAAACGTTGCGAGTGCGGCACCGGTCACGCCCATCTTCGGAAAGGGACCGAGCCCGAATATCAGGCACGGATCCAAGATCAGATTGATGATGTTCGACACCCACAGCAAACGCATCGCAATCGCTGCGTCGCCGGCGCCGCGGAAGATGGCGTTGTTCAAGAAGAGCAGCATGATCGCACCCGCACCGCCCACGGCGATGCGAGCGTATCCCGAGCCGACCGCAACCACGCTCGGCGATGCGCCCATCCATTCAAGCAGCTTCGGCGCGAGAAACACGCACGGCAGACCGACGATGAACGTGATCACGAAGCCGAGCACGATCGCCTGCACTGCTGCGACCGCCGCGCCTTCGGGATCCTTTTCCCCGATGCGTCGTGCGACCATCGCCGTCGTGGACATCGAGAGTCCGAGCCCGACCGCAAAGACGAGGCTCAGCATCGATTCCGTCAACCCGATCGTTGCGACGGCGTCCGCGCCAAGCCGCCCAACCCAAAAGACATCGACGACTGCGAACAGAGACTCCAACACCATTTCCAGCACCATCGGAATGGCGAGGAGCAAAATGGCCCGATTCAAACTGACGCTGGTGAAATCCTGGTGCGATCCGCGAAGCGCTTCGCGAATCGACGGCCAGATCGGAATCGACTTCGATTCCGTCGTTACCTGCTGCGTTTCCATGTAGTCCTTTGCATTTCTGCGCAGACGCAATCCGATGCGGATGCCATCGCGCGGCTGTACCTACAAGATCAGAAAGACAAAATCAGAAAACAAGTAGAGGAAAAGGGAACCGCGAGTCTCGCGGCGTTAGGAAACGACGGGGGTTACGATGACGACATTCATGCGATTTCACCTGTCATCGTTGCACTGCGCGGAAAACCTCACGTTGCAACGGAAAAAGCTAAAAAGGAGTGTATAGGAAGTCACCCCATCGGCGCCACAAGAATCTTGCAAGACGGAAAAAGCGCTAAGAATCGAGGATGCGATCGGTGACGGCAGCTACCTGCGCCATCTCGGCGACGTCATGGACGCGGACGATGTGCGCACCGGCCAGGATGCTCGCAGTAACGGTAGCGGCCGTCGCAAAAGTACGCTCATCGGAAGGAACTGCCTTGTCGCTCCGCAGCGTTGCGAGCCTTTTCAAGGACCTCGCCGAATGCCGCGCTTGTTCGGCGAAAACACCTTCCTTCGCCAACGCGAGCGTATGCCCAAGGAATCCTTTGCGCGAGGTCCCCACAGCCAGCGGATACCCGAGCTTCGCAATCTCCGGCAACTTCCGCAGCAGTTCGTAATTCTGGGGAAAGCTCTTGCCAAAGCCGATGCCCGGATCGAGCACGATCTGCGATTTTCTAACGCCAGCTTTGAGCGCGATTTCCAACGCCGCGCGAAGATCCTTCGTCACATCGGCGACAACATTTTTAGCGAATGGAATCTTCTGCATCGTGGCCGGCTCGCCGCGCATGTGCATCAGGACGAGCCCACATTTTTTGTCGGCGACTACATCGGCAAGACGCGGATCGAATCGTAACGCAGAAACGTCGTTGATGATTTCCGTGCCGGCACGGATCACGATTTCCGCCACCGAAGATTTCCGAGTATCCACCGAAATCGGGATTTTTATTTTTCCGCGCAGCGCCTGCAGGACCGGCAGCAACCGGCGCAGCTCTTCAACGACTGAAATTTCCGCCGAACCCGGCCGCGTCGATTCCGCCCCGATGTCAAGAATATCGGCGCCGGCTTTCGCGAGCGCCAACGCCTGTTGAATCGCTTTTTGCGGAGAGAAAAATCTGCCGCCGTCCGAAAAACTATCCGGTGTCACATTTACGACACCCATCACCAGCGTCTTCTTGCCAAGCAAGAGCGATTGCTTTGCAAGGCGCCACTGAAAAAGTTTACGAATCGGCATGTGGGAAAAGTTTACCCGAGAACTTGTAACTGCGACCGTTTTCCGGATCGCGGGCTTTTGACTTTTGCTTACGAGTTGAGCGCGGAACGCGGGAGTTGGAGCTTAAAAATTAGTCGAGGTCGAAATCGCGAATCGGCTTGCCAACCGGGCCATCTTTGGCTTTCTTCATGGCCTCTTCAAACTTCTTCGCCAGGATGTCTTCCTTGTTCGATTCCTGAAACCATGAGTCAGCAAATTTATCTTCCCGCTGGCGATTCTGTTCGGCGAGAATGCCCGCAGCGTCGTTCAGGTCAATTCCGGGTCCCGCTTTCGGCGGCGCTTCGTGAGAAATCACGACGCCAAGCGCCGCATCGATCACCAGCTTTGCGTTGCAGCACGGGCAAACAGACTGAATTGTGCCTTCCGGTTTCTTTGCCATGGGCACAGTCTACGCCTTTTCCCGAGCGAGAGAAAAGGCACCCATCTGAACGGCCTAGTGGTACGTATTGAATTCTCGGACGAGGTCTACCAGCCGAAAAGCGGCGCCGAGTCGCACTCCATAGCGGCTGGGAACGCCCCGCCGCACGATGAGGTGACGGAGATGGCTGCGGACAAACGGCAAGTATTTATCGCCGGGGCCACGGGCTACATGGGGCAGCGCTTGGCTGTAGAGCTTGCGCGGCGCGGACACGCCGTAGCGGGGCTCGTGCGGGGCGGCTCTGAGCGCAAGCTGCCGCAGAGTTGCACTCCGGTGATTGGCAACGCGCTCGACGCGATAACATTTCGCGACAAGATCGGCGGCGCCGGCACATTCGTGCAATTGGTTGGGGTCGCGCATCCGAGTCCCACGAAAGCAAGACAGTTTCGCGAGATCGATCTCGTATCGTGCGAGCAATCCGTAGCCGCCGCCGTCGCGAACCGGGTAAAACATTTCGTCTACGTCAGCGTCGCGCATCCCGCGCCGATGATGCACGCGTACATCGAAGTGCGTAGCAAGTGCGAAGCGATGATTCGCGACGCCGAACTGAACGCCACAATCCTGCGTCCGTGGTACGTGCTCGGCCCCGGCCACTACTGGCCGTACTTGCTCGTGCCGGGCTACTGGCTCGCCCGCCAAATTCCCAGCATGCGCGAAGG
>Ga0070735_10003464_pt1 | contig 13819 bp, 12 predicted proteins | sample Coa_R1_FD_66443 | JGI IMG/M metagenome (GOLD analysis project Ga0070735, IMG submission 66443) | Surface soil microbial communities from Centralia Pennsylvania, which are recovering from an underground coalmine fire - Coalmine... | ecosystem: Environmental > Terrestrial > Soil > Unclassified ...
CGCCTACATGTTGAGCCGTTTAGCGGGCGTGAGGAGCGCAGCGACGGGAGTCCGCTGGCGAAATCCTGAGCGAAGCGAAGGAACCCGATGACCAAACGAAAATCCAAAGGCGCCTACATGATTTCCGCAGTCGCCGAAATGTACGGCATCCATCCTCAAACGCTTCGCCTCTACGAGCGCGAAGGGCTTCTCAAGCCGTCCCGCACCGAAGGCAACACGCGCCTCTATACCGATGAAGATCTGCAAAGGCTGGAGTTCATTCTGAATCTCGCGCGCGACCTCGGCGTGAACATCGCCGGCATGGCGATCATCCTCCAAATGCGCGAGCGCATGGAAGAGATGCAGCGCCAGATTCAGGAGTTCGTGCAATACATCCAGCAAGAAGTCTTAACGCGCGCCAACGCTGCCGCCGATCCCTCCAAGGGAGCCCTCGTCCCAGTCCGCCGTCCTATGGTCACCGTCCAGTCACCTAAAAAACGCTAATCGGTTCTGCGACGCACGGAACAATTTGTCATCCTGAGGAGGGCGTAAGCTCTCCGAGGGACCGCATGACGTCATGCAATGCCGATGCCGTCGATGGGATCAACCGCACTGCAGTCATCGATTCGTTCCCGTCCCGGCCATCGGAACCCTTGGAGAAAGTACGTCCTTCACTCGCTTCGCCGGAGTTCAACATGACATCGCAGTAAGCGTATGATGAAAAGCTTCCTCATGCTCCCCTTCAAGCTCGTCTATACCGACGCGTATTACCTGCCGATCGGCAATCATGTTTTTCCCGCCGAGAAATACAAACGCGTCCACGACCGTCTCATCTCCACTGGCGTCGCGGAACCAGCGGATTTTCTCGAGCCCCAGCCTGCCACCGACCAGGACATCCTTCTCGTTCACAAGCCCGAATACGTGCAGAAGCTCAAGACCGGCACTCTCAGCCCGCGCGAAGAGATGGAGATGGAAATTCCCTATTCTCGCGAGTTGGCCGATGCCTTTTGGCTTGCTGCCGGCGGGTCCATCCTCGCCGCGCGCCAATCCCTCACCGACAAAGTTTCCATCAGCATCGGCGGCGGATTTCACCACGCTTTTCCCGACCACGGTGAGGGATTCTGCATGATTCACGACGTCGCCGTTGCCATCCGCCGCCTCCAGCGCGACGACAGGATCCGCACGGCCATGACTGTCGATTGCGATGTCCACCAGGGAAACGGCACTGCCCATATCTTTGCCGGCACGCGCACAGCCAGCGCTCTGCTGCCTTCATCTTCGACCTCCACGGTCGAGCCGCCCAAAAACGCGCCCCAAGGAAAGATGCGCGGAGCCCATGCTGGCGATGTCTTCACCATCTCGCTTCACCAGCACAACAACTATCCGCTATGGAAGCCGCCTTCTTCGATTGATGTCGACTTGCCCGATGGCACAAACGACGCCGACTATCTTGCGTGGCTCGACAACGCGCTCAGCTCTGGACTTCGACAGTTCGAGCCCGATCTGATCTGCTACATCGCCGGCGCCGATCCCTATCGCGAAGACCAGTTGGGTGGCCTTGATTTAACTATCGATGGATTGAAGAAGCGTGACGAACTCGTGTTCCGCGTCGCCCGCGCGCGCAATATTCCGGTGATGGTCACGTACGCTGGCGGCTATGCACAAAACGTGGAGGACACCGTCACCATCCACAGCAACACGGTAGTGGCTGCAAAAGAAGTCTTCGCAGGGTGACTGCTGTCAGGCTTGGCCCCCGCGGTGGTTTTCGTCTCGCAACTTGCGGCAAGAGCAGATCCTGCATCGGTGCTTGACGCCCAATTCGTTCCCGGCACATAATTCCCCCTGATTCTTTCTCCCTCGACCCTGGGGTTCTCGCAACTTCGTCCGTTTTTAGCTCAGCTGTCAACCGTTCGAACTCCGAAATGCCAGTGTTCTTCCAATAGCGAACTTGCGGCCTGCAGTCTGTCGCAGGCATCGCAAAGGAGAGATTATGCGGGGAGCTATCCAGAAATCTGCAATGCTTCTATTTTGTTGTGCAGTGATGTCTGCCGCGGCGTCGGCACAGAATTTTGCCGCCGAGAGTCTCGATTCTCCGGCGGAGGGAAACCCCGTTGTTGGCCCGCTGGTTCAAGGTTTCAACGGTCACCTCTACGGAATTTCAAGCTATGGATCCTCCGGAATTGCAAACATTGGAGGATCCTCTAATTGTGGAACCACCGGCTGCGGCGCTGTGTTCGAAGTAAGCCCGACGGGTAGGCTGTCAGCGCTTTACCTTTTTTGTTCTTTGCCAAATTGCGCCGATGGCCAAGATCCACAAGCTGGATTGATTCTCGGTGCCGACGGAAATTTCTACGGCACAACTTTACAGGGCGGCGCCAATGGCGTTGTCAATGGGTACGGCTATTCCGGCGGCTCGGTATTCAAACTCTCCCCTTCGGGTAAGCTGACGACAATTCACAGCTTTTGCTCGCAAATGAATCTCTACGGTGTGTGCCTCGATGGCGCGTTGCCTTATGGCTTGGTCCAAAGCTCCGACGGAAACATATATGGGACTACTTCGCAAGGCGGCACGGCTAACCAAGGCCTCAACTGCTACGCGCCCGACGGCGCCCAATATGGTTGCGGAACAGTCTTCAAAATTACTCCCACCGGCAAGCTCACAACCATCTACAATTTCTGTCCTGAGTTGAACGGCGACGGAGTGTGCCCCGACGGCGAGGATCCTCAAGCAACCCTTGTGCAAGGCGGCGATGGTAATTTCTACGGCACCACCTTTGCGGGAGGCGCCAATGTTTGTTCCGGGACTGGTTGCGGGACAATTTTCAAAATTACTCCCAGCGGCACGCTCACAACCATCTACAATTTCTGTCCCGATCAACTCCCCTGCACAGATGGATTCGAGCCCGGCATGCTCGTACGAGCCACGAACGGAAATCTCTACGGCCTCACGTTGCATGGCGGGCCTCAGGGCGGAGGCTCCGTTTTCGAGGTTACGTCCTCTGGGAAGTTCAATACCCTCTATGGATTTTGCAGTGTGGCCAATGGTGGCCCTTGTCCTGACGGCTCTTCTCCCGCCTCGCTGATGCAGGCGACAGACGGAAATTTCTACGGAACGACTGTGGAGGGCGGAGCAAATTGCCTCACGGATGGCTCCTACGGCTGCGGCACCATCTTTCAGATGACCTCCGCCGGCGCTATTACGAACCTGCACAGTTTCTGCCAAACCAATTGTTACGACGGAACGTACCCATCAGCCACTCTCGCGCAAGGCACCAATGGCGCATTCTACGGTCTTGCGGCATTCGAGGGCGCCGATAAAAGTTGCACCAATGGATGTGGAACGATCTTCCAACTCTCGATGGGCCTTGGACCGTTCGTAGAAGCGAGCCCGAATTTCGGAACAGCCGGACGAGTCATCAGCATCTTGGGTAACAACCTGACTGGCGCGACCAGCGTCACCTTCAATGGAACGCCTGCTACCTTTACTGTTGTTTCAAGCACACTCATCAAGGCTCACGTACCTACCGGCGCAACCACCGGCACTGTGCAGGTAATTACGCCTAACGGTACGCTCTCGAGCAATGTGCCTTTCCAGATCTTGCCTTAGCCAAGGTCAGAGCTCTGTATTGCGGGGCCGCCGTGGCGGCTCCGACAATTTATAGAGTAGTGTTCGGTTCGTACTCTGCGATCCCCTGTGGTGAAGTAGTTCTCATCGTGAGCAGAGCGAAGGACCCATACCCGCCCTGCAGTGAGATGAACGTAGAAAGGCGTTCTCTTATCGACCCCCCCGCCAAAAGCTATACTCCCACCATGGACGTCCTCGTTTCCCAGCTTTCTCACCGAGAGATCTATAGCATTCTTCTGCACAGCGTCGCGCCGCGGCCCATTGCGTGGGTTTCTTCGCTGAGCGCCTCGGGACAGCCTAACCTCGCCCCATTCTCCTTCTTCAACTGCGTCTCCGTAGACCCTCCCATGCTCGCTTTTTCTCCCGGGCTGCGCCCGGCGAAAGAAGTCCCATCCACGCCTCACGGCGAACCAAAAGACACGCTGCGCAACATCCGCGAGACGAAGGAATTCGTCGTCAGCGTCGTGACCTACGATCTGCGGGAGCGCATGAACGCGACAAGTGGCGAGTACGACGCCACGGTCAACGAGTTCGAACTAGCGAAACTCAAGCCTGTCGCTTCACAGGCCGTGCGTCCTCCGCGGGTCGGAGAGTCTCCCTTGAGTTTCGAGTGCAAGCTGCATCAGATTATCGATTTCTCTCCCAACCCAACCGGAAGCAGCCTTGTGATCGGACAGGTCGTGGCCATTCACATCGACGATGCCCACCTCAAAGAAGGACGCCTGGACCCGAACTCCCTCGACCTGATCGGTCGCATGGGCGGCCTGCAATATACGCGCACCAAAGATCGTTTTGAGATGGTCCGCCCCAAAGTGGAGTAGTGGGCATTTCACCGCTTATTACTGATTGTCATCCTGAGCGAAGCGAAGGCCGCCAGATAGAGGGACGACTCGGGTATCTTTCCTCCGTGTTCCTCTGTGCCCTCTGTGGTGAGTTCACTCATACCCGTGCGTCCTGTGCCCGCCCCTTCCACTTCCCGCCCCGTCCCATCCAGTACTGAACTGCTGAGTGCAGCGTCGCGCCCGAATAAAACAGGGCAACAACTGGCAGCGATGCCGCCCAGAGTGGCGACAAGCCGTAGAATCGCACCATTGGCCAGAAGCTAAGACTCATCAACAGCCACGCGAGTCCGCCTAGCAACGCCGCCCATCCGCCAAAGAACACGAGCACTGGGGGCGCAAGAAAAGTAATGCCGAGCCCGAGCACCGTCCCCATCAGCAACCACGCGGAATGCTTCAACTGATAAAACGCGTTGCGCGAGATCATGCCTCCGACGCCGCTAAATCCTTCGTAGCTTCGGATGCTCCATGCATTCCGCGTCAATCCTAGCCAGATGGCGCCGTTGCGCTTGATCTCCCGCGCCAGCGCGCAATCGTCGATCAGTTCTCCGCGGATCGTCGCAATCCCTCCGATCCTGGCGAGCGCCGCCGCGCGCACTAGGATGTCGCCACCGGCTGCCGCCGCCGTTTTGTTTCGAGGATCGTTCACCCACGCCGGCGGATACAGCATGAAAAAGAAATACACAAACGCCGGGATCAGCGCGCGCTCGGCCAGCGACGCGCACTTCAGTTGCACCATCATCGAAACCATGTCGAGATTGCTGGCCTGCGCCATCGCCACCAACGATGCGACGCTATCCGGCGCGTGCACGATGTCGGCATCTGTGAACAGAAAATATTCCGGAGAGTATTCGCCCGCACGTTCCACTCCCTGCGCCAAAGCCCACATCTTGCCGGTCCATCCCGCTGGCAGAGGAGCCGCGGAAATGATCGTTACACGATCGCTGCAATCGCGGGCGGCCTGCGCGACCGCGCCCGCCGTGTCGTCGGTGCTGTGATCATCAACCACGAAGATGCGCATGCTCCCGGGATAATCCTGTGCGAGCAGCGACTTCACAACTTGTCCGATGACGTCCGCCTCGTTGCGTGCCGGTACAACCACCGCAACCCGCGGCGGGGGCTCGGTTCGCAGCTTCAGCCCCTCGGGTAGAGTCACGATACGCCAGAAGCGTCCCCAGGCTGCAATCATTACAACCCATATCACGCACGATAGTGCGCCAATTCCGGCCGCGATCATCGTGGTCAATCATCCCATATTCGTACGTAATTCGTTCGCGCACCGGCAGTGCGCATTTCCAACTGATCACTGGGGGCTCGCGGCTCCTGGCCCGCAGCTCATAGCGCACCGCGGCTGCTAAAATACCTAATTACGCCTATGTTTGAGAATCTACAGGAAAAACTACAACGCGCATTCAAGACGCTCCGCGGCCAAGCCAAGCTGACCGAGGAGAACATTGACGAGGCGCTGCGCGAAATCCGGCTGGCGCTGCTTGAGGCCGACGTCAACTTCAAAGTGGTCAAGCAACTCATCGACCAGATCCGCGCCAAGTCCGTCGGACAGGAAGTGATGACGGCGCTCTCACCCGGAGAGCAGGTCATCAAGATTCTGCGCGACGAGCTGGTCGAGGTGCTGGGCAAGGATACGGCGCGGGTGAAGTTCGCGTCGCAGCCGCCGACGGTCGTGCTCATGGCCGGACTGCAAGGGTCCGGTAAAACGACCACGTCGGGCAAGCTGGCGAACTGGTTCAAGCAGGGCGGACACCGTCCGCTCCTGGTTTCGGTGGACGTGTACCGTCCGGCGGCGCGCGAGCAGTTGAAGGTTGTGGCCCAGGCGGTGAAGTCGAACATTTATGAAGGCCAGGTCGGCGACGCAAACACTCCGGCCGAGCTTACACAAGCAGTCGAGCGGCTGGTGAAAGAGGCGCGTCGCGAGGCCATCGTCAGCGGATGCGACGTGCTGATTGTCGATACCGCGGGCCGGTTGCACATTGATGACGAGCTGATGAACGAGATGCAGTCGCTGAAGAAGCTGCTGAATCCGTCGGAGATTTTGTTCGTGGCTGACGCGATGACCGGACAGGATGCGGTGCGCTCGGCCGAGGAGTTCCACAAGAAGCTTTCACTGACCGGAGTTGTTCTGACCAAGATGGATGGCGATGCGCGCGGCGGGGCGGCGTTATCAATCCGGCAGGTCACGGGGCAGCCGATCAAGTTCATCGGCGTCGGCGAAAAGTACGATGCCCTGGAGCCGTTCCATCCCGACCGCATCGTGTCGCGCATTCTCGGCATGGGAGACATCCTGTCGCTGATCGAGCGCGCCGAGAAGCAGATCGATAAGAAGAAAGCCGAGGAGCTGGCGACCAAGGCGCTTACGGGCGACGGATTTTCGCTGGAAGACTTTCGTGACCAGCTGCGGCAAGTGAAGAAGATGGGATCGATGAAGAGCCTGATGGGCATGTTGCCGTCGATCGGTCCGTTCTCAGGCCTGCAGAAAGCCGCCGACAATGTGGACGAAAAACAGATCAACCGCGTCGAAGCCATCATCAACTCGATGACGATGCACGAGCGCAATCACCATGAAGTGATCAACGGCAGCCGGCGCAAGCGGATCGCGCGCGGATCGGGGACGACCGTGCAGGAAGTAAACAACCTGCTCCGTCAGTACGCCCAGATGAGGAAGATGTTCAAGCAGATGGGCAAGCCGAGCTTCGCGAGACGGCTGGCCGGGATGAAGCTGCCGGGGATGTAGGAAGGCAGGGGCTAGGGGCCAGGGGTCAGTCCTTGCGTTGGTTGCGCCGATGGGCCACACGTTTGTCATCCTGAACGGCGGCGAAGCCGGCGTGAGGGACCCTATGTCAGCGGACTGCTTTGATGTCGTGGAGAGGAATGCAACATAGTGTAGTCAGCGCTTGCGATCCCGCTTACTGCATTGCCGCTGTATACGCTTCGTAAGGTCCTTCGGATGGCTATCGCCTTCCTCAGGATGACATTATTGTTGCACCTTGAGCAGCACTTGTCCTGTTTGTCCTTGCATCGTCAGAATCGGGCCAACCGGATTTCCATTCACGTCGACCCATGACCCCGCCGGCAACGTCACCGTGGCTGTTGCGTAATAGGGATTCACCAGCGCCAGACCTCCGGAATATGTCCGCGCCCAGACGCCCTGCGTCTTCTTCATCGCGTGTGTTGGATGTCCGATCTGGATCGAGTATTCGGGGAACGTGATCAAGGAGCCGTAATCCTGGCCACCGCTGGCGGTGAACCCCGTTATGTACATGTACGTACAACGATTCTTCACCAGCAAGTAGTTCGCGATCACCCATAGCCGCGCGGATTGCGGGATATCGGCGGTCAGTTCCGATTCCTCACCATTGGTCATGTAGCAAACGCCCCGGCTCTCGACGTATCGCAGCACAGCCATAATCTCTTCCCATTGCGTGGGAGGCGGTACGTCAGGCGGATTGCCGTAGTTAGTGAAACCGCGCTCGTCGAAGAGGAGGTCGGTGGTTGTCATGAGCTTGAGGTTCACGTCCATCGGAAATCCGAACTCATATGACACGTTCACCTGCATGGTCGCAGTATTCGAGTAGTTGTGGACGTGCTCGTAGGTCGCCGCTTCCCATGCGAGTTCGTCGCGCTGGTAGATGGGATCATTGGCTTTTCCGGAATACTGCTGCACCCAGTGCCCCGATAGATCGTAGTGTCCGCAGCGTCCCCAGTTGCTGCTGGCCGACATGGTGTCGACGGCAATTCCCGCATACCCTTGCGCGAGCGGAGCGTCGACCCAATTCGCCCATTGATAGGCACGCACTTTGGGATTGGCAAAATCGATAGGCGCGAGGCTGGTCGAGCCGAACTCGAACGCCAGAGTCTTGCGATCGCAGCGAAATTCAAGCCAATCGGGATGATTCCGCAAGTACCACGCTACCGGATGCGTGAAGTTGTCGACTGAGTACGGAATGTAGGCAGTGTTATAAACGTCGGCAGGCTCGTTGGGATAGTTGGATGCCCAGACCATGTCGACCACGCCGGATTCCGTGTTGACATCAGTCACGTTGTAGTTGAAGACCATCTCGAGATGGATGTTGTCAGACGTATTGGGAAAATATTGGGTCCGGGGCTTGCTGGGTGACTGGGCAAAGCCGACCGCAACGCCGAAGACGATGGTCAAAAAGGTGTGGACTGCTGGTCGGAACACTTGGCACCTCCGTAAATAAACGAATGCAATCGTAAACATACGACGGCTTCGATCAATATACGCCAGTGCGATGGCGTTATCTCTTGCCGTTTTGAACCGAAACGTTCGGCCGAGTATTGATACGTTTTAATAGACCGTGTTTCGGTGTTACAATCCGCCGCCGAGAGGATTTTCCAATGCGTTTTCTTACCCGCCATCAGATTTCGTCCGCAATTGTTCTTCTGTTCTGCGTAGGTGTGAGCCTTCCGCGTTCACTCCACGCCCAAGCAGCGTCTGCATCGAAGCTCTCCGTCCATTGGGAAGAACTCACGGCTTCCGATTTCCGTGACGGCATTCAGCGCTCGCAAGGAGTCTGCCTGCTTCCATTTGGTATTCTCGAAAAACACGGCCCTCATCTACCCATCGGCACTGATCTACTTGACGTCAGATACGCCGCGCTTCACGCTGCCGAGCAGGAGTACGCTGTCGTTTTTCCTGAATATTATTTCGGCCAGATCGCCGAGGCCAGGCACGAACCAGGCACGATGGCATACAGCCGCAGCCTGCAACTCGCGCTTTTGCAGGAAACCACGGATGAAATGTCCCGCAACGGCTGCAAGAAAGTTCTGATCGTCAATGGCCACGGCGGCAACAGCAGCCTGTTGCCCTATTTCGCCCAAACACAACTCGACAAGCCCCACGACTATGTCGTCTATGTCTTCGACGAGCGCGCACCGGATCACGGTGGTCCGCCGAAGAAAACCAAGATCGACATGCATGCCGGCGAGAGCGAGACGTCGAAGATGATGATTGCCCATCCCGAACTCGTTCATCCGGATCGCGCCACCAGCGAATCAGGCGCGGATCAGGCCCGTCAGAAGATTTCCGAAGACATCTACACCGGCATTTGGTGGTACACACGTTTTCCGAATCACTATTCCGGCGAAGGCGCTGCTGCCACGAAGGAACTTGGGGAATACCAAATGAAGTGGTGGATCGACTCAGTCGTGAAGGCGATTCAACAGATAAAGGCCGACGACGTCAGCCCGAAACTGCAGAAAGAATTCTACGAAAAGAGCACGCACCCGCTCGACACGCAGCCGTGAAGTCGTACCTTGTCGGGCCTCCGTCACCAACATTTTTCACGAAGCTCCGTATTTTCCGATCAGCATGCCGGTGATGAAAACCAGCACGCCCCCGAGCCCCACCTGTAGGGCCGCCGAAACCCAAGGTGTGTCCATGTAGCGCTTGCGAACCCACGTGATGACTCCTAGTTCTGCCACTACGACCAGGCCCGCCGCCCAAAGCGCCATCCGGAAGTCGCGCAACAGAAATGGCAGAGTGTGACCGATTCCGCCCAAAGCCGTCATCGCTCCGCAGATCAATCCACGTACCCACGGATGCCCGCGTCCGGTGAGGCTGCCGTCATCCGACAACGCCTCCGCGAATCCCATGCTGATTCCCGCCCCGGCTGAGGCAGCCAGACCCACCACAAATGCGTCCGTACTTTTTTGGGTTGCGAACGCCGCTGCGAATACCGGCGCCAGCGTCGAGACCGACCCATCCATCAAACCGGCGAGTCCCGGCTGCACAATCTGCAAAACAAACAGACGCCGCTGCGCCACCTCCTCGTCGGCCTTCACGTTGTCCGGGAGCTTCTGCTTATCGAGTTCCTGCGCACGCTCTTCGTGCTCGCGTTCTTCCGTGGCCAGATCGTCCAGCAATTGCCGGATACTCGCGTCCTGCGTCCTCCCCGCCGCCTTTTCGTAAAAACGGCGCGTCTCCACTTCCATGGTCGACGCTTCCTTGCGCACGGCCTCAATCCGAAGCGGACGCACCAGCCACAGCGCCGGACGCTCCACAAATCCGCGCACATCTTGCCGGCGGATCAGCGGGATATGTTCCCCGAACTTCTTTCGATACAACTCGAGCAGCCGACGTCTATGCCCCGACTCCTCTTCGCGCATTCCTTCGAACATCGACGCCGTCGCCGGATAATCCTGTCGCAAGCCTTCCGCGAAATCGGAATATACCCGCTCGTCTTCTTCTTCAAGAGCGATCGCCAGTGCCAGTACTTCGCGTTCGGTAAGTTCTTCGAACTTCTTCATGGCCGATAGCTTACCTGCCGAAGGCCAATCGAGACAATGTGCATGATCGTTTTCTAGCCATCACAACTTTGCCGGTATCTCACTCGGCAAGTGCCGGAAGAAAGCGCCGCTAAGGCTTCGATGCTACTATCCAGTTCATGAAGGGTCGCAAGGCTTCTCGAGCTTCACGGAGAAGTCCGAAAAAATCGGGTGAGACAAGTCAGCCCCCCGAGCTCGTGGTCATCACAGGCATGAGCGGCTCCGGCAAGGCTTCCGTACTGAAGGCATTCGAGGACCTGGGCTACTATTGCGTAGACAACCTTCCAGTCGAACTGATTCCGCGCTTCGCCGAACTGGCCGTCCAATCTAGAGATATCCGTCGCACCGCCCTGGTCGTCGATGTACGCGAAGGCTCCAAGCTCGACAAGTTGCCCGACATCGTGAAATCCGTGCGGCGCATGATTCCCACGAAGGTCGTTTTCCTCGAGGCCTCCGACTCGGTGCTGCTGCGGCGTTTCAGCGAAACCCGCCGTCCGCACCCCCTCGGCAATGACGCTCCGGTGAAGTCCGCGCTCAAGGAAGAGCGCCGTCACCTAGGGGCGATTCGCCGGTTCGCCGACTTCGTAATCGACACCTCGAAGTTCAACGTGCACGAACTTCGATCGCACATCAACGAACGCTTCCACGAGCAATCCGCCGAGAACAGCATCCTGGTCTCCTGCGTCAGCTTTGGCTTCCGTCAGGGTGTCCCGGAAGATGCCGATCTTGTCTTCGATGTTCGCTTCCTGCCCAACCCGCATTTCGTGCCAGAATTCCGTCCGCTCACTGGACGTCATCCGCGAGTGGCCAAATACATTCGTTCGTTTCCCCAAACGCAGGAGTTTGTCTCACGCATCTCCGACCTGCTGGTCTACCTGCTTCCTCATTACATCCACGAGGGCAAGAGCTATCTGACGATCGCCTTCGGATGCACTGGAGGTCAGCATCGCAGCGTGATGATCGCCGAGGAAGTTGGTAAACATCTGCGCAGTGCCGGGTACCGCGTCAAAGTCGTTCATCGCGACAGTCCCAAATAGCGAGGAGGGATCGTGCCCACTGCTCCATATCCGCTCCGTCCCGAACCGATGACGCGGAGTTGGATCGAAAGGCATCCCCTCTGGAAAATTCCGCTTGGCTTTTTGACCCTCCTTTTTCTGATGGCCAGCTTTGGGGCGTTCACCATCGGGATTATTAGCGGGTCTTTTCGTAACAGCGACGTCTACAAGCTGGCCATGGCTCAAGCTGTGGCGAACTCACAGGTCCGCGATCAGATCGGAGAGCCGATTGAGACCGGTTGGTTCATCTTCGGAGAACTGAAGATTGGCGCGACGACCGGCCATGCGAACTTCTCTATCCCGATCTCCGGCCCGCGCGGGAAAGCCCGCATACGCGTGGTTGCTTACAAAAACGGCTCTTGGAGGTTCAACTGCCTCCAGGTTTACGTTCACGGACAATCCCAGACCATCGACCTGCTTGCCATCCCGTCGCCGCCCGTGCGGGATTTTTGATGCTCGGGGGAGTTGTCATGCCGAACGGAGCTGCGAGAGGCGTAGCCGATCGAGGCAGTCGAAGCACCCGCCCAAATCCGAGGCCTAGTCGAGCCCGGTCCTCATTTCTCTCGGCTCTCTTTGCGCGAGAAGCGGGGGTACACGCACCTTAAACGCCATTCTTCCCGCCTCCCCCTCAAGTAAAATAAGAACTTGCTTTTACTCTCCACTTCACCGGTGGCAAGCGAGTCTGGCCTTCACCGCCTGGGAGCCCTATGCGGCAACTGATGCGCCTCGTCCGCTATGTGGCCCCATTCCTTCTCCAACTGCTGCCCGGTGTTTTCCTTCTGGCTGGCGTGGGATTTTTGGAAGCCTTTCGCTTGATGCTGCTGAAGCCGGTTCTTGACCGCGTACTGAACCCCGCGTCCGGCTCCGAAAACATCATTCTCTTTACTAATCCGCAAACCGGCCATCCCATCTATCTTCAACGCTTCGTTCCGACTCAGTTCCACAATGCATGGACCATTGTTGCCTATGCGCTCGTGGCAGCCACCGTATTGAAGGGGATCTTCGACTACTGCGGAACGTACCTGGTGAACCACGCTGGATTCGGCATGATCACCAATCTGCGCAATGATCTCTACAACTCCGTGTTGCGCCGGTCGGCCGCGTTCTTCCAGAAACATACAACCGGCACATTAATCTCGACAATTATCAATGACATCGAGCGCGTGCAGTTTGCCATGTCGACTGTGCTGGCGGAAGGTCTCCAGCAATTCTTCACGTTTCTTTTCACTGCTGGCTTAGTTATCGTTCTTGGCCGCAAACTCGCGTGGGTTCTGGTCGTTTTCATCCCGATCATCATCTTCTCTGCCGTGCGCATCGGACGCCGCGTCCGTTCCACGACCCGTACCGGGCAGGATCAACTTGCAGACGTGCAAAATATCCTGCACGAGACCATTACCGGCAACCGCATCGTCAAAGCTTTCGGCATGGAGTCATGGGAAGTCGACCGATTCCGCAAGGCAGCGCAAAGACTCTTCCGGGCGAATTTGCGATCGGTCGCTGCCGCCGCCATCAGCTCGCCTCTCATGGATATTTTCGGTGCCATCGCGGTCGCCTTATTGCTGCTCCTCGGCCGCGACCAGATTGCGCACAACGAACTCACGCTCGGTGCATTCATCGCCTTCGTTGCTGCCGTGCTCAGCATGTACAACCCGGTGCGCAAGTTCGCGGTTTTCAACAACAGCTTCCAGCAGGCACTGGGAGCCTCATCGCAATTGTTCGCCTTCATGGATACGGAAGATGTCGTTACCGAGAAGTCGGGCGCAAAACCATTGCCACGCTTCGCCGGCACCATCCGTCTCGAGGACGTTTCCTTCTCCTATCAGGAAGATGGCGACGAATCTCGCGAGATCCTTCACGGCATCGATCTGGAAGTAAAGCGCGGCGAGATCCTCGCTATCGTTGGATCCAGCGGGGCAGGGAAGAGCACTCTGGTGCATCTGATCCCACGGTTCTTCGACGTCACCGGCGGACGCATTCTCATCGACGGTCACGATGTTCGCAACGTCACTCTCTCCTCT
>Ga0070735_10003465_pt1 | contig 13814 bp, 7 predicted proteins | sample Coa_R1_FD_66443 | JGI IMG/M metagenome (GOLD analysis project Ga0070735, IMG submission 66443) | Surface soil microbial communities from Centralia Pennsylvania, which are recovering from an underground coalmine fire - Coalmine... | ecosystem: Environmental > Terrestrial > Soil > Unclassified ...
GAGGTGCTTGCGCTTCGCGGCTATGACCGCGACGCGAAACGCTTCCTTATTGAGCCCGTCTTCGAGGTAGAACATGCCGGACCATTGGCTCGGATTGCGACGCCTATTGCTGCTGATTTGCTAACCAATTCTGCACATAACGATTCCTTGATTCTACTACCTATAAAGGAGAACCAACATGCCACTGCTTGAGATCAACCAGAGCCGCCACATCTGTGCTTCTGTCCGACTCGATGAAGTGACCGCCACGCAGGTCGATCAGTATGCCGCCTTCATCCACGCATCCGCCGACGATGTTGTGGACAAGGCGCTCAACTATGTCTTCTCAAAGGACCGCGACTTCCAGGACTTCCTGAAGACGGCACACGCCAAGCAGGTTGCCCCCGCTTTGCGTGTGCGAAAAGGCCCGAGCAATGGTGCGACGGACCAGCCGACTAAGAAGCTACAAGCCGGGGTCGAGTCCACGGCTTCTGTGCGAGCAGTGAAGGCATGATCGTCCCTTCAATTTCGTGGTGGTGCAAGGACGGTGCTTCGCACCGGAAGAATTTTGACACTCCACCCCTTCGAGGGTCGTGCAGGTATACCACGGTAAACGTGCACATAACGGAACACTTATGAAATGCGGGTATACGTCGGTATACCGCACTAAAGGCACTCCAGATGCCCTTACTCTCCCAACATAGCGACTCGCAAAGAGCACAGAAGAAGACTGTTTTCCGGAATGCAACGGTATGCCTCAAGTTGACTGAACAAGAGGTTCAGCTCCTCGATCAGTTCGCGACTGCAAAAGGTATGGCACGGAGCGAATGGATGCGGGATGTAATCCTCCGGGAACTGCGCGGAGACGCCAACGATCCATCTCTCGCGGAGATTCTTGGGGTTCGCTTGCTCTTGGTAAACGTGTTGCGGCCTCTGGCCGCAGGCCAGAGACTCACGCCGGAAGCGTTCGACAAACTGCTGGACGAAATCAGCGAGGCCAAGCACGCCCTCGCTGGAAAGCTGGCCGCTTCCGCAGGAAGGAAATAGTGATGGCAATGACCAAGTGGGGACGCAAGGAATCCATCATCTGGCCGCCGCACAGCCCGATTTACACGTATGGTGCGCTATTCATGGCGCTCGTTCTCACCGGACTTTTTCTGTACTGTCGGTTCACCTTCGGCAACAGCCCCCTACAGAAGTTCTATACGCCCATCTACATCCGATCGAGCGTTGCAGGAGCAATCGGAACGAGTCGCCGAGACAACTACCGGATGCTCATGGTGGGCGCTCGCGTAAGTCAACCGCGTCTGGCAATGAACACCGACGTGACGGACGGTACGACGCCGCAACCGGGCGGCAAGCCCATCCCGCTCGCGCTCTCGCAGCCTTCCTTCCAGCGCGGCTATACGATCCTTTACCTAGGACCGGAGCAGAGCTATATCGACGCGTCCTTGAGTGCATATCTCAGGAGTGCTGTTTACGGTAGCGATGGGCTTTTCGATCTCTACAAGCTCCCGCTGCTTTTCGGTCTGCTATCACTGGCCATCCAGCTCCCGTTTTCCATCGCCAAAGATGTTCGACGACGCAAGGCGCTGAGATACGGACGACGACTGAAGGGCCCCGAAATGATGACTCCGAGGGAGTTCAACGACAGGGTGGCAGGGGATGGCATAGGCATTAAGACCAACGAAATGAAGACAATGATCCGCATACCGCAGCGGGCGGAGGCCCAGCACATGCAGATCATCGGAGATACCGGTGCGGGCAAAACCGCGATCATGCTGCAGATTCTCCGACAGATCAAAACTCGCGGCGATTCCGCGATCGTCTACGACCCCGCACGGGAGTTCGTCAAACGCTTTTACGACCCAAAAAACGGTGACGTGATCCTGAATCCGCTCGACAAGCGGTGTCCATACTGGGGGCCCTCCGAAGAACTCCGCCGGCGCTCCGAGGCGAAGGCTCTGGCGGTGTCCCTGTTCCAGCCGCCACAGGACAAGAAAGGTGAGTTTTTCATCGAGTCTCCGCAGAAGATCTTCGCCTTCCTGATGGCCTATGGCCCCACGCCAGAGGAGTTGGTGAAGTGGATGTCGGACCCGCAGGAGATCGACCGAAGGCTGAAAGGAACAGAGCATGCCCACTTAATTGACCCGAGGGCACACCAACAGCGTGCTGGAGTTCTTGGCTCGCTTGGACTTGTCGCCGACAGCCTCCGTCTTTTGCCGAACAAGGGCGCCGGGAATGGCGAGTGGTCGGCCACAGAGTGGGCCGAGACGCGGCAGGGCTGGATCTTCATTACTTCACTCCCGGCAGAACGTGAGGCACTTCGACCGCTTCAAAGTCTATGGATCGACCTGCTCGTCTTGCGTCTGCTGAACGAGCCTAAGGATGGCCAGAAGCGGGCATGGTTCGTGATCGACGAGTTGGCGAGTTTGCAAAAGCTCCCCCAGCTCCATACCGCCATTACAGAAAATCGAAAGAGCAACAACCCTGTGATCCTGGGTTTCCAAGGAAAGGCCCAGCTCGAATACCTATACGGCCACCTGGCCGAGGTTATGCTCTCCCAACCGGCAACCAGCATTTGGCTGAAGACGAAGGAGCCAACCGCTGGCGAGTGGGTCAGCAAGTTCATTGGAAAGGTCGAGATCGAACGGCTGCGCGAGACCCACTTCGACGGCTCCCGTGCTGGCCGGAACTTCGCGCTGGACCGGCAGGTTGAACCACTAGTGATGGAGTCCGAAATCTCAGGGCTCCCGGACCTCCACGCTTATATGAAATACGAGAACTATGTGACGCGGTTCTCATTCGCGTACTTCGATATGCAGGTTGTCACGAGTGATTTCGATCTCCGCGATACGCCCGAAGACAAGCTCCCCTACGATCCAAGAAACATAGGGGCGGCTAAGCCCCAGTTGCGTCCGCATGAACTGAAGCCGGACGCAACTGTGCCCACGCCGCCGCGAAAATCGCCGCGGACCGCGACGGAGATCGTGCCACAGGAGAGCGACGCTGAGCGGAACCTCAACACCCAACAAAGCCTCAATCTTCGGGGTTAGTAACTCACATGCTGACGATTTCAAAACCGCTATCCGCAGGCCAGGCGCAGAACTACCACGAGGCGGAGTTCACCTCGAAGGAACAGAACTATTGGTCGCAACGTGGCATCATCGCGGGCGAATGGCAAGGGCGGCTAGCCGGACAGTTCGGCCTTGCCGGGACTGTCTCTGCTGAGGAGTTCGCGAAACTCAGCCAGGGCCTGCATCCACAGACCGGGGAGCAGCTGGTGCGACAACGAGCCTCGTATGAATACCAGGACGCAGACGGTAAGACCATCAAGACGATGGAACACCGAGCCGGTTGGGATGCAACATTTTCCGCGCCCAAATCCGTCTCGCTAACCGCGCTGGTCGGCGGCGATGAGCGTGTCCGTGAAGCCCACAGAGAGAGCGTCCGCGTTGCCCTCGACCAGCTCGAACAGTACACGCAAGCCCGCATCGGCGGCAATCATCCGCCCGAGACCACTGGCAAATTTATAGCCGCCAAGTTTGAACACGACACAGCCCGCCCAGTCGATGGCTACGTTGCGCCACAACTGCACACGCACACGGTCGTTTTCAACGTCACCCAGCGGGACAATGGCCAGTCTCGCGCGATCCAGCCGCAGAGCCTGTTCGCCTCGCAGCAATTCGCCACGGCCGTCTATCAATCTGAATTGACATACAAACTGCGCCAACTCGGTTACGAGATCACGACGGGGCGCAGCGGTGCGCCAGAGATCAAGGGCTACACACAGGAATACCTCGACGCATCCAGTCCTAGGAGCCAACAAATTCGTGAGTACCTTGAACGCACGGGCCGCTCGGGGAAAGAAGCTGCCGAGATCGCTGCGCACTCGACGCGCGACCGCAAGGAGATCCATTCGCCGGGAGAGGTCATGGCCGCGCATCGGAAGCTGGCGGCAGACTTTGGGCACCAAGCCGACGCTGTGGTCCGAGCTGCTCGGGAACGGTCTCAGCTTCAGGAGAAACCCGTCAACTCGTTTGACCGGGTTCGAGAATCCCTCACCTTTTCACGTGACAAAAACTTCGAGCGGGAGGCCGTTGTGGATGAACGTGCTCTGATACGCGACGGGCTCCGTCGTGGGATGGGCGAGATTACCCATGCCCAAGTTCGCGCCCATCTCAACGCCCGCTTGGCTTCTGGAGAGTTTCAAATCGTCGAGCGCCTTCAGAGCGTTCCCGGCCGTCAGTTCACGACCGCGAAAACCATCGAAGCGGAACACGAAATCATCCGCAAAGTCCGTGAGGGCCAAAACCGTATCGAGCCGGTTCTTTCGCGACCGCAAGCCATCGCTGTTGCCGATCAACACTCGCACCTCAGCCTGGCACAAAGAACCGTAGTGGAGGACGTGCTAAGCTCGCCGGACCGCATTCAAGGTGTCCAAGGCTTTGCCGGCTCGGGCAAAACAACCACGCTCACCGCCATCCGCAGTGTCGCGGAAAGGCAGGGCTATCATGTTGAGGGTTTCGCCCCGACCTCCCGAGCCGCGCGCCAACTGAACGACGCAGGAATTGAATCGGGAACCCTGCAAGGCTTTCTCGCCCGTGCTGCAAATCCCGACCTACGCGAGCAGAGGCATTTCTACCTTGTCGATGAATCGAGCCTTGCCAGCACCAACCAGATGCGCGAGTTTCTTACCCGGCTTGGTCCCGATGACCGCGTGCTTCTGATCGGCGATATCCGCCAGCATCAGGGCGTCGAAGCGGGTCGCCCCTTCGAGCAATTGCAAGAGGCTGGAATGCGCACCGCCCGACTCGATGAGATCGTGCGTCAGCAGGTCCAGACTCTGAAATCTGCCGTCGAACTGATGGCTACAGGCCAGGTTTCTGCTGCGCTCGACGCACTCCAACAACAGGGCCGTGTGAAAGAAATTCCCGATGCAGAAGGACGCATCCGGACCGTCGCAAACACCTACGTAGAATCTCCTCAGAACACTCTGATCGTCTCACCGGACAATGCTTCCCGCCATGAGCTGAACGTCGCTGTTCGCCAGGAGTTAAAGGCCAATGGACGCCTCGCCCCGGAAGATCACACTTTTCGTGTCCTAGTTCAGCGTCAGGACATGACCGGAGCAGAACGAACCTGGGCGAGCCACTACGAGATCAACGACGTAGTTCGCTACGCACGTGGCAGCAAAGCCTTCGGAATCGAAGCGGCCGCCTATGCATCGGTCGTCGCGATCAACCCATCTGCAAACCAACTCACGGTCGAAAAAGCGAACGGAGAGCTTGCGACCTACGATCCCCGCCGCCTTACAGGAGTCAGCGTCTACCGCGATATGGAACGCGAATTATCCGTAGGAGACCGGATCCAGTTCACGGCACCCGACAAGTCGCTCGGTGTCGCCAATCGCGATCTTGCCACCATCGAGGCGATCTATCCCGATGGTAGGCTCTCCGCAAACCTTGAAAACGGTCGCCGGATCGAATTCAGCCCCAGCGAGCATCGTCATTTCGACCACGGCTACGCGGTCACTAGCCACAGCTCCCAAGGCCTTACCGCCGAACGCGTCCTCGTCCACGCCGATACTGGCGTCCACCCAGACCTGCTCAACTCTCGCTTCGCCTACGTCTCCGTCTCACGCGCCAGCCACGAGGCCACTCTTTTTACCGACGACGCCGCAAAACTCGCCCGTCAACTTGGGGCTAATGTCTCCAAAACTTCCGCTCTGGAAATCGTTCAAGCATTATCATCTGTCCGGCAAGGACTTGGGCAAGGCCTCTGAAAATGCCGCCCATTGCTATGCCCAAGAGGCATCCGTTTCCCGCTCGACAATTTACTTGCCGCACAGCTTTCTCCGACCACTCCAGTGCAACCCGTCGCCCTATTTAGAGCCCCCCCCCCAACGGCACACGCAGGCTGATACCAAAAGATGGACTAACCCGCCAGACGTTTGTAGTCGTCGGTGCCGACGCTGTCCCGGCCGACTGATCAACTTGGTAACCGCCCGTGAGTTTCACATCTCGATCGATAACGGCTAACGGGCTAAATACTAGGGAGCGATAAGCAAAAGATGGGCCGATGCCAAAAGCTGCGGTGGTGGTTGATGGATTATATCCCGCCGCAATCGTGAACATCCACGCGGCCCGCTGGTGATGAAAGACAAATCCGTGGCCGAGCAGAATATTGAAAGAGACGTCGGGAATGATGGCAGTGGTCAGATTCTGCTGCACAACTGGGCAACTCGTCAGGGTAGTGGAGGAGCACGTGGCGGAGCCAGTTGCGACCGAATGCGGAGAGACCACTGAGAAGCTGTGGTACTGGCGAAACGGGACCAGAATTCCGGCGGATATTTCCAAGCGCGATTCGGCGATGAATTCGATCTGAAATTCGACGATCGTTTGTTTGGTCGGCGAATCGGTGAGACTTCCCATCAAGGTCGAGATCTTGTCGCCATATTTTTCAGCCTTAACCAGCCCTGCAATCCTGCCCAGCTTATTACTCGAATCAAGATCCCACGTTTGGACAATATGGTTCTTGTCATTCGCGGCCAAATCGCTAATAGTGAATGAGGTTGAGTCACCATCGGAAGTGAGGGCCGCGATACGGGTTCTTAGGTCCACGATTTTTTGCTTATACGATGTGCCAGTATCGAGCGCCGCGTGAAGCGTCTGCTGATTCGCATTGATAGCGACGAACTCTCCTGCGGTAATGGTCCCCGCTTTCTTGGCGTCAGCGATCTCCACGTCAAGCGCGTCAATCTTCTTCTCGACCGCGTCTGGCGGGAATTGGTCGAGCACCTCGCTACCTTTGTCGAACTTCTTCTTCCAGTCATTCAGTGCGGAACTTGTGGTCGGCATCGGCTCGACGGGTTCGGTGGAAGGCAGATCGTCACACACAGCTGGAACGGCATTTGGCGTTACAGCACTTGAAGGAAGCGAATTGAAGAGCGTGCGAGCCGAGCACAACCGGGCATAAATCCAAGTCGCGAAATTTGTAGGGTCTTTGCTTGACTTCTCGTTTACTTTTAATGCCGCTTTCAGTTGCTTTGCAACATCGGTCTGGCACGCCAGGATATTGGTTACGGAAACTGGTTGTGGACACGGCGCGCCGGCAAGCGCAGCGGCTGCCGCCGGGCGGGTCGAAACGATCTCAAGACTACCAAGTACGCCGGTGATACTTTGAAAGGCGTTCGCGAACTGGTCCACGGGCACCTGCTCGGCAGCCGCTTTGAGGTCCATGCTCAAGTGCTCGAATGGAAGCTGTTTTGTGACCGTAACTGTGACTTGGCTGCCGTGACGCACGTAGATTGTGGGTGGGGCAATCGGATTTTGACGATCGAGAGTCAAAGTGCAGTTGCCATTGACCGCTGAGTAAGCGCAGGTCGTTGACTGCCCACTAGCTAGTGCTGATACACAAGAGAGCACTATCGCCGCCGTCATCCACAAGGTCACTCGTTGAAATTTCATCGTTCTCTCCTTCGAACAAAGTCCGTCTTGGCCTGCTGAATTCGCGGTTCCCAGCCTGAGTGCGTTGGTAAGCCGGTGATGGAGTTGGGTTGACATCTCTTATTGCCCTAAAATCGCACAATCGGTTGAGGCGTTCCTCAGAACTCCCACTGTTGGCCAACAAACTGATCGCCGCTATTTCAGATTGAATTGAGAGGTGAATGCACTTAAGTGCTTCTGTTCAAGGACTCCGTTTGAGGCCACGATTCGGCCTCCAAGTGGACTGTCCATATCCTGTGAGGTGACCACTAAGATGCGAGTGGAAACCGTGACTTGAGCCCTTGCCACCGCTCCGGTGCCCGCATTTGTCGTCTTAAATGTCAAGAAATACTTCCCAACTGCGTTCTCAGGTACAAGCTTTTGCCCGCTTGGCGTGATTGATTGCAGCAATTGATCATGACTGAGAGGGATTGCTGAAGAACTGATAAGTCTTTTTTCCGGATCATTTTGCAACAACGATAGACCCTGAGAAGCAACGTACTCGGCCAGTGATCGATGCACGGCAGCCGGTGCCATCGGGACGGCCAGTTGAAACTGCTTCGCCGGGGTGGGCTGCGGGCGAGCGGCCTTGGCAGTTTCCTTGCTGGTTTGTGTGGAAGCTTGTTTAGAATCCTGCGTTCTGGAAATCTTCTCGCTGGCCAACAATAGCCCGGCGCCTGGGACGTGGTCTTTCAAACTTGCCGTCAGATCTGATCCCTGCGAATACGTTGCTTTTCCTACCCATGCATCCTGGTCTGGGCGGCCCGACGGACCGCAGGGTGCTTGCGCGCCAGCCGGCGGAGTACATAGGTTTCGAGTATCCCCCCACGTTCCAATCAAGCCGTCGGCGTCCGCAATGACATCCAGATAGTCGCCCATGTAATTGGCGACCAGCAGTGGGTCATAACCTACCGAGGGCGTAAAGGACTGGGCAGAGAAGGGACGGTTGTACCAGGTCTGACCGACATCGTTTGACCCTGCCTCATAAACTCGAATCTTCTGGTTAGCTGGATCTTCGCGCCTGCTATAGAACAACACTCTAATATGTCCAGTCGCAGGTGACACCGAGATGGACGGCATCCAATTGTCGTTACCGGTCGTGTCAGAACCGACGGCGACCGCTGGCCCCGACGAAATAGTGCGCGGCGTTGACCAAGTTGTGCCGCCGTCAGTCGAGGAAGTAAAGAAGATCTCAGAACGCGGAGACCCAGTGCTGTCCGGTTGACCTTGAAATACAAGGTACAAATTGTTACGAGTCCTGCTCCCTGGAGGCGTATTGTCCACCGCTAAATACGGAAAAGATCGAGTGCGAAGGCTCATCGCGCCTGAGCCTAAGTCGCCTGTCGTCGATGTGAACGCCGCAACCGTCGTCAGATCTCCGAAAGTGCTGCCTCCGTCTTTGGACTTAACCAGATTTATTGTTGCGCTGGTGGCTGCCGAGATGGACGTCAGCGTTGACCATGCAACATACACTGTCCCATCCGGCCCCACTATCGGGAAAGCGCCATGCTGAAAAGAACCCGCCGAAGGCGCCAAAGCGATTGTCGATCCAAAGACTAACGGCGATGTGGATGTGGACGCAGCAAGAAGGGCTTGTGGATTTCCAACCTGGCCCTCGGGAGGAAACTCGGACCATGCAACATACACGCGGCCGTTGAACCGACCGCCGGTCGTGTCGATTGCGAGGAACTCTTTATCTTCGAAGGAACCGGAGCACGAACCCGGACCCGATATCGCAACCGGTTCCCCGAACACAACCGTGGGCGATGTGGAGGTAGATTTGCTTATGCCGATGTACGAACAATTTGAGTTCGGAGACGGGTCCTCCAGAAGTGAGCCGTAATACACGCTGCCCGCACTGTCGAAACCCAGAGTCGGATCGCCTTGAAGGACAAACGTCCCATTCGCCGGCACGAAGCCTCCATCGATGAAGGACGTGCCTCCATTCGTCGAGTAAGCGTATCCGCTAAGGCTCGTGAATGCGCCGGTACCAACCAATCCGGCCTGTCGGCTTGTGTTATAACCGACGACGACCAGCGATCCCCTGCGTGCAACCGAGGTCTCACTCTCCGTTGTATAGTTCGACAGGTTAGGAACATTGTGGTCTTTCGAGTTGACCTGCACATCCTGAGCGAGAGAACAGAGGCGCCCGCAAGCCGACACGACTAGTAACCAAATCAGTTTTTGAATCAATGAATGTGCATACACGTTCATACCCTCCCTACGCAGCGCCCGCCAGATTCATGGACACCGTGCCACAGCCAATTTCGAATTCCTCATCGGATGAGCAGCTTCGGAGGCGCATACCACAACGCCGCCGAGCTCCGTGACTGAATGACTACCCTTCCGAGTTCTGCCGCGATATGCCACATTTGTACGCTAGAGATGCGCTTCACCATAGGAAACGACGGCGGCAGGAGGAATCCTTTTGATGTACGGTTCTTAGGTACCGCCTCTCGCGAAACTAAGCTCAGAGGAGCTGGGGCAAGGAAATACAACATGCGGCGCCCCAAAGGCGCCGCTCGTTTCCTGGCTGAATCTTGAAGGTTGGTCTGTCGCTCTATTCCGCCAACATCACCATTGCCTTGCAGTCATTTCCGCTCTTTGTCAGAGAGTTGTCATGAAGCCTTTGTATGTAGTCGGCCGCTTTATCTAACGGATCGCTTGGGGCCTCAGCAGGCACACGGTGGCTGTCACGTTTCTTCGCAACATTGAGCTCGAACGTGGAGTATGAGGCATCAATCAGAGGCTGAATCGAGTCGTGCAACAGGTCCAGTTTTGAAATTCTGGGATATTTCAAATACTCGTCCGTGACAGCGGCAGCGATTGGCCCAAGTTTATGTTGGTTTTGTTTATCCTCTCCTAGACCGCTGATCGTGTCACGAAGGTCACGCACCGTCTCTAGCCATTCACCATACGTCAGGATGGGCGGAACAGGAAACTGGGGAGGAGGATCGTCGCATCTAGTCGTTCTGCCGCTGGCATCTCTTTGGTCACAATTCGGGGATTGCGCATCGTGGTCAAGGCAACGGTAAGCCCCTGATTGAAGGTCGTCGTCGAACCTCCCGCCTATGCCATCGGGTTGGACACCGTGCGCAGGATCGATGACCGTTTTATCTTTGTTAGCCGCTGCTCCTACAATCTGCATCATTTGCGGATAGATCCGGCGTACATGGGGATCGCATACATTGGTATAGAGTGGAGCCTTCATTGCAATGCGAAGTGTGCCCGAGTTCACCACGAACGTATTGTTGCTGTTGGTGCCCTTCAGTGGGCCGCAATTGCTTATGTCAAAGCTGTCACACAAGCGGAGGTTGAATTGTTCGGGTCCCTTGTTATAGTGCAGTTGAACCCCGATGCTGTGTTGTTCACTCTTGCCGTAATTCTTGGGATCCGGGTCCCACTTCGTAGCGAAATGCGCGGGCCAAACCCCATCGTTACTGTACGAGTCAGGCATAGGCAAGATCAGGGCAGTGGCATGGAGTTGCCCCTTCACGGCGTCAATCCACTGTTGGTGCCCTGAAGGCATCGAAACCTTCAGAGGCTGTATATCGGGATAGTGGCTGGAGTTTAGAGTTCCCGCGCCCTTGCGGGCACAGACGTCATCTAGGGTCAAGCAATAGGCATGGCCTATCTTCCAAGGCAGCGGGTCGGTAAAGTCAAGAAGTAGATAGCCATCACCTGCGGAAACGGTAGTCGGCTGGTGTTGCCAGTGACCTACGGACTGAGAGTTGGGCGCAATCGCAACCAGTACCGGCCACGAGGCGAGATCGTGGTCCACATACAGAATCCAAGGCCCTTCTAAAGAAATATCAAAATGCTTTCCCTTGGCACCGGTGCAAGCTGTGTTTTGGAAGAACACTAGCAAGCAAGCGAAAATAAGGAGTTTAACTTTCATGAGGTTCCCTCCAGAAATCGTCTATCTTGTTCCCCAAAGTGCAAACGCTGACCAGTAGTGTGGATGGACCGATGCTGGCTGCAGGGCCAGCGCTGCCCGCGCTTCGTGAAGGGCATTAGCAGGATTGCTTCCAGCTATCAGACGGACATAGAACACTTTCATTAGATTTGCTGTCTCGAGAGAGTCAACTGTCCAACGGCTGGCTATAACATGAGGTACTCCGTCTCGGAGCAACACCTCGCCCAGACCCTCCGTTCCGGAGTTGCTGTTTTCAGTTTCGCCGGCCGTACTGCACGCCGAGAGCACAGCAAGTTGCAGCTTCTGGACATCTCGTGACGCGAGGTCGCGCTCGCCGAATAGAACAGCGCTCTTCGTGGCTGGGTCGACTTGGGCCAGCACGAGTCCATTCCGTTGTGATGAGGAGATCGCATGGCCTGCGAAGTGAAACACGGTGGTCTCGCGCATAGAGGCTCGGATCGCCGAACGCGTGGCGTCCTTATCCTGCAATCGCCGGGCACCTGAAAACATTGCCGCGACCGCTTGGGCCTCATTCTCGGCGTCGCTCAGAGGAGTCAAACCGAGGGCTACAGGAACGCTAACGACCAAAGCTGCGGAACTCGGCTCAATCCTGGTTGCTGCGCGGAGGCGCTTCGCGCGATAAATTCCGGGCATCACTGCTGTCGCGTAACGGAGGCCCAGATATTGCCCATTCTCATCCACAAGCGAGTCCCAGGGCAGGGTTGTCAACGAATCATCCGGTTCGAAAAGAAGCGTTCTGCGCGTATCCAGGCGTTCTTCGACCGGTTTTATTAGCAGATCGTAAAGAGATCGTGCAGTTGTTCTTAATTCAGAGAGGTCCGAGCTCGGATCTGCGCAGAGACGCTCTAACTTAACAGCCAACTCGTGCACGTTCTGCGGCGGCGTTGCCAGCCAATAAGAGACGATGCCCCGGTCATCGTAGGCCCAGATTGCAATCCCATCGAGGAACGTTCCATAAGCGATCATGGTCACGTCGCGAAGGACTGGCAATGTGTTTGCGACGACCGCGGGCGTCGGAAGAGGGGGAGCGTTACGTGGATCGGGCGGAGCGGTCGTGGCGTCGTCTTGAGATGAGCTCGTTCCTCGGGCTCCGACTATCCGGCTGTCAGCACCTCTGTACCATTCCCACAGTTCGAGCGCTGAATTCGCATCGCCTTGACGGAATCTCCACTCCACTGCGGAGCGGTAGGCGTCTCTCGTTTGTTCAGCCCACTGGCGGCGGTCCTCATCGCTTGAAAATGTTCTAAGGGCCCATTCGCCAAGAAACACGGCCGATCGCAGTGCCGATTCCGTCGAAGCAGGATCGGTTTGTCGTATTGCGATCTCTGCTGCAGCTGAATAGTATCCGATCTCAGGATCAAAACTGGGCGCGTTGTAAAGGCTCGGCTCAATCTCGCGGAGACGATTCGCCGCTAGTTCCAGATCCCCTTGCAGCACTTCAGCTTTCGCTTGCCAGACCTCCGCGTCTAGATGATCTCGAACCGTCGCTGGCGTTTGAGGAGAGGCAGCAAATAGGAGATTGGCTTTTGTGAATTCGGATGCCGCTAACCTCGGGTTGCTGGCCATGTAGGCAGCCATTCCATACCAGCGGTGTGCCATCGCTCTTTTTACGGTGTCCGGATCATGATCTAGTAGGGCCGTGGCTTCTCGCCACAAGGTCACTTGGAGGTTGTGTTCTACAAGGTCGCCCGCGGCTGCGTCCAAGTCCGTGTAGAGGTTGTATCCTTTTGTGAGATCAATGTGGCGCGACCAGAACAGAGCCAGCCCCTCGACCGCTAGAGAAAAGCTCTGACTATCATTCCCAAGCGAAGCTGCTGAAAGAGACTCGAAGCCCAATCCACGGACAAATAAAGCGGTGTAATGGAAGGTTTGTGCTTCTTTGATTCCCCTTGTGATCGCCGACTGGTAGGTGCCCAGATCCCCGACAAGGTTGGCGCAGTTCGACTCCTCCAGGTTCAGCTGGCCCCGCAGCCACCCGTACCTGCTGCGGCTAAGCGGTTCGGCCAATCTGGTCAAAAGCACGATGCAGGCATGTCCTTGCCATAGGAGGTGGTCCGAATACACTTCCTCAGCTGTGGCGCGCAGTTCCGCCGCTGGGTTTACTGCCAGGAATTGTGCCGCACGATGTGCAGAACGGTGGGCGGTAGTGTAGTCTCCGCTATCGTCTGCGAGGACAGCTTGAGATAGCAATCGAAGGCCTGCTGGAAATGGTGCGCCGTGGGGCTGGTTGAGCAGATCCGCCAACCACGGATCATTATGTTGCTCGACCAAAATCTTACTCAGAGCCTGAAGGGCGGTGGTGGCGTCATTCGAGGTTGAGCTCGAATTGACCACAAATGCCTGCGGGAGCCATTCAGTAACCGCGACGTGCAAATATTCTTCGATGCGGTCGTCTATCTTATTTTTCAGCG
>Ga0070735_10003466_pt1 | contig 13813 bp, 9 predicted proteins | sample Coa_R1_FD_66443 | JGI IMG/M metagenome (GOLD analysis project Ga0070735, IMG submission 66443) | Surface soil microbial communities from Centralia Pennsylvania, which are recovering from an underground coalmine fire - Coalmine... | ecosystem: Environmental > Terrestrial > Soil > Unclassified ...
GGCGAGCCCGCGGTGGATGTGAACAAGTGGTCGCTGACGATCGACGGGCTGGTCACCGACCCGCTGCATTTCGATTACGACGATATCCGCAAGCTCGCGCCGTACGAAACGACGCTCACTCTGGAATGTATTTCCAACGAAATTGCCGGCGGCCTGATCGACACCGCCAACTGGCGCGGAACGCTGCTGCATCCGCTGCTGGAGCGCGCCGGGCTGAAGCCGAATGCGAAGTATGCGATTTTGTACGCTGCCGAAGGCTATACCACCGGCCACACGATTGAACGACTTTCACGCGGCGCAAATTTTCTGGCGTATGACATGGACGGCGAACCGCTCACGCGTGTCCACGGCTTTCCGTTGCGCGTGCTGATGCCCGGAATCTACGGCATGAAGACTCCGAAATGGCTGACGCGCATCGAGCTTGTCGATAAAAGCCATCTCGGATACTGGGAATGGATGGGCTGGTCGGACACGGGCGAGCGGCAGTTGCAATCGGTGATCGACGATCCACACGAAGCGCAGCAGATTGCCGGGCAGAGTTTTGTGGTGACCGGATGGGCGGTGACGAACGCGGTGGGTGTCTCGAAAGTGGAAATCTCCACCGACGGCGGCGCGTCGTGGAACCCATGCCAGATTTTCAGCAATCCGAATCCGTCGCAGGTGTGGGCGTTCTGGCGCTACGTGTGGGCCAATCCGCCGAGCGGCAAACATGAGATTCAGGTGCGCGCGACGGACGCGAATGGAAAAGTGCAGACCGCGTCGCGCTCTGGCGAATGGCCGGACGGGGCCACTGGATATCACACCGTTACAGTGAATGTGACGCAGACGTAGGACAGGCTTCAGCCTGTCTGGTTTAGATGTGCGTTCATCACAAATCTAAACCTGACAGGCTGAAGCCTGTCCTACTGGAAGGTCAGGCTGGTCACCGCTTTTTCGATTACGTTTTCCTGAAATTGAATCAGGTCCGAATTCGCGTAGGTCATTCCGAGCAGGGTGTACGCGTCGCTTCCCTTGAACAGCGTCAGAAGAATCACCGACCAGTCGCGGCCGTCGGCGGTGCCGCGCGAGCGCTGCTCGATGGCCGGAAAACCGGCGACCGTCAAGTGGCGGGTGGAAATCAGGCGGTAATTTTCATACACATCCCGCAGGTCTTTTTCCGTGTTGGCAGAGTGCGCGTCGAGTGAATCCTTGGCGTGTGCGCGGCCGATGACCATCAACGTCGTCTCATCGCTCGTGCCAAGCGCGGCGACAGCATCCGGCAGCGCCTTGCGCGCGGCCGGGATCAAGTCCCAGCTGGGCGGCTTGTACATCTGAAATCCGTAAGTGAGATTCACGTATTGATTGCCGCGAATTTCGTCGCGAATCACGACGGGCGCGGGAGCGGGTGGCGGAGGAGGCGGCTGAACGGGCGCAGCGGGCTCGGCTGCGGCTACGGTCTTTATTTTCGGAGCGGTGACTTCGGGCTTCGCGGAAGCGTTCGCGGACATCGGCGTCGTGAGCGGAGCGCGCATGGGCGCGATCGCGCTCGCGGCCGGAGAATGCGCGGCGGCGGGCTCTTTGGCAACAGCGGGCTCAGCGCTCGGCGGCGCGGCGGCCGGCTCTGGAGGCGGTGCCGGTTTTGTTTTGGGCTCGGTTTCTTTCTTGGCCGCGGTGATGCTGATGTCGGCGACCTTGTCCTTGCGGATCAGGGCGAATCCGTAGCTGGTTTCGACGCGGAAGGAGTCGTTTTCAAAGCCGACGATGGTGCCGCTGATTTTGGTGCCGTCCTTCAGGACAATTTCGTCGGCGCGCGCCGAGCTTGCCGCAACGAGCAAAGAGAGCACAGCCAGGGCGGGAATCGACTTGCCACGCATGATTCTAAGTATGGCAAGGCGGTCAGCGGTCAGCAAGGGTGGCGGCGGGGAAGTTTCCGGCGTGGCACCGGGCGCGGGAGGAGGCAGAAATGCGGAACGGACGTTGTCATTCTGAGCGAAGCGAAGAATCTCTCCGTGCTTCTTTGCCTACGCTTAAATCGAAGAGAGATTCTTCGCTTCGCTCAGAATGACAAAACAAAATATTGTTCCGCAGTCAAAAACTCGGCTGGTTTTTGCAGCAGCGCTAAAACGCGGTCCAGACTCCCGCGGCGAATTTCTTCACCGTGGTGAATCCGAGCTTTTCGTACAGGCGGACGGCGCGCTCGTTTCCTGAGGTCACAGTGAGGGAGACAGTGGTGAAGTGGCGCACGCGCATCGCTTGCAGCGATGCTTCCATCAGGCGGCGTCCCAGGCCGTGGCCCTGGTAGCCGGGCATGGCGCAGATTTGCGTAGTGTGGCCGACGCCGTCGGAAACGCGGGAGTTCAGCACCACGCCGACCAGGTGGTTGGCGTGCGGGGCGCGCAGGACGAACGACGCTTCCGGCTGAAACTGGCCGCAGCCGGGCAGGATGATGATGTTTTTCAGGAAACGCAGCGCGCCCGATTCGCTGCGATATTGATCGTTGATTTCGCCGTCGACATGGTTGGCGTAGGCGAGCTGGATCAGCCGGGCGCAGGACTCGAAATAGCGATGGTCCCATCGCTCCAGGATCAGTCCGGCACCGGGACCCTCGCGGATCAGGCCGGGAAGAACGTCCATCGCTTCTCCGGAGTTGGGCGTGAGCGGCGCGATCATGAACTGACGCATGTAGAGGCGGAAACCGTACTCGGTCAGCACCGGATCAAGCTGATAGCCAAAGGGAATTAGTTGGGCTTCGACGCGCTCGAGTTTGGGGATGCCGCTGAGCGTGGTGAGCGTGTCGGTCAGCAGCCGCTGGCTTAATTCCTGCTGCGAATACCGTGGAGAGACGAACAGGCCGCCGACCAGTCCTTTGTGCTCTTCCAGGACGTAAAACGCATAGCCCACCGGGCGTCCGTTTTCCAGGATGGCGGAACCAGTAAGGGAGCGGGCGTCGACGAATTTCTTGATCAGTTCGGTCGAGCCGCGATAGTCCCAGCGCAGGTCCTCGCGCCACTGCTGCGCCTCTTCGGCCAGCAACGGTTCGAGCTGCCAGGAAGACAATTGGCGCAGATCGACAATCTGCATGGAGCTGGCACCCAGCCTTTGGCTTACGGCGTGCATACCCATTTTTATCACATTATTCACTTACGGTGCCGGATGTGCTTGGGAAACACCGGTTGCATCGGCTGTCCTTAGGTACAGTGCCTTGTGTTACCATTCGCGTGCCGGGCGAAAACGTTTCCAGCTCCCGCGGATAAACTCGCGGAGTGGAAATTCGCTCCAGGCTTCGAATCCGAGCGCATGGGTTTCATCTCCGAATTTCGATATCCGACAACGTGGTACACCAAGCTCGCCATTATGGTTTTGGCTCTGGCGATCTTTGGATTGCTGGCGGCAGGATCGATTTCCCTCTACATGGTGAACCGGATGGAAGCGCCCATGCGCAGCCGTTCGGACATGAATCTGCAGAATTTTCCCGGCCATCCAACCACGCTGAATTTCACGGTGAGCGGCGAAGGGCCGAGGGAAGGCTGGTTTTTCCCGGGATTGAAATCCGCGCCGACAATTATTTTGTGCCCGTCCTTTGGGTCGAGCCGCGGGGAAATCATCACCATGGCCTCGGCGTTGCAGGACCAGCAGTACAACGTGTTCGTCTTTGATTTTTCGGCGCGCGGCTCGAATGGCGGGCGTTCGACGCTGGGACTGCAGGAAGTGAACGAATTGCGCGCGGCGCTGGACGCCGTAGCCAATCGAGGCGATGTGGACGCCAACCGGTTCGGCCTTTGGGGCGTGGACATGGGCGCCTACGTGGCGCTGGCGGAAGCCACGGGCGATCACCGCGTGCGAGCGATTGCCGCGGAGTCTCCGTATGGCAGCCCGAAGGAAATGGTGGCGCTGCAGCTTCGCCGCGCCGGCCTCGGGTCGGTTCCGTTCGTCACCCGGTTGTCCCAGTCGGTGTTTGGCTGGATGAACTCCCAGTACAAAAATGTTCCGTCGGTGAACGCGCGAATCGCCAAGCTGTCCGGCGTGGCGCAGTTGTATCTGGAATCGCCGGATGAGCCGATTCTCGCGGCGTCAACCTCCGAGCTGTACCGGATTTCGCAGCCGCCGCATGAGCTGGTGGTGCTGCAGCACGGAAATTACGCTGGAATGCCGGATGATGAGAAGCGCAACTACGAAAACCGCATCGTGAGTTTCTTCCTGGTGAATTTGCCGCTCGCCGCAGGGAACTAAGTACGTCGCGAGAAAACGAAATCCCGCATCCTTGCAACGCGCAAAGATGCGGGACTCCCAAACAATCATCGAGATCGATTATTCTTCGTCGCCGTCCAGGCCGTCGGTCGGCGTAATGGTGCCGAACAGGCCGTCAGACTCGTCGTTGATGCCTGCGGCGAAAAACAAGGTGTTGGCCGGCCCGGCCGACCCGTCGTTTCCGAAGGTCAGCGACCACAAGCCGTTGATGGTCATGATCGAATCGTCCGGATTCTTCACGAAACCTTCAAATTTGTAGGTGAAGCCGTTGAATGCGGCGATCCATCCGCTGCCGAAATTGCCAACCAGGATGGAGTTGCTGAATTCGCCGAAGTCGCGAGTGGTCCATACCACGCCCCACGGAGAGTTGAACCAGTTGCCGTGCTCGAGGTGCCCGATGTGCCGCCCTCGCGGGGAATAGATTTCGACGAATCCCAACCCGGCGCCGGCGACATCATCGTGCCTGGCTCCGTCCTGTTTTGCGTAGGTGACGAACAGGCTGCCGCCGATGTTTTGGATGTTGAATGGCGCGAAGCCATCAGGGATCCGCTCGCAATCTCCATGGTTGTCGCGATCGTCGCGGTCGCAATCTGCCTCGAACGCGTCTTCGCCAAGATGCACGCGCTTAAAAGTGGTGTCGTAGACCTCTACGCGAGCGTGGCGGAAATTGGTGACGTACAAATACTTTTTGCCGTTGATCTCGCCGGACGTCGCGCCCTTGTAAACGGCGCCGTGCGAAGATCCGTTGTCGGAATTATCCACTTCCAACTCAGCGGACGTTCCCGTATTCCAGGCGGAAATTGTGCCGTCTTCCGTGACGAAAATGAAATGTGCGGACTTGCCCGTCTTCAAAAGAAAGTCGGTGGCGCTGCCGTTAAACACGACGCCGGTGGGCGTCGCGGAAGTGCCGGGAGCGAATCCAGGCGGCGGCACGGTGACGAATCCGGTGCCATTGATCGGAACGGCTGCGCCGGCGCCCGTGTACAAAGTGGAGGTGCCGGAATTGTTGTTGGAGACCCACCACGGACTGGTCGCGCTGCGGGTGATTCCCCAGGGATTCTTCAAGTTCGGGTCGGTCAAGGGCGCCATGCCCATCAAGTCTGAGACCAGGTTGGTCTGCTGGTAGTGTTGCGCCGAGGTGATTGCCGGAAGGGCCAGGAATACGAGGATCGGAAGCACGAGCGATTTCAGCAGCTGAACTGCACGCTTCATTCTTCACCTCTCCACTTGGAGTGTCGAAATGCGGACTCCCGCGCGGGGACGGCCCGGAGGGCTGAGCCGATTTCGAGGGGTTCTGCCGCAGAGAGATAGCAGCGAATGCCGGGAGAGGTTGTCACGGCGGTGTTTGTTAATTGTCAAAAAATTCGCTTCAGGGACGAGGCAGGCGCGAGACTGCCACATTTATTCAGGGTGCGGAGAAACTCCTTTTGTGGTCATTCGGAAGCAACGCGAGGGATCTGCTTTTCCGCAAAAGTAAGGCAAAAAGCAGATCCCTCGGGCAACCCCCGCCCTTCGGTTCACCGAGAACGTTCTCCGTGAACGGGATGACAGTTGTGAGTTTTTCCGCAGCCTGCTATTGCCTGCGGTAGAGAAAGACGGTTCGAGTATTTGTGTCGGGCATTTCGATGTCGTCCAGTTTGTACTGCCTCTGAGATTCGGGATCGATACCACTCCAACTTAAAATCCATCGCGGTTCGCTTGTTCTCGGGGCCCACTCCGGCAAGTCACGATTGAAGTAGTAGTCCAGGCCGTATTTCCAGGCCCTTGGGAGTTCATGGACCGAGAGGTTTTCTGCGGAGATTCCTTTCTGGGCGAGAATCTTCGCCAGCGAACGCGATGAAATCTGACTATCGAGGTCGGGCAAGACCGTGAAGTTGGCAACGATTATGCCCGCGGCCACGAAAAGTGCCAGGCTCATTATGGCCGCTGCTGGACGGGACATAAAAGCGAGTACCGTCGTAACGATTCCAGCTAAAAAAACCGTAATCAGCACCGGCAAATATCCGGGAGGAAATGTGCCCGCACGTAAAGCAGCGTGCAGGGGAACTGCCGCTATGAGAAGTAGAACTCCCGTTCCACCGAGCCTCAGACGCACGGCGTTTGAGTTCGAACCAATTCGTGCCGCGATCGAGCGCGCCAGCAAAATAAAGAGCGGAGGAATCGCCGGGAGGATGTATCCGGGAAGCTTCGACTGAGAAACGCTGAAGAACACCACCGGAAACACCGCCCAGCTCGCCAAAAAAATATCGATCGATTCCGGTGTGCGCTTCGCTTGGATGCGCTTGAAGAGAGCGGCGGCAATCTCAAAAAGGAGCAGGACCCACGGAATGGCCGCCAGCAGCAAAACATAGCCATAGTAATAAAAGGGCTGCCGGTGTTCGAAGATCGGCGTCAGGTAGCGTTCGAAATTGTGCTGCCAGATGAAGACACGAAGGAAATCACGATTGCGCAGCGCGCACAAAACGTACCAGGGAAGCGCCGTGGCGCAAAAGACGGCGATGACGAGCGGATGCAGGAAACGAAATGGCGCTTGCCACTGGCGGGTCATTGCGGCCCACAGGAGGGTCGCGCCTCCCGCCAGAATCACGGCCGCCGGGCCTTTCGCCAGCACCGCGGCTCCAAGAAAAAATCCGAAGGCGATGCGCAGCCACGGTCCGGGCTTTGGTTTCTGGAGCATTTCGCTGGCCACGGCCATTGCGGCGGTCAAAAGTCCGGCGAAGAGCATGTCCGGGCTAGCCGCGCGCGAAAAGCCGACCATCGCAACGCAGGTGGGAAGCATCAGCAGCGAGTACCAGGCTACGCCCAATCCGTAGGAGCGCAGGGCTGTCCAAGCGACAGCGACCACCGCGAGCAAAGCGGCCAGTGCGGAGGGCAGGCGCGCGGCGAATTCGCTGACGCCAAAAATACGCATGGCGACGCCGGCGGTCCAGTAGTAGAGCACCGGTTTCTCAAACCACGGCGTGCCCCAGAGTCGCGGCGTGATCCAGTCGTGAGTGTCAGCCATGGCGCGGGCGATGGCCGCGTAACGCGGTTCGTCGGGGCCGACGAGACCCAGCGCGCCCAATCCACTGAACAGGCAGACGTAAAGCAGGACCAGAATCACCGGCACGCTCCAGAGTGGAACTTGAAAGCTTCCCTCTTTGGCGGCGCGCGAGCGGATTGGAGCGGTGGAATTCAAACGGTTGAGTCTAGCATCTGAAGAGTTGGTTTTCAGTAGCAAGCGGCGGGCGCCCCGCTTGTTTTGCGCGCGCCGCTCGTGTTGCGTTCTTCCGCTATAATCCTGCGGTGCGAGAACGCCTGGAATACGCAGCGCTGTGGCTGCTGCTGAAAACGATTGGAGCGATGCCGCGGCCGCTGGCGAGATTCGTCGGGGCGCGCACGGCGGCGTTTCTTTTCTGGATGCGGCCGCGATTGCGAAGCGCCGCAGCGGAAAACTTGAAGCTGGCGTTTCCGGAATGGAGCAACCAGCAGCGCCGCGCGGCCATTCGCGGCATGGTGCGGCAGTTGGGATGGATGGCGGCGGAATTCGCGCACTTTCCAAAGCACACTAAGAAAAACATCGACCGCGTCATTCTGCTCGACGGATTCGAGAATTTCGCGAACGGGCAGGCGCGCGGCAATGGCGTGCTGTTTCTCACCGGCCACATGAGCGCCTGGGAAATGGCGCCGTACGCCCAGGCGCTGTACGGGAATCCACTGCACTTTCTGGTGCGGCCCATCGACAATCCGCGCGTGGACGCGCTGATCACGCGATACCGCTGCCTGAACGGCAACCAGCCTATCGATAAAAATCAATCGGCGCGCGCGGTCCTGAAGGTTTTGAGAGACAAGGGCACGGTCGGAATTCTGGCGGATCAGAACACGCAGGTCACGGAAGGGGTGTTCGTCGATTTCTTCGGCATTCCGGCCTGTACCACGGCGGGCCTGGCGCGTTTCGCACTGCATACGGGAGCCGCGGTGGTTCCGGTATTCGTGCACTGGGACGAGGCGATCCGAAAGTACCGGCTTTGTTTCGATCCAGAGGTTGAATTGGTCCGCACCGGTGACGATGCCACGGACATTCGCGAAAATACGCAGCGGTTTACGCGAGTGATCGAGAATTACGTGAGGCGTTATCCGGACCAGTGGCTTTGGGTGCATCGCCGGTGGAAAACCCGTCCGCCGGGCGAGCCGCCGATTTACCAATAGCCGCGCTGCAACGGGGTTCGCAGAAGCGCGCGGGCTGCATTCGAAACGTTCAAGGTAGTTCGAGGGGGAAAGCGCTTATGGCACGAACGATCAAGGAACTTGCCGAATTCCTGGGATGCACCGTCGAGGGCGATGGTACGCCACAACTGACCGCAGTAGCGTCGCCCGCCTCCGCAAGCGCAGGGGATTTAATCTACGTGGATTCTCCCCGCCATCTGGATGAGGCCGCCGCATCCCAAGCGCGGTGTGTGGTGATCGCGCCAGACCTTGCGCTGCCGGGAAAGATCCTGCTGCGAATACCGAATCCAAAGGTGGCCTTCGCCCGCGCAGCTGAGTGGCTGGTTCCCCCGGCCCCAATCGCACGCGGGATTCATCCAACCGCCGTGATCGCCGCATCGGCGCGACTAGCCTCCGGCGTTGCCGTTGGCCCGTACGTGGTGATTGAGGAGAATGTGCAAATCGGTGCGCAAACCGAAATCGGCGCGTTTGGTTTCGTGGGACGCGATTCGCGGCTCGGGGAAGGCTGCCGGCTCTATCCGCGAGTGACACTGTACGCTGGCGTACGCTTGGCGAATCGCGTCATCCTGCATTCCGGGGCCGTAATCGGCTCGGACGGCTTCGGCTATGTGTCGCAGGGCGGCAAACGCTGGAAATTTCCACAGGTGGGGGATGTGGAAATTCGCGACGATGTGGAAATCGGCGCGAACGCTACAGTGGATCGGGGATCGCTGGACCGCACGGTGATCGATGCAGGCACAAAACTGGACAATCTGGTGCACGTGGCGCACAACGTGAGCATCGGGGAAAACACGGTTATAGCGGCACAGACGGGAATATCCGGGTCTTCGACCATTGGAAGAAATGTCGCGATTGGCGGGCAAGTTGGAATCGCGGACCACTGCGGCGTCGAGGATGACGCGTTAGTTGGGGCGCAGGCCGGAATTCCTTCCGGAAAAGTGGTGCGCCGCGGGCAAATCGTTTGGGGAACTCCGGCGCGGCCGCTCGATAAATTCAAAAAGCAATTTGCGTGGTTCAGCCGGCTTCCGGAGTTGGCAGAAAGGATCAAGCGCCTCGAAGAACGGCTTCTACAAAAAACCGGATAGGACGCATGGGTTATTGAATCCAAAGGGGCTATCTTCGAAATGAACAAGAATCCGAATCCCCTGTTGACCCGCGTTTGAAGACCGAACATAATACCCGTGGGGAAATCCAGGTACTGGTGCTTGGGGACCGGGCTGGTACGTCTGGCGCCGGGGTTGTCGGAAGCATCCCAAGTCACATCTTTTTTGGCATAACTGAGGGCGCAGGTTTGGTGTATTCGCGAGAACCCTCTCCAATCAAATTGCATCAAAGCTTTTGTGAGGTTTGGGCATAACCAATGGCTCTAGGAACACGCGTTCAATTTGACCAGCCCGGCGTGGCGCGCTCCAGCCGTGCTCTGTCCGTGCTCTCCGAACGTCTGTCCGAGACCATCGATCGAGGCGTGAATTATCTCCTTTCCTTGCAGGCTTCTGAAGGCTACTGGGTCGGAGAGCTGGAAGCCGATACCACACTCGAATCGGATTACATTTTTTATCTGCAAGTCATCAACAAGGCTAACCCCGACCGTATTGCCAAACTCGCCAACTACGTCCGCCGGCGTCAACTGGAAGACGGCGGCTGGAACATCTATTACGGCGGACCGTCCGAGCTGAATGCCACGATTAAGGCGTATGTGGCGTTGCGCTTGGCGGGAGATGCGCCGCAATGCGATCACCTGCAGCGCGCCGCGCGGCGAGTGCATGAACTCGGCGGCCTGGAATCCGCAAATTCATATACCCGGTTCTATCTCGCGCTTGTTGGGGCCGTTGGATGGGACATGGTTCCCGCGATTCCGCCCGAACTGATGCTGCTGCCCAACTGGTTCGCGATTAATATTTATGAAATGTCGTCGTGGACCCGCGGAATCGTGATCCCGCTGGCAATTTTGTACGCCCATAAGCCCTGCTTCAATGTGCCGGGTGGCGTTTCAGTGGACCAGTTGTACCGCGATCCGTCGCGGAAAGCGGCGGCCCTGAGCTGGTCGAAGGAGCTTTTCAGCTGGCGGAACTTCTTTCTGGCGCTGGACCGCGGCCTGAAGTTGTATGAGCGCGTGCCGTGGAAACCGCTGCGGCAGCGGGCGCTGCGGCAGGCCCGTGAGTGGATGTTTGAGCACTTGGAGCGTTCCGAAGGGCTGGCGGCCATTTATCCAGCCATGATGAACGCGATTTTTGCCCTGGTAGCTCTTGGCCACTCGCCGGACGATCCGCTGACGGCGCGGGAAATCGACGAATTTTCGCGATTTGAAATCGAAGAGGGCGACACGATTCGCGTCGCCCCGTGCGTATCCCCCGTGTGGGACACGGCCATCGCGATGGTGGCGCTGGAAGAAGCGGGATTGCCGCCGAATCATCCGGCGCTGGTTGAGGCTGCGGCCTGGCTGCTCAAGGAGCAGATCAGCGGATCCGGCGACTGGATGTTGAAAACTCCGGGAGTGATGCCGGGAGGATGGGCGTTTGAATTCCGCAACGATTTCTTTCCGGATGTGGATGACACCGCATTCGTGCTGATGGCGTTGCAGCGCGTGGATTATCCCGATAAGCCGCGGATGGAAGCAGCCGTGCGCCGCGGCCTTTCCTGGCTGCTGGCCATGCAGAACAATGACGGCGGCTGGGGCGCGTTTGATCACAATAACGACCGTCAATTCCTGTGCCAGATTCCATTTGCGGACCACAACGCCATGATCGATCCCTCCACGGCGGACGTGACTGCGCGCGTGGTGGAGTGCCTGGGCCGCTATGGCTGGCCGGCCTCGCATCCGGTCGTCGAGCGCGCGGTTCGATTTTTGCTCAAGGACCAGACGGGCGAGGGCCCGTGGTTCGGGCGCTGGGGCGTAAACTACGTATACGGCACCAGCGGCGTGCTACGCGCGCTGGAGACCGTCGCTCTGACCGCGCGCGACTACTGCCAGCGAGCCGTGGGATGGCTAAGGTCGGTGCAGAATTCGGACGGCGGCTTCGGCGAATCCATCGCTTCGTACTACGACCCTGCGCTGAAGGGCAAGGGCGCGAGCACCGCTTCGCAGACCGCCTGGGGCCTGATCGGGTTGCTGGCAGCGGCCGAGGCCTCCGATCCGGCAATCGCGCGGGCTGTGAATCACCTGGTGGAGCAGCAGCAGGCCGATGGCTCCTGGGAAGAGAAGGAATTCACCGGAACCGGGTTTCCGTGCGTGTTTTATCTGAAATATCATCTCTACCGTAATTATTTTCCGTTGTATGCGCTGGCGCGTTATCGCAATGTGGCAAACAGGGTGAAGCAATTCTGCGGGCTGACGGTGCGGCCGCAGGAATTTGAACGGCAGAAGGCTTAGGAGAGTGCATTGAGATATCCGATCAAAATGACCGCGAATCTTGCGAAGTACGTGGCCACCCAGCGCTTTCGTGGGGTCAAGAAATTTCCCATGGTCATGATGCTGGAGCCGCTGCATGCCTGCAACCTGACGTGCACGGGCTGTGGGCGCATTCGCGAGTACAAGTCCACGATCAACGAAATCATGACCGTCGAGCAGTGCCTGGCGGCTTCGGATGAATGCGGCGCGCCCATCGTCTCGATTTGCGGCGGCGAGCCCATGATCTACCCGGAGATCGGCAGGCTCTCCAAGGAGATCCTGGATCGCGGGCGGCACATTATTCTGTGCACCAATGGCATGTTCATCCGGAAACGCCTGCATGAGTTCAAGCCCACTTCGAGCTTTTTCTTTAACGTGCATCTGGACGGGCTCGAGAGGACGCACGATCTGTGCGTGGAGCGCGACGGCGTGTTCCGCGAAGCGATCGAAGGGATCAAGGCCGCCAAGGCCGCGGGTTTCCTGGTTTGTTCCAACACCACGATCTACAAAGAGACCGATCTGAACGAAATTGCCGACCTGTATGCGTACCTCGATACCCTCGGGGTGGACGGCTACATGCTTGCTCCCGCGTACGGATACTCCGCGGTGCAGACCACGGACATTTTCATGACGCGCGAAGACATCCGCGCGAAATTCCGCGAGGCTACGACGCTGCTGGACAAATACAACATGATGGTCTCGCCCATTTACCTGGATTTCCTGAAGGGCGGGCGCGAACTGGAATGCACTGCCTGGGGCACGCCGACCTACAATCCGCGCGGCTGGAAAGGCCCCTGCTACGTGATCACCGACAATCACTACGGCTCCTACAAGGAGATGGTCGACCAGACGCCGTGGGAAAAATACGGCCCCGGAAACGATCCGCGCTGCGCCAACTGCATGATGCACGTGGGATTTGAAACCACTCCGGTGCTGGGCGCGAAGCGCCAGTTGGGCGACACCTGGACAATGTTGAAGTGGCAATTTGGCGGGCATATGGGCGGCAATCCCGATCGTAATGCGTCGAATGAGCCGCCTTCGAGCGGGCCTTCCGGCGGGAGCACCACGCTGATGCCTCCGCCGCCGTCGAACACGGATTTGATATCATCGGACGGAAGACTGCGAGTGCTATGAAAACGCTGGTTACCGGAGCGACCGGCTTTCTCGGAAGCCACGTCGCCCGCGCGCTGGCAGGACGCGGGGAGAACGTGCGGGTGCTGGTGCGCCCATCCAGCGATCTGCGCGCGCTCGAAGGGTTTCCCTCGGAGCGATGCACGGGCGATCTGCGAGATCGCGCGTCGCTTGACCGCGCCGTTGCGGGCGTAAACCGTGTTTTTCATGTTGCTGCGGATTACCGCCTGTGGGCCCGCGATCCCCTGGAAATTTACGAATCGAACGTGACCGGCACGCAAAATCTGCTGGATGCGGCGCAGCGGGCGGGCGTCGAGAAATTCGTTTATACCAGCACGGTTGCCACGATCGCGGTTCCGCGCGAAGGAGTTTTGCCGAACGAGGAGACGCAATCCTCCGTGGACGAGATGATCGGGAACTACAAGCGCTCGAAGTTTGAGGCGGAGCAGTGCGCGCTGCGCGCCGCGAAAGCCGGCCAGCCGGTGGTGATCGTGAATCCGACCACACCTGTGGGCCCCGGTGACTGGAAGCCCACACCGACCGGAAAAATTATCGTCGACTTTTTGAATGGCCGGATGCCCGGGTACGTAGATACGGGATTGAACTTCGTTCCAGTGGAAGATTGTGCCTGGGGACATTTGCTGGCCGCGGAGCGTGGCCGCGTGGGGGAGCGTTACATCGTGGGAGGACGCAATCTTACGCTGAAGCAGATGCTGGACATTCTGTCCTCGGCCAGCGGGCGGCCCGCACCCCGATGGAAGTTTCCGTATGCTGTGGCCTATGCCGCCGGCTGCGTGGATACCGGCGTGTCGCGACTGCTGGGCAGGGAACCGCAGATTCCGCTGGAAGGCGTGCGCATGG
>Ga0070735_10003467_pt1 | contig 13808 bp, 10 predicted proteins | sample Coa_R1_FD_66443 | JGI IMG/M metagenome (GOLD analysis project Ga0070735, IMG submission 66443) | Surface soil microbial communities from Centralia Pennsylvania, which are recovering from an underground coalmine fire - Coalmine... | ecosystem: Environmental > Terrestrial > Soil > Unclassified ...
GCGCCTCGCACCTGGCTCAACACGCGCTCCACCTCTGCGGCTTTCCGGTCGATCATGTCCAGATCGTTACCGAAAATCTTGATCACCACTTGTGCTGTGACGCCGGAGATCGTTTCCTCGATCCGCTCTGCCAGAAATTCGCGCACGGCGAAATACACTCCCGGAAATTTGTACAACTCGCGCCGCACCTCGGATTCAGCCCGCTCGGCCGCTTCGCCTTCGAGCGGCTTCATCTCCACGTGAATCTCGCTGTAGTTCGTGCCCCAGGTATCGTCCGCCTTCTCGGCCCGCCCAATCTGCTGCCCTACGGACTCAACTGGCGCGTCCCTCAATAGCGCCCGCGCCACATTCGCTCCCATCCGGCGCGATTCCTCAAGCGACGTGCCTGGCACCGCCGACATGTGAACGACGAAATGTCCTTCCCGCAGCTCCGGCAGAAATGCTCCGCCGAAAAATGGGAGGGATGCGGCTGCGCCTGCACACAGCACGCCCGTAATCGCCAGCAGACCAACCGGACGGCGCATCGCCACGTTCATGAGCCGCGCGTAACCGTCTTTCAGCATCAAGACAAATCGGGGATCCCCTGCGCCGGTCTGGCTCCGTAGCAGCAGGAAACAGAGCGCGGGAGTCAATGTCAGCGCAACCAGCAGCGAAGCCATAATCCCCAGGATGTAAGCGATCGCGAGCGGCGCGAATAGCCGTCCCTGAACGCCGGACATGGTCAGCACGGGCACGAACACGAGAGCCACCACCACTGTCGCGTAGACTACCGCTCCGCGCACCTCGAGTGAGGCATCGAGTACCACGCGGAAAGCCGGCCGCGGAGCCCCGCCAGCCCGGTTTTCTTTAAGACGCCGGAAAATATTTTCGACGTCGATGATCGCATCGTCCACGACCTCGCCTATCCCGATGGCAAGACCGCCCAACGTCAGCGTGTTCAGGCTGATCCCCAATTGATCCAGCCCGATAATTGCGATCAGCAGCGACAGCGGGATCGCGGTCAGCGAGATGAATGCCGTTCGCATGTTGAACAGAAACAGGAAAAGCACCAGTACGACCAGCACTGCGCCGAACAAGAGCGAGTGCCCGATATTCCGGATCGACGTTCGAATGAAGTTGGCTGGCCGGAACAGCCGCGGATGCAGCGTGATGTGCTCAGACGCAAAGGCCGGCCGCATATCGGCCAGCGCTTTCTCGATCACATCCGTTACATCGAGTGTATTCGCGTGATACTGGCTGGAAATCACAAGTAACACGCCGGGTGTGCCGTTGATCGCGGCATCACCGATCTTTGGCTCCGCGCCCTCCACCACGCGTCCCACATCTTTCATCCGCACGGAAAGATCTCCATGATGCGCCAGCACCACTTCGCCCAATTCAGCCGGGGTTAGCGACTGCCCCTGCGTTTGCAGCACAATGCGCTGCGACCCGGTTTCCACAAATCCCGCGCCTCGCACGCCGGTCGAAGCTCGCGCCGCGTCCACGATATCGGTGAGCGAGACACCGTATGCCGCCATCCGGTCTGGCCGCACTTGAATCTGTAATTGCCGCACTTCTCCGCCAAATACGACCGCCTTTGCCACGCCGGGCACACCCAGCAGACGCGGCCGCAACATCCAGTCCGCGAACGTGCGCAGGTCCATTAAGGACCAGGTCTCCGATGTTAACCCCACGATCAGGACCATGCTCGCGGCCGACGTCAATGGCGCCATCACCGGTGCGTGAACACCCTGTGGCAATTGGGCTGCCGCTTCGGCCAGCCGCTCATTCACCATCTGCCGCGCCCGGAAGATGTCCGTGCGTTCAGAGAATACGACGGTGACTACCGACAGTCCTTGGACCGACTCGGAGCGGATTGATTCCAGATTCGGAGATCCATTCACTGAGAACTCGATCGGACGCGTTACCAACGCCTCAACTTCTTCCGGAGAAAGTCCCGGCGCCTCCGTCTGGACCACAACTTCTGGCGGCACAAACTCCGGGTAAACGTCGTATTTCGCGTGTTTTGTAATGTAGAGACCGTAGCCGACCACCAGGCAGGCGAGCGCCACGATAACGCCTCGAAACCGGATCGAGAATGCTACCAAGCGTTGTAGCATTTACTCCGGATTTTCCTCTCCCACCTGAATCTGCGATTTGAACTCTTCGGAAAGCAGCACCTGAGCGCCCGTGAGGACGACGCGAGCGTTGGGCTTAACTGTTTGCGTGAACCAGCCGCCGCCCTCGGACTCCTGTTCCTGAACTTCTTTGCGGATGAACTGTTGCGGGCCCGATGCGACGTAGCACCACACCTTCCCTGCGTAACGCACCAGCGCCGCCGCCGGTACAATCACTCCGCTGCGCCGTGGGCCGGGCAGTCCCAGGGAAACCTGCACCGCAGTCCCGGGCCGAAGATCCAATCCAGGGTTTGCTACGCGAAACACGTAACCTTGTCCCTGTGATCGCGGATCGACTGTGGCTGTTAATGCTACACGCTCACCGGTGAGGGGACGGGTTTCGTGACCCAGCACTACAATCCGCGCTGCCGGGAGAGCACCTGCTACATTGTCTCCCGCCGGAACCTCCACGCGCGCCAGCAGCTTGTGGAATCTCGCCAGCCGCAGCACTGGCTGCCCGCTCTCTATCGATTCGCCAGGATGTGCCAGCACCTCCACGACCTCACCGCCCCGCTCCGCTATCAGCGGCATCGGCGCAGTTGGTCCATCGCGGGATGGTCCCGCAGAGGACTGCAAAGCCGCTTGCAGCAAGTGCACTGATTCGGCTGCCGCTTGCCGCCGCGCTTCTTCCGATTTCAGCCGCGCTTCGGCTTCTTCGACCACGCGGTCGGACACGTTCTTGTTATCGGCGTTCAAGGTTTTTGCGCGCTCAAATGCCGCGCGCGCCGCGTCCACGGACGCCTCGGATGCCCGCATATCTGCGGATGCCGCCGATAGCTTTTCCAGAAACCCGATACGGTCCACCGGCGCCATGCGTGGCGCAATCATAGCGGCAATCGCGCCATCATTTACGCTCTGTCCGATGGCGGGCCATGCACCGTCCCGCGGCGGTTCCAGTGTTCCGGCCACAGGCGCGCGCACGATGAATACCTCGGCCGGATCTACTTCCAGCAACCCGTATGCAATTGCTGTAGACGGCAACGACACAGCCGGTAATGCCAGTGTCCGCAAACCAATTCGCTCCTGAGTCTCGCGGTCGAACGTCAGGATGGTCTCGCCCGCATCGTTCCGCGTTACCCTCGACGGAGTCTTCACCGGGAGATCTTGCGCCTGGTCTCCCGCGATCTTTTGGCGTTTATCGAGAAAGCCCCAAATCAATGCGACGCCAATCGCGGCGCATACAAGGATAATCGCGATCGACCGCCCAGCCCGGCTCATCGTTTATCCGTCCCCTTCGGTTGCGGCGCACTGATGGGAAGTGCCGGAAGCCCCGCTTCGAGCGGCCTCTGCACCGCATCTTCCAGTGCGCCCAGCGCCGCCTCCGATTTCCGCCACGCATCGAGAACAATCTGCCCGGCCAGATTACTCTGCAGCCGCGCACCCGCGAGGCCCAGTTGATCGGCTTCCCCAACCTCCACCCGCCGCAATACGCCTTGTTCCCGTGTCTGTTGTAGCGTGCGCAGGCGGTCCTGTGCGGAAGCCAACTCTGCGCGCGCCGTACGATAGGCGGCCAGAGCTTTCTCCATCTCCCCGATCGCCTGAGCTTGTAGGACGATAAATTGTGCCTTCGCCTCCGCGCGCCGCCCCTCCGCCTCGGCAATTGGCCCTCGATTCCGATTCAGCATGGGAACCGGAAAGCCCGGGCCAAAAGTGAACTTGTGGTGCCCTTCGTCGAACGAGTAACCGGGACTCACGTCAATGTCCGGATACTGCCGCGCGATCTCAAGATGCAGGGCTGCTTCTGCGGCCTCGTAATCGAGCAGACTCCGCCGAATATCGATGCGATTCAGAAGTCCAGTCCGCTGTAGTGGTCCGAGCGCCAGGCTGGCCTCGGTGGGAGGCGCAGGAGGATCGGCAAATCGAGCGTTTTCGATCGCGCTGACTGGCACGCCGGCCACTGCGGCCAGTGAGGCCAAGTTTTGGGCTGCAACTCCCTCCGCGGCCCGTGTTGCGACCTCTGCTTCCGCCAATCCCGCGCGTTCGGCTTCTACATCCGGACGGGAGGCCTCACCCACCGCCAACCGCGCCGTGACAATGTGAACGGACGCTGCGCGTACCTTCTGTTCCCGGTTCAACAGATCCAGTGAACGGCGGGCCGCCAGATAATTCAGCCAGGCATTCCGCACGTTGCTATGGACATGCCACTCAGCCTCTGAAATTTCGAGATACGCACTCGCGGCCCGCTTCTGCGCGGCAAGGATCTGGTAGCCCCGCTTGCCTGCGGTGATCAGGGTAAGCGAAGGATCGAAATGCGCCACCACCGGCGACTCCGGGGAGTTCGTATAGCCCGCTCCGAACGACACGAAAGGATTGGGCCGCCCACCCGCGGTGATCACTTGAGCTTCCGCGGTCTGCAGGTGTGCGCGGGCCAAGTCCAGCTCCGGGCTGTAATAGAGTGCGATCAGCGTAAGCGTCGCAAGATTCAACTCCGTAGGAGGCCAAGCGGAAGGATTCGCGACGGAGTTCTCCTGCACAAAGGCGCGCAGGCCGGGGTCGGCCAAAGAGCGGCTGTAATAGCTCTGTCCCAGCCGTGGTGGGTCGAGCGGATCGCTATGATACTTCACGCACCCGCACAACAGACAGACAAGCGGCAAATACGCAAACCGGTACACCCATCACTATAAGGATGAAACTGGCTGCTCCGATGACGCCAGCATTACGTTCCTGTCATGTTGGATGGAAACACCAATGTCACCTGCGTCCCCTGGCCGACTTCGCTCTCTAGCTGAGCCTTGCCCCCGTGTAGATGCGCGATGCTCTCGACAATGGCAAGGCCGAGCCCGGCGCCTCCTTCATGCTTGCTGCGTGCCGCATCCACGCGGTGAAACCGGTCGAAAACGTGCGGCAGGTGCTCAGCCGGAATTCCGCAGCCCGTGTCCGATACGGCGACGCACACCGAGCCGTTCTGCTGCACGGCCGAGATTTTCACAGACCCTCCCGGCGGCGTGTGCGCCAGCGCATTCTCCACCAGGTTCCCCACGGCTCGCTGAAACAGCGTCCGATCCAGCTCTGCCGTTAGCGCCGGCACGGCATCTACGCGCAACGAAACTCCCGCCTCATGAGCCGCCGCGCCATAAAACTCATTCACGGTGGCCAATTCGTGCGTCAATTCCAGCCGTTCGCGCCGGATCTGCGTTTCCGGACTCTCTGCACGCGCCAGGAACAGCAGCCGGTCGATGAGACGCGAGAGCTGTAGGCATTCTTCGAGCGTGGAGCCCAGGACCTCGCGGTACTCCTCAGGGGATCGCACCCGCCCCAATGCCACTTCGACCTCGCCCCGAAGGTTGTTAATCGGCGTCCGCAATTCATGCGCGATATCGGAGGAAAACTGCCCCAACCGGGCGAACGCTTCCTCCAGGCGGTCCAGCATCTCGTTAAATGTCGCCGCTAACGCCGAAAGCTCCGAAGGCAGTCCATTCATTTCCACGCGTTCACTCAGCGTCGTCGAACGGATCTGCCGCACCGTGTCCGCGATCTCTTCCACTGGCCGAATGCCGCACCGCGCGATATGGTAACCGGCAATAATCGCGCCAATCAACCCCAGTCCCAGCACAAGCCACAGGCGCCGGCGATAAGCGGCCAGCAGGTGTTTTTCAAACGTCACTTCCAGCGCCACCTGCACCTGATACTCATTTGGCAAAGCTGCGACATTCTTTGAAAGAATGCGAAAGGTCTTGCCGTTCGGCGAGCGCAATTCCCCGGACCGTGCCGTCGAAAACGCGGCGGCTGGCAATTCCTCCGTCATGCCGCTGGTCTGCACAACCGGACGGCCGTCGGCGGTAGTCACGCGCGAGAGCACGCGCACGCCCGGCCGCTCGAACGATTCGCCTTCCACTTCCCATTTCACGGTACGGAAATCATGCGCGCGCAACAGAGTGGCCAGCGTGTTGCTCTTCTCCGCGAGGTACTGGTCGTCTTCCCGATCGAAACTCTGTTGTAAGACCCAGTACAGGAAGCCCGTGGCTACCAGCAGCAGGAGAAACGCCGAGGCCGTGTACCACACCGACAGTCTCGCCGCCAGGCTGGGCCCGCGTTTACTCGGCATCCAGAACATAACCCATCCCACGCACCGTGCGAATTAACTTCCGCTCGAAAGGGTCGTCGATCTTCGAGCGCAGCCGGCGCACATGAACGTCCACGACGTTGGTGCTGCTATCGAAATTTATATCCCAGACCTGCTCCGCGATCGCCGTCCGCGAGAGAATCTGTCCGGCGCGCCGGGCGAACAACGATAACAGCAGAAATTCTTTCGGCGTCAGATCCAGCCGCTTTCCGCCGCGGCTGGCTCGGTGGGCGGCGAGGTCCACTTCGAGGTCCGAGATGCGTAGCGTTTCCGGACGCCTTGCCGGGCCGCGCCGCAAGATTGTATGAATCCGCGCTACCAGTTCAGAAAAGGCAAAGGGTTTTACCAGGTAGTCGTCCGCGCCCAATTCCAGACCTCTCACCCGGTCCGGCACCGCATCGCGCGCCGTCAGCAGCAAAATGGGTAGCTGATTGCCCTTGCGCCGCAACTCGGAAAGCACAAACCAGCCATCCCGCTTCGGCAGCATCACGTCCAGGATCATGACGTCGTAGCGGGCATTCTGCGCCAGTTGCAGCCCGTCCTCCCCGTTCACGGCCGAGTCCACGACGAAGCCTTCCTCTGACAAGCCTTTCTGCAAGTAGGACGCAGCTTTCAGCTCGTCCTCGACGATCAGCACCCTCACGGTTCAATGCTACCGCTTGACAGATTGATCGCGAGATTCAGCGCGCGCACCAAGCTGACGCCGGAAGCCACACCCTGCCCGGCAATGTCAAACGCCGTCCCATGATCGACCGATGTCCGAATGATCGGCAGGCCGAGAGCTACATTCACGCCGCCTTCAAAGTCCAGCAGCTTCAGCGGCACGTGTCCCTGGTCATGGTACATGCAGACAATCGCATCGAACTTCTTCTTCCGCACAGCCATGTAGAAGAGGGTATCCGGAGGGAACGGACCCTCCACCGGCATTCCTTGACTCTGAGCCCACTCGACTGCGGGCCGAATGTCCGTCCTCTCTTCATCGCCGAATAGCCCGTTCTCGCCAGCGTGCGGATTCAAACCCGCAACAGCGATGCGCGGATTGGGCCGCAGCTTGCGAACCGCATCGGTGGTCAGGCGCAGGATGGTGCAAATGCGTTCTTTCTTGGCACGCGCGATAGCCGTCTTCAGCGATACATGAGTGGTGACGTGCGTCACAATCAGTTGATCGGATGCCAGCATGATGGTCACGTCCTTAACGCCGCACAGATTTCCGATCAGCTCCGTGTGGCCCACAAAGTTGGGATCGGAGATTTGCGTCGCCTCCTTATTCATCGGCAATGTGATCATCGCGGCTATCTGATGCTCCAGCACCGCGTGCGTGGCGGCGACGACGTACTCCCGCGCAGCGCGGCCGGACTTTCCGTCGAGCTGGCCAACCCGGACATCCTCGTGCCGCATGATCCCGAGATCGACCACGTTCAGCGGCCCTGGCTGATATTCCGCCGCGCTCGTGATTTTGCGCAGCTTGATGCCATACTTGAGTAGGTCGTTGTAATAGGCCAGGGCCTCGATATCGCCATAGGCAATCACCGGGTGCTGCAATTCTCCGCTGCGAAAGCATTTCAGCAGGATTTCGGGCCCCACGCCGCTCGAATCGCCCATCGTGATGCCATAAATCTTCATTATTGCGCGCGACTCCCGGATAGCAGACTTCGAATTGAACTCAAAATGTCCACCGGCCCGAATCCGCCGGCCTTGCTGATCAGATACAGCTCGCGTGCGGCTAAGCCGATTCGAGCCAATGGAACGCCGGGAACAATCTCTCCATACGGCTGCAGCGCCGGAAAACCGAGTACCCGCAGAACGCCAAAAACCGTATCGCCGCCGAAAACGATCAGCGCATCAATCTCAATTCGATTGAGCAAGGAATGCACAATATGGCCGACGCATTCCGCCCGGTGCAGCCCCTCTTCGGGGATAGAGTTTGTGCTGAAAATCAGCCAGTTGCCAGAGTTTTCGTCTTCTGGCGTAATAACGTCCCATCCGTTGGCTCGAGCATGTTCAGTCTGTTCGGCGGATCGTCCGTGCAGACTGCCATTGATCAGCAGGCACCGGCGGACGTTCGGGTATGCCAGGGCAGGTGTGCGCGGAAGGTCGATCCTTTTCGCCAGCGCCCCGGCGAATGCGGCTGAGCCTGCGGCGACAACTGTGCCCCGGCGCTTCAGCAGCCCGGCGGCTGCACGCTCGATATCGGCATCCATCTCCGCATCACATACGTAAATCGCTGGTTGGCGAATTTTTTCGACCGTAGCCGGTGCGACGACGTGGACGGGAGTATCGCATTGCGCGGCGAGCAAACTCGGGATACGGCTTTCGTAAACCGGATTCAGTGGATCGCGTGAGAATTCGGTCTCTTCCACCGGTGTTCCATCTACAAATAAACGTGCATTCCTGACTGTGCGCCCCATTTGCGGATATGCCGGCACGTAAACCAGCGGCGACTCCGGAAATACAGCGTGAAGCGCCCGCAACTCTGCGCCGATATTCCCTCGTAAAGTGGAGTCTGTTTTCTTGTAAATCAGCCTGACTCCCTGCCCGCGCGCGCCTTCGGATAGCCGCTGGACAATGTACGCCGCTTCGCTCGGCCGGCGATGTCGCGTTTCGGTATCGACTATTAGTGCGGCTGCATGCTTAGCCGCTTCCAGGTATCCGTGTGCCGCCACTTCAGCAGAGATTCCGGCAATAGCGAATTTCGCGCCAATTTCCAGTGCGCCAGTGAGGTCGTCGGCAAGTCCGAAAATCTGGAACCTGGCCATCTCGCCTTCACCGGACCACCGGCCTGGAGCGGGCCCAACTTCCACACGGAACACTCGCCCGGGCCTCCGATATGCGTTAAAAATTCAGTTTCGACGGGAAATATTCGTTGACAAGTTCCGCGTAGTAGCCTTTTAATTCTGAAAGCTTTGGCCGGTCGGCGCTCTTGGAATACAGATCGTAAGGGTTGAACGCGCGGACCCACTGGAACATTTCCTTATCGTGATCGCTCATCAGGTACTCGTAAGCGCCCTCCCGGTGAGCGGCGTAAAACGAGTGATAGCGAATCATGTACAACCCCGCTTCGGGCAGATAGGGTTTGGCGACATGGTACATGTACTCATCGTGGCCCCAAGACAGGTCCACCTTGTCCAGGCCGCAGTGCTCATCGTAAATTCCCAGACGCGTCTGATAACTGGGATTCGCGTAGTCTGGATTATCGCGAAAGTAGTTTGAGAAAACGACTTTGTCCGAGTAGGCGCATCCAGTCGGGAAGGTATCGCCTACGACGGCCCATTGGGGCTCACCCTTCAGACAGAGAATCTTGCCGAGATCGTGAATCAGCCCGGTGAGCACGAACCATCGCGGATGGCCATCGCGTCGAATCGCCTCGGCCGTTTGCAGATTATGCTCGATTTGCGATAGGTCGGTGTCGGGATCGCTGTCGTCGACCAGAGTGTTGAGATAATCGAGTGCTTCCCAGACGCTCATCTGCATACGATTGAGCCCGAGATATTCCCGCTTCTTCTGAAGGACGAAATCGCGCGTTTGTAGCGTATGGTTCAGGCGATAGAATTCGCGCACGCCCGGGGTCGAGTTCTCGTAATCCCGGAACGCCTCCGTTTTCTTGGCGGGATCGTATCGCGACGATACGAAATCGTCCCATTGCTCGAGATGTTCTAGTGGACCATCCATTCGATACCCCTCTTTTCTGCGGCTAGCTACTTTCGCTTCGTGATCGTGACGTTGCCGGCGTCAACTTCGTAGCCTTCATCCTTTGCGGTATTGACTACTGCTGCCCGGAGGTCGTCGTCTCCAGCTTCGGGCGGCTCATTCGGGACGGCTCGCTTGATTACTTCCTCTCCGACCTGAATCCGTACACGCCACACTTTCTTGTCGGTATCCCACACGATTTCCGCTTTATCCGCCCGTATCATCGCGCCTCCATTTAACACTGGATCAATCACCCACCTGCCCGGAAGTTACCACAGGCTGCGGATTGAGTCAAACCGCTGTCGGCCTTTTTCGATTTGGACGTCCAGATCCAGAGCGCTCGCTGCTTGCATCCTGTGGATTTATCAGCCGAAATTGCGGTATAAAGCCATTGCATGAGTTATTCTGGCATCTTCAGGCCCTGCATCTCACGCATAGGAGAAGAAATATGATGGTACGCGATCGCGCACCGCACACACGTCGCGAGTTTTTGTCTGCATGCGGCGCTTCATTAGTGACAATGCGCGCGCAAGCTTCGGCATCGAAGACATTGCGGGGCATCTTCATCATCATGGCCACCCCCTACACCGAGGCGAAGAGCATCGACTTTGAAGATCTGGCTGCTGAGGTCGCTTTCCTCGACCGTTGCGGCGTGCAAGGCATGGTGTGGCCGCAGATGGCGAGCGAATATACGCAGTTGACGAAAGAGGAGCGGATGGAGGGAATGCACGTGCTTGCCAGTGCGGCGAAGGGCAAAAGGCCAGCGCTGGTTCTGGGTGTGCAGGGGCCGAATACAGATGCCGCGCTTGAATATGCGCGGGCCGCCGAGCAACTTGAGCCGGACGCCTTGATTGCCATGCCACCAACCGAAGCCAAATCGCTTGACGATTATCATCAGTACTATAGGGCTTTGGCCGGAGTGACGAAGCGCCCGTTTTTCATCCAAACGACCGGTGGCGCAAAGAAGATTGTGCCGGAGGTGGAGTTATTGATTGAACTGGCGCGCGAGTTTCCGAATTTCGGCTACGTGAAGGAGGAGTACCAGCCGGTCATCCAGCGGATGAGCGAGTTGGAGCGGCACCGGCCGCCCATCAAGAGCGTGTTCAGCGGCGCCGCCGGTAAAGGAATGCTGTACGAGATGCGCCTGGGGTTCGATGGCACGATGCCCGGCTCACCATTCGCCGACGTATACGAGCGGATCTGGAGTCTCTACCAGAGCGGGCGGCACGACGAAGCTCGCGACGTTTTCAGCAAATTGTTGTTAATGGTAAACCTGGATGAGGAGATCCCCGGAACCCGGCAATATGTAATGAAGAAACGCCGCGTATTCAAGACCACCGTGTCGCGGCGGATCGATGTGAAGCTGTCGCCCGAAGCAATTGATGAGATCGAGTTCAATTTGGCGGCCGTGCGGCCTTACTTCACACGCGAAATGCACGCTTAAAAATCTGCAATAGCCGAGACTTGAGCTCGCGCCCATCAATCGTGCTTTGGCTGGCAGCGGTTCGCGACAATGATATTCGGCCAAGTTCCGACTAGTGAGCAAATTCGCAAACTGCTGTTAAAGCGCATCGACGAGCAGAAGCAGGCAGTGGGTATGGTCGTCGGCGTGATAGAGACGAAGGGGCGGCGAGTAATCGCTTAAGGCAGCCTAGCCCGGGAAGACGCCCGTACGCTGGACAGCGACACCGTCTTCGAGATCGGCTCGGTCTCGAAAGTCTTCACATCTCTTCTGTTGGCGGACATGGTAGAGCGCAAAGAAGTCGCGCTAGAGGACCGCGTAGCGAAGTATCTGCCGCAGGTCAAAGTGCCGGGCCGAAGTGGCAAGCAGATCACATTGGTCGATCTCTCGACCCACACCTCTGGACTGCCGCGACTACCTTCGAATCTTAAACCCAGGGATCCGTCGAATCCCTACGTAGATTACACTATCGGGCTGTTGTACGAATTTCTTTCCGGCTATGTGCTGCCTCGCGATCCGGGTCAGAAATATGAATATTCGAACGTTGGAGCAGGACTATTAGGCCACACGCTTGAGCAACGAGCCGGCATGGACTATGAGGCGCTCGTACGAACAAGCATCGGAGGGCCTCTGAAGATGGAGAGCACGGTCGTCACGCTCTCGCCTGCCATGAAGCAGCGGCTTGCGGCGGGACACAACGCCAATCTCACTCCCGTGGCGAATTGGCAACTGCCCGTCCTGGCCGGGGCGGGAGCCCTGAGGTCCACGGTGAACGATTTGTTGACTTTCTTGGAAGCATTTCTGGGCTACCGCGAATCTCCTCTGGCGCCCGCGATGAGAGCTATGCTCGGCGTTCAGAGGCATGTCGCGCCGAATACCAAAACAGCTTTGGCATGGCTCGTTAGCAATGCCGGAGGGCTCGAAGTGATCTGGCACAACGGTGGCACTGGAGGATTCCGGTCGTTCATCGGATACGATCCGAAGGCGCGGGTGGGCGTGGTGGCGCTGGCAAATGCGATGACTCAATTGGGCACGGATGATATTGGAATCCACATACTAAATCCAGCAGTTCCCGTCGCTAATCCCAAGCCGTCTCCACATTATGTTTAGTGTCGAGATCTTCCCGCCAGCGAGGAGTTGCTGGAGCCAGGTGAGGGGAATCCATAGGAAGCGTGGGGCCAGAGTGAATTCAGCATGGCCGCGACTCCCGGGATGAAAGCAGGCCGCTCCGTCGCAGAAGCTTTCGCAAGATATATTCACGCCAGCGAATCGTGCGACGGCGCCAGTCGGCGGACGGCCGAGCCGGATCGAGGCGAAGTGGAACAGTTCGTGAGCAAGAATGCGGGAGAGTTCCACAGGATCCTCTTAGCAGAGTGCAATCGAGAACGATCTGGCGTTGGCGAAGAAGGGTCGCGGCATGAACGGTGTGGCGTTGAGACAGACCGGCCAAGTGCGCATCCACGAGCCGGGAGGCTGAGATCATGCCGCTTGCTGAAACAAGCCAGGTTTGTCAACGGTTACGGCGAAGCGCTTTTGTAGAGATTGGAACCACGCATTGAAACGTTCTTGCTTGAAGTGCTGATAAATTTCATCGCGCACGTTGTCAAACGGCGGTCGGGTGACGGAGTCGAGTTTCACAGCATTGGTCAACTTCCGGGCGGTTCGTGCATCACACGACGGCAATGGAGGGTCAGCACTGCGCTAGCCTGAGTGTCAGCACTCGCTAAATGGCCGAACGACCCACATCCTTTGCTCAGCAAGAGATCCTCGCGCCGCTGGAGCTTACGAAAGCAGAGCTTATCTATGTCGCAAAAAAAGATTTCTAGCGGTGTAGTACACGAGGTGCCCGCAGATTTAAAAAAAGCACTTATATCCGACCCACAAGCGTTAACAGCATGGGAGGATATTACACCGCTCGCACGCAATGAGTGGATATGTTGGATTGAGTCAGCTAAAAAAGCAGAAACTAGAAGCCGCCGGATCGAGTGGGGCTGTTCAAGCCTTAAGGATGGAAAGCGGCGCCCCTGTTGTTGGCCCGGATGCGCCCACCGCTAATTCCAAGGCGGTCAAACTGGACATTGCGACCGCGCGGACTGGAGACGGCCAACTTCCGGTTGCGGGTGATCCAGACGAATAATGACGTTTCGCCGTGCTCACGTCAGCCTCGCCGCGCTGCCTCGATGGCGGCGATGTCGATCTTCTTCATCGTCATCATCGCCTCGAAGGCACTCTTTGCCTCACCGCCACCAGCCGCAAGCGCATCGGTTAGCGCGCGTGGGGTGATCTGCCAGGAGAGGCCCCAGCGGTCCTTGCACCAACCGCACTGGCTTTCCGTGCCGCCATTGCCGACGATCGCGTTCCAGTAACGGTCCGTCTCTTCCTGATTCTCCGTCGCGACCTGGAAGGAAAAGGCCTCGGTGTGCCTGAACGCCGGGCCGCC
>Ga0070735_10003468_pt1 | contig 13807 bp, 10 predicted proteins | sample Coa_R1_FD_66443 | JGI IMG/M metagenome (GOLD analysis project Ga0070735, IMG submission 66443) | Surface soil microbial communities from Centralia Pennsylvania, which are recovering from an underground coalmine fire - Coalmine... | ecosystem: Environmental > Terrestrial > Soil > Unclassified ...
CAGCCAGATACACCCGGCCAGCGACATCCTCACCATGCGATCCGGCCTGGCCGGCCTGCCGCGCATGTTCCTGTCGTGGAGTGTCTCCGGTCCGGGTCCCGGCCCGGGCGGAGGCAGCAACCCGGCATGCACGCCGAGCCAAGGCTGCCTGGCCGGCCCGGTCATCCAGACGACCGGCGGCCTGCCCAGCGGCACCTCCGCGCCGAACACGGTCATTACCGAGCAGGCGGTCCGCAAGTACCACATGGCCCTGAGCCTGAGCGGATGGCTGGTCCAGGCGTCGGCTCCGCTCACGGCGGCGCAGATCAACATGGCCAGGCAGTTCGCGCTCAGCTACGGGGTGACCGTCGAGACGCAAGCCGGCGCGCTGCGTCTGGGCGAGATCTCCGACGGCGCCACCGCACTGGGTATCGTGATCGCGGTTGGCGTGCTGGCCATGTCCGTCGGGCTGATCCGCAGCGAGGCCGCACAGGACATGCGCACGCTCACCGCGACCGGCGCCAGCGCCGCGACCCGCCGCACGATCACCGCGGCCACCGCCGCCGCGCTCGGCTTGCTCGGCGCGATCCTCGGCGTGTCTGGCGCGGTGATCGCCTGCCTGGCCTGGGCCCACAGCAACCTGTCCGCCATGTTCGGCGACGTTCCGGTGGCCGACGTGCTGATCCTGCTGGCCGGGCTGCCGCTGATCGCCGCCGCAGGCGGCTGGCTGCTGGCCGGCCGTGAGCCGGAGGTCATCGCCAGGCAGCCGCTGGACTGACGCGGGCACCCGCGGCCGCCGGTGACATACTCACAACGTGACCGACGCCGAACACAAGCCCATGCGCATCGAGGTATCGCGCGTCATCGCCGCGCCGCCCAGCGAGATCTTCGCTGTCCTGCGAGATCCTCACGGCCACGTCGACATCGACGCCTCCGGCATGCTCATGGATGCCACCGGTGAACCGGTCAGCGCCGTCGGGGACCGGTTCACGGTCCACATGGACCGGCGGGCGCTCGGCGACCTGCCGTGGCAGGACTACGACGTGGAAGTTGTCATCACGGTGTTCGCGCCGGACCACGAGATCGCCTGGACCATCGAGGGGCGGCTCAAGCCCCCGTTGCGCCACGTGTACGGCTACCGGCTCGAGCCTGCCGAGACCGGGGTCCTCGTGACGTCCTACTACGACTGGTCCGAGCTCGACCCGAGCTGGCAGAACAGCCTGGGCTTGTTCCCGGTCGTGCCCGAGAGCGCGCTCAAGGCGACGCTGGGGATCCTCGACCGGACCGTCCGCCGCCGCCGTGCCACCAAGCCGTAACTGGCTGGTAACTGGCTACCGCGGATTCCGCCGGAGCCGGTATTCCTGGGCGGTCTCGCCTACCTGCACGAATCCCAGACGGTCGTACAGCCGACGAGCATCCGGGTTGTCTTTCTCAACATCGAGTTCGAGGGGAATGCCGGCCGCGGCGGCCTGTGCCTTGAGGTCCTCGATGATTGCGGTGCCGATACCGCGGCGCTGAATACCAGGTAGCAGCTGAATGCCGCACAGCTCGACGGAGCCGAGGGTACGGGTAATCCGCAGTCTGCCGACGGGCCTGTTATCGACCTCGACCACGCTCGTCGTGCTGTCGGGGGCATCACCCCGGACCTGCCCCGTGGTCCATTCGCTGAAGTCCTCGCGCCATTGCCGTTCGTCGAAGTCGTCCGGAAGACGACCCTGAGCCCGCGTGGCGTCGATGACCACGCTGGTGAGGAACCCGATATCGTCGGCTGTAGCTGGCCTCACGCGGAACTGGGCACACGAACATGATCGCCGGGCGGCGGGCCCGCCGGCTACTTGGTCAGGTACCAGAACTGCGGGGTGTCGTCGTACTGGGTCAGGTTCTCGATGGCCGTCGGGGTGGTGGCCGAGATGTTCGACTTCCACGCCCACACATAGTCGGGAACCGGCTGCCACAGCACCGGCAGCTGGGTGGTGAAGAACGACGCCTCGTTGGTGACCGCCGCCGGGTTCCGGCCCGAGATCGACTGGTTAATCAGCGCGTCGGCCCGCGGGTTGCTGTAGGCGCCGATCTGGCCGCCCCCGCCGGTGTTCAAGACCCCGAACTGGGTGGCGTAGGTGGCGTCGGTCTCGCCACCGAAGTCCTCCATCGCCCACTTGTTCTCGTTCGCGGGGGCAAGCGCGTCGTTGTAGTTCTCGATCATGTAGTTGAAGCTGCTGGCCGACAGGTTCAGCCTGATGCCGGCCTGCCTGGCGTCCGAAGCCAGGTCCCGCGCCTCCTGCGAGACCGGCGCGGATGCGTTGTAGATGAAGTTGAACGACAGCTTGGTGCCGACCGGGACGCCGGCCCCGCACTCACCCGGACCCGTGCCAGGCTTCGCGCAGGTGTCGGTGCCATTCGGGGTGACGTTCCAGCCGTGCGCCTTCAGCAGGCTGATCGCGTCCCGGACGCTGAACGGGTAGGGGTTCGTCGCCGCGTCGGACGGCAGGAACGGGCTGCGCGGGTAGACCGGGATGGGCCCGTAGGCCGGGTCGGCGTCACCGCCGAAGAGCGCCTTGATCTGGCCGGCCTGGTTCTCCAGGTGCTGCATCGCCTGGCGGAAGTACAACTGCGCGACGACGTTGCTGAACTGGCCCGTCTTGTCCTTGAAGTTGTAGGCCACGAATTCGTCGCCAAAGTCCGGCAGGCCGAAGTAGTTGTACCCGTAGCTCTGCAGCGCCGGGAACTGAGCCACGTCCTCCTGTGGCACGTAGCCGAAGTCCACCGACCCGCTCTTGATCGCGTTCCACTCCGCGGCGTCCGAGGTGAACGGCACGCCGACGTAGTTGGACATCGGGTTCGCGTGCGGGCCGCTGTACCTGGTGTTCGGCACCATCGTGAACCCGCCGGTGGTGGCGTTGTACGACCTCAGCCGGTAGGGCCCGTAGACGGTCTGCCACAGCTTGTTGCTCGCGTAGGTGGACAGCGAGTCGGACTGCGTGCTCAGGAAGGTGTAGATCTTGGCCGCGTTCGCCGGGCTGGTGAAGTCAACGATCGGCCCCCGGGCGGAGTCTTTCGACCATACGGCCCACGGCAAGATCGAGACCGAGCCGAGGATGTCCTCCTCCATCCAGGTCGGGTTGACCGCCCTGGTCAAGTTGATCACGATCGTGGCGGCGTTCGGCGCGGACATGCTGGCGATCGTGTCCGGGAAGTAACCGGGCGTGAAGGATGCCCAGTTCGTCGGGGACGCCTTGACCGCGGCCTTGATGACATCGAAGGTGAACAGCAGGTCCCTCGAGCTCATCGTCTGGCCGTTGGACCACCTCCACGGCTTCAGCGTGATCTTCATGGTCTTGTCGCCGTTCGACCAGACCGGCGCGTTCGCCACGCTGAGCGAGGAGTCGACCGCCGGGGTCGAGCCCTTCGGCGCGTAGTACATCGGCGGCCACATCTGCCACTCGAAGTTAAAGATGTTGAGGACCGAGTTGGCCGCGGCGGTGGGCATCGGCAAGATCCAGTCCGGCGCCTCGCCGGCCGTCAGCGCGTACGTGATCGAGCCCGCGGTGCCGCTGGGTGTCCCGGCGGCCGGGATGCTCCCGACCGCGCCCGGCACCGTTATTGCCGCCCGGGTGGTAACTGCCGAGGCGGAGCTATGGCTAGTGCCGGCGCCTCCGAAGGCGGTGAGGGCCGCCACCGCCAGGGCGACGCCGCCCATGCGCACCTGCCCGAATCTGGTCGCCGCCTCCGTCTTCCCCCTGCTGGCGCCATCGGTCGGTGCCGAGATCATCAGCTTGCCGTCCTTCTCTCGCAGTTCGCAGTAATCGCCCATGGTGGGTGGTTCGGTCAGCTGCCGGCGTTTGAGTCAGCCGAAGCGTAAGTTCATTCCTTGATCGATCTCCCGGCAAGAAGTCACAACTTGCCATCAATCCCGTGGCAGCCAACACGACCGCGGAACTGCGTGGCTGGACCCCGTTCGTCGCCAACGCTAGGAACTTAAGGAAGGGCGTGCTGCCTCGGTGCGTGGCCCTTGCTGCTGGTCAGGGCGTTTGGTGCGCGGCGTGTGGCGTCGGCGGGCGGCGCGGCGTGGTTCTGTAGATGCGATAGGCCGTCCGCAGCCGGCCCGCTGTCCGACGTTTTCCCGGTTTGTCCGGTTATGCCTCAACTTTATGTTGAGGCATTCCGGGCACCGGCAATGATTGTGGACAGTTACCGGCGTCATAGCAGCGGTTTCGGTCCACGGTCATGAAACGGCGCAAGCCGAAGGCGTTTTCTTAAATTCCCGGCGCGTTCGTCGCCCTTCAGCCCCGGCGGCGCACGAACTGGCCGGCCCGGGCCGCCGCCCAGGCCGTCCGGGCCCTGATCGCCCAGGCCGCAGGCGGCCCGGCCGGTCAGCGTTGACGGCACGGTCACACGATCGTGATCGTGAGCGTGGTTTCGGTGACCCACTGCGGGCACATACTGCCCGGGGCGCAGCGGGGTCGCACCGTGGCCGTCAGCTCGGCGGTGCCGGGACGCAGCGCAGTGTAGTAGAAGGCGCCGGACGTGCAGCGCACGGTCAGCATCCCGCCATCGATCCGGGTGGGGATGTCCCGGCACGAGCTGGGCAGGCCGGGGCCGCTGGCCCTGACCGAGGATTCCACGGTCACCCTGAACTGCTGGCCCGGTGATATCCGCAGCGTACGGGGCTGGAAGCCCCGACCGAGCCGGACCGCGAACATAACCGGCGCCGCGGAGACCGGCGCCGCGGAGACCGGCGCCGCGGAGACCGGCGCCGCGGAGACCGGCGCCGGGGAACTGCTGCGGCCAGCCGAGGGCACCCCGGTGGGCGCGGCCGCCGATGACGACGTGCCCGCGCCCGCCCCGGCCGGCGCGCTGTGCTGGGCGGCGCTGCCGCAGGCGCACAGCGCCCCGGTGAGCGCGAGCCCGGCCAGCGCCGCGCCGACGGGGATCCGCTTCCGCATGACTGCTCCTGCGTGCCGGGAACTGATGCCCCTTGGACGCGGCATCCCCCTGGATGGTTCCCTTGCGTTGCCGCCCGGTCACAGGCCGCATGACTCCCCGGCCGCGCGATCAGTTACGGCCGTACCCCGGGACCCGAGACTGGCGCCTGGTGCAGAACGAGCGTCTGCTCGCCGTTCCGTACGTATCCCTCGTACTGGATCGTGCCGGCGTTGAGCAGGCTGGCGTTGACCAAGATGGCTGTGACGCCGTCCTGGGCGGGGAACGCGAACGCGATGTCGTCGTGCCCGGCCGCGTCGGTAATGTGCTGGATCGAGACGCCGGGAACGTCAGCGAGCGCGTAGAACCAGACTGCGTTCAGGGACGGGTAGTTCCCGTATCCGGTGAGCACGTTCGCGGCCACGTTGACCGCGTTGCAGTCGCCGGCCACGTCGGCGCAGCCGGTGCTGTACGTGCTGAGCTTGTCCAGTAGCGGCCGCGGGTATGCGGGTAGCGCCGGCAGGGGCGGCTTGAATGGGTTGGCCGCCTTGACGTGATGCCGAAGATCCTGCAGGTATTGCCTGATCTCGGCCTTCGTCGGGCGCGGGTACGCCGGGTAGATCAGGCTATAGCTCGGCCCGGCCGGCATCAGCCAGTGCTCCGACGCCGCGCAGGGGTCCGTCCGCTGGCACACCTGGAGGGTGCCGTTCACGTACTCGGCCTGCGCCGAGTCGTCGGCGGTCGCCCAGATTACCTGGTCCTGGCCGCCGGTCCGCAGGTCCCGGTACAGCCACTGGCCAGGGGCGATGGAGTTGATCTTGGGCGGGTTGATCAGGTGCTCCTGGAAGAAGTCGATCCGCTCGGCGGCCAGTTCGGCCGCGCTCGGCGGTGCCGTGGACGGCTGGGTGCTGCCCAGCTCGGCGACCAGGTATTCCTTCAGAATCGCGGTCTCATGACGTGATGACGGCCGGCTGGGATCGTCCCAGGACACTCGCGCGAGCAGGTGGTAGTCCGACGCGTCCAGGATGATTTCCTGCTGCTCGCTCTGCTTGGTCGGCGGCAGCACGAAGGCGACACCGGCCCGCCCGGCGATATCCTTGACCTGATCTTTCACCCGGATCCCCGGGATGAGGGCGAGCGCGTGATACATCTCCGCCTCTAGCCAGGGCGGCAGCACCATCCCGAACAGCATGCTCCTGATATGGCTGAAGTCCACGACACCCTGGTCGTCAGTCTTGGCCGGGTCCTGGCTCACGAAGTACGCGTCGAGCTTGGCCGGATCACGCGGCAGCGAGCCGAGCTTGTCGTACGGGTAGATCGGGTCGCCGATGATGCCCGCGCCGTAGTTGAGCGTGCCGTCCGCGGTCATCCAGCCGTCCTGCACATGCGGACCAGCCGGGAGCGGGAATGGGTAGGTATATTCGCTCTGCACGTAGACCCACTGCCCGGCGGACACGGGCGGGCTGGCCAGCGCCGCCGCGGCGGCCCGGTCGGCGAGCAGCTGGACGGTGAGCGCCGGCTGACCGGACGGCCGGACCGCCACCGTGACGCCGGCCGCCAGGCCGAGGGTCAGCGGCACGGCAATGGCCAGGCGCCACGCCGGCCGGAGCCGGCGGAAGCGGGTCCGGGCCGCTGACACCACGGGTCGTTCTGCTGAAAGCTCTTCAGCGAGCGCGGCGCGGAAGATCTCCTCCGCGCGGGCTGTGCCCCGGACCCGGGCCTCCGCCCGGAAACGTGACAGCTCGTCCATCTCGTTCATGCTGGGGACTCCTCGTCGGAAGTTGCCGGGTTGGTGTCGCCGAGCGTTCGGCGTAGTTTGCTCCGAGCCCGGCTCATCCGCGACCGCACGGTGCCGACCGGGATCCCGAGCGCGGCGGCCGCCTCCTGGTAGCTCAGGCCGCTCCAGGCCACCAGCAGCAGCGTGTCGCGGAGTTCGGTCGGCAGCCGGGCGAGGCCGGCGGCGAGCCGCCGGCTGGCCGTGCTCGCGCTGACCCGGTCATCGACCCGGTCCGTAAATGGCTCCCGGACCGGGTCGGCCCCGGTCCGGGCCAGCGCGCGGTACAGCCGGATCTCGGCGCGGCGGTGGCGGCCGATGAGGTTGGTGGCGATGCCGTACAGCCACGGTCGCGCGTCGGCGCGGGCCTGGTCGTAGGTGTCCCGTTGCCGGAAGGCGAGCAGGAACGTCTCCGCCACGATGTCATCGGCCGCATCCTGGCCAAGACGGCGCACCACGTAACGCTGGATGTGCGGCGCGTGCCGGCGGAACAGCACGGTGAACTGCTCGGGCTCATGCCGGGAAAGCCGGATGACGGCCGCGTCGTCCGCGTCCGCGTCCGCGCAATCCCCGGCCTCGGCCCGGCTCTGTTGCGTCATGCATGACCCTCCGGACGCCGGTTATGACACCCGTCATTGCCCGCAGCGGGCGGACCGGTTCCCTGGTTCTTCGCTATCCCTCCGTGATCGCCCGCCGTGCGGCGGCTAGCTGGACGAAGTTGCCGATGATGGCGCCGCCGTGGCTGGTGAGGATGGACTCGGGGTGGAATTGCAGGCCTTCGGCGGGGTGGTGCACGTGCCGCAGGCCCATGGGGATTCCGCCCGGCCCGCGGGCGGTGATGAGCAGGTCCGGCGGCAGGGTGTCCTGGTCGATGATCAGCGAGTGATAGCGGGCGGCGGGGAAGGGATGGGGCAGGCCGGCCAGCAGGCCGCGGCCATCGTGGGTGATCGGGGAGGCCCGCCCGTGGGCCGGCTGCGGCGCGGCCACGATCGCGGCGCCGTAGGCGGCGGCGATGACCTGGTGGCCGAGGCAGATGCCCAGCAGCGGCGTGGCGGGGCCGAAGGCGCGGACCGCGGCGATGCTGATCCCGGCGTCGGCGGGGGTACCGGGACCGGGGGAGATCACGATGCCGTCGGGGTCCAGGGCCGCGATGTCGCGCACCGGTGCTTCGTCGTTGCGGATGACTTCGACGCGGCAGCCGGTGCACACCAGGAGGTGCGCCAGGTTGTAGGTGAAGGAGTCGTAGTTGTCGATGAGGACAATCACCGGCCGGTCACCGCGCCGGGGCGTGCGCCGCGGCCGGCCTGGGGAGGCCCGGCCGGCATCTCGGGAGCCGGTGGTGACGGGCTGACGGTCCAGCGCGGACCGCAGGCGCTGCGACAGCGGTCCGGGAAGCCAGGAGGCTCCCGGGCCGGCCAGGCCGGCAGTGTCGGCAGGGCCGGCAGTGCCGGCCAGGGCCCGGACGGGCATGATGCCGTGGACGGAGTTGGTGGTGAACACCTCGCTGGCCCGCAGCAGCCGCCGGATGCTGACCGGCTCTTCCGTCACGGGCATACCGTCGTGGGCGGCGAGCCGCAGGACGGCCGCCCGGGTGATCCCGGGCAGCAGCCGCCCGTCCGCGGGCGGGGTGCGCAGGACGCCGTCGATCACCGCGAAGACGTTGGCCCGGTCGGTTTCCAGCACCTGCCCGTCCGCGTCCAGGATCAGCAGCTGCTGGTCCGCGCTCAGGCCGGCCTGCTCGCGGGCCTGATCGAGGATCCGGCGGTCCCGCCACTTGTGCGCGCCGAGCCCGCCCGCGACGGTGACGGGGTGAAGGCCCGCCCCGGCGGGAGCGCGGCCGGCGGCCACGACCTCGGTGGTGACCTGGATCGGGCCGCCGAACGGGCGGGCGGTCACCCGTAGCCGGCCCGACGGCCGGTCCGCGAGGCAGGCGGCGAGCTCGGCGCCCGTACCGGGCGGAAGATGCTTGCCGAACAGCCGCCACGTGCTGTCGTCCAGCCGCGCGAGATGCCGGTCCAGATCGCGGCATCGGCCCCCGGTGACCCGCAGCGAGGTAAATACCCCGAGTGCGGGCCGCGGCCGCGCCGGCGGCGACGCCGGTTCCTCGCTGAGCGTGGCGCCGAGGGCGCGGATCAGCGGGGCGGCCTTGAGCAGGCACTCGCGGTACTCCGCGTCAGGATCGGAGTCCGCGGTGATACCGCCGCCGCTGCCGAGCCAGACCCGGTCGTGATGGAACTCGAAGGTGCGGATGGCGACGTTGAGCTCGAGCCCGGCGACCGGGCTGCGGTATCCGATCGCGCCGGTGTAGACCTCCCGGGGCGATGCCTCCAGCTCACTGATGACCTCCAGGGCGCGGACCTTCGGGGCGCCGGTGACCGATCCCGGCGGGAACGTCGCGCGGATCAGCTCCGGGTCGCCGGTTCCGGGCGGGAGGGTGCCGTGCACGTCGGAGACCAGGTGCCACACGCCCGGGTGGGCCTGCGCGCGCAGCAGCGCGGGTACGGTCACGCTGCCCGGCGTGCAGACCCGGCTGAGGTCGTTGCGCATCAGGTCGACGATCATCACGTTCTCGGCCTGATCCTTGGCGGAGCGCTCGAGGGCCTCGCGCTGCCGGCGCGCGGCTGCCTCATCCCCGGGCCGGTGCGCGGTGCCCTTGATCGGCTGGGACAGCACGCTGGTCCCGGTGCGGCGCAGGAACAGCTCGGGTGACATGCTGGCAACCGCGCCCTCGGGCAGGCGGAGGAACGCCGCGTAGGGCGGGTCCAGCCGGGTGGCCAGGGCGCAGAAGGCGTCCAGCGGGTCGCCGCCGAAGTCCGCCTCCAGCCGCAGGCAGATGTTCGCCTGGAACAGGTCGCCGCGGCGGATGTAGCTGACGGTCTGGCGGACCGCCGAGATGTGCTCCCGCGGCGACGGGATCAGGCCGAAGGTGCCGCAGGAGTACCCGCTCGCCGCCGTATCGCCGGCCGCGCTCGCCCGGCGCGACAGTTCCGCGAGCCTGCGCTCCAGCGCGTCCTCGCGGCCGGCCCTCACCAGCGCCTCGAACGTCCACCGGCCGGTAGCCCGGTCGCGCCGCAGCACATGATCGTAAAAGCCGAACCAGCACGCAGGCAGGTGACGCGGTTCGCCCGGCGCTGGCGGCACCGGCAGCATGCCTCCCGCCGCGCCGAACCCGAGGTAGCCGATCCAGCCGCCGCCGAAGCGCGCCTCCCCGGGTCGTTCGGTCACATCACCCGGATCGGTCGCGTCGAGCTCCGCACATACCCGCACCGGGTCGGCGGTGATGATGTCGCTGCCTCCGGCCCAGGCGCCCAGCAGGGCGGCCGGGTGCGGGTCGCCCCGCAGCAGCCGCAGCACGTCAGCCGAGCTCAGCTCCCAGTCCAGCGGGCGGCACACCACCCGGGACGAAGACTGACCGCGCCTCGCCGTCTCAGAGATTATGCCGGTCCCCCTTCCCACGCACCACGGCCCGTTCAGGATAAAGACTTTCTACCGAACGGACCGTGGTGAAACCGGCTCGCGGCTTGGTGGCGGCCAGCGGGAAGGCACCTGTCCCGGCAGCAAGCCACCTCACCCCCATAGGGCGCAGATGGGCAGCGCGGCGATTGACTCATCCAGCCGGAATGGGCGCGGCCCGGTGTGCAGGACGAGGCCGAGTGCGAACCGGGTCCCGATGGCGTCCCGGAGCCAGCGCAGGTGTCTGGCCGCCTCAGGTCCTGGTGCGGAGTCGGCCTTGACTTCGATGCCGATCACCCGGCCGTCGCCGAGTTCGACGAGTATGTCGACTTCGTGCCTGCCGTTCGCGTCGCGGACATGAAACAGGTGGGGCGAAAGCTCGCTTATCGTGCACTCGGCGCGCAGTTGCGCCATGACGAAGCTGTCGAGCAGCCTGCCCAGCAGGTCGCCGTCACGCAGGACGGCCCGGGCATCCACGCCGAGCAGCGGGCCGATGAATGCGGGGTCGATCAGGTACCGCTTCGGCAGCCGGATGAGGCGGTTGAGCCGGTTCGAGGACCAGGCGGGCAGTCGCTCGGTGACGAGGAGCCGCTCGAGCAGCGCATCGTAGGCGTTGGCGGTGGGGCGTTCGATTCCGGCCGCGTCCAGGAGCGTCTTCAAGGTCGGGGTCCCGGCGGTACTGGCGGCTATGGCCTGGAGATAATGCCGCAGGCGCATCGGATCCCGCACGGCGCCCACTAGCGACACATCACGGGACACGAGGTGATCGGCATAGCTGGTCAGCCATCGTCGTGAGGCTCGCTCGCTGGCGGCCAGAGCCGCTTCAGGGAACCCTCCGCGCAATGCCCGCGCCACGTAGCCGCGTATGTCCGGCGGGCCGGGCGGTACCGAGAGCGCTCCTGTCCCTTCGGATACCAGCCGGTCGAGGACGGGGGGTCGTGACGACTCATGCTCAAGCTCTCGCTCGGCCAGGCCGTACATGGGCACCCGGATCAGTCGTCCGGTGGCAGGCCAGCCCGCGGCGGTCAGGTCGGCTTGACTGGAGCCGGTCAGCACGAAGCTGCCGCCCCTCGCTCCCTCGTCGACGGCTCGCTTGACCGCGCCAAGTACCTCCGGTACCACCTGCCATTCATCCACTAGCAGCGGGAAGGGGCCGTCGGCCAGCGCGGCGTCCGGATCCGCGCGCACGACCGCGGCCTCAGCGGGGCGGTCCAGCCGGAGCCGTTCCCGGCAATGGCGCCGGCCGGTGGTCGTCTTGCCGCACGCGCGTGGACCTACGACCAGAACGGCGGGATGGTCGGCCAGCAATTCGCCGAGCAGCGGATCGACCAGACGCGGTAGGTACTCCGGCATGGCAGGGAATCCGATCTTCATTCAGCACATTGACTGGTATCTGTTTAGCACACTAGTTAGTTTACGTTTAGCACGCAGTCTAGACTGAATCCAGCACATGCGGGCGAACGCCAGGGCAGCCGGCACCACCGGCACCAGCCCGGCACCCACGTGCTTACCGCTGTCTTACGAGACGGGTCCGCATGAAACGCTTCTTGCTGATTTCGCGGTTGGCTTTCTGAGAGCTGGAGAGCAGGGATACCGAACCAAGGGAAGATGGGCCGATGGCTGGGCCGCAGGACACGACCGGGCGGCTGCCGCAGGTAACGCGGCGGCAGTTCACCGCTGCCGTCGGGCTAGGCTTGACAGCGGCCGGCGTATCGTTTGCCGTCGCCGACCGCGCGTCGGGGAGGAGCACCCCGCCCGTCCGGCCGGCGGTGAAGACACGGCCGGCACCCTCAGCCACGCCGGTGCCCTCAGCCACGCCGTCGCCCGCGCCGCCGGAAGGGCCGCTGATCGACCCGTTCACCGGCAAACCGGTCAAGGCCCTCAGACCCGTGCTCGCCGTGAAGATCGACAATATTGTCTACGCCAGGCCGCAGACCGGGCTGCGGTCCGCCGACATCATCTACGTAATCCCGGTCGAGGGCGGCCTCACCCGGTTCATGGCGGTGTACTCCTCGCATCTCCCGCCGGTCGTCGGGCCGGTGCGCAGCGCCAGGCAGAGCGACCTCGACCTGCTGAGCCAGTTCGGGCGGCCCGCATTCGCCTGGTCCGGGGCGACCCCGCACCTCGTGCCGTTCATCGAGCGGGCACCGGTCGTCGACCTGTACGCGCTCACGGCCGGCGGCTATTTCCGCTCCGCCAACCGGATCGCGCCGTACAACCTGTACGCGGATACCAGGCAGCTGCTGGCCGAGGCGAAGGGCGCTAGCAAGGCCCGGGACATCGGGTTCCGGTTCGGGGCGGCACCCGCCGGCGGGACTCCCGCCGCATCCTGCTCGGTGAAGTACCCGACCGCGTCCTGCACCTTCCGCTGGTCGGCCCAGGACCGGCGCTGGCTCCTCTGGATGGACGGCGCGCCCGCGATGGCCACCGAGGGCGGACAGCTCGGCGGCAGCACCGTGATCGTGCAGTACACCCAGATCGCGACGTCGCGGTTCGAGGAATACGGCGGCCGTCCGCCGTACGCGAAGTCGATCGGGTCCGGCAACGCGGTCGTCCTGCGCGACGGGCGCGCCTACTCCGCCTTCTGGTCACGCCCGAACCGGGAAACCGGCACCACCTACACCCTCTGGGACAGCCAGCCGATGCTGTTCGCCCCCGGCCAGACCTGGGTCGTCCTCGCGCCGGACAGCCACGCGAGCTACCTGAACGCGGCGAGGGTCTAACGCCCGTGCCCGCGCGGACGGTCAAGTCCGGCCGGGGTGCTGGCGGTCTTCGAGCAGCTGTTCCAGGCGCTCGAGCATCTGCCTCGGCCAGATGGCCGTCAGTTCCCAGTCGTGCGCTTCGGCGTACTCCAGGATGTGCCGCCACGCCTCGGCCGCCTCGGTCAGCCTGCCCCGCTGCTCGAGCAGGAAGGCGCTCATGTACACCGGGCCGAAGTCCTCGGGATCCAGCTCGTGCGCGCGGCGCCAGTCGGCGAGGGCTCCGTCGGCGTCGCCCCGGGCGGCCTTCACCTCCCCGCGGTCATAGGTCAGCTTCGGGTCGCCGGGCGACAGGCCGAGCCCGGTGCCGATCACCTCGGCCGCCGCGCCGAAGTCGCGTGCCTGCAGGTACGCCTCGGAAAGCAGGCGCAGCCAGCGCACCTCCCCTGGCGCGCCGGCTACCCGGTCGCGGTACCGGGTCACCGCGTCCTCAGGCTCGCCCAGCGCGGCCTTGGCGGCTATCCACTGGTACTGAACCTTGTCCTGGTCCGGGTCGAGCGACATCGCCTGCTCGTACTGGTCCACCGCGCGCCGCAGCGTGCGGCGCCCGTGACATTCGAGCAGGTAGCCGTACTGACGGCGGTCCAGCGCGCTGGACTCCCCGGTCAGGTCCTGTTCGAACAGCCGTTTGGCCGCCAGGTAGTCGTTCTCGTCGCCGAGCGCCTCGTACCGCTCGACCAGGTCGTATTTGTCCACGCTCACTCGCCTCCATGCTCGTTCCGCTGATGTGCCTGACGGTGCGGACGCGGGCGCATGGAGCGCGGGCGGGTGGCCGCAGATACGAGATACCGGCGCGGCGCAGCGGAGCGATGAGCGGGCACAGCCAGGCACGCCACACTGGGCGAGGGCCACGCCATGGCCGGCTCGCCTTACCCGGGGCGGCTAGGTTCTAACAGCCGTTTCCCTTCGCCTGGTAGCTAAG